>Ga0126381_100000613_pt1 | contig 39313 bp, 31 predicted proteins | sample PanSoiMetPlot_28_FD_96465 | JGI IMG/M metagenome (GOLD analysis project Ga0126381, IMG submission 96465) | Tropical forest soil microbial communities from Panama - MetaG Plot_28 | ecosystem: Environmental > Terrestrial > Soil > Tropical forest > Bulk soil | place: Panama | collected 2016-02-17 | reverse complement strand
CAGACCAAAGCCGATCCCGTCTGGCGCGTACCGGGCACCGCATCGGGCCAGCCGCTGGACGCCGACGCGGTGGCGAACTACATCGCCAAGTACGCGACAAAGGACGCCAAGCTGCCCGGCCTTCCCGACACCAGGATCCGCCACGCATCGGAGATCGCCGCGCTGCGCTGCTCAGCTCACTACAAGAAGATGATCACCACCGCGTGGGACCTCGGCGCACGCAAGGCCACCGGCGATCCGCGCCTGCGGCACTGGGCGCACACACTCGGCTTCGGCGGCCACTTCCTCACCAAATCCCGCCGCTACTCAGTCACCTTCGGCCAGCTCCGCCGCGCACGCGCCGAACACCGCCGCCTCGAGCGCTACCCGGACGGCGAACGTGACCCCTGGGGCCGACCCCTCGACGAGCGCGTCGTCCTGGTCCTCGCCACCTGGCGCTACGCCGGAACCGGCTACACCCCCCGCACGCCCGCCGCTGAGCTGGCGCTGACTTCCGCCGACCTGGCACGCGGACGCTAACCCGATCGGCATTTCAACGTCAAGCCGCGCTTGACACTTAACCGTCAACCAGAAGGAGGATCGATCCGCTTTGGCCAGCGAACAACTGCTCACAATTAAGGAGGTTTGCGAGCTGCTACGGGTCAGCAAGTGGAGCGTTTACAGGCTCATCTGGTCCGATCAACTCCAAACTCTCACGATCGGCCGCCGTCGCCTTGTCCGGCCTGATGCCTACGCCCGATGTGTCGACCTGCTCGACGGAAAGGCTGCCTGATGCCCCGGAAGCGATCCAACGGCGAAGGGTCGATTTTCCCGTATCGCAACGGCTACGCCGCCTACGTATGGGTGACTTTGCCAGGCGGAGGGCGTACCCGCAAATGGGCTTACGGCCAAACCCGCGAGGAAGTCCACGATAAATGGCTGGCGCTTCACGCTGCCGCAAAACGCGGCCCGGTCGCCACCAAGTCACCAGCGCTGGCCGACTACCTGGCTTGCTGGCTGTCCGAAGTGATCAAGCCGAACCGCGAGGCGAACACGTACTCACAGTACGAGCTATCCTCGCGACGGTACATCATTCCCGGTCTGGGCAAGAAACACATAGACCGGCTGACGGTGCGCGAGGTGCAGGCCTGGCTTAACAAACTGACTGGAATCTGCCAGTGCTGCGCTCAAGGCAAGGATGCGAACCGGCATGCTGCCAAACAACGATGCTGCGCTATAGGCGCGTGCTGCGCCGACTATCCGGGCAAGCGGACCATTAAGAACGCGCGCGACACGCTGCGCGCCGCGCTTACCCAGGCGTGCCGAGAGGATCTGATTCCCCGCAATGTCGCGACGATGGTCGTCCTGCCCGCTGCCCGCAAGATGCCCGAGCGGCGGCAATCGTGGGATGTTGAGGAGGCGCGCCGTTTCCTTGAGTCGGCATACATTGATCACGATCCGCTATATCCGTTGTGGGTGCTGATCCTCGTTCTGGGCTTGCGCAAAGGCGAGGCACAGGGACTCATCTGGCCAGTGATCGATCTTGACGACGCGCAAGTATCGCTTGAATGGCAACTCCAGCGGGTCGGCCGCCAACTCATCCACAAGCACCACTTGAAGTCAGACGGCAGCACCGACGTGCTTCCCCTGCCTGATATCTGCATCGCCGCGCTGGGCATTCAGTGGAACGCTCAGCAGCGCATGCGAGCCCGACTCGAAGAACGCGGCGGCACCTGGCCGTCAGACGAGATCGTGTTCACGACTCGCACCGGCAGGGCCATCGAGCCGCGAGCGATCAACCGCCGCTTCGACGCACGCTGCGCTCAGGCTGGAGTCCGCCGTATCCGCGTCCACGACACTCGCCGCACGTGCGCATCACTGCTGGCGGCCCTGGGCGTTCACCCGCGTGTGGCGATGCAGATTCTCAGGCATAGCAAGATCGCGATCACGATGGAGATCTACACGATGGTGCCCGACAAATCCACAAGGGAAGCGCTCAAGCGGCTCGGCGACGCGCTGGACTGGGCATCCGTGGAACTGCCAGATGACGATGACTAGGCGGGCCGTTGCTGTACCTGACTGCTGTATTCGGCGCACATCTGTTCGAAAATGCGGTGGAGCTAAGGGGGCTCGAACCCCTGACCTTCTGGTTGCAAACCAGACGCTCTTCCAGCTGAGCTATAGCCCCGCGTCGTCAAGGGTACTGCAGACCCGGGCCGTCCGGCACTGTCACGCCTGCACGTGCAGGATTGTCACGGCGGCACTGTAGACCTCTTCGTCCCCGCCGCTCGCGCGCGTGACCACCAGGACGGGGATGCCGGGGCTCAGCTGGCCAAGGCTGCCTCGCTCGGCGTCGTCAGGCATGCGCGCGGCCACCCGGTCACCGGGGCGGATGACCGCGACCTGCAGTTGCGGGACCGCGGCTACGAACGAACCGACGCCGTGCCGCGTCACGACGAGGCCTTCTTCGCGAAGTAGCTGCACGGCGCGCCGCACGACCGAACGGTCGACACCGAAGTTGCGCTTGAGCGCCTCCTCGCCAGGAAGCTTTCCGCCGAGCGATACACGGCCGCTGACGATCTCTTCGCGAAGCCAGCTGGCCAGCTGCACGTAGTGGCGGATCTCCACCGGCCACGGATGCTCGATAGCGCTCATGAACAGGCCTTTAGTCGGTGCGTTGTGGGGTTGTTCGGTCATGTAGACAACTACCCCTGATAGCGCTACAGTGATCACCGCGCTACGTACAGTTGCCCGGTTATTTCCCCCCGGGCTACCCCGCACGGTAGCGCGCGGGCGTTCTGGGTTCTGGGGGGTTACCGGACATGCCCGCAGGCCGGCCCCTGGGCGGCCGACCCCGCCTGGGGGCCGACCATCCACCCGAATCCTCCAGAAGGGGGATTGGCTGTGGGTGTGATCTGGGGCGAGGGAATGGCAGACCATCGCTCCCCGACCAGAGGTGCTGGGATCCGCGACTACATTGACCGTCTCCTGCGCGCTGTATGGCACCGGCTGTTCGCGCACGAGGGACAGACGTGACGACGGCGCAGCCGCCCGCACCGCGCATCGGTTACCTTCTCACCGCGGCGCTGGCGGGGCGGCGGTACGACGAAGCGTCCAGCATGTGGAAACAACTGGACGAGCCGTCGCAGGCCGAGGTGATCACCGCACTCGGCCTGCAGGCCAGGCTCGCTGTCGAAGAGGCGGGCATCCCGCTCGGGGTGGATTTCAGCAAGCTAGCGGACGAGATCTGCGTTGAGGCGCTCATGGCGGCACAGTTGGCCTACGACGGGACAGGTCCGTGGCGGCCGCCCGACTGCCCGCACTGCCGTGAACTCGTCGCGTCGGCGCTGGCTGATGTCCAACTGAAGGCCGGGGTCGCCGCGGGCATGCCGCCGCCCTATGTGGACCTCATCTGCCGCGGCAAAGCGGTCCACAGCCCCCTTACTTAAGCAGCCGCGACAGGCGGCGGTCGGCGAGCGGCTTGCCGCCCGTCTGGCAGGTAGGGCAGTACTGCATCGCGGAATCGGCGAACGAGACCTCGCGGATGGTGTCCCCGCACACCGGGCAGGGCTGCCCGGCCTTGCCGTGCACCCGCAGTCCCGTCTTCTTCTCGCCCTTGAGGTCGGCGGCCGCGAGTCCGGCCGAACGATCCACAGCGTCTCGCAGCGTGGTCACGATCGCGGCGTGCAGCGTGGCGACCTCCTCGGGGGTGAAGCTTGACGCCAGCTTGTACGGGGACATTTTCGCGGCGTGCAACACCTCGTCGGAGTACGCGTTGCCAATGCCGGCGATGATGTGCTGGTCGCGCAGCACACCTTTGATCTGGGTGCGACGCTCCTTGAGCAGGGCGGCGAGCGATTCCACGGTGAACGTGTCCGCCATCGGCTCGGGCCCGAGGGTCGCGATGCCTGGCACCTGTTCCACGTCACGGACAAGGTAGACAGCCAGGCGCTTTTGCGTTCCCGCCTCGGTAAGGTCGAAGCCAGACCCGTCGTCAAGCGCGAGGCGGAACGCGAGCGGGCTCTTGCCTGGTCGCACCGGCTTGTCCGGCAGGTCATCGCGCCACCGCAGCCACCCCGCTCGGGCCAGGTGAATCACCAGGTGCAGGTCGCCGCAGGACAGGTCAAGAAACTTCCCGTGGCGGCCGACTTCACCGACGGCGAGGCCAGTCAGCGCCGATAGCGGCGGATCGAACGTCTTTAGCACGGCGAACGAGGCTGCCTCGGCGCGCGCGATGACATGCCCGCGGGCGCGGGCGCGAAGGAAGACGGCGAGCGCCTCCACCTCGGGCAGTTCCGGCATGGTAATGAGTCTAGGTGGCCGCCGCCCTGGCGACGCGGATCAGGCCGCGCCGAGCATCAGGTCGGGCAACCCGGCGACGTCGCCCACCACGTGCGTCGCGCCTGCCTGCTGCAGTGCGGCGATCCGTCTGGCGCCCTTGCCGATACCGGCCACGATCCGCACCCCAGCCCGGTGCCCGGCCAGCGCGCCGGCGTTCGTGGCGCTGACCATCGCCACTTCCCGGACGTCCGTCGCTCCCGTCCGCAGCATCGCGGTGAGCACCAGGTCCGGGAAGGGGAATCCGCGCGGCGCGTCGCCCGCGTCCAGCACGAGGTCCGCCAGGCCCTGGCGGCGCAACCGGGCAAGTATCTCGCCGCACGCGTCCGCGGACAGCACGGACAGCAGGCAGACCTTCGCGCCCCATCCCGCTATCTTGGCGAACGCGACGGCGACATCCTGGGGAACGGTCACGCCGAACCTGTCCGCCGCCGCGCAAAACGACAGGTCAAACGCGAGCGAGGCCGCCTGAGCCCGCGGTTCGTCCCCCGCGAAGAGTTCGGCAAGCACGCCGACGGGCGGACGCCCACGCGCCCGATCGAACCTGACCATGGCGCGGACATACGCTTGCGTGCCCGCGACAATGCCCTGCGTCGCGATCGCCTCGGCGAAGGCGCGCTCCACCAAAGAGCCGTCAATAACGATGTTCGCAAGGTCACAGCAGACCAGCGACACGGGGGGAGCGTCGCTCATCGGCTGGTCAGTAATCGTCGGCTGCGGTCGCCTCACTCCACAGGTCGAGGTCAGCACGCTGCGCCTGGACCTTCCGCCAAACGGCGAAGCCGCCGAGCACCAGCAGGGCGAGGATAAACAGCTTCTTCACTGCGCCGGACCCTCCAACTCGGATGCGTACCATGCGGGCACCGCGAGCGTCGCGTGCCTGGTGGATAGCCTACCGCCCGGCCTGGCGGGTCCTGCGCGAGATACTGAAGGTGGGCTGAGAGTGGGGGTACGTGGACTTGAACCACGGGCCTCGTCCTTATCAGGGACGCGCTCTAACCGACTGAGCTATACCCCCAGGGGATTGCCTCGCGAAGCTTCGGCTCCCGCGACGGCGACTGCGCTACTCTACCGCATCACCACTACTCCTCGCACCGCGACCACCGGCCGGGACGGGGCCGGCGATCGCAAGGCGCGGGGTTTCTACTCGGTCTCGCGGAGGGTGACCTCGATGCCCCCGATAGTGCGCGCGATGAGGTTGTAGACCACTGCGCCGATGGTGGACATCGCGGTGATCAAAACGATGTTCAGCGCGCCGAGCATGCCTGTGTAACCCAGGATCCTGGACGCGGAGAACCAGTGCGAGATGTTCGTGCCCGCAGAGCCCTTGCTGGCGGTGATCGTCGACACGGTGTGCTGCAGCGAGGTGAAGACGCCGAGCGATGACAGCACGCTATAGAGCACGGCGACCGCGACGAACAAGATAATGAATGCCACGACCGAGACAACGAAGCTGAACTTCATCACCGACCACGGCTCAAGTCGCGACAGGGTCAGCTGCGCCTGCCGCTTGGGACGCCGGGAGGTCCTCGGCTTCCGCTTGGCGGTGGCCGCGCGGTTCTGCCAGGCGTTCGTGACCGAGCTTGTGTACCCCGCGATGCCGGCCGCCGCGCCGCTGACCGCGGCCGCGGCGCCAGACGAGAGGCTGGACGTGCGGGAACCGCCAGTTGCCGTGTCGGGCGCCCCAGTCGTACCCGGAGCCCCCTGAAGTGGCCGTGCGCCCGGCGCCGGGTAGTGCGGTCCGGCGGGAGACGACGGCCCGGAGAAGGCCGATGGCGTCTGGTAGTAATTCGGCGCCGGCTGCGCCGAAGATCCGGGGTATGGGCGCGCGCCGGAGGTTTGCGGATGCTGCGCGCCGGGCGACGACGATGACGGCGCGGATGCAGGCGACGACGCAGACGAAGACCTGGGCGACGATGCGGTGGTAGGGGACGATGTCGGCGAAGGCGTGAAGGTAGGCCTGCGGTCGGTCGCGCGGTCGCCCGATGAGAAGGAGAGCGTGTCGCGCTGGACCGCGCCGCCGTCCTCGGGCCGGTCCGTCGTACCGCTCTTCGCCGACCGGGCGAACCAGTTGTTCGTCGCCGCCATCGCCTGCCGGACCGCCTGGCGTCCGCTGTCCAGCATGCTGGTAGCGGGCGACGCCGAATCGCTCGACTGATCACCGCCCGCGTCGTCACCAGCCGATTGGCTGCTCGCCGAACCAGGGCTGGCCGGCCTGGCGGCCGTGGGGGCCGTGTCGGCGGCTGCCCTGACGTTCGAGGGCTTCGGCTTGCCGATTCCGTCGGCCGGGAACGGCACGGGTGTGTAGTCGGTGCCTGACGCGTCAGCGCCGGAACCCGGGCCGGAGTCAGCACCGTCCGGGGTGGCCGAATCCGTCACGCCTGGTCCGCCGTTAGGCGCGGAACCGGGGCTGGTGTCGGTGGTGTCGTCTGCCGCGGGACTGTCGCCGCTGTCTAGGCCAGAGGCCTTGGCGGCTGGCCGTGACGTGCCCGATCCTGACGATCCCGATCGTGACGTGCCCGCACGAGTCCGTGAAGAAGACATGACCCCATTGTCGGTGATCGTTTCCGCGGCCTCCCCGTCCGGGTCGACATCCCGACCTGGCGGCGCCACCATCACGGACGGCTCCGTAGCTCGTCCCGCTTCGTCCACGCCGTCCTCCTCGGTACCCACTGGTGCCCCTTTGTGCTTCAGCAGAGACTATCCGACAACGGGCCGTTTGCCCTTTTGCCTGGACCTGGGATCCTCCGGACCCCGCCACTGCAGACTCTATTCATCGCTAGTCATAGATCAGACGTCGTTGTCCCCTGGATAGTTGCCTTCATCCTCAATTTCAGAGGCATCTCCTATTTCGGCTTCGCCGATTTCGGCATCCCCAACATCGCTAGTGTCGCCGACCACGCTCGATTCGGCGTTGCGCGCGAGCGCGACCACGCTATCGCCGGGAGCGAGGTTCATCAGCCGCACCCCCATGGTCTGCCGGCCGGACTGCTTCACCTCGCTGGCGCGGGTACGTATGACGCCCCCCGCCGAAGTGATGGCGAACACCTCGTCCTCCGGACGGACCATCAGCGCCCCGACAAGGCCGCCCCGGTCCTCCACGATCCGCGCCGTGATGACACCGAGACCGCCCCTGTGCCGCAGCGGGTACTGGTCGGCTGGCGTGCGCTTAGCGTATCCGCCATCGGTTGCCACGAGGACGTCTTCGCCCTCTCTGACGACATACATGCCGAGCAGCTCGTCGCCCTCGTTGAACCGCATGCCGATCACGCCCGAGGTGGCGCGGCCCATCGGCCGCATCTGGTCGTCGGTCGCGGGGAACCTGATGGCCTGCGCCCCCTTGCTGACGAGCAGCAGGTCCTCTTCCGGCGAAACAAGGCTCGCGCTGATCACTTCGTCGTCTTCACGAAGGTTGATCGCGATCAGGCCGCCGGCCCGCGGCGAGTCGTACTCACTGAGCCGCGACTTCTTCACCAGCCCCGAGCGCGTGGCGAGCACCAGATACGGCGCCACCTGGTAGTCGCGCAGCGCGAGCACCTCGGCGATCCGCTCGTCCGGCTGGAAGGCGAGCAGGTTCGCCACATGCTGGCCGCGCGCGTCCCGGCCGGTGTCGGGCAGTTCGTAGCCCTTGGCGCGGTAAACCCGGCCCTTGTTCGTGAAGAACAGGATCCAGTGGTGCGTCGAAGTGACGAAGAAGTGGTCGACGATGTCATCGCTGCGCAACTGGGCGCCGCGCACTCCCTTGCCGCCGCGCCGCTGCGCACGGTACTGACCGGTGTTCGTCCGCTTGGCGTACCCGCCGCGCGTGATCGTGACCACGATGTCGGACTCGGCGATCAGGTCCTCATCGGTGACGTCGCCGTCGTAGGCGATGATCTCGGTGCGCCGGTCGTCGCCGTACTTGGTGACGATCTCGGCGAGCTCCGAACCCACGATGGAGCGCTGCCGCGGGGGCGAGGCGAGGATCGACTCGAAGTCCGCGATCTTGGCCTGGAGATCGTCCCGCTCGTCCATCAGTTCCTGGCGCTCGAGGGCGGCCAGCTTGCGCAACTGCATGTCCAGGATCGCGCGCGCCTGGATCTCATCGATGTCAAGCAGCGTCATCAGGCCCTGCTGCGCGACGGCCGCTGACTCCGACCGCCTGATCAGCGCGATGACCTCGTCGATCGCGTCGATCGCCGCGAGCAGCGCGGCGACGATGTGCAGCCGCTCCTGGGCCTTGCGAAGCCGGAACCGCGTGCGCCGCTGGATGACCTCGATCTGGTGCGCCACCCAGTAGCGGATCATCTGGTCCAGGCGCAGCGTGCGCGGCACGCCGTCGACGAGGGCGAGCATGATCACGCCGAACGTGTCTTGCAGCTGGGTGTGCTTGTACAGGTTGTTCAGCACCACCTTGGCGATCGCGTCTCGCTTGAGCACGATCACCAGCCGCTGACCGGTCCTGCCGCTGGTCTCGTCCCGCACGTCGGCGATGCCCGAGAGCCGGCCCTCCCGAACGAGCTCGGCGATCTTCAGCGCGAGGTTGTCGGGGTTGACCTGGAACGGAAGCTCCTTGACGACCAGGCAGGTCCGGCCCTGGATCTCCTCGACGTCCACGACCGCGCGCATCGTGATCGAGCCGCGCCCTGTGCGGTACGCCTCGCGGATGCCGCGCCGCCCGACGATCAGGCCGCGGGTCGGGAAGTCGGGTCCCTTGACATGCTCCATCAGGCCATCGAGCAGCTCCTCGTAAGGCGCGTGGCCGTCGGGGCCATGCACCTCGAACCGCTCGTAGTTCTCCAGGTACCAGTGGACGGCGGCCGCGACCTCGCGCAGGTTGTGCGGCGGGATCTTGGTGGCCATGCCGACCGCGATGCCCTCCGAGCCGTTCACGAGCAGGTTCGGGAACCGCGCGGGAAGCACAACGGGCTCGGCGGAGCGGCCGTCGTAGTTCGGCCGGAAGTCGACGGTCTCCTCGTTGATGTCCCGCAGCATCTCCATCGCCAGCGGGGCGAGGCGGCACTCGGTGTACCGCATGGCCGCGGGCGGATCGTTGCCCGGAGAGCCGAAGTTGCCCTGCCCGTCGACCAGCGGCATCCGCATCGACCAGGTCTGCGCCATCCGGACGAGCGCGTCGTAGATCGCGCTGTCACCGTGCGGATGGTAGTTGCCCATGACCTCGCCGACCACGCGGGAGCACTTGAAGTACCCGCGGTCGGGGCGGAACCCGCCGTCGTACATCGCGTAGAGGATGCGCGTGTGCACTGGCTTGAGGCCGTCGCGCACGTCCGGCAGCGCACGGCCGACAATGACCGACATCGCGTAGTCGATGTAGCTGCGCTGCATCTCGACTTGGATGTCGACCGGCTCCGTGCGGTCGTGCCCGCCTCCAGGCGGCCCAATTACCTCGGTCACTTCGCAACCCTTCAAAAACTAAAATCAGGCATGCCGAACGAACGGTGGTTACTCGGCACGCTAGATGTCCAGGAACCGCACATCCTTGGCGTTGCGGGTAATGAACGAGCGCCGCGACTCGACGTCCTCGCCCATCAGCACGCTGAACAGTTCGTCAGCCTGCGCGGCGTCGTCCAGCGTCACCTGCAGCAGCACGCGCCGAGCGGGGTTCATCGTGGTGTCCCAGAGTTCCTCGGCGTTCATCTCGCCAAGGCCCTTGAACCGCTGCACCGAGTCGCGCGGCCGCGGGTCTTTGCGTCCCGCGGCCATGCCGGCCTCGATCACCCTGTCCCGCTCAGCGTCGGAGAACGCGTACTCCGGGTCGACGCCGCGCTCGGTCCACTTGATCTTGTAAAGCGGCGGCTGGGCCAGGTAGACGTGGCCCGCTTCGATCAGCGGCTTCATGAACCGGAACAGCAGCGTGAGCAGCAGCGTCCTGATGTGCTGCCCGTCAACGTCGGCGTCCGCCATCAGGATGATCTTGTGATAGCGGAGCTTGGCTATGTCGAACTCGTCGTGGATGCCGGCGCCGAGCGCGGTGATAAGCGACTGGACCTCGTTGTTCTTCAGCACGCGGTCGATGCGCGACTTCTCGACGTTGATGATCTTGCCGCGGATCGGCAGGATCGCCTGGAACTGGGGGTCCCTGCCGCCCTTCGCAGAGCCGCCGGCCGAGTCTCCCTCAACCACGTAGATCTCGGACCGGGATGGGTCAGTGGACTGACAGTCGGACAGCTTGCCAGGCAGCGACGACGTTTCGAGCAGCGACTTGCGCCTGGTCAGGTCTCGCGCCTGCCGCGCGGCGATCCGGGCCCTGGCGGCCTGGCTCGCCTTGTTGATGATGTCCTTTGCCTCGCCCGGGTTCCGGTCGAACCAGTCGCGCAGGTGGTCGTTAGTCACCTTCTGCACGAACGACTTGGCCTCAGTGTTGCCAAGCTTGGTCTTGGTCTGCCCCTCGAACTGCGGCTCGGCGAGCTTGATCGAGATGATCGCGGTCAGCCCCTCGCGCACGTCGTCGCCGGTGAGGTTCTGTTCCTTCTCCTTCAGCAGCTTCTGGTCGCGCGCGTACTTGTTGACGACGCTCGTCAGGGCCGTGCGGAAGCCCTCGTCGTGGGTGCCGCCCTCCGCGGTGTTGATCGTGTTGGCGAAACTGTGCACCGACTCGGTGTAGGACGCGTTCCACTGCATCGCGATCTCGACCGACATTCCCGTGGTGTCGTCCGCGAACTCGACGACCGAGCCGTGCGCCGCTTCCTTGGACGCGTTCAGGTAGCGGACGAAGTCGGCGATGCCGCCGGCGTACTGGTAGATGACGACGCGCGCCTTGCCGACGGCCGCGCCCGGGGCGGCCTCGGCGTCGTCCTCGTCGGAAACCGCCGCCCGCGGCCGCTCATCGGTCAGCGAGATCCGCAGCCCCCGATTGAGGAACGCCATCTCCTGCAGCCGCCGCGACAGCGTCTCGAAGGACCATTCCGTGGTCTCGAAGATCGACCCGTCCGGCCAGAATGTCGTCGTCGTTCCCGTCTCCGACGTCTCCTCGCCGCGCACGAGCGGCGCGACGGGAGCGCCCCCCGCGTAGGACTGCGACCAGACGTAGCCGTCCTTGCGGACCTCCACGTCAAGCCTGGTGGACAGCGCGTTCACCACCGAGACGCCGACCCCGTGCAGGCCGCCGGAAACAGCGTAGGACTGGCCGTCGAACTTCCCGCCCGCGTGCAGGGTGGTAAGCACCACCTCAAGGGCAGGCCGCTTCTCGACCGGGTGCTCGTCTACCGGGATGCCGCGCCCGTTGTCGACCACACGCACGCCGCCGTCGGCGAGCAGGGTCACCTCAATATTGTCGGCGTAGCCGGCCAGCGCCTCGTCAACCGAGTTGTCCACGACCTCTTGGACCAGGTGATGGAGTCCGCGCTCGCCAGTAGAGCCGATGTACATGCCGGGACGCTTGCGGACCGCCTCAAGGCCCTCAAGTACCGTGATCGACCGCGCATCGTACGACAAATGAAAACTCCATCCTGCTTCAGGCAGCGCCCGGCCCCCGGCGACGAGACGATCGGTTCGGTCGATCAGCCAAGCCCCGTACCACGCTGCGGTCCCGCGGCTGGGTAAGGCCGCGACCACCGGCAGTCTTATCCGCGTGACCACCTTCTATTTTAGCTGTGGTTACGGACTCTCGCGGCTGCCTTAAACCTACGTGTCTCTGTTGGCACGCCTTGCCGGTCCCGATGGGCCGCGAACCTTCACCCGCCGGACCGTGTCGGCGCCTAGTTCCTCGGCCAGGCGGGCGATCAGTTGTGGCGTCAGCAGCCTCACCTGGGTCGCCCAGGCCGGGGAGTCGGCGCTGACCAGCAGTTCCCCGTCGTCGAAGGACTCCGGCCTGGTATGCGCCGCCAGTTGCGGGCCAACGATCTGCGGCCAGCCCCCGAACACCGAGCCTACCGCCGCCCGCTGAGTCCATCCTCGCGCGGTGAGGAGCCCGTCGAGCGCCGCGTCGAGCGACTGCGGATCCTCTCTGCGAGGCCGTTCTAGCGAGGACGAATCGGTCAAACCATGTGGAAGATCCTCGCTTCGTTCGGAGGAAATGCTCTCAGACCGGGGCGGGCGGGCAGCGGCGGACGGCCTCTCGCCCCGCGCCCATGCGTCGGCCCTTGCCCGCGCCAGCGCCTCGGCGGCGAGCCGGACGCGATCCGGCTCAGGAGGCACGGCCGAGTTCGCTGGTCAGCGCGCCGGCGGCCACGGTGAAGCGGGCGCCGGCCAGCAACTGCGGCACGTCGGCGGGGACCGCAGCGGTGACGAGCACCTGTTCAGCGCCCGACACGAGGGCGGCGAGCCTGTCGCGGCGGCCGGAGTCCAGTTCGGCGAACACGTCGTCGAGGATCAGCACCGGGTCCTCCCGCCCGGGACCACCCCGCAGCAGGTCGAAGCTGGCCAGTCGCAGCGCGAGCGCCAGCGACCAGGACTCGCCGTGGCTGGCGTAGCCGCGCGCGGGCAGCCCGCGCACCGCCAGTTCGAGTTCGTCGCGGTGCGGCCCGGCCAGGCACACGCCCCGCTCGAGCTCACCGTCCCTGACTTCGGCGAGGGCCGCACGGAGCGCCTCCGTGGCGGCCCGCACACGGTCCGCGTGACCGGCCTCGCTGGGAGAAGCAGAGTCAGCAGCCCCGAACGACCGCCTGTACTCGACGCTGGCCGGCCCGTCCTCGCCCGCGACCGCGGTGTATGCGCGCTCGACATGCGGCCGCAGCGCCGACACCAGGTGCTCCCTGGCGACGAGCAACTCCGCGCCCGCCCTGGCGAGGTGCGCGTCCCACACGTCGAGCGTGCTCATGACCGTCTCGCGGGAGCTCGTCTTGCCGGTTCTAGCCGCCTTGGGCCCGGCGGACTTGAGCAGCGCCGTGCGCTGCCGCAGCACCCGGTCGTAGTCGGCGCGGACCGCGGCGTACCGCGGCGCCATCGCCACGAGCAAGTCGTCGAGGAACCGCCGCCGTTCGCCCGGATCGCCCTTGACCAGGGCCAGGTCCTCGGGCGCGAACAGCACGGTGCGCAGCACCCCGAGCACCTCCCGGGGCCTGGTCAACGGCGCGCGGTTCAGCCTGACCCTGTTCGCCCGGCCCGGGTTCAACTCGATCTCCACCAGGGCGTCGTGCGCCGCGCCGCGTACGCTCGCGCGGATGATGGCGCGCTCGGCGCCCTGCCTGATCAGCGGGGCGTCGTGCGCCACCCGATGACTGGCCAGTGTCGCCACGTACCCGACGGCTTCGACCAGGTTTGTCTTGCCCTCGCCGTTGCGCCCGCTGAAGATCGTCACACCCGGCCCAAGCGGCACGTCCACGCTCGCGTACGAGCGGAAGTCCTCAAGCGCCAGCCGGGTGAGATGCACAGCTTTGAGCGTAGTGGCTCGTCCTAGCCGGCCGAACGGATCGGCATAAGCACGTACCGGTAGTCGGGCTGCGCCTCGCCCTTGCCGGTGATCACCGCGGGCCTGGTCGGCGTGGTGAACGAGATCCTCGCGGTGTCTGACTCGATGGCCCCGATGCCGTCGAGGAGGTACTGCGGGTTAAACGCGATCTGCATGTCGTCCCCATCGAACGACGCGCCGATCGACTCACTGGCCTGCGCTTCGTCGCCGGTGCCCGCCTCAAGCAGCACCTCGCCCGCGGTGAAGGTGAGGCGGACCGGGGTGTTCCGCTCGGCGACGAGCGCCACCCGCTTTACCGCGTCGGCGAACGGCGCCGCGGGCAGTTCGGCGGCCGAGGAGAACTCGCTGGGCAGCAGCGTCTGATACCGGGGGTACTCACCGGAAAGCAACCGGGTGGTGGTGCGGCGGCCCGCGCCCTCGAAGCCGATGATTCCGTCGTTGCTGTTGGACTCGGCGGTGGCCAGCGCGACCGAGACCTCGGCGCCGCTGGTCAGTGCTCGCGCGGTGTCGCCAAGCACGCGTGCGGGGACCAGCACGGCCGTGTTCATCCCCGGCACCAGGGGAGTCCAGCGCAGTTCCCTGACGGCTAGCCGGTACCGGTCAGTGGCGACCAGGGTGAGCATGTCGTCGGCGATCTCCACCCTGATGCCGGTCAGCGCGGGCAGTGTGTCGTCACGCCCGGCGGCGATGGCCACCTGGCCGATCGCGGAGGCGAACGCGTCGGCGCCGACCTTCCCCGTGGTCTGCGGCATGTCCGGCAGCGTGGGGTACTCCTCGGCCGGCAGGAGCAGGAGGGTGAACGTGGCGTTGCCGCAGCGCAGGGTGGTCCGCGCACCGTCGGTGGACATCTCCACCGGCTTTGCGGGCAGGCTGCGCACGATTTCGGCGAGCAGTCGGCCCGACACGAGTACCGTGCCCTCCTCATCGGCACTCACCGGAATCGTGGCCTGCGCGGAGACCTCGTAGTCGAAGGTGGACAGGGTCAGCTCGCTGCCCGCTTGCAGCCGCATGCCGGCGAGCACGGGGGCGGTGGGGCGCGCCGGGAGCGCGCGGGCGGTCCATGCGACGGCCTCTGCGAGTGGGTCACGCTCAACCTGGAGCTTCACGGATTGCCTCCTGCCGATTTCGGCGTTTTTTCTGCCGGGATGTTTGTGCTTTCCCGAGGGTGGGGTATGTCCGTGGCGACAGCTCATCCCCAGCCGGGCCGCGGACCTACTTGGTTTTCGCTTTTCTTTAGTTAGAACTAAGTCATAGTCATAGTGGCCGTGGAAACTGTGGAAACTGGCGTTTCGTCAGGTCAGCGTCGTTGCGCTGTGCACACTTGCTGTGCCGGGTACGGGGACGGCTGACGGCCCTCTGTGCACGCACAAGCGGCGTCCCGGTGTTACCCACGTATTGTCCCCCGGTTCTCCCGAAACGCTCCACAGTGTTATCCACAAGCTGTGTGCACAGCACTGGATAACTCATGTGGATCGGCTGTGCGTTCATCCGGTCCGGGCCTGCTGCTTGATGCGGTTGGTGAGTTCGGTCACCTGGGTGTAGATGGACCGGCGCTCGGCCATCAGCGAGCGGATCTTGCGGTCCGCGTTGATGACGGTGGTGTGGTCTCGGCCGCCGAACTGCTGGCCGATCTTGGGCAGCGACAGGTCTGTGAGCTCACGGCACAGGTACATGGCAATGTGCCGCGCGGTCACCAGGACCCGCGACCGGCTCGTGCCGCACAGGTCCTCGATCGACAGGCCGAAGTACGCGGCCGTCTGCCCCATGATCGTGGCCGCGTTGATCTGCGGGCCCTGCGCCTCGGGGATGAGATCCTTGAGCACGATCTCGGCAAGCTGCAGGTCTACCCCCTGCCGGTTAAGGCTCGCGAACGCGGTCACCCGGATGAGGGCGCCTTCGAGTTCCCTGATGTTGGTGGAGATCCGGCTCGCGATGTACTCAAGGACATCGGCTGGCGCGTTCAGCCCCTCTTGGACCGCTTTCTTGCGCAGGATGGCGATGCGGGTCTCCAGTTCGGGCGGCTGGACGTCTGTCAGCAGTCCCCACTCGAACCTGCTGCGCAGCCTGTCCTCAAGCGTCACAAGGCGCTTGGGGGCCCGGTCGCTCGAGATCACGATCTGCTTGCTGGCGTTGTGAAGGGTGTTGAAGGTGTGGAAGAACTCCTCCTGTGTCCCTTCCTTATTCTCCAGGAACTGAATGTCGTCCACGAGCAGCACGTCCACGTCGCGGTACCGGCGGCGGAAGCCGTCCTGCTTGCCGTCCCTGATCATGTTGATGAAGTCGTTGGTGAACTCTTCCGAGCTCACGTACCTGACCTTGAGCCCCGGGTAGAGCGTCTGCGCGTAATGGCCGATGGCGTGCAGCAGGTGGGTCTTGCCCAGCCCTGAATCGCCGTAGATGAACAGCGGGTTGTAAGCCTTGGCGGGAGCCTCGGCGACCGCCACGGCGGCCGCGTGTGCGAACCGGTTGCTTGATCCGATGACGAATGTCTCGAACGTGTACTTCGGGTTCAGCCGCGCCGAGGCCAACCTCGGGGTGGGACCCGCCTGGTCTGGCTGCGCCGGCCGCTGCGGCTCGGCTTGCTGCGCGGCGGGACGGGACAGCGGCTGCTGCGGGTAGGGCAGCGGACCGCCGATGCGTGGGATGTCGTCCCGCATAGGCGCGGCGGGCGCCATCGGCTGGGTCATCGACGAGCGCGCGTCGTGGATCGGCGGCATGACGTGCAGTTGCGCGGGCCCGGACGGCATCTGAACCGGCCCGGGCGGCAGCTGTGAGTTCTGGGTCAGCGGTTCTGGCTGTGGGGCCGAACTCGGATCCACGGTGACCGCGAGCTGTATGGGCCTGCCGAGAACCCGGGACAGAGCCTGGGTGACGAGCGGTCGCAGACGCGTCTCGAGTTGCTCCTTGACGAACTCGTTCGGCGTCGCGATCAGCGCGGTGTTCTCGACGAGCCCGAGCGGCCTCGTGAGCTTGAGCCAGGCAAGCTGACTCGGCTGGACATGCAGCTCGGCGAGCCCGTCCAGCGATCGTGCCCACACATCTGCGAGATCTGTGTCAGTCACCGATGCGCTCCCCTCGCCTCGCTGTCTTGCAGAGCCTGATCAGTGATCATGCTCGTTGTCCACAGAGCAGTCCACATGGTGTGCATGTGGCGCACCGTGGATGCCGACCGCACCGCGACGCCATGCGAGCGCGCCACGGCCGTCTGAGCCGCGGTTTTTCCCCTCCCGTGGCCACCGTCGGCTGAGCGTGGGCAGTTCGGCGGACGTTGATTTTCCACAGCCTAAGTCGCCGGAGGGGGACGCGTTCGGGAAACCGCAGTGTTCAACGATGGTAGACCCGACAACGGGGAGGTTGAATAGCCCTCTTTCGGGGGCAAATCCGGCGGCGCCCAGCCAGGGCGTTCGCTCGGACGGCGGCGTGACGGCCCGGTTTGACCTGTGCGAGTATCGCCCTTACCGTTAACAGGCTGACCCCTGCGTCTGCGGCGGCCCCAGGACCCGAGTCCGGCTGTGCGGCGCATGGGGACGTTGAGCCTTTTTTCCGTAACGACAGATCTGAACACAGATCAGAACTGCACCTGGAGCTCCAGTGAGCAAGCGTACGTTCCAGCCGAACAATCGTCGGCGGGCGAAGGTCCATGGCTTCCGGCTGCGGATGCGCACCCGGGCAGGCCGGGCCGTCCTCGCCGCGCGCCGTCGCAAGGGCCGCGCGCAGCTGAGCGCCTGACCCGGCTGGTCTTTGCCGACAGGCAGCAGGAGGGTGTCGTGCTGCCGCAGCAGTCGCGGATGAGACGGCCGGAGGAATTCCGGCTGGCGCTGCGAACGGGCCGCCGGGCAGGCGGGTCCGTTGTCGCCGGGCACTTGCTGTTGCCTTCCGACCATCACGGAGCGGTACTCCCCGGTGACCCGGCAAAGGTAGGCTTGATTGTCAGCCGTGCGGTTGGCTCGGCGGTGGTTCGCAACCGGGTGAAGCGACGGCTCCGGGAACTCATGCGCAGGCGGGTCGCCTCGCTCCCGGGGGGTTGCTTGCTCGTCCTGCGCGCCCACCCGGCAGCCGCTGGCGCACGCCAGGCGGATCTCGCCGCCGATCTTGACCTGGTGCTCGGACGACTGCTCAGGCGGCAGGTTGGGGCGCTGCGCGAGGAATGAGCGCGTCGGAGACTCCGTTGAAGGAAGCGGCGGTGCCGACACTGCCGGCCCGGGTGCTGATGGTTCCCGTGGTCGGCTACCGGCGATTTGTCAGTCCGCTGCTCGGGCCTCGATGCAGGTTCGTTCCCTCATGCAGCGAATACACACTGGAAGCGTTGCGCCTACACGGCGCGGCACGGGGACTGTGGCTGTCGGTTCGCCGACTTGCCCGGTGCCATCCTTTCCATCCGGGCGGATACGACCCCGTGCCGGCTAGGCCCCAAGGAGTTGTCAGGTGAGCATTCTTAATCCGCTGTTCGAGGCGGTCGCATGGGTTATCACGCAGATCCATGCGGTGCTCGCTGTGCCGTTCGGCGCGTCGAGCGGGTGGGCGTGGGGCCTGTCCATCGTCATCCTCGTGATGCTGATGCGGCTGATCATGGTGCCGCTGTTCATCAAGCAGGTGAACGCGCAGCGCAAGATGCAGTCGCACATGCCGCAACTGCAGGAGATCCGCAAGCGCTACAAGAACGACAAGCAGCGGCTCAACGAAGAGACGATGAAGTTCTACCGGGAGAACGGCATCAACCCGCTGAGCGGCTGTCTTCCGCTGATAGCCCAGCTGCCGCTCTTCTGGGCGCTGTTCAACGTGCTGCGCGGCATCTCAAACTGGCAGCCTGGGCATACCCCGCCGTACGGGATGACTACGGAGGTCGTGCAGAGCGCGCGTGAGGCGCGCATCTTCGGCGCATCGCTCGCGGACAAGTTCCTGTTCCCGTTGCCGCACGAGACGTGGTCCGCCCGGATCGTGATCCTGCTGTTCGTGCTTGTCAGCGCGGCCACGACGTTCCTGACCATGCGGCAGAGTGCCCGGCGCGGCATGATGCAGCAGACCGCGATGGACCCGGATAACCCGGCCGCGAACATGCAGAAGTACATGATGTACATCGCGCCATTCTTCGCGCTGAGCGGTCTCTACTGGCAGTTCGGCCTGGTCATCTACTGGGTGACGACCAACGTGTGGACGCTGGGACAGCAGCACATCCTGTTCCGCAACCTTCCGATCGTCGGGGCGGACGCGGCTGGGGCGGTGGCGGGGACGCTGCCTGCTAACACCACCGTGGCGAGCAAGAGCGGCACGTCCGGCAAGAGTGCCGGCGCAGCCAAGACCGCCGGGGCGGCGAAGCCGGCCGCGACTGACAGAGGCGCGCGTCAGGCCGCGGCCAACGGCTCCGCGGTGACGGACTCGACCGTGTCGGGCTCCTCGTCGTCAGGCGGCACGCGGGGCCTGCTACGGTTCGGCAAGACCAAAGCGGAGCCGGAGCCGGTGGCGGCCGCTCCGAAAACGAACGTCGTCCGGCAGCAGCCGGTGAGGCAGACACGCAGCAAGCGTTCGGGCAAGAGGTGAGCGACTGTGAGGGATGATCCCGGCAAGGGCGGTTTCGGCGCGGTGGCCGACCTAAACGAGCAGGAGCTGGACGGCGTGGTCGACGATGACGGCGTGGTCGACGATGATCTCATTGACGACGACGTAGATGACGAAGACGACGCAGATGACGAAGACGCAGATGAAGACGATGAAGACGAAGATGAGGACGAAGACGACGAGCCGGACCTGAGCTCGCTCGAAGAGGAAGGCGAGATCGCCGCCGACTATATTGAGGGGCTGCTCGACATCGCCGACCTAGACGGCGATATCGACATGGACGTCGAAGGCGACCGTGCCCTTGTGTCCGTCGTGGGCGCCACGCTTGACGAGCTTGTCGGCGAGGACGGCGAGGTCCTTGAGGCCCTGCAAGAGCTCACCAGGCTCGCCGTGCACCGCAAGACGGGTTTCCGCGCCAGGCTCATGCTCGACGTCGGCGGGTTCCGCGCGCGGCGCAGGACCGAGCTCGCCGAGCTCGGCCGGTCGGTCGCCGAAGAAGTGGAGCGCACCGGGGAGCCCAAGAAGCTCCGCGCCATGTCTCCTTTCGAGCGGAAGATCATCCACGACGCGGTTGCCGTGGCCGGGCTGCGCAGCGAGTCGGAGGGTGAAGAGCCGAACCGGCGCGTCGTGGTCTTCCCGGTCGGCTGAGCACGGCTTTGGCCGCGGAACTACCGCCACCCCCACCGGAGGCGCGCGAGATTTTCGGCGTGGCGCTCGACCCGGCGACGCGTTTCGCGCAGATGCTCGCGACCGATGGCGTCACCAGGGGCCTGATTGGCCCCAGGGAGACGTCGCGGCTCTGGGAGCGGCACCTGCTGAACTGCGCTGTCGTGGCCGAGCTGCTGCCCGAGCGGGGCGAGCTCGTCGACATCGGCTCAGGTGCCGGACTGCCTGGCGTGGTGCTCGCCATGCTGCGACCCGGAATCCGGGTGATCCTGCTCGAGCCGCTGCTTCGCCGGACGCTGTTCCTCGAAGAGTGCGTCGCCAGGCTTGGCCTGCCGAATACCACCGTTGTCCGTGCCCGCGCCGAGGACATGGCCGGGCAGATCAGGGCGGACGTGGCCACAGCCCGTGCGGTCGCTCCGCTTGGCCGGCTCGCGGGCTGGGCGGCTGGAGTCTTGCGACCTGGCGGGCAGATCCTCGCGATCAAGGGGCAGGCGGCCGAGGAGGAGCTCGCGGCCGCGCGGCCAGTATTGGCGCGACTTGGCGCGCAGAGCGCTGAGGTTCTGCGGGCCGGTCACGGTAGGGTCATATCTGCGACAACGGTTGTCCGTGTCGTCATCGGAGGACACGGCCGAGAGGAGCAGGCTGGTGCTCACCGCAGCCGGCGTGGGGTGGCCTGACGGGGTAACATCCGTCCGGCTGCTGGGCACGACGGGTCTGGGGTGGCCAGGGGAGCAGCCGGAACGAGTGTCTTCGCAACCAGAGCAGCTATCGAGAGGTGCGCTGTTGAACGGTCATGAGGAGTCGCCCCTTCCGGGTTCGGACCGGGTACGGCAGGCGCTGTCGGCGGCAGTTTCAAGCGGAACGCACGGCGAGTCGCGGGTGGTCGTGCCTGACGTGCCGGCGAACACCGAGGACACCCCGATCGGCCGGGCGGCCGAGGCCGCGGTGGGTGTACGCGGATCCGCGGAACGCCAGCCATGGCCGCGCCCGCAGCGGTGCCGGATCATGACGATCGCCAACCAGAAGGGCGGAGTGGGCAAGACCACGTCCGCGGTGAACCTCGCGGCGAGCCTGTCGCAGCACGGCTGCCGCGTGCTTGTCGTGGATCTCGACCCGCAGGGAAATGCCTCGACGGCGCTGGACGTGGAGCACCACGTCGGTCGCGATTCCGTGTACAACGCGCTCGTCGAGGAGCGTCCGCTCGCCGAGGTCATCACTGAGGTCACGGGCATGCCCGGACTGTTCTGCGCGCCGGCCACGATCGATCTCGCGGGCGCCGAGATCGAACTGGTCCCCATGGTGGCGAGAGAGTCCCGGCTGTCGCGGGCGATCGAGCAGCTGGACTTGTCCAGCCTGGACTACGTCCTGATTGACTGCCCGCCTTCCCTTGGCCTGCTGACCGTCAACGCGCTTGTCGCGGCCGAAGAGGTGCTCATACCTATCCAGTGCGAGTACTACGCGCTCGAAGGGCTTGAGCAGCTGCTGCGGACCGTCGAGCTTGTGCGCGGTCACCTGAACGGGCGGCTGCGCATCTCCACGATCCTGCTGACCATGTACGACGGGCGGACGCGGCTGGCTACCCAGGTCGCAGAGGACGTCAGGACGCACTTCGGCGACATCGTGCTGAAGACCATCATCCCGCGCAGCGTGCGCGTGTCCGAGGCGCCGAGCTACGGGCAGTCAGTGATCACCTACGACCCCGCGTCGAGCGGCGCGATCGCCTACGCGGAGGCAGCCCGCGAGCTGGCGTACCGGTCCGTTACCGCCTAGTCCCTGTCGGCCGTGAGGCCGCCTTCCGGCGACATCGCCTTGACGATTCGCTCAAGGTCGTCGATGGTCGCGAACTCGACCACGATCTTGCCCTTGCTGCGGCCGAGTTCGACCTTCACCCGGGTCTCGAACAGGTCGGAGAGCCGGTCCGCGAGATGGCGCAGCGCGGGCGCGACCGGCTTGTTGACCGCGGCCCTGCGGGTGGCCTTCACCGGGCCGTCATCGCCGACGGCCACGATCTCCTCGACCGCTCGGACGGACAGCCCCTCGGCGACGATTCGCTGGGCCAGGCGCTCCTGCGCCTGCGGGTCGTCGAGGGAGAGAAGCGCGCGCGCGTGCCCGGCGCTGATCACTCCTGCGGCCACCCGCTTCTGGACCGCTGGGGGCAGATTCAGCAGGCGCAGCGTGTTGCTGATGTGCGGCCTGGACCGGCCGACCTTCTGGGCGAGCTGTTCGTGGGTAGCGCCGAAATCGTCGAGCAACTGCTGATAGGCGGCTGCTTCTTCCAGTGGGTCTAGCTGCTGCCGGTGCAGGTTTTCCATGAGCGCGTCGCGCAGCATGTCGTTGTCGTGCGTCTCGCGCACGATGGCCGGGATGTAGTCGAGTCCGGCGCGCTGCGAGGCCCGCCAGCGGCGCTCGCCCATGACGAGTTCGTAGCGATCACCGCGGAGCTTGCGCACGACGACCGGCTGCAGGAGGCCGACCTCGGTGATGGACGCGGCGAGCTCCTCAAGCGCGTCCTCGTCGAAAGTGCGCCGCGGCTGCCGCGGGTTGGGCGCGATCGAGTCGACGGCGATCTCGTCGAAGTACGCGCCAGCCACCTGGCGGAGGGCGGTCTCCTGGCCGTTGTCGGCAGGCGCGCCGAACGCGCTACCGGAGGTGCCGAATGGCGTGGAGGCGCCTCCGCTTCCGGGTGTCCCCGTACCGATCGAGGAACCCTGGCGCGGTGCTTCCGGGATCAGTGCTCCGAGACCCTTGCCGAGGCCTCGCCGTTGCTGCGCCACTACGTCTCCCCTGGTCGAGTGCGGATACCTGTCTAATTTAACGTCAACGGCACGCCTTGTTTCACGTGAAACCACTCAGTCTCGCGAACTGGTTTCACGTGAAACAAGGCCCGGGGTTTACGCGGAGACCGCTTTAGTCGCGGCGGTGATGCCGGCGAGGAAGGCGTCGACTTCGCTCTCCGGAGTGTCGAACGCGGTCATCCAGCGGACGACCGAAGTGGTCTCGTCCCACATGTGGAAGAACCAATCGCGCTGCAGCTCGGCGATGTGGCCCGGATCGAGCCGGGCGAAGACCGCGTCGGACTCCACCGGGTAAACAACCTCGACACCGGGCAGGCCGGCGAGACCGGCCGCCAGCCTGGCTGCCATGGCGTTCGCGTGCCGCGCGTTCTTCAGCCAGAGGTCATCTTCGAGCAGCGCGAGGAACTGGGCGGCGAGGAAGCGCATCTTCGACGCGAGCTGCATGTGCTGCTTGCGCAGGAACGGGGCGTTGACGGCGACATCGGCGCGCATGACGATGACCGCTTCCACGCCCATGGCGCCATTCTTCGTGCCGCCGAAGCTGAGCACATCGGCGTGCTCAGCGAGGTCCGCGAGCGAGCAGCCGAGGTGCGCCGCGGCGTTGGCGAGCCTGGCGCCATCCATGAAGACACGCAACCCGCTGGTCGCGCAGAAGTCGTGGATCTTGGCTAGTTCGGCCAGCGAGTAGCAAGTCCCCACTTCGGTCGCCTGGGTGATGGCGACCGCTCCCGGCTGTGAGAAGTGCTCGTCGCCGCGCCCCGCAAGCCGGGTCGCGATCAGCTCGGGAGTCAGCTTGCCGCCCGGCGCCGGGACGGCCAGCAGCTTGGTGCCGAGTATCCGCTCGGAGGCGCCGCACTCGTCGGTGTTGATGTGCGCGGACTCGGCACAGATGACAGCCTCGTGCCTGCCGAGCAGGAGCCCGAGACCGAGCACATTGGCACCGCTGCCGTTGAGGACGAGGTACACATCGCCTTGCGCGCCGGAAAGGCGGCGCAACTCCGCGGTGGCGCGCTTGGTCCACGGGTCCGCCCCGTAGGCGACGGCCTGGCCGGTGTTCGCGTCGCTGATGGCGCGCATGACCGCCGGGTGCGTGCCGGCGTGGTTGTCACTGCCAAAGCTCTTCATCATGGCTGCGAGCCTATTTCAGCAGCGGGCTTCAGCGCTCCCGGTCCGCCGCGCGCTGGAGTAGGGCGGCATAGCAGGAACCGGGGTCCAGGCTCGCCGCCCGCATCGCCATCGGCAGGGTGCTTGTGCTCGTCATGCCCGGTGCCACGTTGACTTCGAGGAAGTGCACCGCCCCCGCCGCGTCCACGATCAGGTCGGTGCGCGAGATGTCGCGCAAGCCGAGAGCCGTATGCGCGGTGACGGCGACTCGCGCCACCTCCTCGGCGGTCGCGGCCGGGAGCCTGGCGGGCGCGTAGAACTCCGTCTCGCCCGCTGTGTAGCGGGCGGCATAGTCGTAGGTTCCGCCTGGTGCGACGATCTCGACCGGCGGCAGCGCGCGGGGACCGTCGCCGAGATCGATGACGCCGACCGCGATCTCGGTGCCGGACACCAGGCGCTCGATCAGTGCCGTGTCGCCGTAGCCGAAGCAGCCGACGATGGCGGTGGCGAGATCGGCAGCGCTGTGCGCGGCGGACGCGCCGAGCGCCGAGCCGCCGCGCGACGGCTTGACGAACAGGGGAACACCGAGCCGGCCGATGATCAGATCGATGACCGCGGTGGCCCCGAGGTCGTGGAAGGTCTCCCGCGGCAGTGTCACGGCGGCGGGCGTGCACAGGCCGGCCGCGGCGGCGAGCACCTTGGCCGCGGACTTGTCGAACGCCATCCGGCACGCGGCGGGCCGCGAGCCCACGTAGGGCGCGCCGAGCAGTCCGAGGACCTCCCTGACCGAGCCGTCCTCGCCTGGCGCGCCGTGGATGACGGGAAAGACCGCGCTCGGCGGGTCTGAGCGCAAACGTGAGAGCAGGGTCGAATCGGTGTCGGCGAGGACCGCCTGCACGCCTACCTCAGAGAGCGCGCCGCAGACCTGTTCACCGGAGCGAAGTGAGATCTCGCGCTCGGGGGAAAGACCGCCCGCGAGCACTACGACGTAGTCGAGCTCAGTCACCGCGACGCTGGACCGGGCCGAACTCTTCCCGCAGCGCGAGCTCGGCGTCGATCACCCCAGCGAGCCGCCGCACGCCCTCGGTGATCTGGTCCGGATGGGGCAGCGAGTAGCTCAGCCTGGCGTGCCCGCCGCCTGATCCGTCGGCGAAGAACCCTGTGCCTGGCACGTACGCGACACGGGCCGACACGGCGCGCGGGAGCATCGCCTTGGAGTCGATCCCCTCTGGCAGCCGCAGCCACACGAAGAAACCGCCAGCGGGCCTGGTCCAGTCGCATCCGGCCGGCATCGTCGCGGCTAGCGCCGCGAGCATCGCGTCCCGGCGAGCGCGGTAAAGCTCGCGGAACGCCTTGATCTGCTCCCGCCACGGCTGCGTGGACAGGTACTCCCTGACCGTGAGCTGAGCGAAACTCGCCGGGCACAGCACCGCGGACTCGGCCGCGAGCACCAGCTTGTCACGCACGCCCGGCGGAGCGACCGCCCAGCCCACCCGCAGGCCCGCCGCGATCGTCTTGGAAAAGCTGCCAAGGTATACGACACCGTCCCTGGTGCGCGCCCGCAGCGGTCGCATCGGGTCGCCGTCGAAGCCGAGCAGACCATACGGGTTGTCCTCGACGACAAGCAGCCCAGCACGCTCGCAGACGCGAAGCACCTCAAGACGACGCGATTCGGCCATCGTCACGCCGGCCGGGTTGTGGTAGGTCGGAACCGTATACAGGAACTTGATCCTGCGCCCCTCGGCGGTCAGCCGTCCTATCGCCGCCGCAAGCGCCTCGGGGATGAGCCCCGACTCATCCATCGCGATGTGGACGACATCTGCCTGGTACGCGGCGAACGCGCCGAGCGCGCCCACGTAGGACGGCGCCTCGGCGAGCACGACGTCCCCCGGGTCGACGAAGATCCGGGTAACCAGATCCAGCGCCTGCTGCGACCCGACGGTGACCACGACCTCGTCCGGATGCGCGGTGATGCCTTCCAGTGCCATCACTTCGCAGATCTGCTCGCGCAGCGTCGGGTCGCCTACGGCGGCGCAGTACTGCAGGGCGTCGTGGCCCCGGCTCGCGATCAGGCTGCCGACCATGTCGCCCACCGCGTCAAGCGGCAGTGCCGACACGAAGGGAGAGCCGCCAGCCAGCGAGACGATTTCCGGCCGTGAGGCCACGGCGAAGAGCGCGCGAATTTCGGAGGCGACCATGCCGCGGGCGCGTCGTGCGTATTGTCCCACATATGGGTCAATTCGCGATCCGGCTGCAAGGTGTGGCGACTGAGGCAGATCAGGGGTCACAGGATTACCTCCAGTCGGCGCGGTACCATGCCAGAATAGGGGTACGTCGCGGGGCACGCAGCTCAGATATTGATCGGGGAACGGAAACGCAGATGTCACGCCGTCTTGCCAATATTACGCTAGACAATCTAAGCGACCTGCCGCCGACCTGCCGTTCCTGCGTGTTCTGGGAGCTAGATCCGGTAAGCAAGGCAAGAGCCGAGGGATCGGATACCGGGCTGGAAAAGGAGTCCTGGATCTCCTCGGTCCTGCTGGAGTGGGGAAGCTGCGGAAAGATCCTTTACGTCGACGGAGTCCCCGCGGCTTACGTGCTCTTCGCGCCGCCGCTATATGTGCCTCGGTCGGTCGCATTTCCCACCAGTCCGGTAAGCGCGGACGCGGTGCTGCTGATGACGGCGCGGGTGCTCAGCGAATTCTCCGGCGGCGGTCTTGGGCGGATGCTCATCCAGGGAATGGCCAAAGACCTGACCCGGCGTGGCGTCAGGGCCATCGAGGCGTTCGGCGACAAGCAATGGACCGCGCCCGCGTGCGTGCTGCCCGTCGACTACCTGCTCGCCGTCGGGTTCAAGACCGTCAGGCCACACCACAGGCACCCAAGGCTGCGAATGGAACTGCGGACCGCCCTGACCTGGCGCGAGGACGTCGAGGTCGCGCTGGAACGCCTGCTCGGCTCCATGACACCGGAACGCGTCCTGCGCCCCGCCGTAGTAGGCAGCGGCTGATAGCCATAAATTCGAAATGTTTGCCTTAACTGCTATCCTGACAGCAGTTAAGGCAAACATTTATTTGATCTCGAACTGGATCAGATGAACTCAGCGAGTTCCCTGAGCAGGGCAGCCTTCGGCTTGGCACCGACTATCTGCTTGACGACCTCGCCATTGTGGAACACGTTCATGGTCGGGATGGCCATGATCTGGTAGCGCTGGGCCACCTTCGGGTTATCGTCGATGTTCAGCTTGACCACGTTGATCTTCTCGGCGTACTCGCTCGCGATCTCTTCGAGAACCGGGGCGACCATGCGGCAGGGCCCGCACCACTCGGCCCAGTAGTCGACAATGACCGGCTTGTCGCTCTGCAAGACCTCGGTCTCGAAGGTCTCGTCGGTCACGACCTTGGTCGCACCCATTCTGATCACACCTTCCGTGTTGTTTTTCGCTGTGATTAAGACTCGTGCGCCGCGAGCCACCGCTCGGCGTCGATCGCGGCCGAGCATCCGGTACCCGCCGCGGTTACCGCCTGCCGGTACGTCCGGTCTACGACGTCGCCGCAGGCGAATACCCCGTCAATGGCGGTGCGAGTGGACGGCTGGTCAACCAGCAGGTAGCCGTCTGGGTCGGTGGCGAGCTGCCCGTCGAAAAGCTCGCTGCGCGGCGAGTGCCCGATCGCGACGAACACGCCGGTCACAGGCAGTACCTGCTCCTCGCCGGTGCGCACGTTGTTGACCCTTAGCCCGGACAGCTTGCCATCGCCGAGCATCTCCGCGACCTCGCTGTCCCACACGAACTTGATCTTCGGGTTCGCGAACGCGCGGTCCTGCATGATCTTCGAGGCCCGCAGCGCGTCGCGGCGGTGGACCAGCGAGACCGACTTGGCGAATCGCGTAAGGAAGGTCGCCTCTTCGATCGCTGAGTCACCACCGCCGATTACCGCGATGTCCTGCTCCCTGAAGAAGAAGCCGTCGCAGGTGGCGCACCAGGACACGCCGTGGCCGGCCAGTTCCTTCTCGCCAGGGACGCCGAGCTCCCTGTACTTGGAGCCTGTGGCGATGATCACGGCCTTCGCCAGGTAGGTCTCAGTCTCTGTCTTCACGACTTTCGGCGCCGCGGCTAGGTCGACCGCTACCACGTCGTCAGACACAAGCTCGGCGCCAAACCGCTCCGCCTGCTTGCGGAGCCCGTCCATGAGTTCGGGACCCAGAATGCCGTCTGGGAAGCCGGGGAAGTTCTCCACGTCGGTGGTCTGCATCAGCGCGCCGCCCGCGGTAACCGATCCCTCGAACACCAGCGGGCTCAGCTTGGCCCTGGCCGCGTAGATGGCGGCCGTGTAACCCGCCGGACCGGAACCGATGATGATGACGTCACGTACGTCGGTCACTTCATGCGCCCCTCTCAAGACATGCACACCGCTCAACCGATCCTAGGGCGCGGAGATTCCCGGCGGCGTAACTGGCTAAGGACCGGCTAAGGCGCGGCGCTCAACGTGACTGTCGCGATCACCCCGGGGTTGTCTGCGGTGCAGGTTAGCCCGACAATCCAGGCCCTGGACGCCGTCGCGATCACGTAGACAGGCGTGCCCTGATAGCTGGCTCGCTCCACTAGGTCGAGCGGGGAGCTACCCGCCAGGTGCTGGACGCAGCCGATGAACGCCGGCGACGGCACCGCGCCGCCCGATTTCGACGCGGCGTAGCTGCTGCTCGACTGCGCGCTCGGCACCGGGCTCCCGGCTGTCCCGCTCCCGTCCAGGGCTCTCATTTGGTGGACCTCGCCCTGGACCTGCGCGGCCAGCCCGGCCGCCCTGTAGTTCCTGTCGCGGGTGATGACGGTGAACGGCGAAACTGGCCCTTTGAGGGCCGTCCGACTGTCCGGTGCCGACGCCGACGGCTCGGGCAAGGCCGCCGAACCAGCAGCGCCGCTCGCCGGCGCCGACGGTGCCGCCGTCGCGGCGTTAGCCGGGGCACCCTCACTCAACGCGGAACTCGACGACGACGATGATGAGCCGTTCGACCGGCTCACCAGGTAGCCGAAGCCAACGACGAGGAAGACGATGAGCAGAGCGGCCCCCATGGCCGGATGCAGCCGCAGGCTCAGCTGGCGGCGCTCCCGGGCCGGCCTGGGACGGCGATGCGACCCGATCCGCTCCGCGGAGCCCGCGCCGACGGCGTGCTCGGCCGCGGCAGTACTCGCTCCAGCCGTGCTCCCGGCACCCGCTCGCGCGGCACGCGTCGCGGCTTCGGCGGTGAGCGCGGCCGCTATCCGGCTTTCGAAGGCGTCAGGCAGAGTCGGGGCGGGCACCGACGCCAGCACCGAGCTGACGGCGTCAAGCTGCTCACTCACGGAGGCGCAGTGGGCACAGCGCGCGACATGCGACGCCAGCCGCCTGCTGTGCGATCTACCTGCGATCCCCGCCCGAAGGCTCGCTAGCTCCTCCGTGTCCGGATGCCACTGCCCGCTCATACGCCTCCTTCCTGCTCAGATGAGACGCTGGCGGCGCCCGGCTGGTTCCCTTCCACAGGATAATTAGTGCGCAGATGCGAAAGATACGGGAGCAGCCGTGCCCGGCCCCGCGCGCATCTGCTCTTCACGGTTCCCGGCGAGACGCTGAGGATCTCGGCCACGTCGGCGACGTGGTAGCCCATCATGTCGACGAGAACCAGCGCCGCGCGCTGCTCCGGCGGCAGCATGCGCAGCGCCGCGTCGACATCGAGCCTGATATCGACGGCGTCGGCGGCATCGGAGGACGCCGCGCCGGCCACCGAACCGACCGCGCCGCTGCCCGGCGAGCCCGCCAGAGACCCGCCGTGCGTGCCCTGGGCGGCGAGCGCCTCGAGCGCGTCCTCCTCGCCCGACCAGCTGACGCTCCGCGTCTGCCTGCGGCGCAGCCGGTCGACGGCGGCGTTGACCACGATGCGGTGCAGCCACGTCGTGACCGCGGACTCGCCGCGGAAGTCGCCGGCCCGCTTGAACGCCGAGATCATCGCCTCCTGTAGCGCGTCGGCCGCGTCGTCGGGGTCGCACACGGTGCGCAGGGCGACCGCCCACAGCCGGTCCTTGTGCCGCAGGAACAGCGCGCCGAACGCGTCGGGGTCGCCGTCGACGTGGCGGCGGAGCAACTCCGCGTCGGAAGGTTCTCCGGGAAGGCGGCGGCTCTCACCGCCAGAACTTGTTCCACGACCTGCATAGCCGGAGCTTGCGGCGCGGCCCGTTAGTTTTCGCAGCCCCACCATCGGCGCGCCCCGCGGTTAGCCTGCGCCTGAGGCGACAGTCCCGCGGACGACGACGTTGAAGATCTCCGCCTGGAACTGGTTAGGGTGCCCCCGCTGCGGCGGAAGGCTGGTGATCCAGATCAGCACGTACCGGCCGGTCGCGTCGCCGCTCGTGGCATAGGTGTGGTCGCCTTGAACCGTCGCCGGGCCGGCGACCTGCTTGAACGTCCCGTCAGTCAGCGCGGTCTTCGACATCGCGTTGGAGTTGCCGAGGTAGATCTGAGCAGTGGTGCAGCAAGCCGTGCCGAACAGGACCTGCACCTGACTCAGCCGGACGGGCTGGCCCATGTCGATGATGAGCCCAGTGCCTGGCTTGAGGCCGCCGAGCTTGGCGGAGCCCTTGTAGAAGTCGGTTTGCCAGCTAGTGCTGAGACTGTCGTCGATGGCCAGCGGGGCTTGCGTCGCGTCCTCGTCGTCCGAGCCGAAGATGTTGAAGGTGCCCGCGCTGACCGGCTTGAGTACCGTCGCCCCAGCCGGGGCGGACGAGGAGCTCGAGCTAGGCGACGGCGACTTGCCCGCCTGGTGGCTGCTGCTTGACTTGTGCAGGCTGCTGCTGATGACCCAGGCCGTCGCGGCCACCGCCGCCAGCACGAGCACGATCACCACGCTGATGATGGCGCGGCTCGCCGCGCTGCGTTCAGGGGTGGGGTAGCGCTGCTGGTAACCGGTGGTGCGGCCACGGTCCTGCTGCAGTGACCAGGTGGCCGGATCGTCCGGGTTGGGTGGGTAACCGCCGCGGTCGCCGCGGTGCGGATAGTCATACCGTGAGTCGCGCGGCATCGACGGCGCCGGCTCGGGAAGCGGCACCGGCGGCGCCACGTTGGTCAGCGCGTCGGCGAACGCGCCCGGAGACTCGATGGGCGGCCCTTGCCGGCCCGCGCGCTGCAGCAGCGCCCGGCAGACCACGCCGTCGACGGCGGGTGGAACGTCCGCGGTCACCTGCCGAGGCGTGCACACGATGCCGTCAGAGACGGGCGCGGGCTGCAATCCAGTCTGGGACTCGCCCGGCCAGTAGCCGGTGAGCGCCGCGTACAGCAGCGCGGCAAGGTCACGAGTATCGGTGACCGCTGGGTCGCTCGCGGCCGACGCGGTTAGACCGGCGCCGGCGAGCGCGGCGTCGATGCCCAGCCCGGTGATCTTCACGCCGCTGCTGCGCGTCCAGCGCAGCGTCTCCGGGGTTAGGCACATGTGCGCCTGCCCCGCGGCGTGCGCGCCGGCCAGCGCCCGCGCCGCCTCCGCCACCAGGGCACATGCCCTCGCGGGGTCGAGCGGGCCGTCAGCGACCAGATCGGTCAGCGACTCGCCGCCCACCCATTCGAGCACGACGTATGCCTGGTCGCCGCCGTCTTCGACGTCGAACACCTGTGCCAGCCGCGGGTCGGTGAGCCTGCTCGCGGCCCGCGCGGCGGTCACCACTTGCGTGATCCGCGGGAATCCCGGGGCGAACGTCAGCACTGAGACCGGTCGTGCGAGCGTCTCGTCGATCGCCTTCCACATGGTCCAGCCACCGCCCGCGGCGACTTGGTCCACGAGCCGGTATCGCCCGGCGAGCCGGGTTCCGGGTTCAGAGGTGAACGTGCTCATACGTCAGCGCCAAGAGTGGGGCCGCTCTCGGCCTCCTTCCAGCCCCGGTGTCCACGATGACCTTACGGGTCCGCCGCGGGTATCTCTCCATGCTAATGTCCGGCCTCAGCCGGGATTCGGCAACTGGCCGCTGGTCCTCGATTGGCCGCTCCTCCGTTATACGCGAATACCTTCAATGTCTCACACCCGCATCCGGACAGTGCACACGTGATCTCGCGCGTGTCTCAGTTGTTCCAGAATCGGTCACCCGCACGTCATCGCCTGCCGACCTCACTGTGATCACATTGAAGCTTGTTCGTTACGTCACCGTCCGATGCGCCCGAGAACGGAACGTACAAGAACCCGATACTCGTCGATACCGAACAACCTGGCACAGAGCGCGTAAAGAAGCAGCGCACCGCTGCCGCCGATAATCGTGGTCACCAGGCCGTACAGCGGTCCGTGTAGTGCAGACCCCACCACGGCCATGGTCGCGAAAACGAACGCCAGCCCCGGCAGCGTGGCCAGGAACATCCGCACCAGGCTGCGGGTGATCCGCCAGCCGTCCAGGCTGCCGATCCGGCGCAGCAACAACGGCCAGGCGAGTATGGCGCCGGTCAGCGTCATCACGTTGTAGGCCGCCGCCAGCCCGATCACTACCTGCTGGGAGGGAAGCACGGCCAGCGCGATCAGGTCGCCCGCCACGCCGACGGCGAGCATGACCATGCCGATGATGGCGGGCGTGCGGTTCTCGTGGAACGAGTAGAACACGCGCAGCTGCAGCTGGGTGAGCATGAACGGCACCAGGCCGAGGGCGAACATGCCGAACACCTCACCGATGTATCTGCCGTTCTGCGCGGAACTGCTGCCGTAAGCGAAGAAGAACTGACAAAGCGGGCTGCCCAGCACGGCGAGGAAGACGGCCGCGGGCACGACGATGACAGAGGCCAGCCGTACACCGGTCGAGAAGTCCTCCCGGACCAGCGAGTAACGGCGGTCGGTGGCATGACCGCTCATCCGCGGCAACAGCGCGCTGATCACCGAGATCCCGACGACCGCGTACGGCAGCTGGAACAGCTGCCACGCGTAGGAATAGGCGGAATAGCCGTTGTGCGGAGCGTGCACCGAGGCCGCGTTCGCGACCCGCTGGACGACCAGGTTTCCGGCCCACTGCGAGGCGACGTAGAAGAGCATCCAGCTAGCCATCATGCCGATCTCGGAGATCTCGGCGCGGCGCAGGGCCCAGCGCAGCCGCATGCTGAAGCCAGCACGCCGCATCACCGGGAACAGTGCGATCGACTGGATCACGATGCCGAGCGTGGTCCCGATGCCGAGCAGCCGGATGCCGGTCGGGGTGATCACGATGTTCCCGCTCGCGGGCTGCCTGGCCTGAGTGAGGAGGAACAGCGCGCCGACGATGATGACCACCACGTTGTTGATCACCGGCGTCCACATGTTGGCGCCGAACCTGCCTCGCGTGTTCAAGATCGCGCCGAGCAGCGAGTCCATCCCGTAGAAGAAGATCTGCGGGATGAAGAAGTACGCGAAGAGCACCATCGCGTGGTGCTCCATGGCGGGCTGGCTGCCCGGTGGTCCGTTGATGTTCCCCGCGTAGAGGTTGACTAGGGGCGCCGCCAGCGCCGTCCCGATGACCGTGATGAGGAGCAGCGAAATCGTGCCGAGCGTGAATATGCGCTCGGCGTACGCCTCGCCGCGGTCCGGGTCCTCCTTCGCCGCCTTGACCAGCAGCGGCACCACGACGCTCGTGAAGATACCGCCGAGCATCAGGTAGTAGATGGTGTTCGGCAGCGTGTTGGAGTTGTTGTACGCGTTGGCTAGCCGGGCGCTGCCGAGCGCGGCGACGAAGACGAGTGTGCGCAGGAATCCGGTGAGCCGGGACGCGAGCGTGCCCAGCGCCATCACCTGGCTGGAGCGTGCCAGGTTCGGCCGGGTGATCACGCTCGGCTGCGGTCCTGTGCCAGGCGGCGCGCCCGGTACGGGGACATCGAGGATCCTGGTGCGGTGCTCTCCGCCCGGCGGCGGGACCCGCTCGCCGCGCCGCGGCACGGGAGCGGTCGGCGGCGCCTGCGGGTACTCGAACGGCACCGGATAGGTCTGCTGCGGATACCCGGGCGGCGATGGCATGATCGCCGTCGGCGGCGGCGGCGCATAGGCTGCTCGGCGCCTGCTGTCGGGCGGCGGCAGGTACCCCTCCCGCGGCGTGAACGAAGGACGCGGCCTGTCGTCACCACGGTGACGCGCGCCGTGCCGGCGGCCCCCCTGCTGGCCCTGCTGGCCCGTCTGCGGGCCCCCCTGCTGGCCCTGCTGGCCGCTGCCGTGGCGTCCGCCTCGCCTTGTGTCGTCAGGACGCGGCGTGAACCTGGGCTGCGGCGCCTGCGGCTGCTGCTGCGGCGCCGGCGTGAACTGGGGCCCTTGCGGAGGCTGCGGCCGTTCGCCGTACGGGTGTGACGCGGGCGGGGGCCCGGGCGGGACCGGACCCGCTGGCGCATGCTCCGCGCGCCACGGTTCCGTCTGCCTGGGGTGAGCCTGCGGCGGCGGCGCGGGCCTGGCGCCGGGCGGCGGGTTCGGGTGCGGGTGCGGGGTGAACGTCGGCTGCGGCCGGGGAGCGTCTTCGGGCTGCTCAGGCTCTTGCGGATAGTCCTCCGGCCATGAAGGCCCGCCGGGCCGCGTCGGCCTGGTCATCCGGTGCCTCCAGATCTGCCGTCAGCTTTTCCGTCGTTCAGCCGCCGGATCCACCGCCCGACGGACGTCAGCACGAGCACGCCGAGCGCGGCGCCGATCAGCACGAGCAGCGCCCGCCCGTACCGCGTCGTCTGGACGCTTAGAGTCTTCGGTTTCCCGGGTAGCGGCGACCCATCCTTCGTCACCAACTGTAGCTGCATCTCCGTGGTTCCGATGGCTGTGGAGTGCACCGTCATCTTGACGGTCTTGGTCTCGCCGCCTGGGATGACGATCGGGTCGCTGAGGTTCCCGATCGTTAGCTGGCTGTTGCTTGGCAAGGTCACGACAATTTTCACGACCACAGGCAGTTGCCCGTTGTTCTGCACCGAGACCGGCGCCGGGCCGGAAGCGCCGGCGAGCAGCAACTTCGTCCCCGTGATGATCTGCACGTTCCCGGCGTCAATCAGGTAGTGCAAGAGCTTGCCGAGGGCGATCGATCCCGTGCCCGCGCCCGCCCCCCGCCAGGCCGACGACTCGGTGGCGACCGCCGCGGTGTCTAGCATCGTCAGCAGGCTCGGCAACGGCTTCTGGAGCAGGTCCTCGTAGACGGCGAGGTTCGAGTAGGCGCCGGCGACCTTGTCCAGGTAGCCCGCGCCGAGCTCGCTGCGCCTGACCTGATACTCGGGCAGCTTGTGGTGCGCCTTCAGGGTGCGCGCGGCGGCGGCCAGGCTGGACAGCGGGACCTTGCGCAGCCACGGCGCCGAGGAGGTCATCTTCAGCAGCTTGGCGGCCTCTGTCGCCGACGGGTCCCAGCGCCGGGGCGGCGCGACCACCAGCGAGCGTGGCTGCTGCGGCAATTCGGCGACGATCATCGCGGTCTCGGCGAGAAAATCCTGCTCGGCGGCGAACTGCGCGCTCGGCGGCGAGCCGGCGGAAGCCGACCCGAGGATGCCGGTCAGCTGTGAATCGGCGAGCAGCACGCCCATTGACGTGCGGGTCCCTGTGCTCGCCGAGGTGACCGCGTTGTCGTAGGGCGCTGTCGTCGACTCCATTTCGCCGCTGTTCAGCACCGCGGTGGTAATCCCCCCGCTGACGGCCAGGCTTCTGAGCACGCCGACGTCAGCGGCCCCATCGGTCGGCCAGGCGATCGCCGCTGACCCGCCGTCCCCGGTACTGTTCCCATTTTTCCCGAACGAACGGGACAGCACCCCGCCGGCCACCGACTCCCCGAGGCTGTAGGCGGCCCGCAGGTCTACCGTGCGCCCGGCGTGTGACAGCGCGGAGACGTCCGCGTCGGCGTATGGGGTGAGGAACATGGGATCGGCGGCCGTCTGCGAGCGCAGCGAGCTCAGCCAGGTGGCGGCCGCCGCGCTGGCGCGCTCCTTGACGCCGCCCTCGCACAGCGAGTTGGCGTTGACCAGGTACTTGCGGGTCATCACGTTGGCGTCGGACACGAGCGCGGGGTCCACCGCCCAGGTCAGGTGGTCCCGCGCGGACCAGAGCTGGCCGACGGCGAGCAGGGTGCCGAGCCGCCCCTTGTCGCTCAGGCTGGTGGCCAGCGAGTTCGTGGCCAGCGTCCCCGGGCACGGGCCCTGCTGCGGCTGGTCGATGAGCGGCCAGATCCACGCGGTCTTCAGCGGCAGCGGCCGCACGGAGTCTGGCCCCGGCCAGTACGGCAGGAACGTGCGGGCAGAACCGCTCGCAGTGCCGTCGGAGAACTCGGCCTGCGCCGCGAGCGGGTACACGCCGAACTGGGGGTAGCCGACGACATCGGCGGCGAACGACGCGGTCCAGCGCGCGGTGGCGCCGCCGCGCAGAACACCCTTCACGACCGCGGGCGTGCCCGCCTGCCCTACATTGATGTATCCGGGGGTGGTGCCGGCCGCCCACTGTTGCATGCCCGCGCGGGTATAGAAGTACTGTGCTTCCGTCAGCAACTGCACCTGCGCGCCGCGAACGGGCGAACCGGTATGGTTTGTTATCGTCCCGCGCACGGTCACGGTCGAGCCGGAAGTCGCGAAGCTGGGGGTCATCCCGTCAATGGAGACGGTGAGCTGATGCGAGGAGGCACTGACCGTTCCGGATGAATGCTGTTGAACTTCTTGCGCGTGCGCCGCGACGGCCGGTGCGGCGAGAACCGGGCCGACGAGGGCGAAGAAGCCAGCGATCAGGGTACGAACGACAGTGCGCACGCTTCGCATGCTATTGCCGTTCGCTGAAAAGGGATGGGCCAGTTACCCTCGATGCCCGTGTCAGACTCCACCTCCGTCGCACCGATGCGCGCCGTCCAGCGTAAGGCGGCCGCGGCGCTGCTGCGTACCCAGACGCCGGAAGCCGCCGCGCTCGGCGAGCTCTTCGCGCGCGCCGGGCACGAGCTGGCGCTCGTCGGGGGCCCGGTGCGGGACGTGTTCCTCGGCAGCCGCCCGGGCGACCTGGACTTGACCACGGACGCGGTCCCGTCGCGCGTCCTCGAGCTCACCAGCGCCTGGGCCGACAAGACGTGGACCGTGGGGATCGACTTCGGCACGATCGGCCTGCGCAAGGGCGATACCGTGTTCGAGATCACGACGTACCGCAGCGAGCAGTACGGGCCGCGCTCACGCAAGCCCGACGTGCGATACGGCACGTCGCTCGAGGAGGATCTCGCCCGCCGCGACTTCACGATCAACGCGATGGCGGCACGGCTGCCCGCGTATGAGTTCGTCGACCCGTTCGGCGGCCTCTCGGCGCTGCGGGACCGCGTGATCCGCACGCCGGGCCGGCCAGAGGACTCTTTCTCCGACGACCCGCTGCGGATCCTGCGCGCCGCCCGGTTCGCCGCCAGGCTCGGCTTCCGCGTCGCTGACGAGGTTCAGGCGGCAATGGCCGCGCAGGCGTCGCGGCTTTCCATCGTGTCCGCGGAGCGGATCACCGACGAGCTGACCAAGCTCATGCTGACTGCCTCGCCGGCCGACGGGATCGACCTGCTCGTGCGCACCGGGGTCGCGGAGCAGGTGCTGCCCGAGGTGTCCGCGCTGCGTATGGAGGTGGACGAGCACCACAGGCACAAGGACGTCTACGAGCACAGCCTCACCGTGCTGCGGCAGGCGATCGACCTGGAGGCGAAGTACGGGCTGTCCGGCGACCTAGTGCTCCGGCTGGCCGCGATCTTGCACGACATCGGCAAGCCGAAGACAAGGACGATGCTGCCCGGCGGAAAGGTCGCGTTCCACCACCACGAGATGGTGGGAGCGAAGATGACGCGCAAGCGGCTTACCGAGCTGCGCTTCGGCAAGGACGTCATCGCCGAGGTGTCCCGCCTCGTCGAGCTGCACTTGCGGTTTCACGGTTACGGCGAGGGCGAGTGGACCGACTCGGCGGTGCGCAGGTACGTGCGCGACGCCGGGCCGCTGCTTACCAGGCTGCACGCGCTGACCAGGGCGGACTGCACGACGCGGAACGCGCGCAAGGCAGCGCGGCTCGCGGCGGCGTACGACGCGCTCGAAGAGCGCATCGAGTTGCTGCGCGAGCGGGAGGAGCTGGACAAGATCCGGCCCGAACTCGACGGGGTCGAGATCATGGCGCTGCTGGGGCTGCAGCCAGGGCCGCTGGTCGGGAAGGCGTGGAACTACCTGCTCGAGCTGCGGCTTGAGGAAGGCGAACTCGGCCGGGAGCGGGTCACTGCCGAGTTGCTGCGGTGGGCTCAACGCGAGGGGATTGGCCCGCCGCCGGCTTCCTGAGCGTGAGCGCGGCGTACCCGGCGCCGGCTGCCAGGTAGAGCGCGCCGAGCACGAGCACGAGCACGTACGACTTACCGGTACTCGGCATGAACGGCACCGCGATCGCGGGGCCGACCACGTATGAGACGTTGTAAAGCATGTCGTAGAGCGAGAAGACCCGGCCCATGTACGCGTCGTCCACCACCTGCTGCACGGTCGTGTCGACGCAGATCTTCACGCACTGCGCGGACAGGCCCATGACGAATCCGAGGAGCAGGAACGCGACCTGGTTGAACGTCGGGCCCAAGACGATAGTGGCTATGCCGCCGACGACGAGCCAGGCGGTGATCCAGGCGTCCTTACTGGTCCGCTTGACACCTGGCGGCGTCACCACCGCCGCGAGACCGAAGCCGATCGCCGAGGTGATGACGAGCAGCGTCGCGTGGCCGAGCGCCTTGTTGCCGTTGCCGCCGTGGAAGAAGTAGTTGCGGTACAGCAGCAGGCCCGCGACGATCAGCGTGCCGTACAGCATGCGGTGCGCGGCTTCCGCGCCAAGCGCGTACGCGGCCCTCCTGCGCTGGGCGAGGTGCTTGAGGCCGTCGACGAGCCCGCGCATGACGTCCCTCAGGTCGGACCCGATGCTCGAGTTCTCCGGCATCAGCTCCTCGTCAGCGGCACGTGCCGGGCCGAGCAGGTCGCGCGCCATCCGGGTCCCCACCAGCCCGGCCGCCACATAGCAGCCGCCGCCGAACCACAGCGTCGCGGCCGACCCCGCCAGTCCGCCGCCTGTCACCAGGTGCACGCCAAGGCCGACCACGCCGCCGATGAACCCGAGGATCGTGCCGGAGGTCGGGGCGACCGCGTTGGCCATCACCAGCTTGTCCTTCTGGACTACGTGCGGCGTGCCCGCGCTTACCGCGCTCAGGAAGAACCTGTTCACCCCCAGCACAGCCAGCGCGCTCACGTACAGCGGGAGGCCGGTCTGCCCGGCGAGCACCACAAACCCGGTGACCCCCACCATCGCAGCCCGGATCATCGCCGCCCAGACGATGATCTGGCGGCGCGACCAGCGGTCGATGAAGACCCCCGCGAAAGGCCCGATCAGCGAGTACGGCAGGTACAAAACGGTGAAGGCGTAGACCGCGGCGACCGGGTCGGGAAACGTCTGCGCGCTGAAAAACGCGTAGGCGGCGAACCCCGCGTTGAACACGCCGTCGCCACCCTGGCTGATGAGACGGCAGGCGAACAGCTTGCGGAAGTCCCGTTCCGCTAGGACGGCCCGCAGGTCACCGGCGAACGAGGACTTGCCGACT
>Ga0126381_100000612_pt1 | contig 39320 bp, 31 predicted proteins | sample PanSoiMetPlot_28_FD_96465 | JGI IMG/M metagenome (GOLD analysis project Ga0126381, IMG submission 96465) | Tropical forest soil microbial communities from Panama - MetaG Plot_28 | ecosystem: Environmental > Terrestrial > Soil > Tropical forest > Bulk soil | place: Panama | collected 2016-02-17 | reverse complement strand
GTTCGCATCGAGGGGGTCAGGGGTTCAAATCCCCTCAGCTCCACCCAGGCCAGAGGCCGGTTCCAGTAAAGGAACCGGCCTTCTTGATCTTCCGGCAGCAGCAAGCGGCAGCCCAGAGGGCGGCGCGGCCGGGCTAGTGCCCCGGTGGTCTGCTCGTCATGGCTGCTCGGCAGACGTGCGACTCGGGGCTGGTGCTGTCAGGTGTCGTACTCATAACCGTCCCAGGGCGCGCAGTAGCAGATGAAGTCGCCGGGCACGATGCTGATGAAGTACGTGCCGTCGGAGTAGCGGTCGACCTTCCATCCGAACTCTGTGCCGTCGACCCGTGTGGTCGTACCGGCGTACGGGACGTGATGAGTCCGGTCCGCGCTGCCATCGGTTGCGTCTTCCCGAGGGTGATCCAACGGGACTCACGATATTCGCCTCAGGGCGTGGTTCGCTCGACTAGCAGCAGGGCCATGTCGTCGTGCGGCTGATGGCCTACGTACCGGCTGACCTCGGCGCTGAGGCGCCCGAGGAGGCTGGACGGGTCGGCGGGGACTCGCATGGACGGGACTTCGGTTAGCGGGAAGAACTCTCCGGCTCTGTTGCGTGCCTCGCTGAGCCCGTCGGTATAGAACAAAACAGGCTCGCCGGGCCGCAGCGATACCGTGAACGAGTGACGGTCGGTGACCCCGGAAAGGCCCAAACCCAAAGGAGGGTTGCCTTCCGCTGGCCCTAGGAACTGCGGCCCTCGCGGGCCGAGCTGCAGCGGCTGGGGGTGGCCGCAGTTGATCACCTCCATCTTGGTGCCGTCGGGACTGACTTGCGCTAGGACGGCCGTGATGAACTCCTCGTCGCCCAGTTCGCGGTCCAGGGTCACTTCTATACAGTCCACGATCGCGGCCAGCGTGTACTCCTGGTAGGCCGCCGCGCGGAAAGTGCCCATCACGGTTGCCGCTTCCTGCACCGCTACCAGGCCCTTGCCCTCTGCGTCACCGATGATCAGCCGTACGCCGCCCTGGGCCGTGGGGACCACCGCGTACAGGTCCCCGCCGATTCGCGCCTGCGCGGAGGCCGACAGGTACCGGGCGGCCAGTCTCAGGGGCCCAACACGGTCGGGCACCGGGCGCAAAACCACTCGCTGGGTGATATCGGCGACCGCGCGGACTTCGGCCAGTTCCCGCTCCCGGCGCAGGCGGATGTGGCTGGCCAGCACAGCGAAGACGGTGACCCCGGCGATGGCACTGAACGAGACCAACAGCGCCTTGGCGGGGGTGTCGGCACCAGGTTCGAAGGCGATCAGCCCGTTCTGGGCGGCGGCCGTTCCGCCGACGGACAAGGTGAACAGCCGTCCGCCGACTGCCGCTGCCGATGCCGGGCCGACAGCCAGCAGGGGCAGCACCCCATAACCCGGGCCGGTCACTAGCCGAAGCAATCCAACGATCAAAATCAGGGCGAAGGGCATGGCGAACAGCGCCCAACCCAAGTTGGACGCGCGCTGCCGCCGCCTGTGTCTGCTCACTAAGCCCCCGACAGCGCAGCTACGTTAAGTACACAGCACCCCACACGCTGTACTAGTCCGTTGATACCCACCCGCAAACCGGACAACCGGCGTACCCCGCGTGTGGTCAATGGGCAGCCGTGCGCAAGGTGGACAGTTCGGCGAGGGCCAGCACTGCGAGCACCGTGCCGGACCAGGTGTTGGACCAGTACCACGGGGCCGCGCCAGCGCGCCTGGCGTCCAGCATGAACGAGGCGATGAGTACCACCCAGACGCCGACCACCAGGCTGGTGAACTGTATGCCGGGGAACCCGCTCCGGCTGAGCGCCAATGTGCCGACGCCGGCTGCCACGAGCCCGACGATCACGTCGGTCGCGGTGTTGGTATCGCCGGTCTGCAGCGTGAGGAACCGCGGGGAGGCGGCGACCCACAGTCCGGTCATAAGGACGAGTGACGCGATCACCTGCGCGGGCATGCCGCCCCGGATGGCTGGAGGCAGAAGGCCGCCCGGTTGGGAGTCGCTGCTGGGTGTGCCCACGGTGTTTTATCCCTTTCATGCTCGGCTGGGGCTCCCGCCCCCGTTGGGGAGCCCCGCGGCGGCAGAACGCTAGGCGTCCGGCCGACCGCCGAGCACGTGTCGCCGATGCAGGGAACCGCCGGCCGCGCCGACGTCGGCAGATCGCAGCGGCCAGTGCCACCGCACCGCGGCCCTGGCGCCCGCGTGAAGCGGTTCGCGCATGTCCGCCCCCGCGCGATCTTCCTCGACTGTCGCGGCCATCAGGCAAACCGCGCGTGGTTCGTCCCCTCGCCACGACGCTTGCGCCCCCCAACCGGTCGTCATGCCCTCACGTCCCCTCAGACCACACGTGACCCTGCGAAGCAGCGGGTAACCACGACGCTCGGTGGCCAATCGGTAACTCGTGCTCAAAGCGTAAGATCCACCCGGGGTAGGCCGAATCAGGGACATTCGTAGTAAGAGGGCTGACATCTGATGGCGCAAACCGTGATCAGATCCGTAATTCGGACAGTCCGGCGTCACGGAGCGCGCGGACGAGCTGGGTCCTGGACGTGATGCCGAGCTTGCGGAACACCTTGCGCAGGTGGTAGTCGATCGTATTCGGGCTGAGGAACAGCGCGGCGCCTGCCTCAGAGTTGGAAGCTCCCTCGGCGACCAGCCGGGCGATCCGCTCTTCCTGCGCGGTCAGCGCCTCTCCTGTCGCGCTGCCCGGGCTCTGGCGGCGCACGCCGAGCCGCGCGCCGAGGGCGGTTAGCCCCGTCTGGGCCCGGCCGGCGAAGGCGGCCAGTTCCATGCTGGAAAACATGTCACGTGCGGTGCGCAACTCCTGCCGTGCCTGCGCGCGGCGCCCCTGCTGGCGCAGCCATTCTCCGTAGAGCAGGTGTGCGCGGGCCAGGTCCGGCATGGCAAGGGACTTGCCTAGGTAGGCGAAGGCGTCCCGGTATCGCTCCTCAACATCACCGTCCGCGGCCATGACCGCTTCGGAACGGGCGAGCAGGCCGAGCGCCCAAGGCGTGCCGCTGGCACCCGCTCGCTGGGTGAGCCGCTCAAGCGCGGCGGCCGCCGCCTCGCGCTCGCCGGATCGGGCGGCGGCCTCGACGACCTCGGGCAGCGCTATGGCGCCGACGTACAACGGGTCGTCATGGTAGATGCGCATCGCGAGCGGCATGGCGGCATCGTGGCGGCCCAGCCCGATCTCCAGGAGCATCTGCGCGTAAGCGCCCATGTCACCGCCGCCTCCGCCACGCTCCCGCCACTCGCGTTCGCCTGCGGCTACCCTCTCCCGGGTCTCGGCTTCCTGGCCGTGAAGTGCGGCCACCACATCGTGGCCACGAGTATCGGTGCCGACCAGCCCCGGATTCCCGGTTGCCGCCGCGATCTCGGCCGCTTCCTCCATCAGAGCCTGGCACACATCCAGGCGGCCTAGGTTTTGTTCCGCCCCCGCCAGGAACTGCAGCGCGACCTGTAGCGGAGTAAGTGCCCCGCGCTGGCGGGCCAGCGCCGTCCAGTGGCTAGCCAGTGCGTGCCAGGCGCTCAAGTCCCACAGATCGACGGCGACGAGGCAGCCGAGCCCGAACCAGCGGATATCCGTGCTAGCGCGCAGCGCCACGATGGCCCTACGCAGATACGGCACCGCGGCCTGGTAGCCGTCGGTGAAGCGGACGGCCAGTCCGTCAAGGAGCAGGTCGGCCACGGTCTGGCCGCCGTCCAGTGCGGCCGCGACCGTGATGGCGACCGGGACGGCGCCACCTACCTCGGCCGTCTCCTGGTCCCTACCGCCGTTTGGCTGGAAGAAGATCGCCGCCTCCATGGCCTCGAGCAGCGTGTCCCGCCCTAGGCGCGAATCGAGCGGCAGCAGCGTCCGAGCCGATTCCAGCAGGATCTCGACGGTCCCGCGTCCACGGCCAAGAGCCACATTGAGCCCGCCGTACAGCCGTTGCGCCATCGCGCGCTCAAGCGGACTGCCAAGCGCGGGCGCCGCCCGCTCAAGCAGCGTCAGGGCTTGAGCCGGATTGCCCGCGTCCAGGTCGGCCTGGGCCGCGGCCAGGCGCCGCGCGGCCTGCCGGCCGCGATCGGGCGTCATCTCGGCGGCGCGGGCGAGGAACGCCGCGGTCGCCACGTAACCGCCCCGCTTGGCGGCCCGCTTCGCTGATCGTTCCAGCTCGGCGGCCACCCGCTCATCCGGGCCCGGCGCGGCCGCAGCCAGATGCCAGGAGCGCCGCTGGGGATCAAGCTCGGGGTCACTCGCCGCGGCCAGCGCCTGATGCGCCTGGCGCCGCTGGCTGTCCGACGCGCCGTAATAGACCGCCGACCGGATCAGCGGATGCCGGAAGGAGACGCGCGGCAGTACCGTGAGCAGCCGTTGCGCCTCCGCGGGAGCAGCCGCGTCGGGGGTCAGGCCAAGCGACGAAGCGGCCCGCCACAGCAGCGCCGGGTCGCCGGCGGGTTCCGCGGCGGCCAGCAGCAGCACCGTCCGCGTGTCCGCGGGGAGGGCATTGACCTGGCGCAGGAACCGCCGCCGCAGAAGCGCTCCGACCGGAAACTGCTCAGGCAGCCGCGGGCGGCCGTCCAGAGCGCCCTCGCGCAGCTCGCCCGGCAGTTCTATCAGCGCGAGCGGATTGCCGTTAGCCCCGGCGATGAGCCAGGCGGCCGTGTCGTCGTCGAGCGGACCCTTGATGACGGTGCCGAGCAAGGCGCGCGCACCGCGCTCGGACAGGCCGGTGAGATGCAGCTCATCGAGTCCGTCCAGTGGCAGCCGTCGTCCCCCGGGCTCACGCACCGCGAATAGCAGGGCGATGCTGTCGGCGTGCACCCGGCGTGCGACGAAGGCAAGCACATCGGCCGAGGACTGATCCAGCCACTGTCCGTCGTCCACGGCTATCAGCAGCGGCTGCCGCGAGGCGATGCTCGCCAGCAGTGTCAGTGTGGCCAGGCCGACCAGGAAGCGGTCAGGTGGGCCCGCTTCGGCCGTGGTCATGCCGAACGCCGACCGCAGCGCCTCCCGCTGTGGCGCCGGCAGCACGTCCAGCTCTGGCAGGAACGGGGTCAGCAGCTGATGGAGCGCGGCGTAGCCGACCTCCATCTCCGACTCGACGGCCGTGAGACGAGCCACCTGCATCCCGCTGGCCTGGACGGCGGCGTATTCGAGCAGCGCCGTCTTGCCAATTCCCGGCTCGCCTCGCAGCACCAGCGACCCGCTGAAACCATCCTTGGCGGCCTGCAGGAGCAGGCGCATGGCCCGCTTCTCCTGAGTGCGATCGATCAGGGATACCTTTTCCCTGAGCAGGGACAATTTCTCCACGATGCCCGTCCCCCCGAACAGGACATTAACCCCACAAGCATGACTAGTATCTCAAGGCATCCTTGACGTCCTCTGGCGCAGCCTGTCCTGCGTCCGGTGTCAGCACCCGGGCGAGCTGGACGCGGCTGGTGATGTTCATTTTGCGAAAGACCCCGCGCAAGTGGTATTCCACGGTGGCGGCGCTGATGAACAGCCTGGCGGCGATCTCGGCGTTGGTGGCGCCCTCCGCGGCAAGCCTGGCGACCTGCGTCTCCTGTGGGGTCAGCCCGCTGTCCAGCGCCCCTGGTTCACGTTTGGCCGCCTGCTCACCGGTGGCGCGCAGCTCTGCCCGAGCCCGCCTGGCGAAGCCGTCCATGCCTAGCTGGTCGAACGTCCGGTGTGCGGCGCGGAGTTGATCGCGGGCGTCGCGCCGGCGCCGCTGGCGACGCAGCCACTCCCCGTACAACAGCCGAGCGCGAGCCAGGTCCGGGACGATCCTGCACTGCCGCAGGTGCTCGACGGCAAGCAGGTACTCGGACTCGGCCCGGTCGTCGTCGGCTAGCAGCGCCCGGCTGCGGGCCAGCAGGCCAAGCGCCCAATGGGTGCCGCTGGCCAGCGCCCACGGCTCGAACGCGTCAACCGCGGCCGCCGCGGTCTTCCACTCGCCGCTCCTGGCCGCGGCCACGACCAAATCCCCTACCGAGGCGGCACCTAGCGCGCGCTCCCCGGCCTCGCTCTGCAGGGCATGGTCCAGCGCTTCGGCATAGTTGCCCAGGCTCAGCTCCAGAATGGTCAGCGAATGATGTATGTGCCGACGGACCGCGTGTCCATGGCCCCACTCCAATTCAGCCAGCAGCCTTGCGGCCAGCGGGCGAGTCTCGGATTCCCGCCCCTGCCAGGCCAGCGCCAGCACCTCGGCATGGGTGAACACGGGCAGATAAACCCGCCACCCGGTCGCCTTGGACAGCGACCGGCCCTCGGCTATGGAGGCCGCGGCGTCTGCGAAGCGGCCTTCTTGTATCCCGACGGTCACCTGGACAATCAGGGCGACTAGCAGGGCCGCGAGCGCCCCGCGCGCACGCAGCTCGGCTGTCCACCGGCCGTGGATCTGGTACCGCGCCGAGTCGTCAAGCAGCAAGTTCGCGGCGTTGGTGATGGCAAGGAAGTGCTGTAGCGCGTCATCAGGGACCGGCTGGTCCCCCGTCAGCTGCTCGATCGCCCGGCGCAGCAGGGCGGCACCGCTGCCGTAACTGTGTTCCGCCACGGCGGCGAAGCCGTCAAGCAGCAGGTCAGCCACGGTCACCCCGTCATCAGGCGCCGCCGGGATGGATCGCAGGAGCCCGGGCGTCACGACGCTGCTCCCGCCGAACCGCTGGGCGGTCGCGTAAGCGTCAAGCAGGGTGTCCCTGGCGAGGCGTGCATCGGAAGCCGCGAGCATCATCGCCGCGTCAAGCAGCACCGGGACCGCCTCGTGTGGCCGCCCGGCGGCGTACAGTGTCATGCCTTCGATCCGCCGGTTCTTCGCCCGGGCCAGCGGATCGGCTAGGTTCGGTGCGGCGCGTTCAGCGAGCACGCCCGCCGCGGTTGGCTCCCCCGCGTCCAACCGAGCCTGCGCCGCCGCCAGCAGCCGGTGTGCCCGCCGGCCAGCATCGGGGGTGAGCTCGGCAGCCCGCTCAAGGAAAGCCGCGCTGCTGGCCCACCCGCCTCGTGCCCTTGCCCGGCCGGCAGATTCCTCCAGCGCGGCAGCCACTTCCTCGTTACGGCCGATCGCCGCCGCGGCCAGGTGCCAGGCACGCCGGTCCGGATCTAGCTCCGCGTCGGTCACCGCAGCAAGCGCCTTGTGCGCTCGCCGCCGGGTCACAGCCGGAGCCGCGTAGTACGCGGCCGACCGCATCAGCGGGTGCCGGAACTCGACCCGCGGCCGCCAGGACACGAGCCGGCCCGCGGCCGGGACATCGGCGATGTCCGGATCTATACGGAGGAACCTCGCGGCGCGCCAGATCTTTCCCTGATCGCGCAGCCCGTCGGCCGCCGCGATGAGCAATAGCAGCTGGGTATCGTCCGGCAGCGCCAGGATCCGCGACACGTACAGCTCCTCAACGCGCCCGCCGAACCGCAACGGCCCCGTCAACGGCGCCGTCCCCGCCAGTTCCTGCGCGGTCAGTTCCCCGGCGAATTCCACCACGGCCAGCGGATTGCCGGCCGCCTCGGCCACGATCCTCTTTCCCACTCGCGTGTCCACCGGCCCGTCCGTCACCGCCGATAGCACCCGCAGGGCTGCCTCGTCCGGCAACTCGTTCACTGTCAGCGTCGGCAGGCCCTCAGGCCCCGACGTCGGGTTGTCCATTCCCGTGCGGACCGCGAACACCATTCCCACCCGGTCGGCCAGCAGCCGGCGGGCCACGAACTCCAGCACCGTCACTGACACCCGGTCCAGCCACTGGGCATCATCGATCAGGCAGAGCACCGGATGCTCCAGCGCCGCGTCCGTGATCAAGGTGAGCGCCGCCAGGCCGACAAGGAACGTGTCCGGCGCAGGCCCGGTGGCCAGCCTGAAGGCGGTCTGCAGCGCATGGCGCTGTGGAAGCGGCAGCCGGCTAATCCCGTCAAGGAACGGCACCAGCAACTGATGTAGCCCAGCAAACGCCAGGTCCATCTCCGGCTCGACCCCGACGACCCGGGCGATGCGCATGTCGCCGGCCCGCTCGGCCGCATGCTCAAGCAGCGCAGTCTTACCGATCCCTGCCGCACCCCGCAGCACCAGCACCCCGCTCAGCCCGCCGCGCACCGACGTCAGCACTCCGTCAAGCGCGGCGGCCTCCACGGCCCTGTCAACCAGCGTAGCGACCACCCCGTCCATACGCCGCCCGGCGTGATCCGGCGAAGAGCGGCCGGGCGGAATCGTGCACAACAATTCAGCACTAGTATCGCGTAACACTGTCACCACGAACAGTCAGTAGCCCTGGCCAGATGGCGGGGCGATCGCGGCTGCGCCGGGAGCGGGAGCTGGAGAGGGCGGGCGCACGCCCGTCGCGGGCCGATCGAGTACGGGCTGGGGTGCCGTGAAACCGTCATAGCCAGGCACGCGAGCTCACGCACGTTAACAGGCGAGGCCTTGCGGGGCCGTGCACGGGCTGCCTCAATGGGAGGCGTGACCTCGACGTGGGTTCGGCCGCCCCTGACCTGGTACGCGCGCGCCATGAGGGTGGCCGGCGCGGGAGCGGCCGGCGCGGCCGTGGGCGCCGTCGTCGCGGTGATCTGGCACGCGGGCTGGGCCGCCGGCAACGCCGAATGCCGCACTCCCCCAGGTACGGCCGCGGGATTCTGCATCCCGGCCGGCACGGTCGCCGAGGCGGCCCTCGGCAGCTTCGCGGTGATCTGCGTGGGTGTCCTGGCCGCGTTCGCGCTGCTGAGACTGCACCCGCTGCGGGTGACCATTCCGATCGGGTGCATACTCACCGCTTGGGTCGCGTTCTGCACGGCAACCGGGTTCCCTGGCGGGCAAGGACCCGCGCCATGGGCGGCGGCGATCGCGGCAGGCGCGGGCCTGGCAGCGGTCGCGCTGTCCGTGGACAGGAGCCGGGCGCAAGTGGCCGGCATGATCGCGATCGGCGTCATCCTCCTGGCCTCGCTGGTCCTCCCCCGCCTGATCGCAGGTTAATGCCGACGGCGACGCGGCGGGGGTATCAAGCGCCCCAGCCCGCGGGAGAACCACCGGTCCGTTCGGCGAAAATTTTCTCGCCATATCCGGACGCGAGGTATGCCGCGACCGGATCCGGGTGCATGCCCATCTCTTCTCTCAACTCGGCCAGCAGCGGCCTCACATCCGTGTCGTAGGCGTCCATCAGGACGGCGTTGGCGGCGAGCACATCGCCGGACCGCTGCGCCGCGCTCAGCGCGGGGGTGTCGACGAGCAGCGCCTTGGCGGTAGCTTCCTGGACGTTCATGACCGAGCGGATCTGGGCGGGGATCTTAGGCTCGATGTTGTGGCACTGGTCGAGCATGAACGCCACCCCGGCCGCGGGGGCCAGCGCGCCAGCCTTGACCACTTCGTGCATGATGCGGAACAGCTGGAACGGGTCGGCGGCGCCGACCATCAGGTCGTCGTCGGCGTAGAACCTGCTGTTGAAGTCGAACCCGCCGAGCTTGCCCGCCTTAACCAGCAGCGCCACGATGAACTCGATATTCGCGCCGGGAGCGTGATGACCGGTGTCCACCACCACCATCGCGCGCGGGCCGAGCGCCTGGCAGTGCAGCAGGGCCGTGCCCCAGTCCGGCATGTCGGTGGTGTAGAACGACGGCTCGAACAGCTTGTACTCGAGCAGCATCCGCTGCCCGGGCCGCAACCGGTCGTAGACGGCGTAGAGCGCGGCGGCGAGCCGGTCCTGGCGGGCGGCGATGTCGTCCTGGCCCGGGTAGTTGGTGCCGTCGGCGAACCACAGCTTCAGGTCACGCGACCCGGTCGCGTCCATGATGTCCACGCACTCGAGCAGGTGCGCCAGCGCTTTCTTGCGGACACCCGGGTCGGGGTTGCACACCGAGCCGAGCTTGTAGTCATCGTCCTGGAACACGTTGGCGTTGACCGTGCCGATCGCGATGCCGTTGTTCCCGGCGTGCGCGGCCAGCGCCTCGTAGTCGTCGACCTTGTCCCACGGAATGTGGACCGCCATGCTGGGCGCGACCCCGGTGTACTTGTGCACCTGGGCGGCGTCGTCGGCCTTCTCGTACGGCGTGCGGGGGACGCCGGGCTGGGCGAACACCTTGAACCGGGTGCCGCTGTTGCCGAACGCCCACGACGGCAGTTCGATGTGGTGCTCGCTGAGCGCGTTCTTGACGGCCGTTTTGTCACTCATTTCCGTTCACTCCTCAGCCGCTCGGAGCGGGTCCATCGGGCGCGGCACAACCGCCTGATGCGTCCCGGCTTCCAGCTCGAACGGCGCGCCGCCGGGCAGCGTCGCCGTTGCCGTGCAGTTCGGCGGCACCGTCATCTCCACCAGCATTTCGTCGCCCGCGAACCACCAGGCGATGTGCGCCCGGCCGTAAGGCGTGTCATGGCTGGCCGCGGCGGAGGTCAGGCCGCCGCCAGGGCGAGGGCAGAACGAGATCTTCCGGTAGCCGGGTGCGGCCGGGGCGACGCCCGCCACCACGCGGTGCAGCCAGTCCGCGACCGAGCCCAGCGCGACGTGGTTAAACGAAGTCATGCCGGCGGGGTTCAGCGTGCCATCCGGGCGAAGGCTGTCCCAGCGCTCCCACACCGTCGTCGCGCCCTGGGTAACCGGGTAGAGCCAGGACGGGCATTCGGTCTGCATCAGCAGGCGGTAGGCGGCATCGAGGTGACCGGTGCTGGTCAGCGCGTCGCAGATGAGCGGCGTGCCGATGAACCCGGTCGCGATGCGGTAGCCACTGTCGGCGACAAGCTGGGCGAGCCGGTCACCGGCCGTGCGGACGGTGTCGGCGTCGGCAAGAAGCTCAAAGGCGATCGCTATGGCATACGCCGTGGCGCTGTCGGACCTGAGCAGGCCCGACTTGAGCAGGTAACGGCCGCGGAAGGCCTCGGCTATCTCAGTCGACAGCTCGCGGTACGTCTGCGCCTCGGCGAAGTCGCCTAGCGTAAGCGCCGCCTCGGCGACATGCCTGGCCGACCACGCGAAGTAGGCCGTCGCGATCAGGTAGGGGTCGGTGGCGCTTGCCGCCGGGTCGTCGGGCGGTGCGGACGGATCGAGCCAGTCGCCAAGCTGAAACCCCGTGTCCCAGAGCCGGGTCGGCCCGGCCAGCGACGCGACGAGATCGACCCACGCGCGCGCGGCCCGGTGGTGACGTCGCAGCAGTTCCAGGTCGCCGGTCGACTGGAACAGCGCGGCCGGGGTCAGCGCGACGACGTCTCCCCATCCCGCTCCGGGCCGGATCGGCGTCCAGAGCGGCGGGCCTGGTATGACCGGGACGTACCACGGGACAGTGCCGTCGGCGAGTTGCTCGACGCCGACATCCACCAGCCACGAGTCGATGAGCGCGACACAGTCGTAGAGAAATAGCGCGGTGGGCGCGAACACCTGTACGTCACCGGTCCAGCCGAGGCGCTCATCCCGGGCCGGGCAGTCCGTGGGAATGCCGACGAAGTTACCGCGCATGCTCCAGCGCACGTTTTCGTGCAGTCGGTGAACGAGCGGATCGCTGCACTCGAACGTCCCGGTCAGCGGCATGTCCGTGTGGTACACGCGGGCAACTATCGCGCCGGGGGGTATCTCGCCCGGCCAGCCGCTGACGACGGCATAGCGGAAGCCGTGAATGGTAAACCTGGGCTCCCAGCTCTCGGTGCCTTCGCCACGCATGACGTACTCGTCGGTCGCCCGCGCCTGGCGCAGCGGTCGCGTCGCGAGGTCCCCGTTGACGATGACCTCGGCGTGCCGCAGCGTCACACGGCTACCGCGCTGGCCGGTGACGGTGATGGCGAGGCGGCCCACCAGGTTCTGCCCGAAATCAAGGAGATATGAGCCGTCATCACGGCGCAGCGCCGAGACAGGCGTTACGTCGGCCGTACAGCGCACGGGCGGACCGTCTGCCGGAATCAGCGTGCAGCGGTCGCGGTCGTGCACCTGGACCGGCGTCCATGGTCCGGCGCTTCCGCCGCCGGGCCTTGACCAGTCCGCTTCCTCCGCACGGGCGTCGTAGACTTCCCCGTCGTACAGGCTGCTGGTGATGATGGGCCCTGTAGCCGCTCGCCAGGCGGCGTCGGTCGCGATCATTGTCACCGTGCCGTCGTCGTGGACTATCTCCAGTTGCGCCAGCCATGACTGATCCGTGCCGTAGATGTTCCTGTCGCCGCCGTTGAATCCGAGCCGTCCGCGGTACCAGCCGTCGCCGAGCCACGCCCCGATGGCATTAGGCCCTTCGGTCAGGTATTCCGTGACATCGTATGTGCGGTAGCGAAGGCGCCGTCCGTAGACGGTCCAGCCAGGACTCAGGGCATCGTCACCCACCCGCCTGCCGTTGATCTCTGCCTCGTAGACGCCATGCGCGGTGGCGTAAAGCCGCGCCGACATGACAGGCCGGCGCACCGTGAAGTCGCGGCGGACGCGCGCGGGCCGCCGGTCGCTCGCCGGGTCCTCCTGCCACGCGCCGCCCACTGGCCTGGCCACCCAGTCGCCGGGGTCGAGCAGTGCCGCCTCCGCCCACGCGGGCTCGCTCCAGTCCGACGCGAACTGACCGTCTGCCGTGCTGCCTTCTGAACCGCGTTCTGTCCAGACACGGACGCGGACCCGCACGCGCTCCCGCGAGGCCAGCGGTCTTCCCGGCCAGGGCACGAGATAGCGTTCCGGGGAGTCCAGGCGGCCGGTGGTGGTGACTCCTTCCGCGCGCTGCAGTTCCAGTTCGTAGGCGCGCTGCGCGCCTGAGGTTTCTGGGAGCTTCCACGAGATCCTGGGTCGCGCGCTGCCGAGGCCGAGTCCATCGGGCGAACGTTCGAACGTGACGGGATCTAGGCTGGGCAAGGGTTTACCTGGCCTTTCAAGGCTGCGGGCCGGCGGGGTAGCGTTCATCAGATCGAGTTAGATTAGGTATATTCCGTCAACCTTTGACCGCTCCTCCGGTGAGGCCTTTCATGACCTTCTGGTTTAGTGCCAGGAAAATTATCAGCGTGCCGAATACCGTAACGCAGATGGCCGCGAATAGGGGTCCGTACTGTATGGAGCCGAACTCGCCGGTGAAGTTCAGCAGGCCCACCTGCACTGTACGCAGGTTGTTGCTGTTGGTGAATGTGAGGGCTATGAGCAGATCGTTCCACATGAAGAAAAACTGGACGAGCGCGACGGTCAGTATCGCATTCCTGGCCATCGGGAAAGCCACCGAAAAGAATATACGGAAGATTCCGGCGCCATCGATGGCGGCCGCCTCGATTACCTCGTGCGGCACCGCGCGGAAGTACGTCGCCATCATGAATACTGTCAGCGGCAAGCCGGTGGCGGTGTAGGTGATGATCAGTGGCCACAGCGTTCCCGTCAGCCCAGCCTGAAAATAGATGGTGAACAGCGGCAGCAAGATCATCTGGGACGGGACCATGATGCCGGCCAGGACCAGGAGCATGGTCGGCCGGCGCAGACGCCATCGCATCGCCTGGAGCGCGAAGCCGGCCGCGCTGCCGAGCACAATGACGAACACGAGCGACGGAAGCACCGCCGTGACGCTGTTCCGAATGTACAGACCCAGGCTGCCGGTGACCCACGCGGTCTTGTAGTTGCCCCACATCCAGTGCGCGGGCAGGCTGAACGTCGGCCGGTTCAGGTAGTCGGCCTGTGATTTCACCGAGCCAAGGAACAGCCAGACCAGCGGATAGACCACGACGACAAGGAGCAGTGCCGTCAGCCCGCGGGCGGGAAGGCGCCTGGCGAACCGGCCGCGCCCGCGGCGCGGCGCCTTCGATGAGGCGCGGCGCGCGACCGAATCGCCCTCGGTCGGCTTCCTGGTGATCGCCGTCGCCATCACAGCGCCTCGGACTGATCGACGCGAGACCACCGGTACAACGTGACCGTGACGATCAGGCAGATGACCGTGAGCAAGAGCGCTATCGTGGCGCCATATCCGTACTCGCCGTATGAGAACGATGTATTGAACATGTAGAGCGTGAGCGGCGTCGTCGCGTTCCCTGGCCCGCCGTTTGTCAGCGCGAGTATCGAGTCGAATACCTTCAGTGTCCCGTTGATGCTGAAGATGATGGCGGACAACAGCACCGGAAACGACAGCGGCACCACAATGTGGCGGACAAGCCGCCAGCCAGTCGCGCCGTCGATCCGCGCGGCCTCGATCGTGGTCTCAGGAATATCGACGAGCCCGGCGTAGAGCAGCACCGCGTAAAACCCCATTGACCGCCAGATGTCCATGATGACGATGATCCAGAAAGCGTGGCCCGCAGACGAGAACCAGTCAACCGAGTGGTAGCCAATGAGGTTAAGGAAAGAATTCACCGGGCCGTTGACCGGTGCGATGGCGAAAAGATTCTGGAACATGAGAGCGACGGCGACGGTCGGCAGCACGACCGGGAAGAAGACGAGGGTGCGTATGACCGCGGACGCTCGCTTGAGGACGAAGACATAGCACAAGGCGAGGACGTAACCGGCGAGAACCTGGCCGATGGTCAGCACGACGGCGTACCGAAGCGTGAACCACAGGGCCGTCCTGATGTTCGGGTCGGACAACAGCTCCCTGAAGTTGGCCAGACCGGTGAAGCGGTATCCAGTGATCGCGTTGCCAGCGGTCAGCGTGTAGCCGGCCGACCAGAAGACGGGTACCAGCATGACCGCGGTGTAGATCACGAGCGCGGGTCCGACGAGCAACGCGATCGCTCGCCTGTTGCCTAGCAGCTGGTCCACCGTCGGGTAGTCCTCTCAGTCGATCGGCACGGCCAGGGGTGCCCGCCGGCGAAGCGGCTTTCCCGCTTGCGCGGCAGGCACCCTGGACCGCTGGTTGCCCTGCGTCATCCGGTCGACGACAGGGCAGTCTGAATCGCGCTCATGAAGGTGGCTGGTGACATGCTTCCGTTTACGAGCGGGGAGGCATCCTGCTGGCTCACCGTCGTCGCCTTAGTGCTGAACAGCGCCTCGAACCAGAGCACGCTCTGCTTCGAGTTCGCCATGGTCTGCGCGATGCCGGTTTGCAGTGCGCTGAGCCCGGAGACTCCCGAGGCGGTGAAGCCTGAGTAGGTGCCGTAGTCCTTGAGCACGCCGGTGCCGTAGTTCTGGACGATGCACTTGAGCCAGGCACTGACCTTCGGGCCAAGGGTCTTCGCGCCGAAAGTGAAGGGCAGGCCCACGTTGGCCGGGTACTGGTCGCTGTTGCCCGCGCCGCCAGCCACGCTCGGGAACGGCATGAATCCGACGTTGCCCGCGCCGATCGTGTCCGCGCTCGGGTCGGAGACGCTGGCTAGCACCCAGGTGCCCATGTAGAGCATGGCCGCCTTCCCCGTCAGGAAGGTGTTGACGCTCGTGTTGTAGTCGATCGATTCGACGCCCTTGCCGAAGTACCCCTTGGCGCCAAGGCTGGCGACAGCCTGGGCGGCCTGGACGTACTTGGGGTCACTCAGCTTGGCTGTGCCGTTGGCCACCGCAGTCAGCGCGTCCGGCCCGATGCTCCGGTACAGGTAGCCGCTGATCAGCCTGGTGATCGGCCAGCCCTGCTGGCCCGAGGCGGAAAATGGCTGGATTCCCTTGCTCTGCAGCTTGGCCGCCGCGGCCACAAGCTGATCCCACGTCTGCGGGACCGACAGACCCTCCTGCGCGAAGATCTTCTTGTTGTAGAAGATTCCCTCGATGTTGAACTCGTCTGGCAGCACGTAAAAGCCGCCGTAGAGATTCTGAATCGTCGACAGCGCGGCAGGCTCGACGTCATTGATGACACCGAGATTGGTCAGCGCGGTCTGCAGATCGGCGATGTCGCCCGCCTTGACCAGCGACTTGGTGGTCGCCGGCGCGTTCCCGGCAGCGAACATGGCCGGCAGCGCGTTCTGGCCGGCCAGCAGCTGGAGCTTCTGGTCGAGCGAGGTCTGCGGCACCGTCTGGATCTGCAGCGGGAGTGCCGTGTTCGCCGCGGCGCACGCGCCCGCCGCGAGCTTTTTCAGTTCCCCGGGAACCGTCGTGTTCTCAGCGTTGCTCAAGACGGTGAACGCGCTCGGGTCCTGAGCGCCCGCCGTCACGGAAGCCTGTCCGCTGCCGCTAGCGCTAGCGCTAGCGCTGGCGTTAGTGCTACTGCTGGTACTGCTACCGCTACCGCCACATGCTGTCACCGTGAGCAGGAGCATGGCGACGCCAGCCAGTCCAGCACGCAGCTGTCTGTCTCGCGATACGTTGCGCACCACAAGATCTCCTTCGCAGCTCTTGTTGTCGTCATTTCGAACTGCACGCGTCCCCGACGCTGGCTGCCTGGCGTGGATAGGGCCGGGCCGCCGCGTTCAGCGACGCGGTCGCTCGGGACAGGAGATGCGAGGTGCCCGTAAACTCCCGGACATCCGCTCGCAGCATGTCTGTTACGAAGCGATACGTGACATGGTGCGTGGTTGGTTCCCTGACGTAATAGCCTCCGCTGCACCTGTGGTAGCACGATCTTCACCTCGGAATCCGGCAGCCTAGCAGGCTGTCTGGAAACGTGCCTGGTCAAGATGGCGATTCGGGGGGATAAACATCGAGGTATCCGTCATGTACTGTGGCTTGGGTGGCCGACGACGACCTGCCTATGGACACCAGCAGGGACCTCTTTCACTTCAAGGAAGGAGCCCTGGCCTACGCCGGGTACTACTTCCACAACGAGACCAACCCGCTGCACTCACATAGCTTCGTCGAGATCGCGTTCGTGACCGCGGGCTCTGCCATTCACCAGTCACTGGCCGGGCCGCAGGAACTCACGGTCGGTGACGTCATCCTGCTGCGACCTGGCGCCTGGCATGGCTACGACCAATGCGCTGAGCTTGCTGTTTATAACTGCTGCTTCAGTGGCGACCTGTTGCGAAGGGAACTGTCGTGGACGCGCGAGGACCCGCTGCTCGGCTACTTGCTGTGGAGCGGACCGTACTCGGCGCAGGCCCGCGGCATCCTGACCACCCACCTCGATAGGGACGCGCTCGAACGCTGCAAGGTCCACCTGGCCGCCCTGGATGCGCTGCGCGGCAAGCCCGTGACGCTGTACCAAGGTGACATCGTCGGCCGGCTGGCCCTGCTGCTCAGCCTCATCGGCCGGGCGGTCGCCGAGACCCACGCTCCGCTCCCGGGAGCGGGCGGACCGGCGCACCCGGCCATCGGACACGCCCTGCGCATGCTCGAAGACCGCCTTGACCACGCCTGGACCCTGACGGAGCTGGCCTCCCGCATGCACCTCGCACCCGGATACCTGGTCCGGCTCTTCACGAACTGCACGGGCGTCCCGCCGATGGCCTACCTGGCCAGGCTCCGCGCCGAGCACGCCGCCACGCTGCTGCTGCATACCGACCAGTCGATCAGCTGCATCGGCCGGGCGGTCGGGTGGCCGGACCAGAACTACTTCGCGCGCCGTTTCAAGGCCCATTTCGGGCTGAGCGCGACGACGTACCGAGAGCGCTTCGCGCACCGCGCGGCCGGCTCGTCGGCTGGCCGCCTCGGGGCTACCGCTCCAGCCGCTGCCGGGGCGGCGCGCCTTTCTGGTTGACGGCCAGCGCCGGACCTGGCGTCGAGCGCCCCGAAATTCGGTTGGGAGCCTGCCAGGTACCTGTTTACGATCAGCTTTCGTGACCTATCAGGACCCGCTTGCCTATCTGGTCGGCCTTGAAGGCATCGCGCTGCTGGGCGCATGGGCCGGAGACCATGACCGCGCGTTCACTGACGCCCGGCTGGCCGAGATCCGGCGGCTACTGGACGATGACAACCTACGGGACCGCGGCGTGCCGGTCGACCGGGTGAGCACCGTCACGGCCTACGGCCAGTGGTCGGCCACCTATGACACGGACAAGGGCGGCGGGCTGTTCGCGCTCGAGGAGCCAGTGGTGGCCGAGTGCCTTGGCGGCCGGGAGCCCGGCGTGGCGCTGGACGCGGCGTGCGGGACCGGGCGGTACGCCGAGTTCCTCGCCAAGTGCGGGCATCGGGTCATCGGCGTCGACAGCTCCCCCGACATGCTCGCCCACGCGCGGCGGCGAGTCCCTGACGGGGAGTTCCACCTCGCCGAGCTGACCCGGCTTCCGCTGCCCGATGACTGCGTGGACGTCATCGTCTGCACGCTCGCCCTCACCCACGTCCCCCGCCTCCCGCCGGTCCTGGCCGAGTTCGCCCGGGTGCTGCGCCCCGGCGGGGACCTGGTCATCTCCGACCTGCACCACGAGTGGGGCGCCCTGAGCTCGGCGGGGATCAAAGCGCGCGGTCCGGCGGGCGAGCCGCGCCTGGCCGTCGAATACCTGCACAAGCTCGGCGACTACCTGCGGCCGGCGCTGAGCCTTGGCCTGCAGGTACGGCGGTGCGAGGAGCTGGGCCCGGGGCAGCCGGACGAGCCGTGGCCGGACGAGCCGTGGCCGGAGCCGCTGCCCGAGCCCGCGACCGAGATCGGCGACTGGCAGCACTGGCCGTGGTCACTGATGGGTTACCTGCCATCGGCGGCGCGAGTTGCCAATCGCTGCAGGACACTGGTCATCTGGCACTTCCAGCTACCCGCTGCCTGAACCGGCGCCGGCCCGGCGCCGGCTGCAGCCGCTCACGGCGGAGTGACGCCGGACAGGTTGAGGCCGATCACCCCGGCCAGGATCAGGCCGATCGAGACGATCTTGACCGCGGAAACCGACTCGCCAAGCGCCCACATGCCAACCACGGCGGTGCCCGCCGCGCCAAGCCCTGTCCACACCGCGTACGCGGCCCCGACCTCGAGCTTCTTCAAGGCGAAGGTGAGCAGTCCGAAGCTGATGAGCGCGCACACCGCGAAGCCCACCGTGGGCCACAGCCTGGAGATGCCGTGACTCTGCTTCAGCAGCACCGCGAAACCCGTCTCGAACATCCCCGCGACGACCACCATCAGCCAGGCCATGAGGGGCACCTCCCGCGCGCCATGTGCAACCCGGCCGGCCGTCTAGCCGCCTGCGATGGCGGTGACCGCCTGGCCAGCGGCTAGCTTGCCGGCCAGCGACCCGTACCAGGGCGCGTTGTAGTTGTCGACGCCTCCGGTCGACTTGAGGATCCAGTATCCGCCGGTGACAGGATCCGCGGCGAGGGCGGTCGCGGTCACGCCGGCGGGAAGCTTCCCGGCGTCAGATCCGTACCAGGGCACCCCAAAGTTGGCTACCCCGCCATTGGACAGTAGTACCAGGTACCCGCCGCTGGATGTCGCGGCGATCGCCGTGACCGACTGGCCCGCCGGGACCTTGCCTGTCAGCGACCCGTACCATGGCGCGTGGTTGTAGGTCGCGACCCCGCCGTTGGACTTCAGGATCCAGTAGCCGCCGGTCTTCGGGTCCACCGCCACGCCTACCGCCTTGGCGGTCCCCAGGTTCCCGGCGGTCGACCACTTCCGTCCCGCCTCGAAGCCATACACGGCGCCGTTGGAGGTCACCAGCAGGTATCCGCCGCTCGATGTGGCCGCGATCGCGGTGACCCGCTGGCCCGCGGGGACCTTGCCCGTCAGCGACCCGTACCATGGCGCGTTGTACTGCGCCACCCCGCCGTTGGACTTCAAGATCCAGTAACCGCCGGTCTTGGGGTCCACCGCCAGGCCGACTGCCTTCGCGGTGCCCAGGCTGCCGGCGGCCGACCCGTAACCCGGCAGCCCGAAGCTGTGCACGCCGCCATCGGAGGTCGCGACATGGTAGCCAAGTCCGCGCAGCGCGTCGATTGTGACGAACGAGTACCCGCGGGCGCGCAGGTTTTTGATGATCGCTGGCAGCGCGGCGGCGTCCAGGGTGGAGTGGTCGTCCGGGTTGGAGCCGCAGTGCATCAGCACGACCTCACCGGGGCGCAGCCCGGCCAGCACGCGGTTCACGATCAGCTGCGCGCTGATCCCGCCGGAGGTTCCCTTCCAGCCGAGGGTGTCGACCGTCCAGCCGACCGGCACGAACCCGACAGAGTTCACTACCGAGATCGTGTGCTGGCTGAGGTCACCGAACGGGAACCGGAACCACGGCCACGGGTCGGTGCCGGTCACCTGCTTGATCAGGGCTTGCGCGGAGAGCACCTGGCTGCGCATCTGCGCGTCGGTCAGCTTTGTGAAGTAGGGATGAGACACCGAGTGATCCGCGATCCGCGCGTCCGACGCGGCGATCGCCTTCGAGGCCGGGGTAAAAGCCTTGACGAAGTCGCCGGTAAGGAAGAACGTCGCCGGGACGTCGCCTGACTTCAGCGTGGCGAGGATGCTGGGCACCGCGTCCGCGTTCGCCCCAGCGTCAAACGTCAGCGCCACCACCTTCGGCGTGGCCGGGATGACCGTCCAGTTGCGGCCGCCGAGTCCCGGCGGAACCGGCTGCGTCGCCGCCGAAGCCGCACCAGCCCCCCATGCGGCTCCGCCGCCCACGATGACCGTAGCCGCCGCGAACGCGGCAGCCGCTAGCGCTAGACCCCGCCGCGAAGACCGCGCCAGCCTTTCGCGCAACCGAGCCGAGCCGCTCATCTTCATCACGTCCCCACAAAAGACTCCTTACTTCAGGACGTGCGCCGGCCAGCTAACCGCAAAACAGGGCGGTGGTCCCGAGCCCGCGAGCATTGGTCACTCACCGTGCCGGCCGGCTTCGGCGACCGGCTGGCCGCCGTCCGCCGCATCCGCCGCATCCGCCGTGTCCGTCGTGTCCGTCGTGTCCGCCGTGTCCCCCGTGTCGCCCGTGTCGCCCGTGTCGCCCGTGTCGCCCGTGTCGCCGAGAGACAGGTACGCCTCGTCCTCCTGCACCGTGTGCAGGCGCAAGATCGCGTGCAAGCCGTAGAGGATGCTCCGCAGATCGGTCGTGTCAGACCGGTCGGGCACCCGGTCGCCGATGTCGTCGATGAGCCGTCCAAGCCGCGCGATCTGAACGGCGATTTCGGCGTGCGCCCGGCTCATCGGCGCGGTCGGGTCGGCTCCGCCGAGCACCCGGTTGAGCACCGGGTACAGGCTGGACTCCTCGGCGTACTCGTGCGGCCAGACTTCGCTGATGAGCACGTCGTGCACGCGGCGGACGCGGGTCATCGCGCCCGGCTCGTCGAGACTTTCCGCTATCACCCGGAGTTGCTCGACCGCCGCGCGGATCGCGCGGTGCTCGGCACGGAACCGCCTGGTGAGGTCGGTGTCCGCCGCCCGCAGCCGAACCTGCGGCGGTGGCGGCGCCAGCGCCCTGAGCGCGTTGAGAATCACAGCCACATCGATGGCCTCCTGCAGCAGCGCGCCCCATACCGCGGGCAGCAGCCCGGCGGCGGCCACTCCCATCGCGGCCAGCGACATCCCCATGCCCGCCACAACGCTCTGCAGCGCGATCCGCCTAGTGCGCCTGGCGAGCGCGGCCACCTCGCCGAGACGGCCGATCTTATCGACGGTGAGTACCGCGTCCGCGGCCTCCGACGACGCGGTGGCGCCGCGGGCGCCCATCGCGATTCCCACCGCGGCCAGCGCCAGCGCCGGGGCATCGTTGATGCCATCACCCGCCATGACCACCGGGGCGCGTACCTGCTCGCGGCGCACCACTTCCAGTTTCTCCGCCGGGGCGAGTTCCGCCGCCACCTCATCGACTCCGGTGAGCGCGCCGACGGCGGCCGCGACCTCGGTCCGGTCGCCGGTGGCCAGCACGATCCTGTCGATTCCGCCGCGGCGCAGCGCCCGGATCGTCTGCCTCGCATCCGGACGGATCCTGTCCTCGAGCAGCAGCACGCCGGCCGGCCTGCCGTCCACAGCGACGAACACGGTCAGCGCGCCGTCGAGGCGCGCTGACCGGCGCACCGCCCGCGCCCACGGCTCGGCCTCGGCGACGCCTGCCCAACCGGCACGCCCCAGCCGCACCACACGGCCGCCGACTGAACCGGCGATGCCCTGCCCGGGTACCTCCGTGACATCAACGGGCTGGACGAGCCTGGAACCACGCTCGGCGGCTGCCCGGACCACCGCGGCGGCGAGCACATGACCGGAAACCTGGTCGAGCGACGCGCCAAGGGCCAGGACCTCTGTCGCGGCCAGGCCGTCGGGCTCGGCCGCGACAACGGCGGTGACCTCAGGCCGCCCGGCGGTAAGCGTCCCGGTCTTGTCCAAGATCAGCGTCCGGCACTGGGCCAGCCGCTCGAGCACACCGCCGTTCTTGACCACCACCCCGCGTCGCGCCGCCGCGGAAAGGCCAGAGACCATGGCCACCGGCGCGGCCAGAATCAGCGGGCACGGCGTGGCCACCACGAGCACCGCGACGGCCCGGGATGCCCCGCCCAGTGCCCACGCCACGCCGGCCACCGCGAGGGTCAGCGGCAGGAACCACATGGCATACCGGTCCGCGAGCCGGACGAAGGGCGCCTGCGAGTTCTCCGCCTCGCCTACCAGGCGAACGATGCCCGCATACGTGCTGTCAGCGGCGGTGGCGCTGGCCCGGAGCCGGAATGGGCCGCCCACGCTGACCACGCCGCTGCGAACCAGGTCCCCGGCTACCCGCTCGCACGGCCGTGCCTCGCCAGTGAGCGCGGACTCGTCAAGGATGGCGGCGCCCCCTGTCACGGTGCCGTCTACGGGGACCACGTCGCCCGCGGCGACCAGCAGCATGTCACCCGCGGCGATGTCCGCAAGCGGCACGATCTCCACCTGATCCCCGCGGTCGCGGCGCGCCGTCCGCGGCGCCCTGTCAAGCAGCGCGCTGAGATCCTGCCGGGCGCGGCGCGCCGCCCACGCCTCCAGGGCACGCCCGCTCGTGAGCATCAGGCTGATCACCGCGGCCGCCAGCAGTTCACCGACCGCCACCGCGCCGGCCAGCGCCAGCATCGCGATCACGTCCACCCCAAGACGACCCCGGCGAATGCCGTCCGCGGCGGACCATAGCGCGTCCCCAAGGCCGCACCCGGCCGCGGCGAGCCAGGCCGCGTCCGCGACCGCGCCGGCGCCAGCCAGCCATGCCAGGCACCCGGCGGCGAGCCCGCCGGCCGTCACGATGAGTAGCAGCACAGCCGACCGCCGCGCCAGCCACGCCGGCCACGCCGGCCACGTTCCCAGCCCATGGACCGGAGCACGAGTCATGCTCTCAGCCTGCCCGCGGCACCCGAGGAAACACTGGAGCCTAAGGCCATGTGCCCCCCAGACCTACGGCCCCGGCCGGCACCACGCTTCGGGATGGACTACGGAGGGTAAGTAGACCTAGCCGGAACCCCCTGCCGCAGCCGCGCGTCCCGAGTGCCCGCGGCCTGCTACAAACGGGGGGCGCATGGCCGGAGCGGGACGCCTGCCAGCCATCACCCCCATGCTGGCTACCGCGGCGCGGCAGCTTCCCGCCGACGACGACGCCTGGTCCGCGGAGATCAAGTGGGACGGCATCCGCGCCCTTGCCTTTGTCAGCGCGGGGGAAGCGGTACTGCGCGGCAGGGACGGCAGGGAAATCTCCGCCAGCTATCCCGAGGTGGCCGCGGGCCTGGCGGCCGCGGCGGGACGGCGATCGCTGATCCTTGACGGGGAGATCGTGGCCTTCGACGGGGCGCGGCCGAGTTTCGCGCGGCTGCAGAAGCGGATGCACGTGGCACGGCCTGGTCCGGCGCTCAAGTCGGCGGTGCCTGTCAGGTACGTGGCGTTCGACCTGCTGCACCAGGCGGGACGGTCCCTGCTGCGCAATCCGTACGCACAGCGCCGGGCGATGCTCGACGCGCTCGGCCTGGAAACCGGCGCTGTCAGCGTGCCCCCGGCCTTCCCAGGCGAGGTGCACGCGGTGATCGACGCCAGCAGGCAGCTCGGGCTCGAGGGAGTGATGCTGAAGCGGATGCGCTCGTACTACTACCCCGGCAGGCGGACCGGCTCATGGCTGAAGGTCAAGCACGTGCTCGCCGCCGACGTGGTCATCGGCGGCTGGCTTCCCGGCACGGGCTCGCGCCTGTCATTGGCTGGCTCCGTGATCGTCGGGCAGCGCGGGCCGGCCGGACTTGACTACCTCGGGCAGGTCGGCTCCGGCTTCACCACCAGCGAGCTGCGCGAGCTGACCACGCGGCTAAGGCAGCTCGAGCAGCCTGGCTCCCCGTTCGCCGAGCCTCTCCCGCCGGCCGTCACCCGCCGCGCGCACTGGGTCCGCCCGGTGCTGAACGCCGAGGTCGCCTATGGCGAGCTGACACCCGCGGGACGGCTAAGGCACCCTGTCTGGCGCGGTCTGCGCCCCGCCTGACAGCAACGTGACGGCAACGCGTGACGGCAGTTCGCGGCGGCGCGACCGGGATCAGGTGTACTGGTAGCTCACGGCGTTGCTGGTGCCGCCCGCCGCGATGACCGTCAGCTTGACCGTGCCCTTGGCGCCGCGCGGCGCGACCACGGTGATCTCGGTGGCGGAGATCACGCGCAGCTTCGTCCCCGCCTTGCCGCCGAAGCTGACGGACCGCACCCCGATGAAGTTAGCGCCGTGAATGGTGATCTTGGTGCCACCGCCCCGTGTGCCCCGCGCCGGCGAGAACGAAGAGATGTGCGGCGCGAGGGCATACGTGTAGTGGTCCGCCCTGGACGTGGCGCTCGACCACAGTGATTCGGCGAAGATCTTGATGTCGACGGTCCTGGCGGACTCGGCCGGCATCGTGAGGGTGCACGCCGTCGTGGTGCAGGTGGCGTTGACCGTGGCGAGAACCTTGGACCCGGAAATAATCTGCGCCTCGTCGGCGAAGCCGATGGGCAAGAATCCGCTCCCGTGCACGGTGACCTTGTGCGTCTTGCCAGCCGGACCAGCGTTCGGCGTCACGCTGGTGACCCGCACCGTCTTGAGCTTCGTAGCTGCCTGATGGCACAGGGTCTGGCTGAGTCCCGCGAGGAAGACGAACCACCTGTTATTGGATTTGCCGCTGACCATTGGCACGCCGAGCCCGCTTGCCATGTCGTAGCCAGCCGTCGCTGGGTAGAGGCCGCCGGTGTAGCCGGACGGCGTGTAGTCGTTGTTCCCGCTGGTGACGTCGTGCAGGATCTGCGGATTCGAGGAGTAGATGCGGGAGTGGTATGCGGCGGCGACGTTGTACAGGTTCTGCGGCAGCGTGGGCCCCTTCGAACCGTAGGCCGCGCAGAACGGTGAGGCGTCTACGAGCGCCGCGATCGACGCCCACAGCGGCGTGGCCGCGCTGGTGCCGCCAATGCCGAACAAGACCCAATCCCCGTTGTAGAAGGTGGCGTAGCCGAACGCCGGGTCCCCGTCGGCCGACACGTCGGGGACCTGCCGGAAAAGACCGCTCGCGCACGACGAGCTGGTGTCCTTCACCGAATCGGCGTTCACGACCCCGGGTATGAGCGTCCGGTGCTGGTAGCCGGGCATGCAGAAGAACGTGGACACGCCACCGCCCCCGGCGCCGGTGCCGAGGTCCGGGTCGTTCCAGACGACCTCTTGCTGGCTGGTGCCCGAGCCGGTGAAGCTGGTGCCGCCCACGCTGATGACGTAGGGCGCGCTCGACGGGGACAGAGCGCTCACCGTGTCGTCCCCTGTGGTGGCGTTGGGGTCAAAGCAAGACGTCGACCCCTCGTCGCCGGACGCCGCGTAGATCGTCTGGCCCTGCGCATTCGCCTGCTGGAACAGCGTCTCCTGCGCTCGCGCGTCCGCGGCGGCCGTGTTCGCCTCGCACGACCCCCACGACACGGAAAGCACCTTGTCAGTGTCCGAGGTGACGAACTTCTTGAAGATGTCGTAGAACCCGCTGCCGGGACCGCTGCCATTACTGTTAGGCGCCTGGTAGACGTCGATCGCCGACTTGTCCGCCAGCCCGGCGACCGTCTCGATGTCAAGCGCGGCCTCGCCGGACCCAGCGCCCGATCCGGCACCGCCGTCGACCTTGATGTAGCTCACCTTGGTGCCGATGCCGTAGCACTGTTCGTAGGCGGTAACGTCCGACTGCAGGTTCGGCTCCAGCTCCAGGATGCCCACCCTGACGCCCTGCCCGAAGTCGCCGAGAAGGTAGAGCAGGTTCATCCCGTAGTGCGCGGCGAAGATGTCGGCCGTGTTCGCCCCCGAGTCGGTCGCCGCGGCACATGGCGCCGGCCCGACCGCGGGCCGCGCCGGGCTGGCGGCGGGCCCGGCCCGCGTGGCCGCCACTGGCGCCACCGGGGCAGCGGCGACCGGGCCGACGCCCAGGTGCTGCACCGGGTAGAGGTCATCGAGCCCGAGCACGCCCTGCACCAGTGGCGCGATGGACGCCGGGACCTTGGGCGCGGTGGTGCCGGCGTAGGCCTGCCTGCCGCCGGGCAGGCGGTAGGTGTCGATCGTCATGCCGAATGCCCGCTCGATGGCGGCGGCGGTCGCGGTGACCGGTATGGACAGCCTGTCGGCGGAGACCGGCCCAGGCGACAGGCCGGCCGACCGCAGCGCGTTCTCGACCGCGGCCACCTGCGCCAGCGTCGGGCCGAACATCGGGCCGAACTGCCCGGGTCGCAGGAATCGCTGGTAGAACGGCGACGCCGGGGTCGTCAGCCCGCCAAGGAACGCGGTCAGCGCGGCCTGGTCACGGACGTTGAGCGTGACCTCGATGCTGATCTTCGTGTTCGGTGGCAGCGCGCCGAGGCGCACCGCGCCCGCCGGCAGCCGCGGCGCCATGCTCGCGGTCAGCGGAACCGGCGGCGTCAGCGCCGCCCCGGCGGAAGGTGTCGCCGCGGTGAGCGCGCCAAGAATGGCGACGAAAGCGGGCGAAATCGCGATTAAACAGCGGATAACCGACGTGCGCAGCGCCATAGTCCCGTCCCGCCTCGAGGCCATATGGGTGCAAAACGAGTAAATTCTACTTTTGATATCTGACGCTAATCGTAACGTTTCGGCAAATTTAGCTCGAACTTGCGTTAACCTGAGCGGCTTCCGGTGATGGCGACGCTCGCTTCGGCGGTGTAGGCCGCGAAAGAGAACGACTCCTGGAAGTAGAGCCGGACATGCTCGGCGTCGTGGAACAGGTAGCCGATCGACAGGTCCTCGCCGAGGCCGAGTTCGTAGTCGCCGCCGCGGCCGGAAACCAGCAGGGCTCCATCCAGCGCGGGCGCCCAGATGATCTCGCCGTCGAGCAGCCGCGCCAGGTGGTCCCTGACCGGGTAGCCGTGATCGGAGGTCTCGCTGACCGCCGTGTAGGCGTCGGCGGACAGCAGCAGCGAGTACGGTCCCGCGACGCCCGCCAGGCGCAGCGCCGACAGCGCCGCGCTGACCACGTCGGGGTAGTCCCGGACCTCGGACGGCAGCGCCAGGGCGGGGTTCGACGACGTCTGCCTGATGCCGGTGATCTGCGCGGCCGGGTAGCCGTCGAAGACGGCGCGGTCCTCGGCGAACGCGATCGTCTTCGCGGCGTCCTTCACCGGCCGCCAGTCGGCGTCGCGCGCGCCCCGCTCCACGGCGTCGATCTCCGCCCGGTCCAGTGTGAACGGAACCCGCAGCTGCACGACGGGCCGCCAGGCGCGCAGCCCGGCGGTGATGCCGTCGCCGGGCGGGTCGATCGGCGTCAGGTGACCCGTTCCGACCCCGGCCAGCGTGGCACCGCCCGGCCCGGTCACGTCCGCCACCCGGCGGGCGGCGGCGTGCAAGGCGAACGTGCGCCTTGCCTCCTCCTCGATGCTGGCCCACGCTGCGTCCGATACCGGGGCGAGTTCGCGGTGCAGGTTGTTCATCGCCGTCCTCTCAGCGAGCCGATGCCAAGCGAGCCATCCCCGCCGGGCGCGCCCGGCGGGCCGGGCAGTTCGTCAAGAAAGTCAGCGGACGGCGCGAAGAACAAGCACCCGGTGACCGCGGTGGAGAAGTCGAGAATCCGGTCGGTGTTGCCTGGCGGCCGGCCGAGAAACATGTTCGTGAGCATCTGCTCGGTGACCGCGGGCGAGGCCGCGTAGCTGATGAAATACGTGCCGAACTCGTCCCGCCCCGGCTCGCCGAACGGCATGTTCGCCCGCACGATCTGCAGTTCTTCCCCGTCCGGTTTGGTCACCGTGTTGAGTGCGACGTGCGAGTTCGCCGGCTTCACGTCGTCAGGAAGCTCAATGTCCGTCAGCTTGGTGCGGCCGACCACGCGCTCTTGCTCCTCGATCGGCAGCGCGTTCCAGGCGGCCATGTCGTGCAGGTACTTCTGCACGATCACGTAGCTGCCGCCCGCGAAACCGGGATCCCCGTCGCCGACTATGGCCGCCGTGACCGCGGCCCGGCCGCCCGGCGATTCGGTGCCGTCGACGAACCCGATCAGGTCACGCTCGTCGAAGTACCGGAAACCGTGCACCTCGTCGGCCACCGTCACCGCCCCGGCGAGCCGGGCCATCACCTGGGTGACGAACTCGAAGCACAGGTCCATCCGGTTCGCCCGGACATGGAAAAGCAGGTCTCCCGGGGTAGCCGGCGCCCGGTGCCGCGGCCCCGTCAGCTCGCGGAACGAGTGCAGTTCGGCCGGGCGCGTTCCGCCGAACAGGCGGTCCCACGCCTGCGATCCGACCGCCGCGACGCACTCGAGGCGGCCGTCGGGAATGCGGAAGCCGACGGAACGCTGCAGGCCGGCGACGTCGGAAAGCAGGTCACGGGCGATACCCTCACCGCCCGGGTTAACCGTCAGCACCAGGAAGATCGCGGCGGCCGTCAGCGGGCTCAGCACCGGCTGCGGCTCCTGCTGCGCCTGTGGCACGAGCACGCCCCCTTCTGTTTCCGGGTCGGACACTAGCCTCCCATACGGCCCTCCGCGGCCCCCCAATAGCATCAGTCATATGACGGCCCGGCTGAATCGAGGGGATCCATGACCGAGGTAGTCGCCACGAACGAGGCAGGCATCGTCACCAGGCACAGCCCGCGCACGGTCGCCGGCACCGTGGCACGCCTGACCGAACTGGTGACCGCGAAGGGCGCGAAGGTCTTCGACGTGATCGACCAGGCGGAGCAGGCGCGCCAGGTCGGCCTGGACTTGCGGGAAACCATGCTGGTGATCTTCGGAAACCCGGTCGCGGGTACCCCGGTGATGGCCGCGGTGCCGCTCGCCGCGCTCGACCTGCCGCTCAAGATCCTGATCTGGGACGACGCTGGCCAGACGAATGTCTCCTACTACCCCGCCGCCACCCTGGCCGTCAGGCATGGCCTCGACGCCGACTTGGCGGCCAAGCTGACCGTCGGCCCGCTCGTCGACGCCCTGGTCGCGCCCTGACCCGCGGATGGCGTCGCTGTTTGGCGTTAGTACGGGTTCAAAACGAGCGAGGGGATTGTTCCCGTCCCGCACCGTGCGTTAGCGTCACATGCTGTGAGGGGGACTGACGCGTTGCTCGCGGCACGGCTGACGGCAGGCGATGACCATGCGCTGGCCGAGGTCTTCGACCGCTTCGGCCCCGTGGTTTTCGGCGCCGCGGTCGGCATCGTCGGCGACGGCAGCAACGCGCAGGACGTAGTGCAGGATGTTTTCGTAGAACTGTGGCGCCATCCCGACCGGTTTGATCCCGACATCGGCTCGCTGCGCACTTATCTCATGGTGCTGGCAAGGAACCGGGCGATGGACGCGATGCGCAGCGAACTGCGCCGGATCGCCCGCCAGCAGCGGCACTACCGGCTGAACACCGGTGAGGCGCCCCGTTCGCCGGGCGAAGAGGTGCTCTCCGCCGACGTGGCGAGCACGGTCCGCGCCGCCATAAAGAGCCTGCCTGACAGCCAGCGCCGGGTGATCGAACTCGCCTACTTCGAGGGCATGACCTGCCGGGAGGTCGCCCTCGCCGCCGGCATCCCCGAAGGGACCGCCAAGTCGCGGCTGCGGCTCGCGCTCGCCAAGCTGGAAGCGGTGCTCGACCGGCAGCTTCTGGAGTCCTCATGACCGCCACGGAGCGGGCGCTGCCCGCCGGCCTTCGCGCCCGGGTGCTCGACGCGTCGCGTCAGGCGCGGGCGGCTGGCCGCGTCGTCCCCGAGATTCCGCAGATAACCGCGCTCGACGCGTTCGGCCGTGCCGCCGAAGCCCTTTACCAGACGCTGGGCGCGCTCGCCGACGACGACTGGCGCCGGCCGGCGCTGCGCGACCTGGACGTGCAGGGCCTCGTCGGTCACCTGACCGGAGTCGAGTCCGACTTGCAGCGCGCCATGTCCGGCGATCCTGAGGTGGGCGCGGCCGAGCATGTCCAATCGACCCAGGCCGCAGCGGACCGGCAGGCCGGCCGCCTTCCGGCGCAGACGCTCAGCGAGTGGCATGAGGCAGTGCGGCGCACGCTGACGCTGGTAGCCACCGTCGGCCTGCAAGACGTGATCGTGCTGCACGGCGTTCCGCTGCCGCTTCATGCGTGGCTGGTAGCCAGGGCTTTCGAGCTCTGGACGCATGAGAACGACATCCGCAGAGCCTGCGGGCTTGGCGCCTCGGTACCCGACGCGCCGACGCTCGCCCAGATGACCCAGCTGGCGGCCAGCCTGCTGCCGGTCGTCTTGTCCCAGGCCGCCCCCGGCCAACGGACAAGCCTGCACCTGGTGCTGACCGGGACCGGCGGGGGGACCTGGGACATCGAGGCGGGCGACACGGGCCTGCCCGGGCAAGGCCAGGTGAGCATCGTCACCGACACCGTCGGATTCTGCCGACTGGTAGCCAACCGGGCCCGGGCCGCTGACCTTGACCTATACGTCACAGGCGACCAATCCACCGCGTACGGAATCCTGGCGGCCGCAGCGGCTCTCGCCCTCGATTAGCTTGCGGATTTTCCCGATTGACCCGCCCCGGCGTTGATCCGCGGGCGCCTGCGGCGGCGTATTCATCTCAGGACGCGCGCCTGGGGGGCGCGCGTCCTACTCCAGGGAGGGGACACCGTATGAGCGTGCTTGTCATCGGGAAATTCCACGGCGACACCGCCAAGTTCACCCAGTCGCTCGTCGACCGGGCCGGTGAGTTCGAGAAGATCAGCGCGGACGCCCGCGACGCGGGCGCTATCCACCACCGCTTCGGGGTCGGCGATGGCTTCATGATGGTCGTCGACGAGTGGGAGTCGGTGGAGCAGTTCCAGCAGTTCTTCGCCAACCCCGAACTTCAGGCGTTCATCGGTTCTGTAGGCGCCAACCCGGGGCCGCCGGACCTCACGGTCGCCGCGGCGATCACGTCGCCCGATCAGTTCTGATGCCGCGAGTCAGCCATCATTTCGTCGTAGACCGGCCCATCGGGCCGGTCTACGACGTCGTGACGACCGCCCGGTTCTGGCCCCAGTGGCACCCGGCCACGCGGGGCGTCGAAGGCGATGTCGATCATCCCGCACAGCTTGGCGACCGGATCATCGAGCACGTGACCATCGCGGGCATCGACGGGACGGGCACCTGGACGGTGGTCGAATTCGAGCCGCCGTACGCCCTCGCGCTCGAGACCACCCTCGGGATCGGCCAGCTGCGGATCAGCTACCAGCTTGAGCCGGCCGCCGACGGACGCACCCGCTTCCAGCGCGACCTGGACTTTCCTGAGCTCGGGCCGGAGATCCGCGCGGCCATGGAGGCTCAGTCAGCGGCGGGCGTCGCCAGCCTCGCCCGCCTGGTGGAGCGCGAAACAGGTTCGTGACCGCGACCAGACCCGCGGCGCTGCAGGGGCCGCCGCGGGGCGAGGTCAGATCCTTTCTTATCCCGAACGGAGCGGGCTTGCTCCGCACGGAAACCGCTGCTGGCAGCATGGTGGCATGCCCAGTCAAGAAGGCGCCGCACCGCTGGCCGGCCTGCGGATCCTCGAGATCTCCAGCTTCGTGGCGGCGCCGCTCGGCGGCATGACTCTCGCCCAGCTCGGCGCCGAGGTCATCCGCATCGACCCGGTGGGGGGCGCCGCGGACGTCGGCCGGTGGCCGCTGGCCCCGTCGGGCGCGAGCCTGTACTGGGCCGGGCTGAACAAGGGCAAGCGCTCCGTCACGCTCGACTTCCGCACGGAGCGGGGCCGCGGGCAGGTGGCGGACCTGGTGGCGAACTCGGGGCCTGACGGCGGAATCGTGCTCACCAACGCCGGCTATCCGTGGCTGTCCTACGAGACGCTCGCCGCGCGCCGGCCGGACCTCATTCACCTGCGGATCGCGGGCCGTCACGACGGCGGCGCCGCGGTGGACTACACGGTGAACGCGGCGACCGGCTTTCCGCTCGCGACAGGTCCCGAGTGCGCGGACGGGCCGGTGAACCACGTGCTGCCCGCCTGGGACGTGGCCTGCGGGCTGTACGCGGCGACCGGCCTGCTCGCCGCCGAGCGGCACCGGCGGCTAACCGGTCGCGGACGTGCGATAACCCTCCCGCTGGGAGACGTGGCGCTCGCGATCACCGGTCACCTCGGCTTCATCGCGCAGGCGCAGCTGACCGGGGAAGGCCGCCCGCGGATCGGCAACCATCTGTACGGGGCTTTCGCGAGGGACTTCCGGACGGGGGGCGGCGACCGCGTCATGGTCGTGACGCTGACCGCGCGGCACTTCGCGGACCTCGCCCGGGTCACCGGGCTCACCGAGACGTTCAGCGGGCTGGAAAGGATGCTCGGCGCCGACTTCGGCAGCGACGCCGACCGCTACGAGCACCGTGAGGTGATCGCCGCGCTGCTGGGCCCGTGGTTCGCCCGGCACACCATCGGGGAGATCAGCGACGCGCTGGCCGGCACCTCGGTGCTGTGGGAGCGGTACCGCACGTTCGCCGAGCTGGCCGCGAGCCCGGACCTCGCGGATAACTCGCTTGTCCGGCTGATCGACCAGCCGGGCATCGGCCCGGTGCTCGCCACGGGGATCCCGCTCGCGCAGCCGGGCGTGGGCGAGATCGCGCCGGCCCCGGTGCTCGGCGCGGACACCGCCGCGGTGCTCGGCGAACTGCTGGGACAGCACAATGACGGCTCGAACCGAGTATTATACCGAGTATAATACTGAGAGGATGGCGGCATGCGACGGCTGACGGAAACCGACGGGCTCACCGAGCTTCAGCGCGACATCGTGCGCACGGTTCGCGACTTCGTCGACGCCGAGGTGCTGCCCGTCGCCACCGAACTCGACCACGCCGACGCCTATCCCGACGCGATCGTGAACCGGCTGCGTGACCTCGGGGTGTTCGGGCTGACCGTCGGCCAGGAATACGGCGGGCTCGGCGAGTCCCTGCTCACCTACGCGCTCGTGGTCGAGGAGCTGTCCCGCGGCTGGATGAGCCTGTCCGGCATCATCAACACCCACTTCATCGTCGCCTACCTGATCGCGACGCACGGCACGGACGAGCAGAAGGACTACTTCCTGCCGAGGATGGCTACCGGCGAGGTCCGCAGCGCGCTGTCCATGTCCGAGCCGGGACTCGGCTCGGACGTCGCGGCGATCCGCACGGCCGCCCGCCGTGACGGCACGGACTACGTTCTCGACGGCCAGAAGATGTGGCTCACCAACGGCGCGACGTCCAGCCTGGTGGCGTTGCTCGCGCGGACCGACGAGGGAGACGAGCGGCCGCACAGGAACCTGACCGCGTTCCTGATCGAGAAGGACCCGGGATTCGGCCAGACGCGGCCCGGCCTGACCGTGCCCGGCAAGATCCACAAGATGGGCTACAAGGGCGTCGACACCACCGAGCTGATTCTTGACGGGTGCCGCGTGCCCGCCGGCCGCGTGCTCGGCGAGGCGCCGGGGCGCGGGTTCTACCAGATGATGGACGGCATCGAGGTCGGCCGCGTCAACGTGGCCGCGCGCGGCTGCGGCGTGGCGCTGCGCGCTTTCGAGCTGGCCGTGGGGTACGCGAGAAACCGCCGTTCGTTCGGGAAAATTATCGGCGAGCACCAGGCGATCACCTTCAAGCTCGCCGAGATGGCCACCAAGACCGTGGCCGCCCACCAGATGATGGTGATGGCCGCGCGCCGCAAGCAGGCGGGCGGGCAGTCTGACGTGGAGGCCGGCATGGCCAAGTACCTCGCCGCCGAGTACTGCAAGGAGGTCGTCGAGGACAGCTTGCGCATCCACGGCGGCTATGGCTATTCGACGGAGCACGAGATCGAGCGGCTGTACCGCGACGCACCGATGCTGCTCATCGGCGAGGGCACCGCCGAAATCCAGAAGATGATCATCGGCCAGCGCCTCGTTCGCGACTACGGCCTCAGCGGCGGCGCTTAGCCCCGGACCTCGCTTGGGCCGTTGCCGGAGTTAGCCCCAACCTGGCTTGGGCCGTTGCCGGAGTTGGCCCCATCAGATCGGGCCGTTGCCGGAGTTGGCCCAAACCGGGCTCGGGCCGTTGCCGGAGGTGGCCCCAACCCGGGCCTGGGCCGAACGACAGCAGACGGTTACGACTTGATTAACATCTGTCACAGTTGCACCAAGCATCACTTGCATGCACATATAACCAGGGATGGTGCGGGCACGGGGGCTCGCCGTCACCCTGGGAGGGTTTGGCATGCGGGTACCCAAGCGGCCGGTTCGGGTGGGCGGTGTGGCCGTCTTCGGGCTCGCGGCGATCGCGCTCACGGGCGCCTTCACAAGCGCGCCCGCGGCGACGGCGGCAACCTCGGGCGCCACGCCGCGGTTCACGGCGATCAGGAGCAGCCTGCCCGCCACGACCGACAGGCAGGCCGGCTCGTTCACCGCGTCGACCATGTCGGTCGAGGTCGCGCTGACCCCGCGCAACGCGCGGGGGCTTGCCAGGGAACTCACCGCCGTCTACACCCCGGGCAGCGGCCGGTACCACAAGTGGCTGCCCAAGGGAGAGTTTGACCGGCGCTACGCGCCAGACGGCGCGGAACGCGCCGCCGTCACCAGGTACCTGCGCGGGGCGGGGCTGCGGGTGGCCCCGTCCGGCTCGCCGTTCGTGATCCGGGTCACCGGGTCCAGCGCGAAGATCGAGGCCGCCTTCCGCACCGCGCTGCGGCGGTACGTCGGCGCGCGGGGCATCCGCTACTTCTCCAACGCCACGGCGGTCAGCCTGCCCACCTCGATCGCGGGCGGCGTGACGGGCGTGATCGGCCTGACCGACACGGTGCGCGAGCACTCGATGATCGCCCGGCCGCACGGCCGGGGCCACGCCAGGAGCGACCCGAAGTCAGCCGGGGCCAGCGCGGGCTGCGAGTCCGGATATCCGACCGACGCCCAGTTCATCGACCTCGTCAACAACGGCGTAGGCTTCCCGTTCGGCTACGGCGGCGCACCCGGCTGCAGCGGCCTGACCCCGGTGCAGACCAACTCGATCTACGGCGCGCCGCGCTCTGGCCCGCACACCCAGGGCCGCCACGTCACCGCCGCCGTCTTCGAACTGTCCGCGTACCGGCCGTCGGACATCGGCACCTGGGCACGCGGCTTCTACGGTCCCCGGTACACACCCAAGCTGTCCGACGTCAACGTGGACGGCGGCCCACTCGCGCCGGTCTGCCCCGCTGGCGACACGTGCCCGGCCTCCTGGCAGGGCTACTCCGGCGACATCGAGGCGGCCGCCGACATCGAGATGACGCTGGCCGTCGCCAAGGACGCCACCGTCCTGGTCTACAACGCGCCGAACGACGAGACCGGCCAGACCGAGCTTGACGAGTACGCCGCCATCGCGGCCCAGGACGCCGCCGACACGGTCAGCTCAAGCTGGGGCGTGTGCGAGAACGACCTGAGCACCGGCATGGCGCAGGCGGAGAACATCGTCTTCGAGCAGATGGCGCTGCAGGGTCAGAGCATGTTCAACTCCACCGGTGACACCGGCGCGTTCGGCTGCATCCGAGGCGACGGCACCACGTTCGCTAACCAGGCCGACCCCGCCTCCCAGCCGTGGGTGACCGGCGTTGGCGGCACCTCGCTCGAGGGCGACAACCCGGGCGCGAACCCGGCGCCCGGCCAGCCGGCGCGCGGCGCGGAGACCGTGTGGAACACCGGCAACTTGTGCAGCGATCAGGCACCCTCGGCCGCGAACGGCGGCCTCGGCGGCTTCTTCTGGTGCGCGGCCCTGGGCGCCGGCGGCGGCGGGTCCAGCCAGTACTGGGGCCGGCCCTTCTACCAGCAGGGCCCCGGCGTGGACAACGCGGACACCAGCTACGCCAACGGCACGACGGCGTGCGCGCTCGCGAGCACTGGCACGCCATGCCGCGAAGTACCCGACGTCTCCGCCAACGCGGACCCGTACACGGGCTACGGCGAGTACTGCACCGGCGGGACGGACACCCCCAATAGCCTGTGCGCCCTGTACAACGGCTGGTTCGCCATCGGCGGCACCAGCCTGTCGACGCCGCTGTGGGCCGCGGTTATCGCCGACCGCGACGGCTTCCAGCGCGGCCGCGCCGGCAACATCAACCCGCTGGTGTACTCCTGGCTGCGGACCGGCCCGGACAGGTACCTCACCGACATCACGGGAATCGGCCCGCTGCAGCGGGCGGCCACCACCAACGGCCTGTACCCGACGACACCGGGCTACGACGAGGCGACCGGCGCCGGCTCGCCGAATATGGCCGCGATCATCACCGGCTCTGGCCGCGGCGGCAAGGGCCGGCACGCTCCCGGCCCCGGCCACCGCGGGCGCTAGTCCGCGAGGATCGGCGACGGCCTGAACCCCTTGAACGTGAGCCAGATTCCGATCGAAGCCTCGTTAGCGGGGCTCAGGCGGCGGCGATCTGCGGCACGTCGAGGTAGACCACGTCCGCGACGGCTCTGGCCAGCCACGGTGACAGGCTTTCCCGGCGGCTCACCACGGTGACCAGCACGCCGCGCGCGGACAGGGTCTCCGCGGCCTGGCCGAATACACCGTCGCCTGACCCGATCACGACGTGCTTGAACCTGCCTGCCACGTCTTCGTGCAACAGGACGTCGAGCAGTTCCAGGTCGGCGCCGTCGGGCCCGGACCGGACCCGATACCGCGCGTGCGGCCAGCCCAGTGCCACGTTCAGCAGGCCCAGGTGGCTCGCCGCCATCACCACCTGGTCATCCGCGCCGAAGCGAAGCCGTGCCACGTAGCGGTCCTGCACGTCGCTGACCTGGCCAAGGCTGGGGATCGGCGCACCCGCGAGGTTCTCGATGTCGACGACGTGGAGCGTACGATCGGGAAACCGGCGCCGCGCGACCACCGACTGGTGCCGCTGCCTGCCCCCTGAGGTCGCTGACACCGCGGCACCTCCCTCGCGTTCCCGTCCGTTCGCTTAGTTGGGTACCCAGGTTCTCCATGCGTCAATCGCATGGGCACCATGCATCACGGCCATGGATCCTGGGTACATCGCAGGCTGTGACCTTGCCTGTCGTTCGCGACGAGCTGATCGCCACGCTGGAGCAGACCCTGCGGCTAGCGCAACGGCTCGCCGAAGACGCGCGTGACGATGACGTCCCCGTCGCGGACCTCGTCGCGCAGTCCACCATGCTCGGACGGCTCGATCAACGTCGCGAGAAGCTGATCGGGCAGCTACGGCGCACCGCGAGCGCCGGGATCCGCGCCGCGACACCAAGTCCGCCGATCCGCGAGGTCGTCCTGCAGGCGCTCAACGAGCTCGAGTGGCCGCAGAACGCGGGCTTCCTTGAGGAGTACCTGTGGGCCAAGCGACAGCTTCACCTGCAGAGCCGGGCGTTCGCGTCGCTGCGCAGGGACGAACGGCGCGCCTGGCGGCGCGCCCCAAGCGCACGGGCCGCGTACGTCGTTCCGGCGCTGAACCCGGACGGCTCGGCCAACCCCCGCTGGCTGACAAGCTCGGCGTGGGACCTGACGCGACGGGTGATCGCGTCACCGGACACCGAACGGCTGCTTGACCTGCGGAAGATCGCCGCGCTCCGCGTCCGTGGCTCGCGCGGCCCTGTTGGCACGCTGCTTGAACGGTACGCCGGGCAGATCCTGGCGGTCGAGCCGCCGCCTGTCTCGGCGACGCTCGCGCAGACCAGGGCGTGGCGCGCCCGCGTCCATGCGCACGCCACGGCGCTCAGCGAGCAGATCCGCGCCGAGGACGACCCGCGCCGCGAGCGGATCGCGCGACGCCTGTCGGGCCTGCCTGAACACGACCGGGTATGGGGCAACCAGGCCCGGACCCGGGAAACCTCAGCCGGAGTGGCGCGTTAGGAACGCCAGCGTCCTGGCGTTGAACTCCTCGACGTTCTCGTAGATGGGCGCGTGCGAGCAGTCCTCGAACACGGTGAGCTCGGAGTCCTTGATTCCCTGGGTAAGCGGCGCGGCGAACCGGGTGGAGGTCACGGCGTCATGCCGGCCAAACGTCACCTGAGTAGGCGCCTCGATGAGGCCGAGCACCGCGGTGGCGTCGTGGCTGAGCACCGCGCCCGACTGACGCAAGAACGCGTCCACCTCGGGAATCGGCCGGCCGCGCACGAAGTCGGCTAGCCCGTCGATGTACTCGGGCCTGGCGGCGTAGAGCTCAGGCGTGAAGCACCACGGGAAGATGCCCTGGATGATCATGTCGGTAACGCTGTTCAGCGCCTTGGCCATGGTCCGCCAGCCTTCGACGACCACCGTGAGGTACGGGTCTGTCGCCGTCCAGCCGCTGTGCAGCGACAGGGACTTGACCAGGGACGGGTGCTTGCCGGCGAGCCACATGCCGGTCGCCGCGCCGAGGGAAAGGCCGCTGACGTGCGCGCGCGAAATCCCCGCGGCGGCCATGAAGGCCGCGATGTCGTCGGCGAACAGTTCGGTCGTGTACGTGCCTTCCGGCTTGCCTGACAGGCCCGCGCCGCGCAGGTCCACGGTGTAGCAGGTGAAGTGCTTGGCGTACTCCGCCACCTGAAACGCGTAGCAGGCCTGGTCAGCCGCCAGGTAAGGGATGAGGACGAGCGGCTCCCCCTCGCCCTGGACCTCGTAGTAGATCTCGATGTTGTTCGCCTGCACGGACGGCATCGTCGTCGCCTCCCTGGGGCCGGCGGCCCCTGTGCCGCCGGCTGCTCCTGGGAAGACCCTACGGCTTGCGCGCCACTCCGGCACAAGCCATCTGGAGGATGTCGCCGTAGTCCGCCCTGATCGGCCGGCGCCAGCCATCTACAGGATTGTACATATACCGCCGGAAGCGCCCCGAATGGCGCTTGACGCGCGCAGTCAGGTGAGGCGGCGTTCCGCCGCCCACCGGGTGAGCTGGTGCCTTGAGGAGAGCTGCAGCTTGCGCAGCACCGACGACACGTGGCTTTCCACCGTCTTCACGGAGATGTACAGCTCGCGGGCGATTTCCTTGTACGTGTACCCCTGCGCGATCAGCCGGAGGACCTCGCGCTCGCGGCTGGTCAGCTGGTCAAGTTCGGGATCGAAGGACGGCTTCAGGTCCTGCGCTGAAGGCGCCGCGGCGAACGCGTCGAGCACGAACCCGGCAAGGCGGTGCGAGAAAACCGCATCGCCGTCCGCGACACGCTGGATCGCGTCGGCCAGGTCGGCCGTGCTGATCGTTTTCGTCACGTACCCGCGGGCACCAGCCCTGATGACCGCGATCACGTCCTCAGGGGCATCGGAGGCCGACAGCGCCAGGAACTTGACGTCGGGGTGCGCGACCTTGACGGCGGAGATGACAGCCTGGCCGCCGCCGCCCGGCAGGTGCACGTCGAGCAGCACCACATCGGGGAGCAACTGCTCGATGACCTCGATCGCCGGCGCGACGTCG
>Ga0126381_100000611_pt1 | contig 39348 bp, 26 predicted proteins | sample PanSoiMetPlot_28_FD_96465 | JGI IMG/M metagenome (GOLD analysis project Ga0126381, IMG submission 96465) | Tropical forest soil microbial communities from Panama - MetaG Plot_28 | ecosystem: Environmental > Terrestrial > Soil > Tropical forest > Bulk soil | place: Panama | collected 2016-02-17 | reverse complement strand
GACGGTGGTGTTGAGCGCAAGCGTCGGCGGGTCGTTGACGTTGGTGATGGTGACCGTGGTGGTCGACAGGGAGCTGGTGGCGCTGCCGCCGTTGAGGGTACCGCTCGGGTCCTGCACCTGCCACGTGAGGGTACGGGTCGGGTTCGAGCCGAAATTGGTCGGGTTTTCGCCGGCGCCCAAGGTGACGTGGTCGAGCAGGAACTGATAATTGGCGAGCGTATCGGTGCCGGTGAGGGTAAGCGTCTCGGTCGAGCTGTTGTAGGAAACGCTGATATTGTTGAAGGTGCCGTTGCTGATTCCGTCGGCAGTGAGGTGGTCGCCGTCGTTCGCAAACATACCGCCGGTGATCGACACCGTGGCGCTCGACAGGTTGATGTCGTCCGGATCAGCGACCGTGAGGGCGCTCGAGAGCGTCGTGGCGCCTATTTGCTCTTCCGTGTACTGCGCGGTCGTCGCCACGTTCGTCAGCGTCGGCGGATCGTTGACGAAGGTCAGGCTCACCGTGCTGGTCGTGGCGGTTGTCTGACTGCCCCCGTTGGCGGTGCCGCCGCCGTCGTTGAGCGTCCAGGTGAGGGTGCGGGTCGGGTCGGAACCGAAGTCGGTCGGGTTCTCGCCGCCGTTGTACGTCACCAGCTCGAGCGCCGACTGGTAATCGGCCAGCGTGTCCGAGCCGCTGAAGGTGACGATCCCGTTCCCGGCAAACGTCGGCGTGATGTTGGTGCCGGCGATGGCGGTGCCGCTGCTCTGTCCCGCGACCAGCAGCGCGTCGCCCGTGAACGCCCCGCCGGTGATCGAGACGGTGGCGCTCGCGAGATCGAGGTTGTCCGGGTCGCTGATCGAGACGCTCGGCGACAAGGTCACCGAGGCCTGTTCCTCCGTCCACGACGCGGTCGTCGTGCCGAGCGACAAAGTTGGCGGGTCGTCGACGTTGGTGATGGTCAGCGTGGTGGTCGACACCGAGCTGATGCTCACCCCGCCATTGGCGGTGCCGCTTGGGTCCTGCGCCTGCCAGGTGATGGTGCGGATCGGGTTCGAGCCGAAATTCGTCGGGTTCTCAGTGGCCGTGAATCTGACGCTGTCGAGCACCGACTGATAGTGCGCCAGCGTATCGGTGCCGCTCAGCGTGAGCGTCTCCGTCGAGCTGTTATAGCTTGCCGTAATGTTGGTGGCCGTCGTGGTGGCCGCGAGCAGGTCCCCATCGTTGGCATACGTCCCGCCGGTGATCGCCACCGTGGCGCTCGACAGATTGAGGTCGTCCGGGTCGCTGACCGAGAGGCTGCCCGACAGGGTCGCCGAGGCGCCCTCCTCCGTATAATGCGCCGTGGCAGCGACGGACAGCGTCGGCGGATCGTTGACGAACAGGACGCTGACGCTGGACGTCTGCGGCGCGCTGGTGAGGAGGCCGTCGTTCACCACCCAGGTCAGCGTGCGCGAGTTGTCGGAGCCGAAATCGGTGGGATTTTCGCCGCCATGGTATTGGACCGACTGAAGCGCGGTCTGATAGTGCGCAAAGCTGTCGACGCCGCTGAAGGTCAGCCTGCCGGTCGATGAATTGTAGCTTCCGGTGATGTTGTTGTTATTGCTGAACGTCAGCGTGTCGCCTGCGAAGAAGCCGCCCGATATGCTGACAGTCGCGCTCGCCAGGCTGGTATTGTCACTGTCGCTGGCCGTCGCGCTGGAGATCAACGCGACGCTTGCGCCTTCCTCGGTCCAGGTCGGACTCAGAGCCGTGATCGCCAGCGTCGGCGCGTTGTCGAGCGCCAGCTGCCCTGCGGCTTTGTCGATGTCGGAAATCGACAGAAATTGGGTCGGGGCACCGCCCGACAGGTTGCCGATCAAGACGCCGTTGTTCGGGGAGCCGATGAAGTTCGGTGCCGCCCCGTAATATTTCCCGGTCGCCGTATCGAGCGTGATCGATCGAAGTTGCAGGAAAGCGTTGCCGGCCTCCTGGAACAGAGGGCTGAACGTACCGCTCGAATTATTGGTCAGCGCGTAGGAGTACACTCCCGAGCCGGTCGAAGATGTCGTCTGGACGTTGTTGTTGGTGACGGTCCCGGCCGTCAAGGCGAAGTAAAGGATCGGGCTGCCGCTGTGGTCATCGATCCCGAAGCCGCCATTCTGGGTGAAGAATCCATCCGCCACCGGAATGTTGAGCGGCAGCTTGGTCATCGTGACCGACGTGCTGGACGCCGTCAGCCCGGTCACGCTGTAGAGATACGGCGTGGCAGGGATGATCGTGACGCTGATGAATCCGCCGATATTGGCGCCGAAGACGGCATGGCCACTGGCCAGATCCAGGGCGAACCCGGTCATGCCCCCGTTCTGCGCGATCGCCGGGTCGTTCAGGGGATCGATCGAAGCAAGCGTCGTGACCGACGAGGTCGCCGCACCGGTCGAGGCGCTGTAGCTGATCTTGTTGAACTGCGAGATTTCATGGGTGCCGGTGTTGAAATGAGTGTCGTCGACGAAATAAACGATATGATTGACGGGATCGACCTGCATCTCCACGATGAGGTCTGCGTTTTCGTTATTTGCAGGATCTTTGGTGTTGTCGTCGTAGACGGTGGTCAGCGAAACAGTGCCGGCGAGCGCGTCAGAGATTCTCCCGGAAAGGATTTCGGTGTCTGTGCCGGTGTCGACCAGCACGAAATAGAGATTGTCGACCGTATCGAAAACGACCTGTTGCGGCTGGGTGGTATTAACTAAGCCGTTGGTTCCGAAAATGCCGGCATTCTGATAGAGCGTGGTTGTGTTACTGGCCGTGCCGGTGCCGGTATCCTGTGCGCTGATGATCGAATTGGTATCGCTGTTGGTCGGAATCCACAGCTCGACAGTTGGCGCGGCCGTCAGCTCTCCCTGAAAGTTCGCAAGTGTGTCGGCCGTAAACGGAGCAGTTGTAGCCGGCGGAGCAGTTCCCGTCGCATCTCCCGTCACACGTCCGGGCGCAGGCCCGGTCGATGCGTCGAGGGTCCAGCTGCCGCCCATGTCGGCGCTGCCAACGTCATGGGTGGCTGCCGCGACGCTGACGCCGCCAGCGAACTGCGAGAGATCGGCGATGAACTGCTGTCCGGTGGCGCCGCTCGCGACGTCGCAGGCGAAAAGCTGCAGGCTGCCGCCGGGAATGAGCGAGGCGCCGATCTGCGCCAGCGCGGCGGCATGGTTCAACAGGTCGGACTCGTCGACCACGGAGGAGCCGAGCACGATCTCGCCCGACGCGCCGTGGCCGACGATCGAGATCGCGCTCAGGTCGTCGAGGTTGTTCTGCGCCAGGATGTCGGCGATCTGCTGCACGCCGTCGCCGGCCGGGTCGAGCACGAAGGCCTCGACGCCGGTTGCGAGCCCGTCGAGCAGGGCCTGCAGATCGGGAACGTTGGCATCGATGAAGACGACTTCCTGCGGCGAGATCAGCTGCGTGTCGGTATCCGACATGGCCCACTCCCACTGACGACAGCCGGATCCCCCGCGGCAATCCGCTGGCCGGCTGCTCCCGATTCTTAATTTTGGCCGAAACCCCCCGCCCCTCCCCCACGGGCCGGGCCGCTCCGCGTCTCAACCGGTATCAGAGCACATAACTTGTGGCAATTAATTCGGCATTAACCATTTATGACACGCGACTCTCAGGCCAACGGGGATTTTCCTGCTTTCGATTTCAGAAAAGCGCGAAATTTCCTTCCAGCCCGCTTAGAGGAGTGTTTTTCCCGTTGTCGCGATATTGCAGTCAATGTTGCGAAATTGGCGTTCTGCGAATCATGGCGGGCCCAGCGCCTCGAGCAATGGCCCGAGCCATGCCTCATACGCCCGCCAACGGCCGACGGAGCTGCCATAGATCGGCTGGCGCACCTGGGTGGCGCTGGCGGTGAGCACCGGCCGGTGGGTCTGGTGGAAGGCGAGGCAGGCCTCGTCCCACTCAAGTCCGCAATACGTGAGGATCCGCCGCGCCTGTCCGGCAAGGTCGCCGACCAACGCCTCGTACTGCACCTCCAGGATGGCGCCTTCGGGCAGCACGTCGTGCCAGTGCGCCATCAAATCCGCATAGGCGCGGTAGTAACGGCCAAGCTCGGCAAGATCATAGGTGAAGCGAAGATCGCCGGCAAAGAGCTTTGAGAAGCATGAAAAGCAGGTGTCGACCGGGTCGCGCCGGATATGAACGATCCGTGCATTGGGCATCGCCAGATGGATCAGCCCGGCCATCAGGAAATTTCCTGGCAACTTGTCGGTGATCCGTTGCGACGGCGGCGTGGGCGTGCCCAGGGCCGCAAGATATTCGGCCGCGACTGCGCGAAGCTCGTTTGCGCCTATCGATCTCATGATTTCCGGAAACGGGTTTGCGCCTTCGCGCCGCTCAAGCCTCGCGACGGCCTTCGTCATGTGCTCGAGTTCGCCACCGCCCGTCACCTCGCGATGGCTTGCCAGCACCTGCTCGACCAGCGTGGTGCCCGAGCGCGGCATTCCGACGATGAAGACCGGGACCTGGGTAGGGTCGCCGAGCCCGCGTGTCTGCTCGATCAGTTCCGCGGTAAACACACGCTTGAGCCGTTCGAACCTCGCCAGGGAGGCGGCCTCGTCGTACTCGAATTGCTGACGCCGAAGCGTATTGCCTTCCAAGAAATGCCGAAAAGCCTGTTCGCGCTGAACGATATCTGCACAGGCTTTGCCCAGCGCGAAGTGCAGGTCGATGCGCTCGCTGTCGCGCATTGAGCTCATGTCAGCCGCCAGCGCCTGCATCGCCTGAAGCTGCGCGTCATCGGGGGTGAAGCGCTTGGATTCGGCAAGGCTGCGATGGAAATCGGCCCGGGAGGGAGCAAGCGTGACCGCCTTTTCGAGTGCCTGCCGGGCCGCGTCGAGCTGGCCGAGGTTTCTCAGCTCGTTGCCCAAGCTTGCGTGCGCCTCCGCCAGATTGGGGTTGATGGTGAGCGCCTCGCCGTAGCGCGCCAGCGCCTCGTCATGCCGGCCGAGTGCTGCGAGTGAATTGGCGAGATTGCACACGGCGTCAGCGCCGCCCGGATTGACGGCAAGCGCGCGCTCGTACGAGCCCAGCGCCTCCTCGTGACGGCCAAGTGCCGCAAGCGCGTTGCCGAGATTGTTGTGGGCCTCAAAGAAGTCGGGCTTGAGCACGCTCGCCCTACGGTAATGCGACTCGGCCTTGGCGTGCCGGCCCAGGGTCGCAAGCGCATTGCCGAGATGGTTCAGCGTCTCATGCGCGTCAGGCCGCGCGGCAAGTGCCCGCTCGAAGCTTGGGACTGCATCCTCATAGCGCCTGAGTGAAATGAAGGCATTGCCGAGATTGTTGTGCGCCTCGAAATAGCGCGGCTGCAGCTCTGCCGCCTGCCGATAGGCCGCAATCGCCTCTTCGGTGCGCCCGAGCGCCGCGAGCACGAAACCGAGATTGTTATGCGCCTCGGCGAAATCGGGGCGGATGGCGAGCGCCTGGCGCAGACTTGCCATGGCATGCTCCTCACGCCGCACTGCCGCCAAGGCATTGCCGAGGTTGTTGTGCACCTCGGCCGCTTGCGGCTGCATGACCAGCGCCTTTTCGAAATGCCCAATCGCCTCACGGGAGCGGCCAAGGGCATGCAGCGCGTTACCGAGATTGTTGTGTGCCTCCACATCCTCCGGAGCGAGCGCAACCGCCTGCTCATATTCGGACCGGGCCTCATCGAGGCGGCCAAGCGAACCGAGCGCAATGCCCAGATCGTTGTGGGCCTCCGCCAATTCCGGCTTGAGTGCAAGCGCGCGGCGGAGGAGCCGCTCGGCATCCTGCGGCCGTCCCAGCTGCGTGGCGATGGCGCCGAGATAATGCAGCGCGCCGACGTGATCGGGATCGAGCTTAAGGATGGCGCGGTAAACCTGCCCCGCCTCCCGCAACCGCCCCTGCCGGTGCAGCGCGACCGCCATGTCGAAGGCCTGCGCCGGCGTCAGCTGCCGGCGAGCCGGACCCGCGACCTTCTGCTCGCTCATGAGCGCTGTTCCAGGTCGGCCGGACCGAATGCCCCGGCGCCGGCCCGACAGAACCTCTTGCGTTCGCTCCGGTCAAGCCGCTGGCCGCGCCCACTGCGGAGGCGCGACCCTGGCGATGATTTGCTCGCTTAATGATATCGCGGCGATTTTCGAGTAGAGATTGAGAGTGGGTGGTGCCGCAAAGCTGAAATCGCCACGGAGTTCATGTGCGCATGCGAAATCCCAGGCACAAGATCGCTTTCGTCCTGGCTGCCTCGGAGCACGGCACGATGATCGTCAACCGCTTCGACTACCGCATGGTCGACGCGCACAGCGGCATCGGCGTCGGATTTCAAATTTTGGAGGCCGGCTCCTTCGATCCCGACGAGGTCGACATGGCGCTGTTGCTGCTCAAGTTGCGGCGCAAGTATTTCGGCGACGGCGTCATCGCGCTGGATTGCGGCGCCAATATCGGCGTCCACACGATCGAGTGGGCGCGGCGCATGCATGGCTGGGGCCACGTGGTCGCGATCGAGGCGCAAGAGCGCCTCTACTATGCGCTCGCCGGGAACATTGCTATCAACAACTGCTTCAATGCGCGGGCGCTGCATGCGGCGGTCGCGGGGCGGACCGGCGTGATGAAGATCCCGCGGCCCGACTATCTCAGCCCCGGCAGCTTCGGCAGCCTCGAGCTGCGCGAAAGCCAGAACGCGGAATTCATCGGGCAGCCGATCGACTATTCGCAGGACAAGGCCGTCACGATCCGGTCGCTCACGATCGATGCGCTGGAGCTCAAACGAATTGATCTCATCAAGATCGACATAGAGGGAATGGAGATCGACGCGATCGACGGTGCCGCGAAGTCGCTCGAGCGGTATCATCCGATCCTCATTGTCGAGTCGATCAAGTCCGACAAGGCGATGCTGCGCGCCCGGCTTGAAGCGTTCGGATATCGGTCGTTCGAAACGGGGCTCAACCTGCTGGCTGTCCACCCGTCCGACAACAGCCTCACGCACGTGACGGCGAAATGAGATCCCCGATGCGGGAGATGCTCGCGCGGAAGGCCGACCACATGGATGAACCGATGGATGATACAATCCGCATACCCTGGCTCGGCAGGCTGACGATGCAGCCCGCCATCGTCGAGCGATGGCATCGATGTCTTGCCGCGATCCCAGGCGTCGAGGTTGGCGTTGGCGATGATTTGGTCAACTGTTGTACCATGCGGGCATGACCAAGCAGGGGGCAATCGAAGCAGCGCCCGAATCTCCACGTGCCGCGCTCAAGCAGCTGTTCGACCGCGCCAATGCCGAGCAGTCGGCGGGACGCTCGGTTGAAGCCGAGGCGACCTGCCGGGAGATCATCGCCCGCGACGACAGCCATTTCGGCGCCTGGCACCTGCGCGGCATCATCGCGTTGCGCGCCGGCGATGCGGCCGCGGCCCTGCCCTTGATCGAGCGCGCGGTTGCGCTCGCCCTCGAGCGGGCCGATTGCCGCAACAGCCTGGGATTTGTCCTCGCCCTGCTCGGCCGCAAAACGGACGCCGAGGCCGCATTCCGCAAGGCCACCGAGCTCGATCCGAGTTTCTTCGAGGCGCACTACCAGCTTGGCAATATCTATCGGGAGAGCCGCCGCTTCACGCAGGCCGAAGCCTGCTACCGGCGCGTCCTGACAATCATTCCCAATCACGCCCAGGCGCATAACAACCTCGGCGCGGCGCTCGGCGAGCTACGGCGCTTCGCGGAGGCGGCCGAGCATTTTCACCGCGCCGTCGAGATCAGGCCTGCTTATGCCGAGGCCTATGCCAACCTGGGCCATGCCCTGCGGACGACAGGACGCCCCCAGGAGGCGGAAACCGCGTGCCGGCAGGCCCTTGCCATTGCGCCAAACCTGATCGTTGCGCACCTCAATCGCGGCTTGGCGCTGCAGGATCTCGGCCGCCTCGACGAGGCGCTCGAATGCTTCCGCCGCGCAACGCCCGCCGATGCGCATTATTCCAAAGCGGTCACCTGCGAGGGCATGCTGCATCTTCTGCGCGGCAACCTTGCCGAGGGGTGGCCGAAATACGAGGCGCGCTGGCGCGTCGGCGACCTGCCGCCCCGCAATTTTTCGCAAGCGGAATGGCGCGGCGAGCCGCTCGGGCGCAAGACCATCCTGCTGCATGCCGAGCAAGGGTTCGGCGACAGCATCCAGTTTCTGCGCTACGTGCCGCTCGTTGCCGAGCGCGGCGCGGCGGTGGTCTTGGAAATCCAGAAGCCGCTCCAGCCGCTCGCCGCGCGCATCGCCGGCATCAAGGTCATCGCTCGCGGCGAGCCCCTGCCCGCCTTCGACCTGCACTGCCCTCTTCTCTCCCTGCCGCTTGCCTTCGCGACGACGCTTGAAAGCATCCCGGCCGCGATCCCCTATTTGTCGCCGCCGCCCGAGCGGACCGCCCATTGGGCAAAGCGCATCGGCGCCGAGCCTGGCCTCAAGGTGGGCATCTCCTGGGCGGGCAGCAGCGTTCATCGCAACGATCACAACCGCTCGATCCCGCTCGATCGGCTCAAGCCGCTCTTCGAGCTTGCGGGCGTGCGGTTCTTCTCCCTGCAGGTGGGGCCGCGTGCGAGCGACCTTGCGGCGATCGAGCCTTTGGAGGTCGGCGACCTCTCGGGAGAGCTCACCGATTTTGGCGAGACCGCCGCCGCGATCGCCAACCTCGACCTCGTGATCGCGGCCGACACGGCGGTCGCGCATCTCGCCGGCGCGCTCGGCAGGCCGGTGTGGTGCATGGTGCCGTTCGCGCCCGATTGGCGCTGGCTGCTCGGACGCAACAACAGCCCCTGGTACCCCTCGATGCGGCTCTTCCGTCAGCCGCGGCCGGGCGACTGGGAAGCCGTGGTCGGCGCGGTGCGCCAGGCGCTCGGCGAGCGTACCGCCGGCGCGCCGCCGCAACCCGAGGCGAGCCGGCGCGCCGAATACGTCGCGCTCGTGCGCACCGCCAACGAACACCACCAGGCCAAGCGTCATGTCGAATGCGAAACGGCGCTGCGGCGCGCGCTCGAGATCGATCCCGCGAACGCCAGCGCGCTCCACGTCCTTGCGTTGACCCGCCACGCTCTCGACGACAAGACCGAAGCGCTCGCGCTGATGCAAAGAGCTTCCGCGCTCGAGCCGTCGAACGCCAACTATCTGCGCGATCTCTCGATCATGCTGCATGGCAGCGCCCGGTTCGAGGAGGCGCTCGCAACCGCACGCCGTTCGCTCGCGGTCAATCCCGACGATGCCATGACTCATAACGGCATGGGCGCCTCGCTTTCCGAGCTTGCCCGGCCCGCCGAGGCAATCGAGGCCTTCCGCCGCGCCCTCGATATCAAGCCCGATTACTATGAATGCTGGGCCAATATCGCGCATTCCCAGCAGGCGCTGCTCAAGCTCGACGAGGCCGCCGACAGCTATCGCCGCGCGCTCGGCATCCGGCACGACTATCCGGAGGGCCATGTGAGCACCGCCATGCTGGCGCTGCTGCGCGGCGACTATCCCAAAGGATTCACGGAGTTCGAGTGGCGCTGGCGGCTGAAGATCATGACCGCCCGCGACTTCAGGCAGCCGGCCTGGCAGGGCGAGCCGCTCAACGGCAAGACCATCCTGCTCCACGCCGAGCAGGGTTTTGGCGACACGCTGCAGTGCCTGCGCTTCGTGGGCGAGGTTGCGGCCCGCGGCGGACGGCTTGTGCTCGAGCTGCCCTCCGCGCTGACGCATCTCGCGACCAGCCTCGAAGGCGGCGGCGAGATCGTGGCGCAGGGCCGCGCGCTGCCGAAGTTCGACGTGCACTGCGCCTTCATGAGCCTGCCGCGCGTGCTGGGCCTCACGCTCGAGAATCTCCCCGAGCGGCGGGTGCCGTATCTGCAGGCTGAGCCGGCCGCGGTGGAACGCTGGGCCCGCCGGCTCGCCGGCACCGGCTCGGGGCTGCGCGTGGGCTTTGCCTGGGCCGGCAATCCCAAGCATGCGGCGGATCGGCGGCGCTCCATCGCGATCGAACGTCTCGCCGATCTCATTGCGACGCCGGGCGTACGCTTCTATTCACTGCAGGTCGGCGAGCGCGCCCAGGATCTGGCGCTGCTTCCGCCCGGTCGGGTCGTCGATCTCGCGGGCGAGCTTACGAGCTTTGCCGAAACGGCCGCAGCGCTTGCCAACCTCGATCTCGTCATCACGGTCGACAGCGCGGTTGCGCATCTTGCGGGCGCGATCGGCCGGCCGTGCTGGGCAATGCTGCCGTTCTGCCCGGATTGGCGCTGGCTCACGCAGCGCGAGGACAGCCCGTGGTATCCGAGCCTTCGCCTGTTTCGACAGCCAGGCCCGGGCGATTGGGACGCGGTGGTGGAGCGCGTGGGCGGCGAGCTCGCGAGTTTGACGCGGCAACGCCGTCCCGCTGGACCGCCCATCGATGTCAATCGGCTTTTTGCTGAGGCGATGGCGCTGCACGCTTCCAGCCGTCCCGGAGACGCGGAGGCGCTCGCCCGCCGCATCCTGGCATCGCAGGAGCATGGCCCGACCCTCAATCTCCTCGGGTTCATCCGCGAGGCCGCCGGCGACCACAAGGAAGCAGCCGATTTGTTTGCTCGCCTGGTCGAGATTTCGCCGCACGATGCGGAAGCGCTTTACAACCTCGCGGTCGTGCTGGCGTCGCTCGAGCGCATGGATGAGGCGATCGAGAGCTACCAGCGCGCAATCGGGCTCAATCCGGCTCATGCCAAGGCTTACAGCAATCTTGGCAGCGCGCTGTCGCACCGCGGTCAGCTCGCAGAAGCCGAGGCTGCATGCCGCCGTGCGGTGACGCTGGAGCCGAGCCTGGCAACGGCGCACGTCAATCTGGGCACGGTGCTCGCAAGAGAGGACCGTCTTGAAGAGGCCGCGCAATGCTTCCGTCGCGCCGCCGAGCTCAAGCCGGATCTTGCCGCGGCCGCGCTGAACCTCGGCCTCGCCCTGCACGATCAGGGCCGGATCGAGGAAGCGTTGCTGCAATATCGGCGCGCGATCGCCATCCGCGCCGATCATGCCGACGCGCACATGGCGGAGGCCTTCGCGCTATTGACCTTGGGGCGCGATATTCCGGCCGCCTTCGCCAAGCTCGAATGGCGCTGGCGGCTGGCGGAGCGCAAGCCGCGCGGCTTCACGCAGCCGCAGTGGCGCGGCGAGCCGCTCGCCGGCAAGACCATCCTGCTGCATGCCGAGCAGGGATTCGGCGACAGCCTCATGCTGCTGCGCTACGCCGCGATCGTTGCGGCGCGCGGCGGTCGCGTCCTCATCGAGCTCCCCAAGGCGCTCGCCCGCCTGGCGATGCGCGGCCTCTCGGGCGGCCCGTTCATGGTGATTGTCGAGGGCACTCCCCTTCCGGTCTTCGACGTGCAGTGCCCGTTGATGAGCCTGCCGGCTGCGCTTGAAACGACGCTCGACACGATACCCTCCGCGGTGCCCTATCTTGCACCGGAGCCGTCGGCCGTCGGGCGCTGGGGCAAGCGGCTCGCCGGGGCGGGCCTCAAGGTCGGCGTCGCCTGGGCCGGCAACCCAGTCCACAGGAACGATCGCCGGCGCTCGCTTGCGCTCGAGCGCATGGCGGCGCTGTTCGACCTGCCGGGCGTGCGCTGGTTCTCTCTGCAGGTGGGCGCGCGCGCCGGCGACCTCGCGGCGCTCCCGCCCGGCCAGGTCAGCGATCTCTCGCCCGAGCTCACTGATTTCGCGGAGACCGCCGCCGCGGTCGCCAATCTCGATCTGGTGATCTGCGTCGACACCGCGCTCGCCCATCTCGTGGGTGCACTCGGCTCGCCGGTGTGGATCATGCTGCCGTTCAATCCCGATTGGCGCTGGTTCACCGAGCGCGCCGACAGCCCATGGTACCCGACCGCGCGGCTGTATCGGCAGAGCACGCTGGGCGACTGGGACGGCGTGATTGCCGCCGTGCGCTCCGCATTGTCCGAGCGCATTGCCGCCGGCGTCTCCGCACCCGCCGCCGAGCCGCCGATGTTCGATCGGCGCTACTTCGCGGCTGTCGCACTGATTGACGAGGGGCGCGACGCCGATGCCGAGGCAGCGTTCCAATCCATTCTCGCGGAGGATGCCGGCCATTCGCCGGCGCTGCGCCGCATGGCCTGGTTGCGCCACAAAGCCGGCGACAACGAAACGGCCGCGCGCCTGCTCGCCCGCTCGCTCGAGCGGGAGCCGAAGAACTCGGAGGCACACTATAACCTGGGACTGGTGCTCGCGGCCCTGGGGAGGAACACCGAGGCCGAGGAGAGCTACCGGCGCGGCCTCGCGCTCAAGCCCAACTCGGTCGACGGGCATAACAACCTCGGCGTCCTCCTGGAATCGGTCGGCCGCTTCGCGGAGGCGGAGGCATGCTACCGCCGGGCGATCGAGCTCGCCCCCGCGCTCGCGCATACGCACAACAATCTCGGCGTCCTGCTCAAGGAGCAAGGTCGGCTTGCCGAGTCGATTGCCGTGCATCGCCACGCCGCGGCGCTCGACCCGCATCTTCCGGCGGTGCGCAGCAACCTGCTCTACACCCTCAACTACGACGAGACAGTCTCGCCGCGGGCGCTCTATGACGAGCACGTTGCCTGGGGCGCAAGCGAAGGCGGACGCTTCCCAACCCGCGGCAGCCGGTTTGCCAATGCGGCCGAGCCGAAACGGCCCCTGCGCATCGGCTATGTCTCGGGCGATTTCCGGCATCACTCGGTGGCGTTCTTCTTTGCGCCGCTGCTCGAAGCCCATGACCGGCAAAGCTTCGAGATCTTCCTCTACAGCAACGACCCGCAGGCCGACGCGATAACCGCGCGGCTCAGGTCGCGCGCCGACCATTGGGTTGCGATCCATCCCCTGTCCGACGAGCTTGCGGCCGCGCGCATCCGGCAAGATGAAATCGACATTCTGGTCGACCTCTCCGGCCATACTTCGCGCAATCGCCTGATGCTGTTCGCCCGCAAGCCGGCACCCATCGCGGTCACCTGGCTCGGCTATCCGAACACGACCGGCCTGCCGGCGATCGATTATCGCCTGACCGACGCGATCGCGGATCCACCCGACGACGCGGAGGAGCGGCACAGCGAGCGCCTGGTGCGGCTCGCCCCCGGCTTCCTGTGCTACAGCCCGTCAGCGGACGAACCCGCCGTTGCGCCGCTGCCCGCCCTGCAGGCCGGGCACCTGACGTTTGGCTCCTTCAACAATTTCGCCAAGCTCTCGCCGGCGACCATTGCGCTGTGGGCGCGGCTCCTGCGCGAGGTGGCGGGCGCGCGTCTCCTGCTCAAGGCGCCGCAGTTCAAGGATCAGGGCACGCGCGAGCGCTGCCTGTCAGTCTTCATGGCTCACGGCGTGACGGCGGATCGGTTGGAGATCCTTCCGCCGGAGCCTTCGCTTGCGGCGCATCTGACGCGCTATCGCCAAGTCGATATTGCGCTCGATCCGCTCGCCTATAACGGCACGGCCACGACCTGCGAAGCGCTGTGGATGGGGGTCCCGGTCATCACGTTGCGCGGAGACCGGCACGCCGCGCGCGTCGGCGCGAGCATCCTGAGCTCGATCGGGCTCGAGCATCTGATCGTGCGGGGCGACGATGAGTACGTGGCGATCGCAGCGGAGCTTGCCGGCGATCTCGGCGCGCTCGCGTCGCTGCGCGGAAGCTTGCGCGAACGCATGCGCGCCTCGCCGCTGACCGACGGCCCGGGCTTCGCCCGCGCGGTCGAGGCTGCCTACCGCACCATGTGGCATGCGTGGTGCGAGCAGAGCAGCGAGCCTGCAGCGCGGGCTCCGCCGGCGCCGCGGCGAGGCGAGCCGACGCCAGAGGCCACCGAGGCCATGGCCAAGCGCCTCCTCGATGCGGGCTCGCTCGACGAGGCCGAGGCCCTGCTGCGCGGCGTGCTCGAGCGGGCGCCGCAGCGCGCCATGGCCTGGTTCCTGCTCGCCCGCGTGCGCCATGCTCGCGGCGACCGCGACGCCGCGGTGGATTTCATGCGTAAGGCGATCGCGTTCGACCCCCGGCACGCGCCCGCGCACAACGATCTTGGCATCCTGCTGCAGTCGCAGGCACGGCTGGAAGAAGCCGAGGCCTGCTACCGGCGTGCGATCGAGCTCAACGAGAGATTTGCCGAGGCGATGAGCAATCTCGGCGCCGTGCTTGCCGCTCGCGGCCGCGTCGATGACGCAGCCGCCTGGTACGGCCATGCCATCGCGGCGGACTCCCAGTTTGCGGCCGCGCACAACAATCTTGGCGCGGCGCTGGCGCGGCTCGACCGCTCCCAGGAAGCCGAAGCCTGCCACCGCCGCGCGATTGCGCTCACGGGAGACTTCGGCGATGCCCATTACAATCTCGGCGTCAGCCTGCAGGAGCAGGGCAAGCTCGAGGAGGCGCTTGCGAGCTACGACAAGGCCGTCACGCTGAAGCTCGACAACGTCGACGTCCGCTGGAACCGTGCCTATGTGCTGCTCACGCTGGGCCGCTATGCCGAAGGCTGGCGCGAACATGAATGGCGCTGGCACCGCAAGGAGCACCCGCCGCGCAGCTACCCGCAGCCGCTCTGGCGCGGCGAGCCGCTCGACGGCCGCACGATCATGCTTCATGCCGAGCAGGGCATGGGCGATGCGCTGCAGTTCATGCGTTACGTGCCGCTCGTTGCCGCCCGTGGCGGCAGCGTGGTGCTGCAGGTGCCGGCGCCGCTCCTTGTGCTGACGAAGGCATCGTTTGGGGATTGTGCGAACGTCATCACCGATGGCGACGTGCCGCCCGCCTTCGACCTGCATTGCCCGCTGCTCTCGTTGCCGCTGGCGTTCGGCACAACGCTCGACTCGCTTCCCGCCGACCTGCCTTATCTCGCGGTCGATGCCGCCGCCGCAGCGCGCTGGCGCGCGCGGGTCGGCGACGGCAAGGGACTCAAGGTCGGACTCGCATGGGCGGGCAATGCCCAACACAAGAACGACCGCAACCGGTCGATCGCACTTGCGCGGCTTGCGCCGCTGTTTGGCGCCGCGGGCGTGCGCTGGTTCTCGCTCCAGGTTGGCGAGCGCAAGGCCGATCTTGCGGGAGTCCCTGCCGGCTCGATCGCGGATCTGTCGGACGCTCTCACCGATCTTGCCGAGACCGCGGCGGCCATCTCGGCGCTCGACCTCGTGATTGCAGTTGACACCGCCGTCGCGCATCTCGCCGGCGCGCTCGCGAAGCCGGTCTGGGTGCTGCTGCCGTTCGTGCCGGATTGGCGCTGGCTCATCGGGCGCGACGACTGCCCGTACTACCCGAATGCGCGGCTGTTCCGCCAGCCCGCGCGGGGCGACTGGGAGAGCGTCGCGCTGCGCGTGCGCCGCGCCCTCGATGAGCGCACCGGCGCGCCCGCGAAGGTGACGCCCGCGGTCGCTCAGCTCCTGGCCGATGCGCAGTCGAAGCTCAAAGTCGGAGAGAACTCGGCCGCCGAGCAGGCGCTCACAGCGGCACTGGCGGCCGATCCGACCCAGGCGCGCGCCTGGCATGCCCTTGGCCTGATCGCGCAGGGTCGCGCCGACCACTCGGCTGCAGCGGGGATGTTCCGCCGCGCGCTTGCGCTCGAGCCCGACGCGGCCGACGCGCACAACAACCTCGGCGTCAGCCTGGGCGCGCTCGGCTACCCCGAGGAGGCTATCGCCTCTTACCGGCGCGCACTGGCGCTGCGCCCCAACTACGCCAAGGCATGCCTCAATCTCGGGGCAGCGCTCATGGACACCGATGCGCTTGACGAGGCTGCGGAGCATCTGCGCCGGGCCGCCGCGCTCGATCCGAAGCTTCCGGAGGCGCCCTACAATCTCGGCAACCTCGCCGAAAAACGCGGCGACCTCACCGCCGCCGCGGAAAGCTTCAAGCATGCGACCGCGCTGCGGCCGCAATTCTACGAGGCGCACAGCAATCTCGGCGCCGTGCTGCTGAAGGCCGACAATCCGGAGGCCGCGCAGGGAAGCTTGGGAGAGGCCGTCGCGCTCAGGCCGGACGACGCCGAGGCTCATCACAACCTGGCCAGCGCGCTTGGCGAGCTCGGCCGCCACGAGGAGGCGCTCGCCAGCTGCGCCCGTGCGATCGCGGCCGAGCCCACGCACCCACAGGCCAATTTCGTCGCGGCCCGGCTGCTGCTCGCGCAAGGCAGGCTGCGCGAAGGCTTTGAGCAATACGAATGGCGCTGGAAGCTCGGCACTCTCGTTCCGCGGGCATTTCCGGTCCCCTTGTGGAGCGGCGAGGACATCGCCGGGCGTACCATCCTGCTGCATGGGGAGCAGGGCTATGGCGACACCATCCAGGGGCTGCGCTATGTGCCGCTGGTCGCCGCGCGCGGGGGCCGGGTTGTGCTGGAAGTGCCGCAGCCGCTGCTCCGGCTTGCCGCGCGCCTGCCGGGGGTTGCGGAGCTCCTCGCCAGTGGGCAGGCGCTGCCGAGCTTCGACCTCGCCTGTCCCTTGCTGTCCTTGCCGCGCGCCTTTGCCACCAGCCTCGAGACCATTCCGGCGGAGGTTCCCTATCTCTTCGCCGAGGCCGACGCGGTCGCGCGATGGCGCCAGGCGCTGGAGGGCCCCGGGCTCAAGGTCGGCATCGCCTGGGCCGGCAGCCCGCTCCACCGTCGCGATACGCGCCGCTCGATGGATCTCGAGAAGCTCGAGCCTTTGTTGCGGATCGCGGGCGTGCACTGGTTTGCTCTTCAGGTTGGCGAGCGCGCCGCCGACTTGGCGCGACTTCCCCCCGGCCTGGTCACCGATCTTTCGCCCCGGCTGTCCGATTTTGCCGACACGGCAGCCGTGATCGCCAATCTCGACCTTGTCGTCACGGTCGATACTGCGCTGGCGCATCTCGCGGGCGCGACGGGCCGTCCGACCTGGCTGATGCTCCAGATGGCAGCCGACTGGCGCTGGCTGACCGACCGCGAGGACAGCCCCTGGTATCCAACCCTGCGCCTATTCCGTCAGCGCAGGAGGGGCGACTGGGAGGACGTGGTTGAGCAGGTTTGCGTCGCGCTTTGTCGGCGGCTTGAGCCTTAGGCTCCGGTGCAGTGCCTGCCGCCCGGAAATTTCACGACAGCTGGGATTTGCACGTTGCCGTCGTCCCTGCGAAAGCAGGGACCCATACCCCGTGTCCTCTCGATAAGCTGCGGCGTAGGGGTCCCCGCTCTAAAGGGCGTTTACGCCCGTCTTCGCAGGTTATGCGCGGGGACGACGCGTTTGCCTGCGCGGCGCGGCTGAGCGCTACTTCCCCGGCTGCTTAAAGTAGCTCAGGTCGGGCGCCGGCTGGTCCTTCTTGGAGGGCATCAGCTTGCCGTCGGAGCTCAAGTAATAAGGCTCCTCGCCGATCTTGACCCAGGTGTTGTCCTCCGAGCAGACGTCGCTGTGCCAGGCCGGACGCGGATTGGGATTGCGGGCGACCTTCTGCACCTTGGTATAAGGCCGCGTCAGGGCGTGATCGATCACGGTGGTCTCGAGCACCAGCGTGTTGGGATCGCCCTTGTCGAGATGGATGCGCTCCTTGAGGATGGTCTGATTGTCGCGGTGGAACGGCAGGCCCGAGGTATCGTAGCCGCGCGGACCCTTGAGGAAACGCGTCTCGACTTCCAGCATCGAATACTTGCCGTCGCCGTTCTCGTCGACCCAATGGCCGATCGAGTAGCCGGCATAGGTGGCCTCGGTGTCCTTCGGCCAATCGCGGCCGTCGGTATAGATGCGCCGGAACGAATCGTCGTTGTGGCTGATCAGAACGTAAGTGACGTTCGGCATGACGATGAACTCGGCCGGGTCGTAGAGGCTCATCATCGCCGGCATGCCGGCCGGGATGCAGAAGGTCGAGGGCCAGTTGCCGGGGCCGCCGGACTTGAGGTCCGCCGTGATGGCGTCGAACACCTTCTGGTATTCGGGCGTGAGCGGCGCGGGGCCGGCAAGCTCGCGCCAATTGTTGGGATTGCCGTTGCGGACCCATTGGCCTCCGAGGTCGGGATATTTTCCGAAATCGACGACCTGGGCGGCGGCCGGCAGCGCCGGCAGCACGAGGGCAAGCGCCAGAGCAAGGACTGAGCTTCGGTCACGGCTTTGGTTACGCATAGGCGGCATCCTCCTGGGATCGACCGGCAGGCGCCAAGCGCGCGCCATCGGCCTTGTTGGCGGCAAGATACACCGTTCGCCTGCGACCGTGGAAGCCCATCCATGCGCTTGCCCGCGCGCGGCGAACCGCCATAATCAGCCTCGCGGTTGCCATCCGGTGGACTCGACTCTTGCCGATTTGGATCCTCACGCCCGCTTCGTTCGTCCGCAGGCTCGCCGGCCGCGTCGCCTGGGGGGTGCTGCTGGCGACGGCATTATTGGGATCAGCCGCCAACGCCGCTGCCGACGATTTCTACAAGGGCAAGACCATCTCGCTGATGGTCGGCAATGCGGCGGGCGGCGGCTACGACCTCTATGCGCGGCTCCTCGCCCGCCACATGGGACGGCACATCCCGGGCGAGCCAGGCATCATCGTCAAGAACCAGGCCGGCGCCGGCGGCCTGCTGATGGCCAATGCCATGTACGGCGCAGTCCCGCGCGACGGGCTCACCATCGGGCTGATGATGCGCGCCAATCCGCTCGAGCGGATTTTGGGCAACCCCGCCGCCAAGTTCGAGAACGAAGCCTTCACCTGGCTCGGCACCGCTTCGAGCTACCAGGACGATGCTTATTGCCTCGTCATTCGCGCCGACTCGCCCATAAGCAGCATCGCGGATGCGCAGCGGACAACGCGTCCACTGGTGTTCGGCGGCGTTGCGGCCGGCGGCACCGACACCGATCTGCTTCTCGTCGCGCGCAGCATCTTCGGACTGAACCTCAAGCTCATTCGCGGCTATGCCGGGGTTCCCGACATCAACATCGCGATGCGCCGTGGCGAGGTCGACGGCCAGTCCTCCGGCATATCGGCGCTGCGAAACTCCTTCAAGGATTGGCTGGCGGAAGGAAAGCTGCGCTTTCTGGTGCAGTTCGGGCATGAGATGCGCTGGTCGGAATTGCCCGACGTGCCGACCGCCTATGAGCTTGCCGCGCCGCAGGATCGCCCGCTGATCGGCCTCGCCGAATTGCCGCTCAGGATGGCGCGCCCCTTCATTGCGCCTCCCAACATTCCGCCCGAGCGCGCCGCAATCCTCAAAAAGGCGTTCATGGATACCCAGGCCGATCCCGCCTATCTCGCCGAGGCGCACGATCTGCAGATCGACATCAGCCCGCTCTCGGGCGACGATGTACAACGATTGCTGCAGGTGCTGGCGCGCGCGCCGCCCGCCCTGATCGAGCGCTACCAGGGCACCCTGGCGGCGAAGTGATCGAGGAGGCCGAGATGACGATCCCGCGCCGTACATTTCTCTTGGCTGCCGCCGGCGCTGCTGCCCTGCCGGCCGTTCCGCGCGTCGCGCGGGCGCAAGCCTATCCGACGCGGCCGATCACGGTTGTTGTTCCGTTCGCGCCCGGCGGCGGCACGGACATCGCGGCGCGGATCGTGGGCGAGCAAATGGCGCGCACGCTCGGCCAGCAATTCGTGGTGCAAAACATCGCCGGCGCCGGCGGCACGATCGGCTCGACGCGGGCGATGCGCGCCGATCCCGACGGCTACACCATCGTGATGGGCCAGCTGGGAACCCATGCTGTCGCGGTCCCGCTCTATCCGAACCTCGCCTACCGGCCCGATGTCGATTTCGAGCCGATCGGGCTTGCCGCGGAATTCCCGCTGGTGATCGCGGCCCGCAAGGACTTTCCGCCCAAAGACCTTCGCGAATTCGTCGCGTATGTGCAGGCTAACTTCAGCAGGCTCAACATGGCGCATGCCGGCGTCGGCTCGACCTTCTTCATCGGCGCCCTCCTGCTCAATTCGATCCTGCGCGTGAACCCCACCCTGGTGCCGTTCAACGGCGGCGCGCCAGCGACCAACGCGCTCGTCGCTGGCCAGGTCGACTATATGTGCTCCGATGTGCTGACCTCAGCCCCGCAGCTGCAAGCCGGCCTGATCAAGGCCTATGCGATTGCGGCCGCCGCGCGCAGTCCCGTGCTGCCGGAACTACCGACGACCCAGGAGGCCGGCCTCCCGGAATTCCAGGTCGCGTCCTGGTTTGGCTTGTTCGCCCCAAGGGCGACCCCCAAGGCGATCCTCGACAAGCTCACCGACGCGCTCGATCAGGCGCTTGACGACGCCAATGCGCGCAAGCGCCTGGCCGAGATCGCGCTTGACGTTCCGGATAAATCGAGGCGCGGCCAGACGGCGCTGCTCGCCCTGGTCAAGAGCGAGATCGAACGCTGGACGCCGATCATCAAGGCGGCGAATGTCAAGATCGATTAGCTGGGCGATCTTGGCCGCCATTGCGGCAGCAGGGATCGCCAGCGCGCAGGCGGCGCCGCGCGACCAGGCGGTGCTCGAGCTGGTCGCTCGGGAAATCCGTCCGCATCTGCCAAGCGACGGCATCGGTGGCGCCGCGATTGCGGTGCGCATCGACGGGCGAACCCTGTTTCTCAACACGGGGCTGGCCGACGTGGCACAAAAGCGTCCGATCACGACGGACTCGCTGTTCAACCTTGCCTCGCTGCGCAAGGCGTTCGAGGCAACCGTGCTGGGGCAGGCCTTCCGGCGGGGCGAGCTGAGCTTCGACGATCCGGTCGCGCGTTACGTGAGCGAGCTGCAGCACGGCAACGACATCCGCCGCGTGACGCTCGGGCAACTTGCGACCCACACGTCCGGCCTGCTGCTTCCGCCCGACGAGCCGCCCTGGCCGACCCGCAGCTACACGCTCGGCGAATTCATCCGTCTGGTGAACGATTGGAAGCTCGCCGACGGCCGCGAGCCCGGCAAGCAGCATATCTACACCCATGCCGGCTACGTGCTGCTGCAGCTTGCGCTCGAGCGCCGGTTCGGCATGCCGATTGCCGAGCTTATCGACCGCCGCGTGACCCGGCCGCTCGGGCTTGCCTCGACGCTCCTGCCGCAGCGCGGAGCGAACGGACGCGCCAGGCTTGCCCGCCCGTTCACGGAGCGCACCGTGCAGGGTTATGACGCGGAGGGCAGGCCGATCGGCGCCCCGGGAGACCAGGAGACATTCTACGACTTTCCCGGCGCCGGGCAGATGTTCTCCTCGGCGCGCGATCTTGCGGTCTTTCTCGCCGCCAACGTCGGCGAGCTGCCGATCGACCGCGGCCTCGAGGAGGCGATGCAGCTCGCCCAGCGCGGCGTCTTCCGCACCGAGCCGGAGGTCATGCAGGCGCTGGCCTGGGAGGTGATCGAGCGCGACGGCGTCACCTTGGTCGATAAGCCGGGGGGCCTCTACAATGCCTCCGCGTATATCGGCGTGGTCCCGAGAGAGAAGCTCGGCCTCGTGATCCTGATCAACCGCGGCAGCCAATACCCGTACGAATTCGGCCGCGAGTTCCTGTTCAAGCTGGCCCACACGCGCGCGCGGTAGCGGCAAGCTGCTGATCCGGCGCAAGGAAGGCGGATCGTGTTCACCTCGCGCGAGCACGTCATCATGCTGGAGCCGCGCGGAAAAGGCCTTCTAGGAGTGACGCTGCGCTACCCCTACGAAGTGCGCAAGGAGAAGGATTTCTTCGACGACATTCCGGCGGAGAAAATCCCCAAGGACATGCTAGATCTTGCCGCCCCATATCGTCGAGACAAAGGCGGGCCATTTCAAGCCGCGGTCCTTCGAGGACCACTACGAGGGCGCGCTCAAGGATTTGATCAAGCGCAAGCAGGCCGGCAAGACGATCGAGCCGGTGAAGGAGCCGAGTCCGACCAATGTCGTCAACCTGATGGATGCGCTGCGCAAGAGCCTTGGGCAGGAGGCCGGCGGCCACCGCAGAAAGGCAGCCGCGCCCTCGGCGACGCGCCGGCGCGGCCGCTCCAAGCGCGCACCTGCTCACCGCCGGCGCAAGGCGGGCTGATCGGCGATCTCAGCCAGAGCAATAAAACAAACTCACCCTCCAATATTCGTTGCATTCGCTGCAAGCGGCACGCGAGGCAAGCCCGTGTGCGCGCGGGAACTCTGTTGAAGGGCTGAGAGTTGGCTGTCTGACTTCGACTTGCAGCAAATGGAGGCTGTCATGGGATTTGGCCGTGGAATTCTGTTGTGGCTGTTGGGAGTGCCCATTCCGATCATCATATTGCTTGCTCTGTTCTGGCATCATTAGCGCGCAGCATCCGTTGGAACCCACCGGTCTCCCGCGCGTTAGTTTGTTGGAGAGCACGATCCTCCCTCCCCGGTCGGTGCTTCTCTGATGGTGATTGAGCCCCGTCTCCACCGCGAGCGGGGCTCGTCCCGTCGGGACAAATCAGCGCATCAAACAAACGCGCATCATTACAAGGTCCAGGGCCACGCGCCGTGACCTGGGATTGCATCGTCGGCGCAGCCCATCGAAGGCGTACGCAACAACGACTACGTGCGGGGAACCGCGGCCTACTCCGCGGCAAGGCTTGGCGTCTCGCTCCGCCGCCACCGGATGACAAACATGCGATCGACGTTCCAGCGGCGCCAGAACTGCGGACTCACCGCCTGATCGTGGTGCTGCCCGCCGAAGGCCGCCGCAAGCCACGCCACCGCCGCGCCGATGATGAGCGAGGCCGCGATCATGAATCCGAGAATCACCGCACTGTGGCGGGCGGCAGCAACAGCATCGCGCGCCTGCGTCAATGCCTGGGTCACGCGCCCTTCCGCATCGGAGGGCGACAGACCCGTGCGCGCCTCGACCAGCCGGACGAGGTAGGCGCGGTCGTCGGCGGCGATGTTCGAATGTCCGAGGCCGGATGCAATGATTCTCGCCGCTTGGGAGCGGAGCTCGGGATCGTTGCCCGGATCAGCCGGCCGGCCGTCGGAGCGAAGCAGGTGGTCGAGCTCGAGCGCGAACAGCGGCTCGGCGGTCGAGGCCGTGGGATTGGTCAAATCGCCTCGCCCCGGCACTGATCTGGTGATCGCGAGGGCAAGCAAGGCCCCGATCAGGATCGCAATTCCCCAGACCAGGAGACCATGGATCCCGTCGCGAAACTCGACCTCATCGGCCGCCGAAACGTTCCACCGGGTCCGCAGCCTGCCCGCCAGATATCCGCCCAGGCCGAAGCTTGCCAGCGACGTCAGCAGCAGCCACAGCCCTGCGAGAAACGCCAACGCGGACGAGGTGTCCCGCCAGGTCGATGAGGGCGACGCGACCGCGAGTCCAAGTGCCGTTCCGAACGACAGCAAGACGAAGGACAGCGCGGCAGCGACAAGCGCGCCGGCTACAGCGGCACTCCAATCCAAATGGACCGGCGTCCGAGTTGCGGCCTCGGGATTGGCGGCGCCCGAAGGATCGCCTCGATAGACCTCATCCATGGCCGTGCGCCCTACCGCAGGCCGAGAAACGAAAGAATGAACATGATCACCACGATGAGGCCGATGAGGTAGATGAGACCGTTCATGTTCGCCTCCGAACAGTTTGCGCAATCAACGCGATCAGCAATTCAACTGAACTGTTACATCACAGGTTCCACCGAATTTCGCACGCTGCGCTGCTCAACTTGGTCACATCGCGCAAGCCCGAGTTCAACGGCGTGTTTGTGGAGAATATCCGCGAAGCGCGCTGCTCAAAAGCAGCGCCGATATCTGCACGCGCTCGCGTCAAGCGCGCTCACTTCGGCCGCGGATCTTCAAGCGTGGCGCCCGCCTCGACGAGGCGGCCCTCCCGCGCGGCTTCCACCGCCTCCATCAGCGCCAGGGTGACGTTGCCCACTTCCTTCTGAAACGCGGTGTCGCGATCCAGCGCCTCATGGCTTTTCGCATAGGGCTCGAAATATCCGACATAGCGGTCGAGCTCCGCCTTGGCGCCGGCCGACACCAGATGCAGGTCGCGCGCCCAGTCGCACAGGATGCGGCGCAGCGCTTCCGCGCCTACCGTGTCGCCGTGCACGACGACCGCAAAGAGGCGCCCGGCGAGATGCCTGGGATAGGGCCAGCCCGCGAGCTCCAGCGCCTTGGCCTCGGCGGCTTTCTTGCCATGGGTGGAGCTCGGATCGGGGTTGCCGCCGTCGGCGCAGACCAGGCGGTCCATCATCGCCTTCAGCGGGCCGGGCGCCTGATACCAGTTGACCGGCGTCACGATCATCACTCCATGCGCCGCCACCCAGAGCGGATAAATCTCGTTCATCCAATCGTGCACCTGGCCGAGCGAATAGTTGGGATAGCAGCTGCACGGCCAGTGGCAGAGCGCCATCGAGGTCGAGACGCAGGCTTTGCAGGGATGAATGGTCTTGCCGTATTCGGAGGTGGTGCGGCTGAGATCGAGAATGTCCGTCTCGAATCCACCGCGCGCGGCAATGATGGAGCGGGCAAGCTCAACCAGCCGCCAGCTCTTCGACATTTCGCCCGGGCAGGTATGTTCGGTGCGCGACGACCCGTTGATCAGGAGAATGCGCGAGGCGCCCGCCGGATCGTCGTACCGGCGCTGCGCCGCCTCGATGGCGGCTCGGGTCGCCAGCCAATCGATCGAGATTTCATATTCGGGATCGGCAAAGCCGGGCCCGGCCTTGCGCGTGAGCGGCGCCTTGCGGCTCCCGCTGTAGGCGTCCCATGCCGCATCGACGAGGGCCTGCACCTTGTCCTGCAAAGGCGCGAAGACCGGATCCACGAAGGCGGATTTGAAGCGCTCCTCGAAATCCGCCCTCACCAGGTTGCGCGGCGGCATCCCCCTGCGGATATCGACGCCTGCCATCGCGTTGCTCCAGGCCTCTCACGCGCGCCCGCGCGGACCAGGCGTGGCGCGCGATCGGCCGCTATCTCCTGCTCTTGGCTTTGCGCGGCACCTTCTTGCCTTTCTTGCGCGCCTCGGAGAGGCCGATCGCAATGGCCTGCTTGCGGCTCTTCACCCTGCCACCCCGGCCCCCCCTGCCGCGCTTGAGGGTGCCGCGCTTGCGCCGATGCATGGCGCTCTTTACGTCCTTTGACGCGCTGCGCGAATATCGCCTCGCCATGGCGCACCTCCGTCGATCTGTTGCGGCTCGCTCGACTCAATCAAGCAGACGCCGCACAGCTTAATGTTGGTGCAATCCCGAACCTGTAAAGAAGTTCCATCAATTCGCGGTTGTTTGGAACCGTACCGGATCCGAGGCATTGAGTGATGGTTTCATGTGGCGTAGTCGCCCGATGCTCTCATTCGCCCGCAGGCTGCGTCCACTCATCAGCCAGAGGCTTTCGGTGACCCTTGATCTGCGCCCACCGTTCCCGCCGATGGAGGCGCTTTCGGTCGCCGAGGTGCCGTCCGGCGATTGCTGGCAGTATGAGCCGAAGTGGGACGGCTTTCGCTGTCTCGCGTTCCGGGACAGGCGCAGGGTCGAGCTGCAGTCGAAGTCGTGTCGCATGCTGACCCGATATTTCCCGGACCTCGTCGACGCGCTCCTCGCGCTCGATGCGCCCAGTTTCGTTCTCGACGGAGAGATCGTCGTCCCGCTAGACGGCGCCTTCTCGTTCGACGCGCTGCTGCAGCGGATCCACCCGGCGCCGAGCCGCATCAGACGCCTGGCTTCCGAAACCCCCGCCCTGCTGATCGTGTTCGATCTCCTGGCAGGATCGAGCGGCAAATCGCTCATCAAGCGTCCGTTGTTCGAGCGTCGCAAGGAACTCGAAGAATTCGTCGGCCACTATGTGCATGCCGGGATGCCGATCCGGCTGTCGCTCGCAACCGCAAAGCCTGCCGAAGCAAGGAAATGGCTCGACCATCTTGGCGGCGCGCTCGACGGCATCATCGCCAAGCGGCAGGATTTCGCCTACCGCTCCGGCGACCGCTCCGGCATGCAGAAGATCAAGAATTATCGCAGCGCCGACTGCGTCGTCGGGGGCTTCCGCTACAACGAGGGCAAGGACGTGGTCGGCTCCCTGCTGCTCGGCCTCTATGACGATGCCGGCGCGCTCAATCATGTCGGCTTCACCTCCACGATCCCGGCCGCCGAAAAGGAAACGCTCACCGCGCAGCTCGAGAAGCTCATTGCGCCGCCGGGCTTCACCGGCCGCAAGCCGGGCGGCCTCAGCCGCTGGTCGACGCGGCGATCGGCCGAGTTTCGGCCGCTGCGGCCCAAGCTCGTCGTCGAGGTCTGCTACGACCACTTCTCCGGCGACCGCTTCCGCCACGGCACGAGCCTGCGTCGCTGGCGGCCGGACAAATCGCCCAAGCAGTGCACGATCGATCAGGTCAGGCAGAAGAAGGCCGATCTAACCAAGCTGCTTGGCTGAGGTTTCCACAAAGGGCATGCACCGTATGATCCGGGCCGTATGCAGGCGCAAGACGTGGCCCAGATCAAGAACTCGGCGAGGTTGGCGGTGATCCGGCTTGAGGATGGGGCGTCGCAGATTTGCCGACTTGAATCGAGCGGCTGAGCACCTCGTCGGCTTCACGCAAAAGCAATCGGGATTCGAAAACAGCTTGGACAGACCGCTTCTTCAGGACGGCTCGTTCCTGGCGAATGCTTTCGCGCAAGCATTCACCGGCATCGGCATTCGTAATCAGAAAGTACGAGAGGCGCCCAACCATAAGCGACCTCGCCCCAACTACACTCCCCGGATTCAGCCTTGCGGTCCAGGAACCGTCACATCGCAGCGCAGACCGTCCTCGCGCCAATCAAAGGCAATGGTCCCGCCGATCTGCTGGGTCAACGCCTTCATCACCCGGCTGCCGAAACCGCTCCGGGTCGGCGGCGTCACCGGCGGGCCGTCCAGTTCAGTCCAGCGGATCGCGATCGAATTCTCGGGCGATTTCGACCAGACGATCAGCACCTTGCCGCCGGGAGTGGAGAAGGCGCCGTATTTGGCCGCGTTGGTCGCAAGCTCATGCACCGTCACCGCGAGCGCCTGGGCGACGTTCGGGTCGAGCATGGTCTTCGTCCCCTCGATCCGGGCGCGCTCGCCGCCGGTTTGATAGGGCGACAGCTCCTGCGCGACCAACCGGCTCAGCTCGGCGCCGCTCCAGCGCGACTCGACGAACAGCGCATGCGCGTTCGCGAGCGCCTGGATGCGGCCGCGGATGGCGGCCTTCAGGCCCTCGGGCGTATCGGACTGCGACAGCTCCACGGTGGCGCTGACGGTCGCCAGGATGTTCCTGGTGCGATGCTCGGCCTCCCGCGCCAGGATGGCGGCCTGCCGCTCGATCTTCTTGCTCTGCGTGATGTCGCGGGCGATCTTGGAGGCGCCGATGACGGTTCCCTGCTCGTCCCGCACGGGTGACACGCACAGCGATATCTCGATCAGGCTGCCGTCCTTGCGCTGCCGCAAGGTCTCGTAGTGCTCGATCTTCTCGCCCGCCCTGATCCGCTCGAGAATGCGCTGCTCCTCATCGTGCCGGTTCGGCGGGATGAGAATCGTCACGGGCTTGCCGATGACCTCCTCGGCCGCGTAGCCGTAGATCTGCTCGGCACCCCGGTTCCACGTCATGATGGTGCCGCGAAGGTCCTTGCTGATGATCGCATCGGCACTGGATTCGACGATCGACCCGAGCCAGCGAAGCTGGTCTTTCCGCGCCTGGACGCGCCGGTCGATCTCGCGGCGGGCCTCGTCAAAGCTTCGGTGCCTTTCCGCACTTGCCGCGGTAAAGTCCCCAAGGCTCTCGCTGAATCCAAAGCTGCGCGCGAGCTTAAGCCAGCGCCTCTCCATCTCGAGATATTGCGTCTTCTCTTCCGGATCGGCAGTCGCGTCCGAACGCTTCCTGGCCTCGTCGGCACATGCGAGGCACTCGCGAATCTGCTGGCTCAGTTGCTTAAGCACAGCCCGCCACCATCCAAGTGTGCGAAAGCCATCTTAGCGCCATCGCTCTTGATCGGGAAGGTCGGGCCTCCGGGTCAATTCACGGCACGCTCCGGTTAAATTCTCAGCAAACAGTCTGGGCGCTGCGCATGGGGTACACGTTTTTTTCAGGCCGGACCGCCCCCACGATCATGCCGACGGCGCTTTCACCCCTTTCCCCGCCCGGGGTAAGATGCCTCCCATGCGATTGGACTTCTCTGAACCGGCCGCGCGCGAGCTTCCTGAGGCCGAAAAGGCCCTGGCGGCGAGCAGGGATCGTTTAGAGCGTTTGCGAGCGCCGATTGCCGAATACGCCGAAAAAGGCATTACGACCCCCCCACGGGAAAAGGCTTCCGCGTCTGATGAAACGGGAAAAGGCTTCTGCGTCTGATGAATCAGACATACGAGTTGCAGGCGCGCCACGTGAGACTTTGCGGCGGGAAATCAAGCACGGGATATAGGTTGAGGCCTGGACACTTTGATGATGCGGTCCGGCGGCGACTCGTCCCCTGCCCAGCGCTTCAGGTCGACGAAGCTCCGTGCCAACAAACGCCATGACTTTGCCGCCTCTCCAAACATGGCTTTGGCGTCTTCATTCATTGCCTGGGCAGCGCGATAGTCACAGGCCGTAGCCCGCTCTCGGCAAGTCCGAATGGCGCGCTGGAAATTCGTTTCCATGGCCCTATGCAAACGCCCGATGGGACGAATTGATCCAAGGTCGCGGATCAGCCCCTCTGCGTCAGAAGCGTTACCCACCCCCGGCAACCCTGCTCTTTTTGTTGCAATGCAAAATGGCTGTTGTTGGCCCTACTTGCGCATGGTCGGGTGACGGCCGGAAAAAGAGGCTACCGCAGACATTTTTGACCCCAGTCACGAGGAAACGATCCCCGACCATCCGCTGTGCAACATGGCCGAGCATGGCGACGCCCAATAATGACGATTGCGATCGCGCTGATCTTTCCCGACAGATTATTTTTTCTCCCGTTCCGGACGAACTTTGATCCAAACAAACCGTTATTTGCAATGAGGTCCCGAACCTCGCTCCGAGCTTCGCCTTGGAGGTGACGGCGCTCACTTGTCCGGTCGTGCTTGCAACCCATCACAAAGGACACTCGTGGGACGCTGCTAGAAACACCAGAAAGAGGAAAGAAGATGGACATGACGACTATCAGTAAAGCATTTATCGGCACCGTCTTGGGGGCGGGTGCGCTTGCCTTCTCGGCCGTGAGCGCGTCGGCAGTTGTCGCCTGCAGCGGCGATGTTTGCTGGCACGTCAAGGAAAAATATGAGTATCCCCCCTCGGCGCATGTGACTGTCCATGAGGACGCGTGGAAAGCGGGTCCGACCATCAAATTCCGCGAGCATGAAGGGCGCGGGTACTGGAACGGCGACCGCTGGACGGAATGGTAATCAGCCGAGCCTTCCGGAGGACAAGACAAGAGGCCGCCTCATGGCGGCCTCTTGCTGTTCTGCTCGTGGGTTCGGCTCATTAAGCGGCCGCCGTCCTGTCACTTCCCGCTGCCGTCCGCAGGTGGCTTGCTGCTGTGGTGCTCGCCGGCTAACCCTTCCCCGTAGTACCGGTGTGGTTCGGGGCGGGGTGCATACGCGTAAGCACTCGGCGGTCTACCGCGGAAATACCGCTGATTAAGGCGTGACCTTGGCACATAAGCATGGATGCTCGACGGCCGGCCTCGCCATGTGGACGGTCCGCCCTGAGCCTGCCCCTCCGGGCCAATGCGAGCGCCCCCCATCTGGTCATCGTTCTTGCTGCCGGCGGCCTGCGCCGCCGAGGCAGCGCCCAAGATCGCGGCTGCGGCCAAAATGGCGATACTGGTTCTATGCAACATTGTTCTCTCCATTCTGTCTCGCTCTCTGTTCGGTCTTGCTCTCTCCATGATGTCTCCCCGCTTACAATCAACAAATGCGCGCCCAAGCTCGTTCCGAGTATCCGGTTAATGTTCCCCGTCACGACATTAAATTTATGCAATAAGGCCGCTGTCAGGGCCTGCCCGGGCGTGGGCTGATGCTGCTCCGGGGTCGGAGGCTCGGGATAATGTCGCGCGCCGGCCTGCATGGCGCCGCCCTTCTTCTTGCCTGGGGACGGGTCTGCTCCTTCCGGTCGATCTCCTTCTGGTTTTCGCGCTCCGCGGCTGCGGCCCTTTCGGCGGCCTGGGCGAAGCGATCTTTTTTGAGCGTGGAAACCGGCATTGTGCGAGCTCTGTAAATCAGCCCCCGCACGGACAACCGCACCGATGGAGATCGAGTTCCGAGCCTTGTCCAGACCCCGGCCGCTGCTGGCGCCGAACGACGCGGATCGGGAACTGATAGCGGTTCGCTTCGTTGCCGGCTTGAGCGGCCAACGCTGTCCGCGAAGCAAAAAGGAAAACCGCCATGGGCTTCTTTTCCGCCGACATCAAGACCATCAACGACCTGTTCGTGCACATGCTGCGCGACATCTACTATGCCGAAAATCAGATCGTGAAGGCGCTGCCCGACATGATCAAAAAGGCGAACGATCCCCAGCTCAAGCAGGCGTTTCAGGCCCATCTTGCCGAGACCAAAAACCATGTGAAGCGTCTTGAGCAGGTCTTCCGCCAGCACGACGAGGAGCCATCCGGCATCGACTGCCCCGCCATCGACGGCATCATCGAGGAGGCGAACGACATCGCGGGCGACATCGGCGACAAGACCGTCATGGATGCCGCCCTCATCGCGGCCGCCCAGGCCGTCGAGCACTACGAGATCACGCGCTATGGGACCCTGATCGCCTGGGCGCAGCAGCTGGGGCGCGACGATTGCGCCGCCTTGTTGCAGCAGAATCTGGAGGAGGAAAAGGCTGCCGACAAGAAGCTGACCGGCCTCGCGGAGAGCAGGATCAACCAGGCTGCCGCCTGAAAGAGAGCGCGTGGCGAAAGAATCCCGCAGGAGCTTGCTGAAGATGGCTACCAACAAACCCTATGGAGACGGGCACCGAATCGGCGCCGTCCGCAAACGATCGCAACGGAAGACCAAGATCCAAGGCGAGCGGCACTGGACAAAACGGAACCGGACATCCGGCCGATTCATGGACCAGAAGGCCGACGAAAAGAAATTCAAAGGTGTGCGGAAGGAAGCCGCCGAAGCGGCTGGCGCGGAACCTCGGACCCTGACGGGTGTTCTCAATGAGGCATTCGTTTTTCGAGGAAACACGCCATGATCGACAAGGATCGCATCAAGGGTTCAGCCGAGCAGGCCAAGGGAAAAGTCAAGGAATGGACCGGCAAGGCAACCGGCGACAAGAAGACGGAGGCTGAAGGCAAAGCCGAGCACATGAAGGGAAAGGCGCAGAACGCGGTCGGCGGGATCAAGGACGCGGCGCGCGGAAAGTAGCGCCTGTCGAGACTGGGCTCCCTGCCGCCAACATGGACTTGGCGAGGAACGTCAAGACCGCGCTGGATGAGACAAGACTGCTCATTCTGGGCGCCCAGGTTCTGTTCGGCTTCCAGCTCAGCATCGTCTTTCAGGAAGCCTTCGGCGAGCTCTCGGCAACGACGCGCCTGCTGACGTGCGCCGGGCAGGCCCTGATGGCGGTGTCGATCGGGCTCCTGATCGCGCCCTCCATGCAGCACCGGATCGTCGAGGGCGGAGAGGACAGCTTTCGCATTCAGCGGGCAACCAGCCTGTTCGCCGGGCTCGCGCTCCTGCCGTTCGCGGTCGGCCTCGCGCTCGGCGTCTACCTGATCTTCGACCGCGTTTTCGGGCCACAGGCGGGCCTGATCGCGGGCGCGCTCTGCGGCGCCGTGGCCGTCCTCTCGTGGTATGGCCTCGAGTTCGTGCTCCGCGAGCGCATCAAGGCCAAGCCAAGGGCAACCCGATGTCGGACCAGGAACGTGCCCCCCCATTGCCGCAGAAGATCGAGCAGATGCTCACGGAGGCGCGCGTCATTCTGCCGGGCGCGCAGGCGCTGTTCGGGTTCCAGTTCACCATGACGCTCACCCGCGCCTTCGAGCAGCTTCCGGATGACTCGAAGCTCATCCATATCGCCGCGCTCTGCTGCCTGGCCCTCGCGGTGATCCTGTTGATGACCCCGGCGGCGCTCCATCGATTGACCTATGGGGGCGAGGACACGGCGGCATTCTTCGTCCTGGGCTCCGCGTTCGTGATTGCCGCGCCGGCGCCGCTGGCTTTTGCGATCGGCGGCGATCTTTATGTGGCCATCTCCAAGGCTTCCGACTCGCCCCTCCTCGGGGTGACGCTCGCGGCAACCTTGTTCGTCATTCTGGCGGCGCTCTGGTACGCGCTGCCGCTGACGCTTCGCTATTGCGCGGTGCGCGGCCGCTTGCGCAGCAGGGGAGCGTAGCCTGCTGGAGGGTTGTCCCCCCGCTTGAGCCCCGCTGCCGGCCACATCGCGTTTCGCAGGCGAGGAACGCGCCCCAAGGGTGCGACGTTCACCTCAGGCACATGCGTGAACAAGGAGCTGCACATGACCTATCGCGACCCTTATGACAGCCGCAACCCCCGCACAGGCTGGAACCCCGGCACGATCGCGGCCGTGGTGATCGCCGTGATCGTCATTATCGGGGCAATCGCCTACGGCATCAGCAACAACTCGCAGACGGCCAGCAACCCCGGCATGTCAAGCTCGCCGCCGACCACGACCGGACAGGGCGGAACACCCCCGAAGGCGCCCGCCAGCCCGGCAACGCCATCCCAGGCGCCAGCCAACCCGGCGACGCCACCTGGGCCCGGAAACCCCAAATAAGCCAGCATCCTGCGTTCGACCCGAAGCTACGAATTCTCGGGGTCGCCCGAGGGGCGCCCCCACCTTCCTCTACGCAACACCGCCATTCCCAGGCGCGCCATGAGCCGCGTCCTGGTCGGGACATCCGGCTGGGCCTACGACGCGTGGCGCGGCCCGTTCTACCCGAAGGATATCGCGAAAAAGGATTGGCTTCGGTTCTACGCGTCGCGCTTCCTCTCGGCCGAGATCAACGGCTCGTTCTATCGAACCCCGACGCTCGAAGCGGTCCGGGCCTGGCGGGATCAGACTTCGAGCGACTTCGCATTCGCCTGGAAGGCGTCCAAATTCATCACGCACTGGAAACGCCTCACCGCAAGGTGCGAGAACTCCATCGCCCTGATGCTGACCCGCCTCGAAGTCCTCGGCCCCAAGGCTGCGGTCGTTCTGTTCCAGCTTCCGCCCAGGTTCCGCAAGGATGCTGCCCGTCTCGACTCCTTCCTGTGCATGCTCCCTTCCCGTTACCGCTACGCTTTCGAGTTTCGCGACAAGAGCTGGTACGCCGACGACGTACTCCGCGTGCTGCAGGCTCACGATGCGGCGCTCTGCTTCTCCGACCATGCCGACGCGCCCGCGCCCTGGGAGTTCACCGCCCGTCATGTCTATGTCCGCGGTCATGGCCCGTCTGGACGCTATCGCGGCAGCTATTCCGGCACGACGCTGCGCCGCTGGGCGGACGCGGTGCTGGCGTGGCGCGCGCAGCGCAGGGAGGTGTTCGTTTATTTCGACAATGACCAGAAGGCGGCAGCGCCCAGGGATGCAGCCCGGCTGATGCAGAGGATTGCTGCGAGGTCCGAGCTTGGGCTTAGTGCGGCCGCATCTGCCGATCGTTGAACTCCGCGAGCAGCCGTTCGAATTCGTCGCTCTCGTGCCGACCTTCGGCAAGGTCGAGCCATCTCTGCGCCATCGTCAGGAAGCGGACCCGCGCGGCCTCGTCCGTCTCCGTCCGCGCCAGCCTGAGACACTCGGCCGCCCACTCGCGATATTCGTCTCGATGCTTGGGGTCTGGGACCATTGCCGATCTCCGTCCCAAAATCCGCAAAGGAACTGCATGGAGCGCAACTTGGTTCCATACATGACGGTCCGGGATGTAGATTAGCCCCACAGCCGACCGGCTGGGCACGCCACTTGCACCCTTTCAGGAGGAGATCGGCCATGAGGAAGTCCGCAAGCCGCCGCCGTTTCCTGCGGGACACCGCGCTTGCCGCCGCCGGCGGCATGCTGGCCGCAGGCGCCGCCCGGGCGGAGGAGCTTCGCCTTGCCCAGGCGCAGAGGGCGGCGCCCGCAGCCGCCGATACAGCCGCGCGCGGCCTGCCCCGGGTTCACCTGATGGTCGGGCCCGGCACTCTGCCCAGCATGGGCAAGGATCGGATGGATCTCATCCGCTATCGGGCGAGCGGCAACCCACGCCTTACCGGCGAGCAGCTGATCGAGCCGCTGCCCGAGATCGGCAAGGTGGCGCGCGTGGAGGTCGACAAGAGCACCTCCTGGGGCCAGGGCTCCTACGAGGATTTGCGCAAGCTTGCGCTTCGCATCGAGGAGGTTTTGCAGTCGCCCGAGATCGACGGCGCGGTCTATGTCCAGGGCACCAACACGATCGAGGAAACCGTTTATTTCCTGAATCTGACCGTGCACAGCGACAAGCCGGTCGTGGTGACGGGCGCGCAGCGTCCCTACAACGGCCTGAGCTCCGACGCCCAGATGAACCTGCTCGATGCGATCCGGCTCGCCGGCGCGCCCGCGGCGCGCGGGATGGGGGCGCTTGTTGCGTTCAACGGAGAGATCAACGCGGGGCGCGAGGTGACCAAGACGAACACCTACCATCTGCAGACGTTCCAGACCCGCGATCTCGGGTTGCTCGGCTATATCGACGCCGACAAGATCGAGTTCTACCGCACACCGCACCGGCGCCACACGACCAGGAGCGAGTTCAGCCTCGCGGGCATGACGAGCATGCCCTATGTGGAGATTGCCTATGTGCACACCGGCACGCGCGCGGGTCTTGCCAAGGCGATGGTCGCGCTTGGCGCCAAGGGCATCGTCATCGCCGGGGTCGGCGCCGGCGCCCCCAATGGGCTCGACAAGGAGGTCGAGGAGATCATCAAGGCCCGCAGCGCCGTGGTGGTGCAAAGCACCCGCGTGGGCTCGGGCCGCATCGTGCGCGGCAACAATTGGTACGAGCCCGGCATGGTGGTGGCCGACAATCTGAGCCCGCAGAAGGCCGCGCTGCTGCTGACGCTCGCGCTGACCCGCACCTCCGATCCCGATGACATTCAGCGCATGTTCGACGAGTACTGAGGGGAGCTTGCCGCAGGCTCATGCGGCCGCGCGGCTTCTGGCACTGCGCCAAACCGGCTAAACCGTCGCTTGAAGCGCCGGTTAACTTCCTTTTTGCGCGGCCACTTACCGATTGTTTAGGCGAATTTGGTTAAACGGCTGACCACACAACTTCAGGTTCGCCATGGCCAGCCCCGACCTCCTTGCCACCCGTGCGGTGCCCGATGCGGGCATCGATCCCGCCACCGTCCTGCGGCTGCGGCAAGCCATCTACTCGCATGGCGACCTCACACGCGCGGACATGGAGCTTCTCTTCACAGTCGCCCGCAAGGCGAGGCGCCAGTCCTGCCCGGAATGGACAAGCTTCTTTTCCGAAGTGCTGACCGACTACGTCGTGCACCAGAACGTTCCCGCGGACTACATCCCGCAGGACAAGGCCGACTGGCTCACGGCGAGCCTGATCCGCAATGGCGGCGTCGCCACCAAGGCCGAGTTCGCCATGCTGATCGACGTCATGACCCATGCGCTGGGCGTCCCGACCTCGCTCTCCTCGTTCGCGCTGCGCGAGATCAAGACCGCCATTCTCGAGGGCCGCCGCGATGCGTTCCAGGACGAGGACCATCCCGCCGGCGTGGTGACCAAGGCGGACGTCGAGGCGCTGCGCGCGGTCCTCTATGCGGCCAAGACCGGCACCTCCGAGCACGTGACGCAGGAGGAGGCGGAAGCGCTGTTCGACATCGCGCACGCAACCGCGCACGCCCGGAACGACTCTTCGTTCGACGACCTGTTCGCGCGCGCGGTCGGCAACTACCTCATGGCCATCCATGTCGACGTTCCCGACGCCGCCGATGCGCTCCATTTCGAAAAGTGGCTCGACGAGGATGAGAGCCTGCCAGGCTTCCTGGCGCGGATGCTGCATCGCACGCCCGCGGACGCTTCCTTCAATGTGCTCAAATCTCCGCGCGAAGCCTACGAGGACGATCTCGCCGAGCGCGATGCGGCCGAGAGCGCGATGCGCGGCGAGAGCGAGAAGATCACCGAGCCCGAGGCAGCCTGGGTGATCGCGCATCTGGGCCGCAAGGGCGAACTGACCTCGGCCGAAACGCGGCTGCTGCAGTTTCTGGGCGCGGAAGCCGCCTCGATCCCCCCTTCCCTGCAGGCGCTCGTCGACAAGGCCAAGGTGGCAGGCGGCCGAGGCTAGTCGCGACAGTCGTCACGCGAGTCTCGAGCCTCCACAGCAGCAGTCGATTTGGCGGGTAAGCGGAAGCGGACCGGCGTCCGGCATCTTCCTCTCGACCTCCCGGTTGACCCATGGAACAGACGCGCCGCAATCGCCCGGCGTGCTGCCCGAAAGCGCACCGCGAGCTCTGCTATACTTCCGACGCAAGGGGCGACAGGCGCGGAGACGCGAATGACCTACAAGATCGAACCATCCCTGGGAGATGCCCGCATCGTCACGTTGCCGATGGTGCGCAACTTCTCGACCGGAGGCGGCCATGGTCCGGAGGACACGCTGGTCGAAGGCGACCGCAAGATCGTCACCCGGAAATGGCAGGGCCATCCGCCCGCTGACCTTGCCGTGCTCGGCAAGCCGCACGCCCCGTTGCGCGCAGTGGTCGAGCCGAGGTACCGCGGCACAGCCGAGTTTGCGACCCGCGTGCGCCTGCCCGGCATGCTCTACATCAAGTTCCTGCGCAGCCCCTATCCGCGCGCCGCGATCCGCGCGCTCGACACCGCGGCGGCCGAGGCAATGCCGGGCGTGCACCACATCCTCACCTGGCGCAATGCGCCCAAGACCAATCCGCTGCCGGTCGAGCTGATGCTGCAAGGCGACATCGTCGCCATGGTGGCGGCCGAGAGCGAGGACCAGGCTGAGGATGCGGCCGAGGCGATTGTCGTGGATTACCTCGACCTGCCTGCGATCCCCAATCTCGTCGCCGCCGAAGCCGCGGACGCGCCGGACCTGCGGGAAGGAAAGGGCAACTTGCTGCAGCTGCCGGCGAGCGATCCGCATCATGATCCGAAGGCGAGCGCGCGTTGGCGCCATGGCGATGTCGAGCAGGGCTTCGCCGAGTCCGACGTCGTGAGGGAATTCTCCTACTATTTCGGCGGCGGCCGCGTCGTCCCGATGCAGCCCTACAGCGGGGTGGCGATGTGGGAGGGCGACAAGCTCACCTTCTGGGGTCACGGCCAGGACATCTATCCCTCGCGCGAATTCCTGGCGCGCTGGCTCGGCATCGACAAGAACGATATCCGCTTCATCAACAAATGGAACGGCGGCACCTTCGGCGGGGTCGGCGTGCGCTACTCGCCGTTCTGGGGGCTGGTGGCGCACATGGCCCGGGTCACCGGACGGCCCGTCAAAGCGGTGCTGACGAAGGAGGAGGAGCTCTGCTCGGTTGCCAACAAGCCCGAGACCTTCTCGAAATTCAAGATCGGGCTCAAACGGGACGGCACAATCCATGCGTTCCGTTACGAGTTCCACATGATCGCCGGCAATGTCGACGCGCCGCCCCAGCACGTGGCCGGCGAGGTCTCCAAGAACCAGCTCGAGCTCTACACCGCCCGCGTGCCGCACTGGGAGCAGGTCTCCTACGCCTACAAGAGCAACACGCCGATGGTGGCCTGCAACCGCAGCTGCACCCAGCAGGAGATAAAGTGGGCGTTCGAGCTCCTGATCGACGAGCTTGCCGAGCTCATGGGTCAGGATCCGGTCCAGTTCCGGCTCCTTAACATCGCCCGCCCGGGCGACCGGCTCGATCCGGCGACCGACTGGCACACCGAGCTCAAGAAGCCGGAATCCGCGAATGGCGCCCTGACCTACGATTCCTTTGCGGTGGTCGAGGTGATCGAGGAAGGGGCAGCGTCGTTCGGCTGGGACAAGCGCAACCCCAGGCCCGGCGCCATGCCGGGGCGCTTCAAGCGCGGCATGGGCATGGGGCTGTGCCAGCACCATCCGGTGCTGCAGTCCTACCACGAAGGCGAAACGCCGTTCCGCACCGAGCGCGGCATCATCTGGAGCGCCGACGTGGAGATGGACCCGCGCGGGCAGGTCATTCTGCGCAGCGCGCTCCCCGACAGCGGCACCAATCACGGCACCGGCCTCGCGATCCTGATCGCCGAGATGCTGGGCATCGGCGCGATCGAGAGCATCAAGCTGATGTGGGGCGATTCCGACACCGCTCCCGCGACCGACCAATGGCGCGCCGGCAACAGCTGCATGGTGCAGGGTGGTGCTGCGCTCGTGGCCGCAAGCAAGCTCAAGGCCGAGCTCATCGATCGCGCGGCGCGCAAGCTTGGGGTTGCGGCTTCGCTGCTCGAGCTCAAGGATGGCATCGTCCGGGTCAACGCCGATCCGGGGAAGTCGATCGCCGCCCCCGAGCTCCTTGCCGGCGCCTCGCTGCGCATGCATGGCGAGGTCAAGGCGGTGGCGGGGCGCGGCCTCTCCAAGGGCGCCGGCGCCTGCTTCGTCGAGGTCGAGGTCGATTCCTGGACCGGACAGTTCGGGATTACCCGCGCGGTCTATGCCCACGACGCCGGCAAGCTCATCAATCCGTTCGTGGCGGTCAGCGACATGGAAGGCTCCTTCATGCAAAGCTTCCAGATCGCCACCAACGCGGTGCCCTACGACCGGGAGTTTGCCGGCCAGATGCACAACAGCCTCGCGTTCCTGTCGTTTCCGATTCCGACCATCATGGAATTTCCCGACGACATCACCCAGGTGTTCGTCGAAAGCCTCGAGCCGCGCTGGTTCTACGGCTGCAAAGGCTTCAGCGAGACCTCGATCGGCTCGGTCCCGGGCGCCATCGCCAACGCCATCTATAATGCAACCGGGGTCCGCGTGGGTCACCCCATCACTGCGGAGCGAATCCTGATGGGGCTCAAGAAGCTTCGGACGGAGGCTTGATGAAGCTCCCGGGCGGTCGTCACCACAGCACCGGTTTGGCCACCATCAGCCAGACCACCATGATGAGGCCGAGAAAGGCCGGCCAGCCGAGAGCGAACCACAGACGCATCGCCTGGAAATAGGCGGGCGGAAGCGGCGCGTCCTCCTTGACGCAGGCGGCCGCGATGCGGGCGATGCGCAGCTGCAGCTGCACCACCTTGAGCCAGCAGACGCCGGCGATCGCATAGAGCGCGTAGGCCAAAACCAGCCAGGACGATCGCAGGTCGTAGCCCCCCGCAAGCGCAAGCGCCACGCCGGTCACCGGCTGTGCCACGCCCGAGGTCGCGGTGAACAGCCAATCGGCCAGCACGGTGGTGCGCGCTGCGCTGGCGATCGCGCGCGGATCGCCGCCGCGATGCGTGATCCAGAGATGAAACGCTGTGCCGAGCCCGGTGCCGAGCAGCACGATGGCGCTGAGAACATGGAGGGTCTTGAGGACCAGGAACCACATGACGCGCCGGCCCACCCGCGGACCGTTCCAAGCTCCGGGCTCTCGGGCAACCGCGGCGCCAGCCGCGAGCGTCCATCAAGCCGGCAAGCTCATGTGGTTAACGCGCAGCATCACTCCCGGCAACCGCCCGCGCATTTCATGCGCCGCTCGGGCACGCCGGCGCTTGCAGTCGGCCGGTCGAGCAGTTCCAACGCATTGCGGG
>Ga0126381_100000610_pt1 | contig 39366 bp, 37 predicted proteins | sample PanSoiMetPlot_28_FD_96465 | JGI IMG/M metagenome (GOLD analysis project Ga0126381, IMG submission 96465) | Tropical forest soil microbial communities from Panama - MetaG Plot_28 | ecosystem: Environmental > Terrestrial > Soil > Tropical forest > Bulk soil | place: Panama | collected 2016-02-17 | reverse complement strand
GAAAAAGGGCGCTATTGATAGTGGCAGGGCCCCGCAAAAGCAAAGGCGCGGAGAGACCGCGAAAGCGGACAAAACGGTCCAATTGATCGTATTGAACGGCGGGCGGCGCGCTAGCGGCAGCGTCGGACGCTTGGGCGCGGCCGTTATGCAAATTCACCCCTTCATTGACAGGGGATCGCAGCCACCTTAGCAACGCCTGCGAGAGTTGGACGCATGACCGAACCGGCAGACCCGCACTTTCTAAGGCCGCTCAGCGCGCCCAAGGCCGATGCCGGCAAGGCGCTGAGTTTCGGTCCCGACAAGCCGCTCAAACTGGATTGCGGGCGTGCCCTTTCGCCTTTTTCTATCGCCTATATGACTTATGGGAGGCTTAACGATGCCAAGAGCAACGCCATCCTGATCTGCCATGCGCTCACCGGCGATCAATTCGTGGCGTCGGAGCATCCTGTCACCGGCAAGGCGGGTTGGTGGAAATTGATGGTTGGACCCGGCCGGCCTGTCGACACCAACCGCTTTTTTGTTATCTGCGCCAATGTGATCGGCGGCTGCATGGGCTCGACCGGTCCCGCCTCGATTGATCCCGTAATGGGCAAGCCGTTCGGACTGAACTTTCCGCTGGTCACGGTGCGCGACATGGTGCGCGCCCAGGCCATGCTGTTGGATGCCTTGGGCATCGAGAGATTACTGATGGTGATCGGCGGCTCGATGGGCGGCATGCAGGTGCTGCAATGGGCCGCGTCTTATCCGGAACGCGTGTGCGCCGCAGTGCCCATCGCCTGCGCCGCGCGCCATTCCGCGCAGAACATTGCGTTCCACGAAGTCGGGCGCCAGGCGATCATGGCCGATCCCGATTGGAAAGGCGGCGAATATCAACTGCACGGCACCAGCCCATCCAAGGGGCTGGCAGTGGCGCGCATGGCCGCGCATATCACCTATCTTTCTGAAGCGGCGCTGCAACGGAAGTTTGGCCGCAACCTGCAGAATCGGGACGCGCTCTCATTCCAATTCACCCCGGATTTCCAAATCGAATCCTATTTGCACTACCAGGGCATGAGCTTCGTCGACCGCTTCGATGCCAACTCCTACCTCTACATCACCAGAGCGATGGATTATTTCGATCTGGCCGAAGACTATGCCGGCCAACTCGCCGACGCTTTCCGTGATTCTCCAGTCCGTTTCTGCATTATCTCCTTCACCTCGGACTGGCTTTTCCCCACCGCCGAGAACAAGCGAATCGCGCACGCCCTTAACGCAGTGGCGGCCAAAGTGAGCTTTGTCGAGATCAAGACCGACAGGGGGCACGATTCCTTCCTGCTGGACGAGCCGGAAATGTTCGACACAGTGCACGGCTTCCTCAACGCGGTGGCGCACGCAGAAGGCGCGGCATGAACGAGGCCGGCCCCGCCCATCTGCGCGCCGACCTGGCCGCGATCGCCGAGATGATTCCGGGGGGCGCACGCGTGCTGGATGTCGGCTGCGGCGACGGCGCATTGTTGGAATATCTTGTGCGCACCAAGAATGTCGATGGACGGGGCGTGGAGCTTTCGCAGCAAAATGTGAATGCCTGCGTGGCGCGGGGCTTGGCGGTGGTGCAAGGCGATGCCGACGCCGACCTCGCCGAATACCCCAGTCAGGTGTTCGACTTCGTGATTCTCAGCCAAACGATCCAAGCCACCGAGAAGCCGGCCCAGGTTCTTGCGCAGCTGCTGCGCATCGGCCGGCAGGCCGCAATCTCACTGCCCAATTTCGGTCATTGGCGAGTGCGGCTTTCGCTCCTTTTCGAAGGGCGCATGCCCCGTACAAAAGCGCTCGACTATCACTGGTATGACACGCCCAACATCCATCTTTGCACGCTCGCCGATTTCGTGGATTTGGCACGCGCACAAGGCGCGGTGATCGACCGGGCGCTGGCCTTGAACCAGAACGGCCTTGCGGGCGAGATGAGCTCCAATGCATTTGGGCCCAATCTATTCGCCCAGGGTGCGATCTTCCTGTTGCGCAAGAACTAGAAGCTTGGCCGCCCTTCCTCGCCCGCGCACGCGAATCGCGCTGACGGGGGAGGTGGCCGAAACACGCTCTCGAGCGTACGAAGGCCGGAGGGGTACTAATTACTCCGTCCCGGCGGTCTTGAGCTGGGCACGGGTAGCGGCGCGTGCAGGTGCTGGCGAGGCTGGCGCATAGAGCGATTTCGATGCTTCGGCGATGTGTACGCCACCAAGCGCCGGAAAAAATCTTCCTCCGAACCGTTCCCAGCCCGCGCCACTGCCGGTCAGCGCCCGGCTTGCGATGGGCGGCGCATACAGCGCCTGCCGCCATCGTTCGGGCACAAACATCGCCCCGCGCAACAGCCGATCGAGCTCTGTACGCGAGAATGGGCGCCCATGTCCGAAGGGTGAACGCTCCAATTGCGCCCAGAGGCTGGCGCGATTGGCCGCCACGATCAGCAGCCGGCCTTCGGGCGCAAGGACCCGCCATAATTGGCGAAGGAGCGGGCGCAGCCCTTCCGCTTCCTCCAGCCCATGCACGACCAAAGCGATATCGAAGAAAGCGTCCGGAAAAGGCAGTGCATCCTCTTCGATCAAGGCAGTGAGGCATTTCTCCTTGGGCCAAGCGACAGCACTGCCCAGAACCACTGGCAAAGCGGCAATGCAGCGTTCGGCTTCCGGCAGGAAAGCGCGCAAATATGGCCGCGCAAAGCCATAGCCCAAGATCCGGCGCCCTTTGAGATTGGGACAGATTTCGCGCAATCGGCGCAAAACAAGCCGCCGTGTCCGCTGCCCCATGGGGCTGTCATAGAATTTGCTGAGACCACGCCCATCCATGCGCCATCGGTAACCCCAAGCGCGGACTGGTTCAATGTGGGAGTATACAGGTGATAGGCTTAAACTGCCCAAATTGGAACCACCCCGTGCAAGTCGAGATCGTCCCCTGCCTCAGCGATAACTATGCGTATTTGATGAAGAAGGGCGAGCACTGTGCCGTGCTCGACCCCTCGGAGGCGGGGCCCGTCCGTACGGCCCTGGACCAGCTGGGATGGCGGCCACAATTTATTCTCAACACCCACCATCATAACGACCATGTTGGCGGCAATCTGGCGCTGAAGGAAACTTATGGCGCCAAAATCGTAGGACCAGGCAAGGACAGGGCCCGTATCCCCGGGCTGGACATCGGCGTGGACGAACAATCGGGCTGGAGCTTCGCGGGTTTGCCGGTCAAGATCCTGGAAGTGCCGGGTCACACCAGAGGCGCCATCACTTTTGTGATCGAGGGCAATGCCTTTACCGGCGATACGCTGTTCGCCATGGGCTGTGGCCGGTTGTTCGAAGGCGATCCGCCCATGATGTGGGCGAGTCTCTCGAAATTGATGACCCTGCCCGATGCCACGCGCATCTATTGCGGCCACGAATACACAGAGAGCAATGCCCGCTTCGCGCTCACCATCGAGCCGAACAATGCCCGACTTGCCGCGCGCATGAGCGAGGTGAAGTCTGTGCGCGCCGCCCGCCAGCCCACCATCCCTTCCACCATGGGACTGGAGAAAGAGACCAATCCGTTCTTGCGCCCCCAATCTGGGGAGATACGCCAAAGGCTGGGGATGGAGAAGGATGCCGACGTCGCCGTGTTCGCCGAAGTGCGCCGGCGAAAGGATAATTTCTGATCCATTTCTTGTGATCGTTTGAATCACAGCTGCCAAAGGATGGCATGAGCAAATTCCATTCACTCTTCGTCACGCGGCTTTACCAAACGCAGATGTCACTAGCGCGCAATAAGCTCCTGGAGCGCACCTGCCTTGGGCTGGCTGCGGATGACCGGGCCGGCCGGCGCTGGGCCAAGAAACATGGCTATGGGGGCTATACCTCTTATGCCTCGCTCGACGACCTCACCCGCCGGGCCAGCGTGCTGGCGGAATTGGAGCGAGACATCGCGCGCCACGTTGCCTCGTTCGCGAGGGATGCTCAGTTCGATTTGGGTCGTAAGAAGCTTAAACTCGACAGCTTTTGGATCAATGTGATGAGCACGGGCGCGGTCCATGCCGCCCATATCCATCCCCATTCCGCGGTGAGCGGCACCTATTATGTGACGGTCCCGGCCAAAGCCGGGGTCATCCGGTTCGAGGACCCGCGGCTTCCCATGTTGATGGCCGCGCCGCCCAAAAAGGAGAATGCGAGGCTCACTCATCGCGCCTTCGTCAGTGTCACACCCAAGCGGGGGATGCTGCTTTTGTGGGAGAGTTGGCTGCGCCATGGGGTCGAACCGAATCGCGCCAACGGGCCCCGCATCTCCATCAGCTTCAACTATGCCTGAAGGAGCCCTCTTCTTCCCGTGATATGATCGAATCATTAAGGGAGGAGGGCTGTTTCATGAACATGACGAGTACGCCTGAAACCACCATGCTGCTATGGAGCGTGGTGCTGGGTTTGGTACAGCTGGTGATTGCCTCCATGGCGGTAAACAGGGACGTGGGCCTGCCCTACAATTTGAGTCCACGCGACGTGGCGCCGGCAACACCCATGGGCAAGACGGCGGGACGGCTGGTGCGCGCTTTCAGTAATTTCCGCGAGACTTTCGCGCTGTTCGCGGCGTCGGTGCTGCTGGTGGTATTCCTCCACAAGCAGGACCAGACTTCGATGCTTGGAGCACAACTCTATTTCTGGGCGCGGCTGATTTATGTGCCCGTCTATGCCCTGGGCATCCAGGTGGTGCGCACCATCGTGTGGGCAATCTCACTTGCCGGCCTGGTGATGGTGCTTCTGGCGGGCTTCGGCGTCGCCTGAAGCTCTCGCAAGATGAATCTGTGCTCGCGCTCATGATGGGTGCGAGCGCAAGTTCTTTGCGCGGGAGAACGGTCAGATCAGACGGCGGCGCACCACCGCGTCCAACTTATCGTTGAGATGCGAGACATAATATTCACGGTCCCAGGCGTTGCGCGCCTCGGACAGCAATCTGTCGCGCACAGGTTCCGGCAATGTACCCCAGGAGGCGATCACAGCCGCCCCTAGCCGCCGGATAAGGCACTCGTCCTCGGCGGGGTATTTGAAGACACTCCTATGTTCCATAAATGCCATGTTCATCCCTTCATTAGCCCGTTGGGTGATGATCCGGGGCGGACTGGAGAAGTTCCGCGCGAGCCGAAATATGAGGGAGCCATGCTCAACCTCACGGCTGAATCCTAAAACAAGCGCGCGAAATTGGAATAGGAACTTTTTACGGATGCGCCTGAAAAGGCTGCGCCTTTATCCGCGCCGGCCTTTTTTTTGCCGCTCCTTGCGGGCCGCGTAGCGAGCGTCGCGCGCCGCCTTCTGCTCGGCCAGAAGCTGGGCCATGCGTTCCAGTTCTTCGCGTTTCTGCCGCTCGACGGCGAGTTTGGCTTCTTCCTCGGCAGCGCGGCGCGCTTCCTCTTCGGCGAGGCGGCGCATCTCCACCTCGAGCGCGACCTGCCGCTTCTCCTCGGCCCGTTTGGCCAGACGTTCTTCGCGCGCAGCCGCAATGGCACCACGTTCCTTGGCACGCTCGTCCGCGGTGGCTTTGGCGGCTTCGGCGCGGGCTTTCGCCTTGGCCAGCATCTCGGCGCGCGCCTTGGCCGCCGTGTTCATGCGGTCGCTGAATTTCTGATCGTTCCGGATGGCCATGTCTCTATTGGTCGCTAAATGGGCGGAATTAAACCGCGCTAATTATCGAGGAAGCTCCGGAGCTTTCTGGAGCGGGACGGATGCTTGAGCTTGCGCAATGCCTTGGCTTCGATCTGGCGGATGCGCTCGCGGGTGACGCTGAATTGCTGTCCCACCTCTTCCAGCGTGTGATCGGTATTCATGCCGATGCCGAAGCGCATGCGCAGGACGCGTTCCTCGCGCGGCGTGAGTGTCGCCAACACGCGCGTGGTGGTTTCGCGCAAATTGGCTTGGATCGCTGCGTCGATGGGCAGCACGACGTTGGGATCCTGGATGAAATCGCCCAAATGGGAATCCTCCTCGTCGCCGATAGGCGTTTCGAGGCTGATCGGCTCCTTGGCGATCTTGAGAACCTTGCGTACCTTTTCCAGCGGCATGGCTAGGCGTTCGGCCAGCTCTTCCGGCGTGGGCTCGCGTCCGATCTCATGCAGCATCTGGCGGCTAGTGCGCACAAGCTTGTTGATGGTTTCGATCATGTGCACCGGTATGCGGATGGTGCGGGCCTGATCGGCGATCGAACGGGTTATTGCCTGCCGGATCCACCAGGTGGCATAGGTCGAGAATTTATAGCCGCGGCGATATTCGAATTTATCGACCGCCTTCATCAAACCGATATTACCCTCCTGGATCAAATCCAAGAATTGCAGACCGCGATTGGTATATTTCTTAGCGATGGAGATGACGAGCCTGAGATTGGCTTCGATCATTTCCTTTTTGGCGACACCCGATTCCCGTTCGCCTTTCTGCACCGTCTGTACATTGCGGCGGAATTCCGAGACCGACTGACGGGTTTCCTGCGCCAGTGCCTGGATTTCTTCGCGGAGCGTTTTGACCTTGTCGCGCTCCTCGGTGACGAACTCATGCCAGCCCAAGCCGGACAGACGGCCCACCCGGCGCGCCCAGTTGGGATCGAGTTCGTTGCCGAAATATTGCTTGAGGAATTCGGCACGGTCCACGCCATGGGATTCGGCCAGGCGCAACAGCTTGCCTTCCAGCGACACAAGACGGCGGTTGATGCCGTACATCTGGTCGACCAGGGCCTCGATGCGGTTGTTGTTGAGCTTGAGCGATTTGACCAGATCCATGGTCTCGCTGCGCAGCTTCTTGAAGCGGCGTTCCTGGCCGGACGACAATTCGTCGGATGAGAGCGCTGCTTCTACGCTGGCGTCCTGCAGCTTGCCGAGCTTCTTGTATAGGCCGGCTATATTGTCCAAGGCCTCCAGCACCTGCGGCTTGAGGGCCGCTTCCATCGCCGACAGAGGCAAATTGCCCTCATCGTCGAAATCATCGCCTTCGGCCGCGCCGTCAGCTGCCGCAACCGCTTCGCCGCCGTTATCATTTTGCGATTTGGGCTCAGGCTTAGGCTCAGGCTTCTTGAATTCCGGCGCCCTGAATTCCGCCGCGGGAGGAACGACGGCTGTCCCGTTCAAGGGCTTGCCGTCGGGACCGACCGGCGGGGGCACTGGCGCGGGCGAGCCATCCGGCCCCGCCCCATACATGGCTTCGAGATCGATGATATCGCGCAAGAGCACCTTGCCCTCGTTCAACTCATCCCGCCACACCGTGAGCGCTTCGAAGGTGAGGGGGCTCTCGCAGAGAGCACCGATCATCAACTCGCGGCCCGCCTCGATGCGCTTGGCGATGGCGATTTCGCCCTCGCGCGACAGAAGCTCAACTGAGCCCATCTCACGCAGATACATTCGCACCGGGTCGTCGGTTCGGTCATATTGTTCGCCGGATTTCTGCGTGGTGGCGAGCGCCTTGCCTTCCATTGCGGCAGGTAGATTCTCTTCGGCGCCTTCTTCGGCCTCTTCGCTTTCGATGACGTTGATGCCCATTTCATTGAGCATTGCCATCGTGTCTTCGATCTGCTCCGACGACGTCTTGTCGGACGGCAGCACCTTGTTAAGTTCGTCATAGGTGACATAGCCGCGCTGTTTGGCGCGCGCGATCATTTTGCGCACGCCCACATCGGACATATCCAAAAGCGGACTATCGGCGTCGCCAGGCGTCTCGCTTTCGCCCGGTTTCTTGGGCGCGATCTTGGCTTGCGGCTTAACAGCCTGGGCCGCAGTGGCGGGCTTGGCGCCTTTGGCCTCGTCCTTCGCAGAATGCTTCTTGGCCTTCAATTCCGGTTCGTGCTTTGCAGGTTTGGCGGCTTTGCCCTTAGGTTCGGGCTTTGCCGGCTTGGCCGGGGCTTTGAGTTTGACCGGCTTGGCAAGTTTGGCGGACTTGGCTGGCGGCTTGGCCGACTTTTTCACCGCTGCGGTCTTGGCCGTAGCAGGTTTGGCGGCGGCCTTTTTGGCCGGCTTGAGAGCCGGTTTGGCCGATTTCTTGGTCAACACGGTTTTGCTCGCCACGTTTTAGTCCTTAGATACCCAATAATGGGGCTTGAATTGATAACGCCGCCACACTGTCAATCGTGAGAAGAGCGAAGAAGCCGTCGCGCTTCGCGCCAGGATTCCTCGCTGCCCTCTGTAGCAAAACGCCGAAGGGCACGTTCCCGCTCAGGCTCCCACTGCGCCATGACGCGAAAATCCGCTGCGGCGCGCAAGAAACGAGCTTCAGTTTCATCCTCCGACAAGGATTCCGACCGTCGGGGATTGGGTCTGACGCCCAGCCGCGCCAGCAATTCGGCCATTCCCAGACGCTCGAGATGGGTTAAAACCGGCGTCTTTTCAAGGCTGGAGCCGGAGGCGGCGAGGTTTAAAAGCTCGTGCCGCAGCCTGTCAAGCGAGCGGTCGTGAAAGCCGAGTTCCGCCAGAAGTTCGCCATGGCGGAGCGCCAGGGCGGGCCATTCCAGGAGGAGAGCGGCCAATTCGACCTCTTTGCGGGCCAAAGCCGCATCCCGCGTCTTGCCAGCCTGGCCGGCGCGGGCCAACAGGCTTGCCTTGACGGCCGCAGACACCGCTTCGGCTGTCCCCGGCTGGGGCCGGGAAGGTCCCAGCGACTGGTTGCGAGGCGCGCGGCCTTGCCCGGAACGCTGCAATGGGGCCGCGCGACGTTTGAATTTCTCGAACACGCGCTGGTCGAAATCCCGCCGGTAATAATCCGCCACTTTGGCGTCCTCGATTTCCGCGGTCAGTTGGAACAGGGCCCGTTCCAGCCCGGCGCGGCGTTCCGGCGTAGCGAAATCCTTTCCCTCGGTCAGAGTCCGCCAAAGCATGTCCGACAAGGGCATCGCGCCCTCCAGCAGGGCTGCCATGGCGTCCGTTCCGCTTTTGGCGATGAGAGAATCCGGATCCTCATTCGCCGGCAGGAAGACAAAGCGTAGAGAATACCCTGCTTTCAGATGCGGCAGAGCCAGGCGGGCGGCCCGTTCAGCCGCCTTGGCACCCGCAGTGTCGCCGTCGAACGCCAGAATCGGTTCGGGCGCCGTGCGCCACAACAATTGCAGCTGGTCTTCGGTTAGGGCGGTACCCAAGGGTGCCACCGCATGATCGAACCCACCCCTGACCAGCGCAATCACGTCCATATAGCCTTCGGCCACGATAATCGTGCCCGACTTGAGGGATGCCGCGCGCGCGGTGGCGAAATTGTAAAGATGGGCGCCCTTGGAAAAAAGCGGATTCTCACTGCTGTTGATGTATTTGGGCTTTGTCTCCTCTTCGAGCGCGCGGCCGCCAAAGGCGATTACCCTGCCGCGGCCATCTGCGATAGCGAACATCACACGATTGAAAAAGAAGTCGCGCAGCGGCAACCCGTTGCCGCTGCGCGCCAAGCCGGCCGCCAGCATGTCGTCCTGCGTGACGTTCTTTTCCTTAAGGAACTCGATCAAGGCTTGGCCTGATTGGGGCGCATAGCCTAGCCGGAACTGCCGGGCCGCCTGTGCATCCAATCCGCGCCGTTTGAGATAGTCCCGAGCCTTGAGGCCGCCCGGTGCCCGCAATTGCGATTCATAGAATTGCGCCGCCAGTTCCACGATCTCATAGAGCGATTTGCGCTTCTGCTCGCGCGCCTCGTCATCTGGCGACCATTTGGGCAGTTCTACGCCCGTTTCCGCGGCAAGCTTTTCGATAGCTTCGCGGAATGTGAGGCCTTCCGTCTCGATCAGCCATTTGAAGGCGTCGCCGCCGGCCCCGCAGCCGAAACATTTATAGGCATGGCGCTCATTCTCGACCTTGAAGCTGGGCGATTTCTCGGCATGGAACGGGCAGCAACCCCACATAACCCGGCCTTTGCGGACCAGCTTGACGCGGCGCCCCACCAGCTGAACCAAATCGGTCCGCCGGCGAATTTCCTCCAGCAATCCCTCGCCATAGCGCATCGGCTTTAGCTTACGAGAAAGTTGCCTCAAAGGGGCGCAAAATCACGGGCGCGCAGGGCGTGCCTGTGCATTATTTCGGCGCCGAAAGGCTTTCCTTGACCAGAGCCGAGGCGCGTCCGAAGTCCATCTGGCCCGCATAGCGTTCCTTCATCGCCGCCATCACCTTGCCCATATCTTTGATCGACGAGGCACCCAATTCCGCGATCAGTTCGTCTGCCGCCGCCTTTACCGCTCCCTCGTCCATCTGGGCGGGCATGAACGAGCGGATTATGGCGATCTCTTCGCGCTCGCCCGCGGCCAGTTCTGGCCGCTTGCCGGCGTCATAGGCGGTAGCGGATTCCTCGCGCTGTTTGATCATTTTGGCGAGAAGCGAAAGGATTTCGTCGTCGCCCAAGAGAGCGCGGCTTGTTTCGGTGCGCGCGGCTATGTCGCGGTCTTTCAAGGCCGCCAGCACCAACCTAAGTGTTGCCAGTCGCTTGGCGTCCTTGTTCTTCAACGCCTCTTTCATCGCGTCATTGAGTTTTTGGCGCAGCACCATGGAAACTGGAACCTTTCCGGGAAAGAACCGAAGCTAAGCGAAACCGGGGATAAGTACAACGTATTGAAAATGCAGGCGTAATATGTGTTCGCCCGCAGTTGACCCGTGTGCCCCCTCTCCCTATTTTCGCGCAAATCCAAGGACGCCTCCGATGCCCGACGCTCAGACCCTGCTTCCGCTCGCCCGCGGAGGCGTGATGTTGGCCGACGGCACTTTTTTCGAAGGCACCGGCTTTGGCGCGTCAGGCGCTGCGATCGGCGAAGTGTGCTTCAACACTGCCATGACCGGCTATCAGGAGATCATCTCTGACCCCTCCTATGCCGGGCAGATCGTCGCATTCACATTTCCCCATATCGGCATTGTCGGGACCAACAGCGAAGATATCGAAACCCTGGACCCCTCGGTGCGCGGCCTGATCGTACGCGCCGACGCCGAGCATCCCTCCAATTACCGCAGCCTGGCGGCCTTGGACCGCTGGCTGAAGGCGCACAATATTCCAGCGGTTGCGGGGGTCGACACGCGTGCCCTGACCAGCCTGATCCGCGAGAAAGGCATGCCGCACGGCGTGATCACCAATGCCGGCTCCGGTCAACTGGACCACGGAGCCCTTCTCAAACAGGCGAGAAGTTTTTCCGGTCTGGAGGGCCTCGATCTGGCCCGGGAAGTGACCGCGCGCCAGACCTACAATTGGCGCGAGACGCCCTGGGCCTGGAACGAGGGCTATGGCACCGGAACAGAAACCACCTGGCGCGCCACCGTGATCGATTATGGAGTTAAGCGGAACATCTTGAGGCTCCTCGCCGGGCGCGGTGCCGACATCACAGTAGTGCCGGCCAATGCTGATCTGGATGAAGTGCTGCGCCACGATCCGGACGGGGTACTGTTGTCCAATGGGCCGGGCGATCCCGCGGCGACCGGCCAGTATGCGATCCCCACTATCAAAGGCATTGTGAATCACGGCGTGCCCTTGTTCGGCATTTGTCTGGGCCATCAGATGCTGGGATTGGCGCTCGGCGCCAAGACCAAAAAGATGGCGCAGGGCCATCACGGCGCCAATCATCCTGTGAAGGATCTGGAGACCGGAAAAGTCGAGATCGTTTCCATGAATCACGGCTTCACGGTGGACCGCGACACGCTTCCCAAGGGCGTGAGGGAGACCCACGTTTCGCTGTTCGACGGCACCAATTGCGGCATCGCCCTGGAAGGCAAGGACGCGTTCAGCGTCCAGTACCACCCGGAAGCCTCGCCCGGGCCTATGGATAGCCATTATTTGTTCGACCGATTCGCCCGCGCAGCCACCAAAGGCTAGTGGGAATAAAATGGGGGCCCGGGCGGTATTGATCCTGACGGCAGCCCGTGGAGCGAACGAGATCGGCCCCGATCATGGATGAGAAGCGCCGCCGCTTCGAGGCGCTGGCGATGCCGCACCTGGACGCGGCCTATAATCTTGCTCGCTGGCTAGGCCGCAGCAGCATCGACGCGGACGATATTGTCCAAGAGGCGATGCTGCGCGCCTTCCGCAGTTTTGACGGCTTCCGTGGCGAGGCGGTAAAGCCTTGGCTGCTGGCGATTGTGCGCAATTGCCATCTGACAGCCGTCGAACGGCGGAAGCGTCGGGCCGGAGAGCCGGTGGACAATAATTGCGAGATCGCCGCGCCCGAGCCGACGCCGGAAGCCGCGGTGATTCAAAAGGACGTCGGGCTCGCCCTGGATCAGGCCATCGCGGCCCTGCCGGAGGAATTTCGCGAGGTGGTCCTGCTGCGCGAAATGGAAGCCATGTCGTATCGCGACATCGCCGCCGCGACCGGCGCACCCATTGGCACAGTAATGTCGCGGCTGGCACGCGGCCGCGCACTTTTGAAGGCGCACCTTGTGGGAGGCGGACATGGAATGTGACCAAAGCCTCAAAACCGCTGCCTATCTGGATGGCGAACTCGACGCCGGACAGGCGCTTGAGGCCGAGCAACATCTGGCAGGCTGTCCCGCGTGCCGGGCCCTCAAAGAACAGCATGAAACGTTGAGAAGCGCATTTGGCGCGCTTCCCTATCACCGCGCGCCGTCTTCCCTGCGCCGCAAATTCGCACAGAAGTTGGTTCGCGAAAGCCCGCCCTTTCGGCGGAACGGCTTTTGGCTGGGCGCTGGGAGCGGCGCCGGCGCCACGGCGCTGGCCGCGGCGTTGGCCTTCTTCCTGCTCTGGCCGGGCGATTTTCTGGTGAATGATCTGTTCGAGGCGCACCAGCGCTCGTTGATTGGCAACCACTTGATCGATGTGGCGTCATCCGATCGACATACCGTCAAGCCCTGGTTCGCAGGCCATGCCGATGTCTCGCCGCCCGCGGTGAATTTCGCGGCCCAAGGCTACACCCTGGTGGGAGGGCGGGCCGATTATGTGAATGGCACGCGCGCCGCCGTGGTGGTTTATCGCCATGGCGCGCATGTGATCAATCTGTATTCCTGGGCCGATCGCGGGCAAGCACTGCCGCGCGCGCGCGCGCGCAACGGATACCGCATGTTATTCTGGAAAGAGGGTGATTTGGATTTCGCGGCTGTGTCGGACACAGCCCCCGAGGAACTTGATGCTTTCGCCGCATTGGTGAAGAAAGCCGGCAGCGGGGAATAAATCAGAGCGTTTGCCGGTATAGGCCTCGTAACCAGCGCGAGGTCATCATGTCCGAAGCTTTTCGTCCGTCACGCCGCAGTGCAATGAAATGCCTGGCTTTTGGCGGTGCAGGCACACTTTTCACTTTGTCGGGTGGGATTCTGACGCCCAGCGCATTGGGAGAGACGGCGCGCGGAAATGGTGTGCCGCTATTTCTGCAAATCAGCGACACCCATATCGGCTTCAAAAAAGAGGCCAATCCCGATGTCGCGGGCACGTTGAAGGAAACCATCGCCCGCGTGAATGCGATGGAGGAAAAACCGCTTCTCACTATCCATACCGGCGACATCACCCATCTTTCCAAAGCCGCCGAATTCGACCTCGCCGCCCAACTCTTGTCAGACTTGAACGCGGGAGACCTTCACACCGTACCCGGCGAGCATGACGTGACCGATGGCGACGGCCATGAATATTTCGCCCGCTACGGTAAGCTCTCTGGTAATCGCGGCTATTATAGCTTCGACGATCAGGGCGTGCATTTTGTGGCGCTGGTCAATGTGATGCATTTCCAGCCTGCCGGATTGGGCGCGTTCGGCACCGATCAATTGGCGTGGTTGAAACAGGACCTTTCCGACCGGAGCGCCAGCACACCCGTGGTTGTCTTTGCGCACATGCCGATGTGGACCATCCTTGAAGCCTGGGGTTGGGGTACGGCGGACGCGCAAGAGGCGCTGTCCTATCTGCAGCGCTTCGGTTCGGTGACCATCCTCAACGGCCACATCCATCAGATCGTGCAGAAGGTGGAAGGTCATATCACGTTCCACACCGCCCGTTCGACCGCCTATCCCCAACCACAACCTGGCATGGGTGACGGACCCGGCCCCCTGGTGGTGCCCGCCGATCAGTTGAGGCGGATGCTGGGTGTGACCAGCATAGCGGTCGAACGCCGCCGGTTTTCTCTTACAGACACCAGCTTAGCCTGAGGATTCCCATGCGCGCGATTTTCATGGCGGCCTTGCCGCTTGCCGCCCTTTTCTTTGCCGCGCCCGCCGGCGCGGACGACAATGTCGTAACCATCAAGAAATTCATGTTCACGCCTATGAATCTTACCGTCACCGCAGGGGCAACTGTCACCTGGGACAATGAGGATGGCGAGCCGCATACGGTCGTGAGCTTGGCGGGAGATTTCCGCTCAGAAGCGTTGGACGAGAAAGATCGCTTCGCCCATCAATTCATCGCGCCAGGTACATACAAATATGTCTGCTCCATCCATCCTAGGATGGTGGGGACCATCACTGTGGTTGCGAAGTAGTTCCTACGCGAGGCGCCAGGGCGGGAAGCGCCGATTATCGCCCGCGAGATAGAGACATAGCTTGTTGCCGGCGGGATCGCGAAGCCAGGCTTCGCGCCAGAGCCAGCTTTTGTTTTCCGGACCACTGTCGAAGCGAACAGCCTTGGCCTTCAAACCTGCGACCTTGGCGTCAAGATCGTCGCATTCGAAATAGACATGGGCTCCGTCGCCGGTGTGGTCGCGCAGCTCAAGCGACAGTGTGGAACAGTCGGAGGGATTTTCCAGCCGGGCGTAGTGATCGTTTCTCACGATCAGGCGAAAACCCAGACTCTGGTAAAAAGCGATAGAGGCTGCGAGGTCTCCGGCGGGCAGCGTGACTTGATTGAGTCTCATACAACCAGCGGCAACTTATCCGCCATTCTCATCGTGACCGTTTTCTGGTGACGTCCAACCCTTCAGATCGGATGTGGGCGGCATACCCACAACATTAAAGCCGGCATCCACAAAATGCACTTCGCCAGTGACGCCGCCCGAAAGGTCGCTAAGCAGATAAAGCGCCGCGCCGCCGACATGATTGAGCTCGACCGAACGCTTCAGCGGAGAATGCGCTTTGTTCCATTTGAATACCATGCGGGCGTCACCCACCGCGCTGCCCGCCAGCGTGCGCATAGGCCCAGCCGAGATAGCGTTGACCCTTATCTGGTCACGGCCCAAGTCGGCGGCCAGATACCGCACCGAGGCCTCCAGCGCCGCCTTTGCTATGCCCATCACATTGTAGTTGGGCATTACCCGCTGCGCGCCTAGATAGGTGAGCGTCACCATCGAACCACCCTTGACCATCAACTGAGCAGCGCGCCGCGCCACAGCGGTGAAGGAATAGCAGGAGATGTCCAGGCTTCTGAGAAAGTTTGCACGGGTGGTATCGACGTAGCGGCCCTTTAATTCCTTGGCATCCGAGAAGGCGATGGCATGGACCAGAAAATCGAGCGCGCCCCACTCCTGTTTCAACTGCGCGAATACCGCGTCCAGCTCGGCATCCTTCTCCACATCACCGGGCATCAAGATCTGGCTGCCGATGGAGCAGGCCAAAGGTTTGAGCCGCTTGGCCTGGGCGTCGCCCTGATAGGTGAAAGCCAATTCGGCGCCTTGGGACGCTAGCACTTTAGCAATGCCCCAGGCGATGGAATGATCATTGGCGACGCCCATGATTAATCCGCGCTTGCCCGCCATCAAGCCGGGTTTGGCGTCACTCATCAGCGCCTCGCGGGGTGTTTTCTGTTCCATGGTCAAACATCACTTTTCCAGCCGCTGAAACACCAGCGACGCGTTGGTGCCGCCGAAGCCGAAGGAGTTCGACAGGGCGGTATGGATTTTCACATTGTCGATGCGTTTGCGCACGATGTTGGCGCCATCGACTGCGGGATCAAGTTCTTCGATATTGGCGCTTTCACAAATGAAGTCATTTTGCATCATGAGCAAGGTGTAGATTGCCTCATGCACGCCGGCAGCGCCCTGGCTGTGGCCAGTGAGCGATTTTGTGGCGCTGATGGGCGGCATCTGGTCGCCGAACACGTCGCGAATGGCGTTGATCTCGGGAATATCGCCGACCGGCGTCGAGGTGGCGTGCGGGTTGATGTAATCCACTGCGCCTTTCACGTTCGCGAGCGCCATCTTCATGCAGCGTACAGCGCCTTCACCCGACGGCGCCACCATGTCGGCGCCATCCGCGGTCGCGCCATAGCCGGCAAGCTCGGCATAGATTTTCGCGCCGCGAGCTTTGGCATGTTCGAGTTCTTCAAGTACCAGAATTCCGCCCCCGCCAGAAATGACGAAGCCGTCGCGGTTTTTGTCATAGGCGCGGCTGGCTTTTTCGGGCGTAGCGTTGAATTTCGACGACATCGCGCCCATCGCGTCGAATAATTCGCTGAGCGTCCAGTCCAGTTCTTCGCCGCCACCCGCGAAAACCAAATCCTGCTTGCCCCATTGGATCATCTCCGCTGCATTGCCGATGCAGTTGGCGGAAGTCGAACAGGCCGAGGAGATCGAATAATTCACGCCCTTGGTTTTGAACCAAGTTGAGAGATTGGCGCTGCAGGTCGATGACATCGCCTTTGGCACCGCGAAGGGCCCAATGCGTTTCGGTCCTTTGGCGGGATCGCGCGCAATGTCCGCGGCTGAAACGATCGCTTTCGTGCTGGGACCGCCGGAACCTACGATCAGGCCGGTGCGTGGATGCGAAATTTCTTTTTCACCGAGACCGGCATCGGCGATGGCTTGGGTCATCGCCACCCAGCAATAACCCGCGCCGTCGCCCTGAAAGCGGCGGGCGCGGCGGTCCACGACCTGGTCGAGATCGAGTTTTAAGCTGCCATGCACCCGAGAGCGGAAGCCCAACCGAACATAATCGGCGGCCTGCACGATTCCCGATTTGGCATGACGCAGGGATTGCGTCACTTCATCGGCATTGTTGCCGATGGATGAGACAATGCCTAGACCGGTGACGACGACGCGGCGCATGAAATCCCTTTTGCGACCTCACACCGCGCGCGGCGTGGGGTGTTCAACTTTTTTCGCCGTTTACAGGATGGCAATGATTTCGTTCAGACCGACGCCGGCTGAGGCGCAGCCTTGGTCAAGGCCGCCGCCGCTTCGGTAAACAGCCCCACCCTAAGACCCTTGGCTTCATAAATGATCTTTCCATCCACCTTCATGATGCCGTCGGCGACACCCAGCACCAGTTTGCGCATGATCACGCGCTTGAGATGGACGATATAGGTAATTTTCTTGGCGGTGGGCAAAACCATGCCGGTAAATTTTACTTCCTCTACGCCCAGGGCACGGCCGCGTCCCAGGCCGCCCATCCAACCCAGAAAGAAACCCACCATCTGCCAGAGGGCATCCAAACCCAGGCAACCAGGCATCACTGGATCGCCTTGAAAGTGGCATTTGAAGAACCAGAGATTGGGATTGACGTCGAGTTCCGCCACAACTTCGCCTTTGCCCTCATCGCCGCCATCCTCGGTGATTGAGGTGATGCGGTCGAACATCAACATAGGCGGCAGTGGCAATTGTGCGTTGCCTGCGCCAAACAATTCTCCGCGCGCACAGGCAAGAAGCCCCGCCAGATCGAAACTCGACTTCTTCACCGGCTTATCCAATGTCCTGTTCCTTCGAGACCACAATGTTCCAACGTCCGCGGCCGGAAAATGAACCAAAAGCCCGGCCAATTGCCCCTGTTCTGACCTTTACTTGCTTAGAAACATTCTAACATATAGCTTAGGCCACTCTAGCAAGGTTCGGCCACCCCTTACAGGGCCGTTCACAAAGGAAACTTTGGCCCAATGGTCAAGACCGATAACGGCAAAGCTGTGGAGAGGCTGCGCGCCGCCGGTTTGCGCCCGACGCGCCAGCGGGTCGAACTGGCAGGCCTGCTGTTTAAAGGCGCGCACCGCCATATAACGGCGGAAAGTCTGCATGAAGAGGCTGTCAGTCTCGACCTGAAAATCTCGCTGGCGACAATTTACAACACACTCCATCAGTTCACCCACGCCGGGCTCCTCCGCCAAGTTATCGTGGATGCCTCGCGGGGTTATTTCGACACCAATACGGGTGACCACCAGCATTTCTTCGTGGAGGATGAAGGAAGATTGATCGACATTCCGGGCGAAGCCATTTCCGTATCGGGCGTTCCCAATCCGCCCAGTGGTATGGCGGTAGATCGGGTTGATGTGGTCGTGCGTGTGAGGCGCGGCTGATTGTCGCTCAAATTTTCTATTTAGAATAATTCTAAACTGTTGACAGGGCATCCCCCCGGGGCCAATCTTCGGCATCGAACAAAGGAGGCCCCCATGCCAGCTCTGAAAAACACCAAAACCTGGGAAAATCTGAAGGAAGCCTTTGCCGGTGAAAGCCAAGCCAATCGGCGCTACCTCTATTTCGCCCAGAAGGCCGATGTCGAAGGCCAAAACGACGTGGCCACGGTCTTCCGCTCCACCGCGGAGGGTGAAACCGGCCATGCGCACGGGCATCTGGAATATCTGGAGGAAGTGGGTGACCCCGCCACCGGAAAACCTATTGGTGCCACCGACGCCAATCTTAAGGCCGCCATCGCCGGAGAGACCCACGAATACACCGACATGTATCCGGGCATGGCCAGGACCGCGCGCCAGGAAGGGTTCGACGAGATCGCCGACTGGTTTGAGACCTTGGCCAAGGCCGAAAAGAGCCATGCCGGTCGATTCCAGAAGGCGTTAGACACGCTCAGCAAATGACTGCTCGGCGGCCGTGACCGGCGAGCATTGCGGGCCCTAGCGCGCGATGAGAGGCAAGGGAGCCAGTTTCACTCCGTTAACCAGACAATCTGCTCCCTCCTCTTCGCCGCATAATTGAGGAAGATCATGACTGGCGAAGGCAGCCTCGAAGCGCCGACCCGCGAAATTATCAGCTGGCAGGATCCTGGCTACACCGATCCGGTGAAGCTTGATCAGGAGATGCGCCGTGTCTTCGACATTTGTCACGGCTGCCGGCGCTGCTTCAATCTTTGCGATTCCTTTCCCCGCCTGTTCGACCTGATCGACAGCAACGCTACGGAAGACGTGGACGGCGTGAAGTCGGATCAATTCGCGTCTGTGGTCGAAGCCTGCACGCTTTGCGACATGTGCTTCATGACCAAATGTCCCTATGTGCCGCCCCATCCTTTCAATGTGGATTTTCCTCATCTCCTGCTGCGCTACCGCGCGGCCGAGGCAAAGGCGGGCAAGAAGGATTTCACCCAAAGCCAATTGGCCAAAATGGATCGCAACGGGCGGCTCGCGCGCTTTGCGTCGCCCTTGATCAATTGGGCGTCATCCAACAAGCCGATGCGCGCGCTGATGGATAAGGCGGCCCATATCGATCCCAAGGCCAGACTGCCCAAATTCTACATCCGGACCTTCGTGTCGGCCGCCCGCGGTGAATCCATTACGCCCAACCGCGAAGCGCCGGCTTTCGGCAAGCGCAAGGCGGCGCTCTACGCCACCTGCTTCGTCAATTACAACCGGCCCAGCACCGGGATGGCGGCGCGCAGCGTGCTCAATCACATCGGAGTCGAGACCACCGTCTCCTATCCCGGCTGCTGCGGTATGCCGTTCCTGGAACAGGCCAACCTTTCCCGTGTGGCGGAGAACGCCGCCACAGTCGCCAAGGAATTGGTGACGTTGATCGACCAAGGCTACGATATCGTCACACTCACTGCGTCGTGCGGTTTGATGCTGAAATTCGAATGGGCCCTGATCTCTCCAGACAATGAAGACGTGAAACGCCTGACCGATCATGTCTTCGACATTGATGAATATGTGGTGGACGTGGCGAAGAAAGAGGGGCTGCCCGAAGGGCTCTCACCCTTGCCCGAAGGCGTGACCGTGCACCTGGCCTGTCACGCCCGCGCCCAGAATATGGGGCCCAAAGCAGCCGAGATGCTGCGCCTAATTCCCGATACGCCCATTGACGTGATTGAGCGCTGCTCCGGTCATGGCGGGACCTTTGGCGTTGTCAAACCCACCCATGACGTCGCGGTGAAAGTCGGCGGCCCCGTGTTCCGCGCAGCCAATACGCAAAAGCGAGGTCATATCGTTTCCGATTGCCCCTTGGCCGCGCTGCATATCACCGCCCACACGGAAACCGGGGTGAAGGAGCCGGAACACCCCATCCAGATCATCGCCCGCGCCTATGGCTTGGAGGTTTGAAATGTCCGTCGCCGCCCGCAAAATTACTCCGAACGATATTCTCTCCGACCGCGAATATTCCCTGCGCCGCAAGGAATTGCGCAGTGATGCAATCGCGCTGAAGAAACATCGCCGGGTGGAAGTGGGGTCTTTCGCCACTTTCTATTTCGAGAATTACCAAACCATGTGGCTGCAGGTGATGGAGATGCTGCGCATCGAGAAAGGGGGCGCCGAGCAGATTACAGGCGAGTTGGAAGCGTACAATCCTCTGATCCCGCAAGGCGATGAATTGATCGCAACCTTGATGCTGGAAATCGAAGATACTCGGCGCCGCAACGATGTGCTGCTCACGTTGGGCGGAATCGAGGAAACGATATTCATGGAAATAGGCGGGACCCGCATCCACGCCACGCCCTGCGAATATGACGATCGCACCACGCCCGACGGCAAGACATCGTCCGTCCATTGGCTGCGCTTCAAGCTCACCAAGGACCAGATCGCTCGCTTCGACAGCGATCGCGTGGTAATCGGCATCGGCCACCGCAATTACGGTCATATGGCAGTCTTGAGCGACGAAACCCGCGACGCTTTGGCGAAAGACCTTGTCTGATAGTCAAAGCTTGATGCGGTCTTTGGAAATATCGTCATAGATCGAGGCGGTAAGCTTGTCATAGCGCCGCTTATCCGAATCGAACCAGTAAAGCGGATCGGCGATGTTGCGCGGATCAAAGCCGTCGCGCACCAGTTCGACCTTGCGCTGCTTGAAAGTTCCGGTCACTTCGATCTCGCGCTGAAGGCGCAAGAAGACCGGCCGCGCGAAGGGTGAAAGATGGCCCTCCAGCCGCTGCGCCAGGCCCGCGACGTCGAACATGCCGTCCACCACCAGAGCCGCCATGCCCGCGCGTCCGTCAGCGCCGGGCACGCTTACGCCATAGACATTCACTTCACGGATTCCCGGCACGATCGAGAGGGCTTCGGCGACTTCGCTGGTCGCGACATTCTCGCCTTTCCAGCGGAAGGTGTCACCGATGCGGTCCACAAAATAGAAATAGCCGTGCTGGTCGCGGCGCATAAGATCGCCGGTGCGAAACCAGGCGTCGCCCTTATGGAACACGTCGTGCAGTATCTTTTTTTCCGTGTCCGATGCTTTGGTATAACCTTCGAAATTACGTCCCGCGCGGATGCTGATTCGGCCTAATGCTTCTCCTGCTTCCTCGGAACCGCACTCGATGCAAAGCCCGTCGGGGCCACGGATCGGCACTTCGCGTTCGATGTCGAAACGCACCACCCGCGCGGGCAGCAGCCATTCGATATAACCCGGCACCCGGCCCACCGCGCCTAGCGTGCCGTCATAATTCAGCATCGAGACATTGCCTTCCGTGGCGCCATAAAATTCCACGATGCGGGGAATGGCGAAGCGATCCTGAAAGCGTTTCCAGATTTCGGGACGAAGCCCATTGCCGGTGATCACCCGGATGTGATGATCGCGTTCATGCGCGGTGGGCGGCGCGTTCAAGAGCCAGCGGCAAAGCTCGCCTATATAGGCGAACATGGTGGCGTCATATTTGTGGATGTCTTGCCAGAATTCGCCCAAGGAAAATTTGCGCTTGAGGATTACCGCGGCACCGGAGAGAAGCGCCACGCCCACCGCGCAGACGCCGCCGGTGGCATGATAATAGGGCAAAGGATTGTAGATGCGGTCGCTCGCTTTCGGACCGAGCGCGCCGACAAACCCCGACATCATGAAGAGCATGCGCATGTGGCTGAAATTGGCGGCTTTCGGCAGGCACGTTGTGCCCGAGGTATAAATGAGGAAAGCGCGATCCCTGACTCTCACCTCACGCCGCGGCTCTTCGCCTACCGGTGTGGCAGGAAGCAGTGTGAATGCATGGTCGAGATCGTTCATTCCGTCCTGCGCGCCCCCTTGAACCCAGCGCGAGAGTGGGCTGGCAAAAAAACTTTCTGCATCGCTGAGGGCGGGCGCGAGTTCATGTCCGACGATTACATGTTTGGCGCCGGCGATTTCGATCGAATGAGCAAGCGCTTGACCGCGTTGGTTGGTATTGATCAGAGCCACGCAGAGACCTGCCTTGAACATTCCCAGCCAGCAGCACAGGAAATCCGGCCGGTTCTCCATCAGGAGTGCCACGCAATCGCCGCGTTTTAGGCCCCGGCCAAGCGCCCAATGGGCATAGATATTGGCGCGAGCGTCGAACGCGCGATAGCTGATCACCTCATCGAGATAATAGATCGCGGGCGCGTCGGGTGTGACGCGGGCCTGGGCTTCGACAATGTCGACAATGGTCCGGCGGCTATCGGGCTTGACTGGCGCAAGCAGGATCAGGGTGCGCAGGATATGGCTGACATAGATGGCTTCGCGCCTGATCGCGGCGGCAAGACTCATGCGCTTTCCCCTGCTGTAACTTGTTCCGGGCAGCGGGCATTCGCAAGATAGGAAAGTTATTGTGGCTCCATCCTGTCGATGAATGCCAAACGGATAGAGTGTATTTGTGTCCCAAAATTCCGCGATCGCGCCCTACGGTGCCGCAAGGGCGGGGAAGAAAGTCGGTATATACGATGGAAGAATTAGACCTGCGTGGCCTGAAATGTCCGTTGCCGGCACTGATGGCGCGCAAGAGGCTGGCGGTGATCCCGCCCGGCGAGTCGATCTGGGTGCTGGCGAGCGATCCCTTGTCAGTGGTGGACATCCCTCACATGTGCGTTGAGGAAGGCCATGTGTTGGTCGAAAGCGTTAATGGAGGGGATCATCATCGCTTTCTGATTCGGCGCGGGCATAGGGCCGGAGAGCCGCTTCTGTCTCGTTAGGGGGAAGCTTCGGCTCGAGGCCAGCCTCTTTTCACGGTCCGTTCCCCCTTGATAGGTCCATTCCCCCTTGATAATGCCCGCCGGGCGTAAGAAGTTCGGGCGTCCGGTCCGTGCCGGGCGCAAGACCCGCCGGACGGCCCTTCGTCTTTTTCGCCCGGCATATTCGTTAATGCGAAAATCCCCCGTTCCGGCGGGATTGAAGCTTTTGGGGATCCGAACTTTCGCCATGCACGGTCTTTTCCTCGGTCTCTCGCTGGCCCTGCAGTTTGCGCTTACCTGCATCCTTGTGATGGTCTGCACTCTCTCAGTGCAGCTTGCCGTGCTGGCCTGGGTGCGTGTTTTTCGCAAATCTCCGGCGCTCACCCCGTTCAGCCTGCCGGACCAGGAATTGCCCCATGTGCTGGTCCAACTTCCCGTCTGCAATGAAGGCCTGCTGGCGATCCGCGTGGTGGAAGCAGCGGCACGGATGGACTGGCCCCAAGACCGGCTCACCATCCAACTTCTGGATGACGGTGACCGCGACGCCCATGCCGCCTTGGCGCGCGATGCTATGGCGGTGATGCCTGAAGGCGTGAGACTGGACATTCTACGCCGCGGCGACCGTGCCGGCTTCAAGGCCGGCAATCTCGCCTTCGGCCTCAAACATTGCGACGCGCCCTATGTAGCGATTTTCGACGCCGATTTCGTGCCGCCGACCGATTTCCTGCGCCGCACAGTTCCAACTCTCCTGGGTGATTCTGGCCTGGCATTCGTGCAGGCGCGTTGGGGTCATGCCAACCGCAATGCCAACTGGCTGACGCGCGTGCAGGGCCTGTTGCTGGATTCCCATTTCGCGGTGGAGCAGGAAGCACGCTTCCGCGCCGGATTGCCCATCTCCTTCAACGGCACGGCGGGCGTGTGGTCCAGGACCGCGATCGAGGATGGCGGCGGCTGGACCGGCGACACGCTCACCGAAGATCTCGATCTCTCCATGCGCTGCATGATGCGAGACTGGCGCGCCGCGATGCTGCCCGAGCTCATCGTGCCGGGTGAACTGCCGCAGACCGCAGCAGCCTGGCGGGCGCAACAGGCGCGCTGGACCAAGGGCCACGCGCAAGTCGCGCGCAAATTGCTGCCGCACGTCTGGGCCAGCCGCATGCCGTTTTGGAAAAAAGCGGCAATGACGCTGCAGATGTGCCAATTCGCCTTTTACATGCTGGCCTTCGCCAGCGCCGCAATATCGCTCACCCTGATGTATATGGGCGTGGTCTATTATTCCGCCGTGGCGCTCTTGGGCTTGATCGTCACGCTTCTGGGACTGGCATCTTCCATCGGCTATCTCTTTCTCGGTCAGCGCATGCTGGGCTTGGAGCATGAACCCAAGCTGTACCGCGCGTTGTTGCTTGCTGTCGTGTTCCCTTCGGGCCTTATCTTGGCCAACACCAGGGCGACGTTCGAAGCGTTCTTCAGCACCAGAATGGATTTCAATCGCACCACGCGCGTGGGTGAGATTCATGCGGGCGGCTGGAGAGGCTTGCCGGAACTCGTTGCGGGGGTGCTGCTGCCCATCTTTGCCTTTGCGGAATCCAACTGGAGCGCGGTGTTTTTCTTTTTCGCCGTGGCCGGATTGGTTTCGATCGGCGCCATGGGCGCTTCCGGCGCCGGGGAGCCGGTGCGAAGCCGCATCACGCCCGGCGAGTAAATAAAATATTAACCTTCCGATCGCCTCTTTACACCTGTTTGCATGCTCTTCACCCTTAAGCGGTAGAGGGGATCCATGTCGCAGATTTGCGGACGGGTTATCACGCTGACATTTGCGGCGACAGCGTTGGCAGGCTGCGCCAGCGATCGCGCCTTTTATGAACCCTCGGCCCACGAAAGTCTGCCCAGAGCTGGGCGTACAACCCAAACATCACCTATCCAGTGCGTTCCGTATGCGCGGGAACATTCCAGTGTGAAAATCTTTGGTGACGCTTGGACCTGGTGGGATCTGGCGGCGGGCAAATTTCCCCGCGGGTCCGTACCTGGGATCGGTTCGGTTATGGTGCTGGCCGGTTATGCGGGACCGAAGAGTGGTCATGTCGCTGTGGTGCGCTCGGTGACGAGTTCGCGCGAGATCCGCGTCGACCACGCCAACTGGCTTGATGACGGCGCAATCTATCTGGACGATCCGGTCGCGGACGTATCGAACGCCAACGATTGGAGCGAGGTCCGGGTCTGGAACGTCAAGGCCCAAGCCTGGGGCGGCAGAATCTATCCCGTTCAGGGCTTCATCGGCCCAGCCGAGGGCGTGGCGAACGATCATATCGCCAGGGCCGACCTGGGCGACAGCCAGGACGAAGGCCAATCATACCAGCCGCTTGGCAATTGAGGGGAACCCGGTCAAGGGATTTGAACCGGACCGTCGAAAAGCCTATTTTCCCCGCCCGCCGCCGGGCGATGCCCAATTGGTAGTGTTCTCGACTGAGAAGCTGTTCCTATCGTCAAATGAGCACCCCGTGAATCTCTCGAGTCCGGTCCAGACCGCTACTCCTGCCTCGAACCAGATCGAGCAACCTTCGCTCAAGCGCGAACTGGGCCTTACGCTTGGTGCACTGGGCGTGGTGTTCGGCGATATCGGCACCTCACCGCTCTATGCCATGCGCGAAACCGTGCAAGCCGCGGCTGGCGGTCACGTACCGGGCGCAGCCGCTGTTTACGGCGCAGTCTCGCTGATCTTCTGGGCACTGGTGATCGTGGTCACGGTCAAATACGTCGTCTTCATCATGCGCGCCGACAATAACGGCGAAGGCGGCGTGCTGGCGCTGGCAGCGCTCGCGCATCGCGCGCCGGTCAATCGCGCCGTCAAGACCGCGATTGGTATCGCCGCGCTATTGGGGTTGGCGCTGTTTTATGGCGACGGCATGCTGACGCCGGCAATTTCAGTCCTTTCTGCAATGGAAGGCTTGGCGGTGGACGGCAGCTCCTTCTCCCTCTTGGTGCTTCCCCTCACCATTTTCATCCTGTTGGGCCTGTTCCTTTTGCAGCGCCGCGGCACTGAAAAGATTGGCAATTTGTTCGGTCCCGTTATGGCGCTTTGGTTCGTCGTAATTGCCATTCTGGGCGTGAGCGCCATCATCAAGTCGCCGCAGATCCTGCTTGCCGCCAATCCGCTTTATGGCGTGGCGCTCTTCAGCCGCGAGCCGTGGACCGCCTTCGTCACATTGGGCTTAGTGGTATTGGCGGTGACCGGTTGCGAAGCGCTTTATGCCGATATGGGCCATTTCGGGCGGCGCTCGATCCGCTGGGCCTGGCTCTATTTCGCCTTTCCCGCCTTGATCCTGAATTACTTCGGTCAGGGCGCGCTGCTTCTGTCACATCCGGCGGACGCGTCCTTCCTGTTCTATGCCCTGGTACCCGATTGGGCGCATTATCCCATGGTGGCGCTGGCTGCGATCGCTACCGTCATCGCCTCTCAGGCGGTGATTTCCGGCGTCTTTTCAATCACCCGGCAGGCCGTGCAGTTGGGACAATTGCCACGCATGGAGATCCGCCACACTTCGGCAGTCGAGCGAGGACAAATCTATGTACCCCGCATCAACGTTTTATTGGGTGCGGGCGTTATCCTGATTGTTTTGATCTTCAAAACCTCCGACGCGCTGGCTTCGGCCTATGGCATCGCGGTAACTGGCGTCATGGTGATCTCTACCGTGCTGGTGGGGGTGGTGGCCTATCATCGCTGGGGCTGGTCGAAATGGACTGTTTTCGGCGTTTTCGGCGCGCTTGGCCTGGTAGACCTTGCCTTCCTCGCCTCCAATGCGTTGAAAATCGTCCAAGGCGGCTGGTTGCCTCTTGCAGTCGCGGCCGCGGTGTTCGTGGTGATGGACACTTGGCGGGTCGGGCGACGCGTCTATATGGAAAAAGTGCGCGAAGGCTCGCTCTCGCTCGACCTGTTCCTGGAGCGAGCCGACAAAATGACTCAGCGCGTGGCTGGTACGGCCGTGTTCATGAGCGCGCGTGGCGACATGGTGCCCGGCGCTCTGTTGCACAGCCTCAAGCATTTCAAAGTAATGCATGAGCGCGTGGTGCTGGCGACTGTGACGGCGGCGGATACGCCGTTCGTAGCCGCCGGGCGTCGCATCGCCGTGGAAAAATTGGGCAAAGGATTTTTCGTCGCCCGCCTGGTCTATGGCTTCTTCGAAAGCCCCGACATCCCGCAGGATCTGGCGCTGGCGAGAGCCCATGGCTTGGCGTTGGAGATGGACCAGTCCACCTTCTTCCTGGGGCGCGAGACCTTGGTACCGGGCGAGCATCCAAGCCTTAGCCGCTGGCGGGTTGCGCTTTACATGTGGCTGGCGTCGAATGCGCAAGGGCCTGCACGTTTCTATCACCTGCCGCCGGGGCGCGTGGTCGAATTGGGCACCCAGGTTACGATTTAATCCAGCGCGTAAACCAGCGCCTTTAAATATGCGCTCTCCGGCAGCATGGGATGCACCGGATGATCGGGTCCTGCACCAGATGTGCGGATCAGAGAAGCCCTACGGCCGGCACGCGAAATTCCAGCTGCGCATTCACCTGCGAAACGTTCCAGCGGGATATTGTGGGAACAGGAGGCAAGCAAAAGCACGCCTCCCCGTGCCGTCACGTCGGCGGCCAGCCGCGCCAATTTGCGATAGGCTTTCGCCCCCGGTTCTAGATCTTTTTTCGATTTGACGAAGGGCGGCGGATCGGCGACGACGATGTCGAATGTCTCTTTCCTAGCCGCCAATCGGCTCAATTCCTCGAACACGTCTGCCTTGACGGCGCGGACCGAAAGCCGGTTCGCCGCGGCGCTCTGCTCTGCGAGGGCCAGCGCGCTTTCGGAAGAGTCCAGGCAGATCACTTCTTTCGCTCCAGCCTGCGCGGCCAGAATGCCGAAGCCGCCGGAGTAACTATAGGCGTCCAGAACCGTGCGCCGGTGCGCCAGAGCTGCGGCGAAAGCCCGATTGTCGCGTTGGTCGTAATACCAGCCGGTTTTCTGGCCCGACCCGAGATCGGCGAAATAGCGAGCCCCATTCTCTTCCACCACGATGCGGCCCGCACTACCCAGTTCAGCGCGCACATAGGAAGGCAGACCTTCCAAAGCGCGGGCTGGCGTGTCATTGCGCAAAATGATTGTCGCCGGATCGAGCAAATCCCGTAAAGCGGCGATTAATTCACCGAGCGCCAACTCCATGCCGGCGATAGTGATCTGCAATACGAAGACATCGTCGAAACGGTCGATTATCAGCCCGGGCAAGCCGTCGCCTTCGGCATGAACCAGTCTGTAGTAGGGGCGGGAATAGAAACGCTCGCGAAGCATCAAGGCGTGCGTGAGTCGTTCGGTGAAGAACGCCTTGGTCGCCGCCTCATCAGGTGTCCGCGCAAACAGCCTGGCCACGATCAAACTCTTCGGATTGAAAAAGCCGCTGCCCAAGACTTGACCGTCATCGCCACGGACATTCACCACGCTGCCGGGCGCCAGACTTTCACCGCCGGCCGCGATCTCGTTGGAAAAGATCCAGGGTGCGCCGGCCCGCGCCCGGCGGCCTGCCCGGGGTTTCAAGATGATGACCGCGCGCTTGCTCATAATGAGGCGTTAGCATGGGACATGCCCAAAAAGAACCCCTGGCGCCCCGCTAAGCCTTTGAATCTATGGTTGCACTGCGACCGCGGGTAACAGGACAGTTTGCGGACTTGCACGCACGCATTTGGCCTTTAAAGATGCCCGCGCATTCAGGGGAGACAGAGCATGTCCGTCGACGGAAAATGGGAAATCACGATCAATTCGCCGATGGGCGCCCAGAAAGCCACTCTGGACCTGAAGGCCGAGGGTGCCACTTTGTCTGGCACCCAAACCGCCATGCAGGGTACCCAGGCGGTCAGCAACGGCAAGATCGACGGCCATAATTTGACCTGGTCGGCCTCGATCACCTCGCCCATGCCGATGACTTTGGAATTCGCGGGCACCGTGGACGGCGACAAACTTTCGGGCAGCGTCAAGGCGGGCGCGTTCGGTTCTTTTCCATTCAGCGGTGGCCGTTCCGCCTAATGGCAGCGCCGCATCCTTGAAGGGGCGGCTTTGGCGCCGCCCCTTTTGCTTTAGGAGAAAAACGCCTTGGCGCAGAAAAGTACCAATCACGCGAGCGCAAATAGAAAAGGCGGTTTGCCGTGAACCTTCCCCTTCATCGCGAAGGCTGGCCCTTCATCGCCCTGTTTGCGGCAGTCAATCTGCTGGCTTTCCTCTTTTCTGCCTGGCTTGGCATCATTCTTTTGCCGCTGACATTGTGGTGCGTCGCGTTTTTCCGCGACCCTGATCGCAACACTCCGCACGAGCCGGGGCTTATCATCTGTCCCGCCGATGGCCGCATGCTGCCCGTGGTGGATGCCGTACCGCCCCTGGAACTGGGTTTGGGCGAACGCCCGCGGCCGCGCCTTTCCATCTTCATGAACGTGTTCAATGTGCATGTGAACCGCAATCCGGTGTCGGGCACGGTGATCGCCAAATCCTACCGGACGGGCAAATTCATCAATGCCTCTTTCGACAAGGCCAGTATTCATAATGAGCGAATGTCGCTGCGCATAAGGCCCGAAGGCGACGATGGGAGCCACGATCTGGCGGTAGTGCAGATTGCCGGCCTAGTGGCGAGGCGGATCGTCTGCGACTTGACTCAGGGTCAGGGGGTGCGGCGAGGCGAGCGATTTGGCATTATCCGCTTTGGCAGCAGGGTGGACGTCTATCTGCCGCCGGGAGTGGTCGCAATTGCCCAAGAAGGTCAGATCGTGAGAGCGGGCGAAACCATATTAGCGAGGTTCGAGAAGTGAGCGAGATCGAGCAGCAACAACCGCCCAAGCGCGAGCGTGGCGCACGCCGAGCGCGGGCGCGGCAAATCGTGGCCGCAAGACTGGAGAGGTTGGAAGATCTGTCGATCGGCAAGCTGGTGCCTTCGACCTTGACCTTGCTGGGCCTTTGCAGTGGCGCCACCGCGATCCGCTTCGCGCTGACGTCCGGCTGGCACACCGCTGTGGCCTGCGTGGTCCTGGCCATGATCTTCGACATGCTGGACGGACGCGCCGCGCGAATGTTCGGCGCCGACACGCGTTTTGGCGCCCAGCTCGATTCGCTCGCCGACCTGGTGAGTTTTGGAGTCGCGCCCGGCATCATAATGTATGTCTGGAGTCTTGAGCGCATGGGCGTTGGCGGCTGGATCGCTGCGCTCATTTTCTGTGCCTGCAGCGCCATTCGGCTCGCCCGCTTCAATGTCCAGAGCGTCCGCGACGAAGGCGCCACCAAAGCCAATCCTTATTTCACCGGCCTCCCCACACCGGCCGCCGCATTCATGATGCTGCTGCCCATGCTGATCAGTTTTCAATGGAGCGGCCAGATCGTGCGCGAACCATGGGTCGTGGGAACGATGATCGCTATCACTTCGGCCTTGATGGTGAGCAGGCTTCCAACGCCCTCCATCAAATATATGCGGCTTTCACGCGAACATCGCTTCCTCGCAGGGGTTTGTGGCGGCATCCTGGCTATGCTTTTGATCATTTGGCCCTGGGCAACCCTCACCTGCGGTCTATTGATCTATGTCGCCACTATCCCCGTAGCTGTGGTGGTGCATCATCCCGCCGCGCGCCAGCAGCGCGCCGCATTGCATCACTGAGGCCGGCCGGCGAAGCGGAACGCGGCGCCGAAGTACGGTCGGAGCGTTACTGACCCGAGGCCTCTGCGCACAGCGTTGGAGATCAAGGAAAATATTGATAGATCCAGGTTTCCGTGAGCGTCTTATCTCCGAGCTTGAGGAAACAGCGAAGGTCGATCGGCGATTTTCCCTCAAGCGTGATGTCGAACAGACAGCGCCAGCGATTGGTGCCAACAACTCTGATCACATAGGCGCCTTCGGCCCTGCCGTTTGAGACACTGATCACCGGCGTCACGTCATAACGTTGCTGCATCTGGTCGAGCGGGCCGCCCTGCCAGTCGATAGCGAATTTGCGCTTGTTCTGCGGCGGGGGTTGGCCCGGTATGCCGCCGCGACCGATGCGGGTGGCAACGGCGCGAGCCAGTGTTTTGGGATAATTCGGCTCGGCATCCTGCCAGTAAAGACGATAATCGAAGCTCAGCGTGTCGCCACTTTTGACTTCTTTTTCCGGGCGCCAATAGACCACGATATTGTCGTGCGTCTCGTCATCGGTGGGGATCTCGACCAGCTGGACGGCGCCCGTGCCCCAATTGCCTTTGGGCTCGACCCAGATTCCGGGGCGCTTGTTGTAAAAGGCGCCGTCGTCCTGATAATTCTCGAAATCGCGATCGCGCTGCATCAACCCGAAGCCTTTGGGATTGGTGTCCACGAAGGAGTTGGTTTGCAAGCTGGGCGGATCGATAAGGGGCCGCCAGATGCGTTCGCCCTTTCCGTTCCAAATCGCAAGTCCGTCGCTGTCGTGAATTTCCGGACGCCAGTCAGCCGCCTTGGGGCGCTCATTCTCGCCATACCAATACATACTGGTGAGGGGTGCGACGCCCAATCTGGTGATGTCGGCGCGGAAAAATAATTCGCAATGGACATTCATCACCACTGCGCCGCCCTGCGCCGCATTCTTGGTGCAGTCGAATTTGTAGGCGCCAGTGATACTGGGCCCTTCCAGCAGCGCATACACCGTCACCACGGGCCCATTTTCCTGGAGCCAGAATTGGGAAAAACGGGGAAACTCTTCCGCAGTCTGAAGCGCAGTGTTGATGGCGATGCCCCGGGCTGAAGCGCCATATTGTCCGTCCTGGCCGGCGGAGCGGAAATAGCTGGCCCCTTGAAAGGCCAGCCAGTCGACTGCTGAGGCCTGACTTTCCATCACACGAAAGCCGGCGAAGCCCAGCTGGGCCAACGGCTTGGGATCCAGGCCGGAGTTGGTGTAGTCGAAATAATCCGGGGAATAGATTATCTGCCGCGCCATTTGCTTGCCGCGGGTCCGAGCCGGGAGAGCAAAAATATCCACGGGATCGCCGGAATATTTGTTGAGATGGAAGAAGGCGATAGGGTCGGCGCCCGCTACGCCCCGCCAGAGAGCGTCCTCAGGACGGAAGTGGATTTTCTGGGCCTTGTCGAAATCCACACCTTGGATGATGGATTTTGCTGGGGGCTCGACCGGCTGATAAGCACCTGCGGCAAGCTTTCTGGCGCGCGCGCTGAGGCTTTCGAAGCTGAACGGGCGGGACGGCCCCATCTTGAGCCCGGACGGGGATGATTTCTGGGCCAGGCTGGCGCGCACCGGAACCAGCCCCAGGGCGGCAAGGCTGGCGATGAGTTTACGTCGGTCAAAGCGGGTCATAAGTCAGGCTCCGGACGGATCGCCAATAGGGGTCAAAGGTGGAAAAGTTGGGGCGGCCGCCCCTCTCGCAATTGGACCGCGAATTCTCCCCACCTGATCCATGATTTCGCCGTAATGTTCGCGCAGGTTCAAGGCCCGCCAGATTTCCAAAGGGCCTCATGGATCGCGACGGCTTTCTTTTGCAAGGCGAGTTTTTTCCCGCCGCAACTCCACCACGCAGCTTTGCTCCCATGCCGATCCAGCCCTTGGTCCCCTGGACTTTGCCGCGTCTGGCCGCCGCCGGGTTCGCGTGGCTGACTGCGGAAACGCTCCCGGCGCTGCCGGAGCCCCTGACGGCCACCAAGCGCCGTGTCTGACATCGCTGTCCGGCGATGGATCTTTCTGTTTCTGGTTGGTCTGTCGACGGCTGGCGCGGTCTTCAAGCTTTACCAGGTTCTCCGCGTTGACGGCATTGACGCCCTGGAATTTGTTTTCCTGATCTTGTTCGCGATCCTGTTCGGCTGGGTCGCGGCGTCATTCTGGCTGGCGGTGTTCGGGGCGTTCGCCCGCCTGATTGGCGCGCGATTGTTGCCATTGGTCGAAAGCGCTCAACCGTCTGTGTCGCGTACCGCCATCCTGATGCCGATTTATAACGAGGATGTGGACCGGGTTTTTTCCGGGGTGCAGGCGATCCTCGATTCGCTGGCGACTGCGGGGGCACAAGGCTTCGACTTTTTCATCCTCAGCGATTCGACCGACCCCGCCAACTGGGTAGCCGAGGAAGTGGCCTGGCAGCGCCTGCGCCTCAGCCTGGAGCCGGAAGCGCGCGTCTTTTACCGCCATCGCCAGCGCAATGTCGGGCGCAAAAGTGGCAACATTCAGGACTTCTGCGAAAATTGGGGGGCAGCCTATGACTATATGCTGATCCTGGATGCTGACAGCCTGATGAGCGGCGGGACTCTCACTGCCCTGGTTCGGCTGATGGATGCCAACCCCAAGGCGGCGCTGATCCAGGCACCGGCGACGTTAGTAGGGCGGAGCACATGTTTTGCTCGCATGCAGCAATTCGCCTCCAGCGCCTATGGGCCGACCTACAATGCGGGGCTTTCCTGGCTGCAAGGCGAAGACGGCAATTACTGGGGCCATAACGCGATCATTCGCGTGCATGCGTTCCAGTCGAGCAGCGGCTTGCCGAAATTGCCCGGCCGCGCGCCCTTCGGCGGAGAAATCATGAGTCATGATTTCGTCGAAGCGGCTCTTTTGCTTCGGGCCGGTTGGCAGGTTTGGATGGCGCCCGATCTTGGCGGAAGTTACGAAGAGCCGCCGCCCACCATCTACGATCACCTCAAACGGGACCGCCGTTGGGCGCAGGGCAATTTGCAACATGCGCGGGTTCTTCTCGCTCAAGGCCTGAAACTACCCTCGCGGCTGCATATGGTGATGGGCATCATGTCCTATCTGGCCTCGCCGCTGTGGCTTTTGCTGTTGATCGTGTCGGGACTGGAGATGCTCCTGCCGTCAGGGATCGCACCTTTCACCTATTTTGGACGGCAGCCTGAATTGCCACTCCTGGTCCCACAGGCGATCCCGCTCTTTCAACTCACCATCGCCACGCTGATCCTGCTTTATGCGCCCAAGCTATTGGCGCTGGTTGTGCTTCTCACCCAGCCGGACGCGGTCAAATCGCATGGCGGCGTCGCCGGCGTGCTGCGTTCGGTACTGCTGGAAAGCCTGTTCGCCACTTTGTTTGCGCCGGTGGCGATGCTGTCGCACAGTTGGTTTCTACTCAACATTCTGGTGGGCCGCGCCACTGGCTGGACCACGCAGGCCCGCAGTGACCGTGGCCTGTCTTTTTGGTTCGTCATGAAGAATTTCTGGCTGCATACACTGATCGGCGTGCTGGTGACTTTTTGGCTTTACCGTTTTGCACCCGAGAGCCTGCCCTGGTTTCTTCCCTTGCTGATCGGGCTGATCCTGGCAGTGCCATTGGTCCAACTTACGTCCAGCCTAAGTTTGGGTGAAGGATTGGCGCGTCTGCGCACGTTTCTGGTGCCCAGCGAGACCACCAACATTCCCGTCCTGGCACGGGCCAATCAATTGACGACCGGTCACGACGCCGCAAAGGAGGCGTCAGACTACCGTCGCCTTGTGCTCGAAGACCCATCCGTCATGGCGCTCCACCTCAGATTGTTGCGCGAAGCCCCGCCAGAACTTGAAATGCCACGCGCGCAACTCGCCGTGCTGGTCGACGCGGCGAGGCGGCGCGAAACGGAAGCGTTCAGCCGGCAGGATTGGGTAGCACTCCTGTCCGACGCCGAGAGCTTGGAAGCGGCGACCTATGCTTTCCCCTCCGGCCTTCGCAACCCCGAGGGTCTACTCGGTTCGAGCGAGTAGGCCGCGGTCATCATTTTCTTTTGGCTTCTTTATCCAGCGCGTTGAAATCTTCATCGCTCAAGATAATTTCGGCCGCCGCGACGTTCTCCTCCAGATGTGTGACTTTACTTGTACCCGGTATAGGCAACATCACCGGACTGCGCTTTAAAACCCAAGCGAGTGCGATCTGGGCCGGCGTCGCTTTGTGCTTCCGGGCAATGCCGTTCAACAGCGAACCCGGCCGCGTCAGATCACCGGCCGCCAGGGGGTACCAGGGGATAAAGCCGATACCGTGTTTTTCACAATGCGCCAGCACATTCTCGCTGCCACGGTCCACCAGATTGTAGCGATTTTGCACGGTTGCTACGGGAAAGACTTTGCGCGCCGCCTCGATTTCTTCCACCGAGACTTCGCTCAGGCCGGCCCGGGCGATTACGCCTTCATCCAGCAATTGCCTGATGGCGGCAAATTGCTGGTCGCGCGGGACCTCGGGATCGATGCGATGCAATTGCCAGAGCGCGATCGTCCTGACCTTAAGCCGCTCGCGGCTTTTCTTTGCGGCTTTGACGAGGTAATCGGGATCGCCTTTGGTCTGCCATTGTTCCCGTCCTCCGCGCGTTAGGCCGCCCTTGGTGGCGATCAAAAGTCCCTGGTAAGGGTGGAGCGCTTCGCAGATTAGATTTTCCGAAACTTCCGGCCCATAGGCGTCGGCGGTGTCGATGAAATTCACTTGAAGACCCGGCAGCCTTCTGAGAGTTGCGAGCGCTTCCTCTTTATTCTCGGGAGGTCCCCATACGCCCTCGCCGGTGACGCGCATGGCACCAAAGCCAAGGCGATGAACCTTCATTTTGCCGATCGAGAAGTCGCCTGATTTTGCCGCGCTGACCATGGGGTTATTCCTTTGGTGAAACCGAATCTTTGCGGGAGTGACCTTGAAACAGGTGACCAAGGCCACCAGTTCCGGGCCCTTAAAAAGAAAACGGCCCCGAGACGGGGCCGTTTTCCTTAGTTGTCAAGATAACTCAGCCGTTGTCCGGCAAGGTGTAGCAAATATACTCGCCTGAGTAATCGCCGCCCGATACCGCAACAATGATGTATTGCTTGCCATTGACCATGTAGGTCATGGGCGAGCCAGACTGCGAGGCAGGCATCAACACGTTGCCCACTTCCTTGCCAGTCGCCTGATCGTACGCCCGAAGCGGCGCGCCGCGCGGATGATCGGGTGTGGTGGTGACCTGGCCGTCACCCGCAATCACCAAGGACTTGGTCACCAGTGTGCCGATATTGAAGCCGGCCTGACCGGTCCTGGGCACATTGATGCCCTTGAGCGCGGGGTTGTTGCGGATGGCGTCCGGCGTGTCGCCATGGGCCACCTGCCAGACAATATCCCCCTTATCGAGATTGATAGCGCTAATGGTGGCGTAAGGCGGTTTCAGCAGCGGCAGACCCTGGATGGAGACGGTGCGAAAACCGCCGCCGCCACCTGCCGCCGGCGGACGAGCCGGGCGCTTGGGCGTGGGCGCTGCATCCGCGCCGGAATCGGCACCCGCGGCATTGACCATCACAATGCGCTGGCCGGCCAGGCCCTCTACATAAGGAAGATCGGTCATGCCCGGAGGCGGCGGCACCAGAGCGGTCAAGGACATGCAATCATTGCAGCCGTAAATATAAGCCGTGTGGTTCTCGGGATTGAAAGAACCGCCCGGCCAATTGGTACCGCCATTGGCCGCGCCCACCATGATGGTGGCGATGGGGCCGTTGGGATTGGACAATACTGGCGGTGTATAGATAGGACCGATCTTGTATTTCTTGATCGCTTCCAGCGCTTCCGCATGCATGGCGGGTGTGAAGTCGATCAGTTCGTCGGCGGTCACGCCCGTGCGGGTATAGGCGGCGGGCTTGGTGGGAATGGGCTGTGTTGGCGCATACCACTCGCCGGGAACGTTACCCTTTTCTACTTTGCGTTCGGGCATCGGCCACACCGGCTTGCCGGTCAGCCGATCGAACACATAGAGCATGCCCATTTTGGTGGGGGTGGCCACGGCCTTGACCGGCTTGCCGTTGACATTGATGTCCATCAACAGCGGCGCCGAGGACATGTCATAGTCCCAGATCTCGTGATGGATGAGCTGGAAATACCATTTCATCTTGCCGGTATTGAGATCCACCGCCACCAGGCTGTCGCCATAAAGGCCGTTGCCGGGACGCTTGCCGCCATAGAAGTCCGAGGTGGGCTGTTCGACCGGAAGATAGGCAAGACCGGCCACCGGGTCGGCGGTCATCTCGGTCCATACCCCGGTGTTGCCGGTATAGGTGTTCGAATCGTCCAGCCAGGTTTCCGCGCCGGGCTCGCCCTTTTGCGGGATGGTGTGGAATTCCCAGAGCTTCTTGCCGGTGCGCACGTCATAGGCGCGGGCCGACCCCTTGTTGTTCTTGTAGCTGGTGGGGGTGAAGCCTTCGCGGAAGGCAGAGCCGACAAGAACCTTGTCGCCCACGACCGTGGGCGCCGACTGCCAGCCGATCTCGCCGGTGGTTAGATCGGGCTCGATCTTCTGATCGTCATCGGCCTTCAGATCGACCGCGCCGTCATTGCCGAACGAGGTCACGCGCTGGCCGGTCTTGGCGTCCAGGCAGATCAATTGATAGCCGGGCGTGGTATAGAGGATGCGGGCTTCCTTGCCGTCGCTCCAATAGACCGGACCACGGCCGGAAAGCTGACGGGGAGCAGCCGCGCCACGCGCGCCTTCCTTCTCGCCATGCACCCAGAGGAGTTCGCCCGTCACCGCATCCAGCGCGACGATCGCGCGGCGCGATCCGGCCGTAGCATAGACCACGCCATTCACTTCCAGCGGCGTGCCTTCCAGCTTGAATTCCGGGCGGTTGCCCATGTTGTCGGTCTTGAAGCGCCAGGCCACTTCCAGGTTGGAGAAGTTCGACGCGTTGATCTGGTCCAGCGGTTTGTATTTGCTGCCACTGATATCGCCCGTGTAGACGGGCCAATCGACATTCTGGCCGCCGGTCTGCGCGACCGCCGATCCAGCCAGGAGTACGGCCAGCAGGCCCCCGCCCATCACATATTTCTTTCTGCCCAGTGACATGATTTCCCCTTGGTAAAAACTGAAAGATCGCGTTTTCGATTTCGCGCTGCGCGCCCACAAACGCGCTATGCACCTAGGGGCGCAATTTCATCGCGAAAGACAAGGCTGTAAAGACAACAATCACCCATGTCGCACCGCATCACTCACTTTTATGAGGTGAGTTTTTTAAGTCGCCGCCAAGCCATTGATATACAAAGATTAAATCTGAGGCGGGTGGGCGCTCTTCCACCCTTGCGCGAAAGCGCCGCAGGAGCGGCGTCCCCTTTGAGTCGGCGCAACTTCTACCGGGGCACAACTTCCCGAACGGGATGGCGAGCGCTTAGTATCGCCCGTCAAAAGGGAGAGAATCGTGGAGCAAATGGATCAAGACTCACATGCCGTGTCGCGACGGTCGCTGTTGAAATTGATCGGCACCACAGCGGGCAGCGCCGTGATGTACGACACGATGGTGGCCATGGGCTATGCGGGCACTTCGGACTTCAACGGCCCCATCAAATTATCGGGTGACGTCAAAGGCGCTTCGGTGCTGGTGTTGGGCGCGGGCCTGGCGGGCATGACCGCGGCCTATGAGTTGCGCAAGGCCGGCTACAAGGTGCAGGTCCTGGAATATAACGACCGGCCAGGTGGGCGGAACTGGTCGCTTTATGGCGGCGACACCTATACCGAAATGGGCGGCAACACCCAGCATATCGAGTTCGACAAAGGCCTCTATTTCAATCCCGGTCCATGGCGCATCCCCTATCATCATCGAGGCCTGCTTCATTACTGCAAGCAGTTGAACGTGCCGCTCGATTCCTTCGTGATGGTCAATTACAACGCCTATGTCCATTCGACCAAAGCGTTCAACGGCAAACCGCAGCGCTATCGCCAAATCGCGGCCGATTTCGATGGCTATGTGGGCGAACTTCTCGCCAAGGCCACCAGCCAGGACAAGCTCGACGGCGCAGTCACCAAGGATGAAAAGGACGGACTGTTGCAGGTACTGCGCTTTTGGGGCGCGCTCGACAAGAATTACGAATATAAAAAGAGCGAAGCCGCAAGCAATATGCGGGGTTTCGATGTCGACCCAGGCGGCGGCTTGAGTCCGCTGCCGGTCGATTCCGATCCCTTGCCGATGAAGGAGCTATTTGGCTCCGGCATGTGGTTCTCGGTCATTGCCGGAAAAATTTATGAATTCCAGACGCCCTTGTTCCAAGCCACCGGCGGCATGGGCATGATCGGCAAGGCCTTCGGCCGTTCGCTAGGCAACTTGATCAAGTATAATTGCAAGGTCACGGACATTAAGCAGGACGGCAAGGGCGTCACCGCCACCTATATCGACTCCAAAAAAGGTGGCGCAGCGCAAACCACGCATGCCGATTGGTGCGTCTGTACTATCCCCGCCTCGGTCTTGAGCCAGATTCCAATGACTGTGGGCGCGCCGATGCGCAATGCGATCAATTCTATTTCCTATGATGCCGCGTTCAAAGTGGGATTGGAATTCAAACGCCGCTTTTGGGAAGAAGATGACGACATCTATGGCGGCATCACTTATACCGACCAGCCCATTTCCAACATCAGCTACCCCTCGAACGATTATCACAGGCCGGGTGGTGGAGTGTTGTTGGGTGGTTATATCTTTGGCGACAGTCCGGCGACCTTCAATTTTTCGGCCCTCTCGGCCCAGGACCAGATCAAGGCGGCGCTGGAACAGGGCGCCAAAATCCATCCGCAATATCCCAAAGAAT
>Ga0126381_100000609_pt1 | contig 39368 bp, 32 predicted proteins | sample PanSoiMetPlot_28_FD_96465 | JGI IMG/M metagenome (GOLD analysis project Ga0126381, IMG submission 96465) | Tropical forest soil microbial communities from Panama - MetaG Plot_28 | ecosystem: Environmental > Terrestrial > Soil > Tropical forest > Bulk soil | place: Panama | collected 2016-02-17 | reverse complement strand
GCTCTGTTTCCCGGACCGATGCGGGCAGCGCCTCCAGTGCGCCAACAAGCGTCGGTCCCCGATGCCACTCGAGCAGCGAAGAGGGTTGACACAGATTGACGCCGTCGCGCGCCGATACCGGCACGAGCGCACACGCCTCGATACCCATTCTGGCCAGAGCGCCGCCGACTTCGCTTTGGCACTGCGCGAACACTTTTTGCGAGTAGTCGACCAGATCCATCTTGTTGATCGCCACCACGATGTCGCGCACGCCGAGCATCTTGAGCACGTAGGCATGCCGCAGCGTCTGCTCTTCGCTCCCCGTGCGCGCGTCGAGGACCAGCAGCGCCGCGCTCGCGGCCGACGCTCCACTGACCATGTTTCTGAGCAGCTCCTTATGACCGGGAGCGTCAATAACTACGAATTCTCGCCGCGGTGTTTTCAGCCGCACGCGCGTCGTGTCGAGGGTAATCGCCTGGTCGCGTTCGGCCTGGAAGCTGTCAAGCGCGAACGACCATTCCAGCGGAACGCCGCGTTTAGCGGACAGCGCGGCCAGCTCCTCAGCCTTGCCGGCCGGCAGCTGCCCCAACTCGTGCAGCAGGCGCCCGAGCAGGCTCGACTTGCCATGATCTACATGGCCGGCGAGTACCAGCGCCGTCAGCGCTTCGCGCTCCATCACATGTAGCCGGCGCTGCGCAGCCGCTCAAACGCGTCCTCGCGCTCGTGATCCATGCTTCGGCCCGCGCGTTCTGATTCCCGCGTGCGCTCGAGCTCGGCGATGATGTCGGCAATGGTCGCCGCCGTAGACGCGATTGGTTTGGTAATGTCGGACTCGCCCAGCGACCGGAAACGCCTGCCGTCGCGGGCGAAATACAGGTCGCAGACGGGAATGCCTTCGCGCTGGGTGTAGCGCCACACGTCGAGCTCAGTCCACGAGAGCAGCGGATGAACGCGCACGTGAGCGTCGGCGGGGAAGTCCGTCTGGAACTGATCCCAGAGCTCGGCTGGCTGATCCCGAAAATCCCACCTCCCGTCGGCGCGGCGCGGGCTGAAGATCCGTTCCTTGCCGCGAACCGCCTGCTCGTCGCGCCGGATGCCGAGCAGAATCCCGCGCAGTTGGCGTTCGGTGATGATCCGCTTCAGCCCCAATGTCTTTCGTGCGGCTGCACGAGCAGCGGGAGGCAGCGTCGGGTCCGTCTCCTCGAGCGGCGGGCAACGGACGTTGACATAATCGAGGGACCATTCCTGCGCCAGCCGGTTGCGAAACGCGTAAACCTCGGGGAATTCGTTGTCGGTGTCGAGCAGCATGACCGGGAACGGGACACGCCCGAGAAATGCCTTGCGGGCGAGCCATACCAGGGTGTTCGAGTCCTTGCCCAGCGACCATAGCAACGCCAGCGGCTTAAGTCGCGCATACGCCTCGCGGATGATGTAGATGGATTGCTGCTCGAGGGCGTGCAGATGCTCGGACAAGATGCAGGCGCTTTCAAAAAGGCGCCATCATAGCAGCGCCGAAAAACCGACGGGCGGCTGTTAGCCGCCCGCCGTCGCGCTACGAGCTCTTCCGTCTTCGTCGGCGATCGAAATTGTTGATGATCGCCTGAGCCTCCAAGGAGCGCGCTTAGCGCGATGTTGCTCCCCTGCGAAAATGTCGGCACGTTTTCGCCTGGTCGTTCTTCGGTGTGCTCTTGTTGGTGATATCAGCTGCCTGAGAGCACACGAGTGCCGCGCCGCCACCTCATTGGACAGGTTCGTCGGCAACTCGGCGCTGCCGATGTCTATACTGCCGCCGAGACATCCGCATGCCGTCCAGGCCGCGCGTACTGACTACAATACCGTCCCCCGACGTGGGTTTGCAAGGTTTTCGCAAGGTTTCGCCAGTGGGTGCCGGAAACGGCCGCTGCAGCCTGAACCGCTGCCCGCGACCCGGCGCTCGACTAACCTGTGTAGACCACCTCGCCGCCGACCAGGGTGTACTTCACCTTCCCCGGCAGCTCCAGCCCGAGGAAAGGCGTGTTCTTGCCCTGACTCTTGAGCGAGCTGCGCTCGACGGTCCACCACTTGTCGGGATCGAAGACGCAGATGTCGGCCGACGCGTCGACGCCGAGGTGCCCCGCCTCGATCCCGAGCACTCTCGCCGGATCGGCGGTGATTCGCGACAAGGCAGAAGCGAGCGGAACCTTCGCTTCATTCGCCCATTTGAGCGTCAGGGGCAGCAGCAGCTCCAGCCCGGTCGCGCCCGCCTCGCTTTCGGCGAACGGCAACTGCTTGGCATCGTCGTCGACCGGGGTGTGATCCGAGCACATCAGATCGATGGTTCCGTCGGCCAAACCAGCACGCAGCGCATCCCGGTCGCGGGCGCTTCTCAACGGCGGGACCAGATGGCAGTTGGCATTGAACCAGCCGATGTCGGTATCGCAAAGATGCACATGATTGGCAGCGACATCGCAAGTGACGGCAAGACCGGTGCGCTTGGCGTCGCGCACGAGCGCAACGCCGTCCTGCGTGGAGAGACGAGCGATGTGCACGCGCGAGCCGGTGGCGCGCGCCAGCGCGAAGATCGTATCGAGGGCAATGGTCTCGGCGAAGGGAGGGACCGCTGCCAGGCCGAGCCTCGTCGCAACCTCGCCGTCGTGAGCAACTCCTCCTCGCGCAAGGTGCGCGTCCTGCGGCCGCAGCCACACGCGATAACCGAAAGTCGCCGCGTACTGCATGGCACGCAGAAGTATCTGGGTATCGGCCAGCGGTGCGTCCGCGTGCGAAAACGCGATGCACCCCGCCTCGGAGAGCTCTCCCATCTCGGTTATCGTTTCCCCCTTCAGGCCCACCGTCAGCGCGCCGATGGGATAGACGTGTGCGCAATCGAGTGAGCGCGCGCGGTGCTTGAGCATTTCGACCAACCCTGGCTCGTCCAGCGGCGGATCGGTGTCGGGGGGACAGGCGAGGCTGGTCACACCGCCGGCGATCGCCGCGTGCATCTCCGACTCGAGCGTGGCCTTGTATTCGAAGCCCGGCTCGCGCAGTCGCGCTGAGACGTCGATCAGTCCCGGGCAAACGATTAAGCCCCCGGCGTCGAGCACCCGCTCGGAGCGCCATCCTTCCGGAGTGCTGCCGATGGCAGCGACTTTTCCGCCGCTGATGAACAGTGTCGCCTTCCGATCGAAGTCGTTCCTGGGGTCGATCAGGCGACCGTTGGCAATCTCGATTTTCATCGCAACTTGAAAATCACGCTCGCCCGCATCAGCCCGCCCCCAGCATGCTCATCACCGCCATGCGTACCGCGATGCCGAATGTCACCTGCGGCAGGATCACCGAATGCTTGCCGTCCGCGACCGCGGAGTCGATCTCCACTCCACGATTCATCGGCCCCGGATGCATGACGATCGCGTCCGGCTTGGCCAGCTTGAGCTTGTCCTGGGTGAGCCCGTAGTGCTTGAAGAATTCGCCGGGCGACGGCAGCAAGGCGCCCTTCATGCGCTCGCTTTGCAGCCGGAGCATGACGACGACGTCGGCGCCACGCAGGCCATCGCCCATGTCATGAAACACGTGAACGCCCAGGCTCTCGACCGCGGCGGGCAACAAGGTCTGCGGTCCGATCGCCCGGATCTCCGCCGTGCCCAGCGTGGAAAGACCGTGGATGAGCGAGCGTGCAACGCGTGAATGCAGCAGATCGCCGACGATGGCTACCGTCAGCGCGCCGAAATCGCGCTTGTAGTGCCGTATGGTGAACAGATCGAGCAGACCCTGGGTCGGATGCGCGTGACGCCCGTCGCCGGCATTGATCACATGGATGCCTGCCCGTCCGGAAGCCGAGAGATGGCGCGCAATCAGGTGCGGTGCTCCGCTCTGACCATGGCGGACGACGAACATGTCCGCGTTCATCGCGACCAGATTGTCTATGGTGTCGAGCAGGGTCTCTCCCTTGGACGTCGACGACACTCCGATGTTGAGGTTGATCACATCGGCGGAGAGACGCTTGGCCGCGATCTCGAAGGTCGTGCGCGTGCGTGTGCTGTTCTCGAAAAACAGGTTGAACACCGTCTTGCCACGAAGCAGCGGCACCTTTTTCACATCGCGCTCGGCGATGGAGACAAATGGCACCGCGGTGTCGAGGATGCGGCCGATCACTTCGCGCGGCAGGCCCTCGAGCGTGAGAAGGTGAGTAAGCTCCCCCTTGTCGTTGAGCTGGGGATTAGCCATGCTGGCCGCTCCCGGCAGGCTCGACCGTCAGTTCCAGCCGCCCGTCGCCAAGGCGGCTGAGCACGATCGACAGATCGCGCGCGACCGACACGCGCGCTCCCACGTAAGTCGGCTCGATCGGCAGCTCGCGTCCGCCGCGGTCGATCAGCACGGCGAGTTCGATCGAATCCGGCCGCCCGTAATCGAACAGCTCGTTGATCGCAGCGCGCACCGAACGGCCCGTATAGAGCACGTCATCGACGAGCACGATCCGGCCGCCATTAACTTCGAAGGGCAACGTCGTCGTCGCGACGTTCGCGCGCAAGCCTTTCTTGCTGTAGTCGTCGCGATAGAACGAGACGTCGATATAACCGACGGGATGGTTGCCCGGGAGCATTTGCGCGAGGCGCTCGGCGAGCCACGCTCCGCCCGAATAAATGCCGACCAGGCCGGCATCGATGGCGACCGCGCCCTGCATACGCTCTGCCAGCGACGCGAGTGCGCGTTCGGCGTCAGGCAGACCGTTTGGCGATTCAGTGCTCATCGAGGTAGGCCTGCAGGATGAGTTGCGCCGCGACGCGGTCGCGCAACGGCCGCTGCTTGAGCGTCTTCACGCCCGCCGCAGACAGTGCTTCGGCCGCCGCTCGCGTGGAGTAACGTTCGTCGGCCAGCGCGACAGCGACGCCGAACTTTCCTTCGAGCTGGCGTGCGAAGCGCCGTGCCCGCGCTGTGAGCTCATGTTCCGAGCTGTCGGCGTGCGTCGGTAAACCGACCAGCAGCAGTGCGGGACGCCATTCGTCGACCAGCGCGGCGATCGCAGCGAAGCGTTCTGCATTTTTTTCCGATTCGATCGTCGCCAGCGGGTGGGCGATTCGTGTCGCATGCTCGCCCACGGCGACACCGATGCGCCGCGTGCCGAAATCGAATGCGAGAATGGTGCCGCGCTCGGGCGCGGAGGGCATGGCTCCAGCCGCCACGCCTCACGCGTGTCCGACAGCGCCGGACAACCGCGAAAAATCGATGCCCAGCAGCTTCATCGCCGCCGGAAGGCGAGTCTCGGCGGGCTGGGCAAACACCACATCGGCATCTGCTGCCACCGTGAGCCAGGCATTCTGAGCGATCTCCTGCTCGAGTTGATCAGCCGACCACCCCGCATAGCCGAGCGACACCAGGACATCTTGCGGGCCCTCTCCGTGCCCGACAGCTTCCAGGATGTCCTTTGACGTGGTGAGCCCCAGGTCATCGTTGATCGCGAGCGTCGACTGCCAACTTCCCAGCGGGCGGTGCAGCACGAAGCCGCGATCGATCTGCACCGGGCCGCCATAGTGCACGCGCGCTTCGCGCAACTCAGAGTCGCCGAGCGGAATATTGATCTGCTCGAACAGCGCCGACAGGGTCATGTCGATCGGCTTGTTGATGACAATGCCGAGCGCGCCCTTCTCGTTGTGCTCGCACAGATAGATGAGGGTATGAGCGAAGTGCGGATCGGCCATGCTTGGCATGGCGATCAAGAAGTGGTGGGTCAGGCTGACCCGAGCGTCGCCCATGGAAGCAATTGTAGTCCGGCGAGCCCATCGGCACAAATCGGCGCCGGCATCTCGAGCCTCGCGCTAACCCCGGCACCGGCGTTTCAACGTTCATAGCCCCTGTCGCTCACTCGCTCCGGAGAAAGCCATGGCTTTGTCTGCGCGCTCGTCGCTGTTTGACGCGATTCCGCTCGTCGTCGCGATTGCACTCGCGCCGCTGCCGGCGACGGCGTTTTGCGGATTCTATGTCGGCAAGGCCGATACCAAGCTGTTCAACGAAGCCTCGCAGGTCATCCTGGTGCGCGATGGAGATCGCACGGTGATCAGCATGCGCAACGACTTCCAGGGCGAGCTTTCGGAGTTCGCGCTGGTGGTTCCGGTTCCGGTGGTGCTGCAGAAAAGCCAGATCCACGTCGGCGATTCCAGGATTTTCGAGCGTATCGACGCCTATAGCGCGCCACGGCTCGCCGAGTATTTCGATCCCAACCCTTGCGAAGTGGACCGCGTGGCGCGTGCAGCACAGCTTGCGGTGAGTTCGCCCATGCCGGTTGCCAAGCTCGATTCGAGGCGCGAGAAGGCGCTCGGCGTCACGGTCGAGGCCCACTACACCATCGGCGAATACGATATCGCAATCCTGTCGGCGACGCAGTCCAACGGTCTCGAGCAGTGGCTGCGCCAGAACGGCTACAACATTCCGCCCAAGGCGAGCAAGGCGCTGCAGCCCTACGTGCGGCAGAACCTCAAGTTCTTCGTCGCCAAGGTGAACCTGGCCGAGCAGGCAAAAACCGGTTTCTCGTACCTGCGCCCGCTCCAATTCGCCTTCGAGTCGGAGCGATTCATGCTGCCGGTGCGACTCGGGATGCTCAACGCGCGCGGCCCGCAGGATCTGGTGATCTACGCGCTCACGCGCAACGGCCGCGTCGAGACAACCAACTATCGCACGGTCAAGCTGCCGGCGAACGTCGACTTGCCTCCTTACACCCGCAGTGAATTCGCACAGGTGTACAAGGCGCTGTTCGATGCTCAGGCCCGGCGCGAAGACTATCGCGTGGTGTGGACCGAATATTTCTGGGACATGGCCTGGTGCGATCCCTGCGCCGCGGACCCGCTGTCTTCGAGCGAGTTGCGAGCCGCGGGAGTGTTCTGGCTCGATGTCGACGAGACGTCCGGCGCGCCGCCCGCGGCAGTCGCCCGCCAGCGCGCGCAACCCGTGATGCTCACCCGCCTTCATCTGCGCTACACGCCGGAAACACTGCCTGAAGATCTGATGTTTCAAGAAACGCGGGATAGGCAGAACTTCCAGGCGCGCTACGTGCTGCGCCACCCCTGGAATGGAGAACCAGGCGCGTGTGCCGAGGCAAAACACTATTTTGACGAGCTGACCGTGCGGCGCGAGCGCGAGGCACAGACACTCTCCAGCTTGACCGGCTGGGACTTAGGTCCGATTCGCGCGCGCATGAATCTGCAGCCGGTGCCGCACGCCGCCTGGTGGGAGCGGCTATGGCGCTGATCGAGTGGTCGCGCAGTTGGGCCGCTGCAGCACCGGCATGGCTGCCGCGCGATGCGCGGGTGCTGCAGATTCTGTTTCTTGCGGCGCTGCTGACCACCGGAGTCGTGCTGCGCGACTTTTCCATTCAGCCGTTGCAGGTTGCGCTCACTTTCGCCGCGGGGATCGCGACACAAGCGTGGTGGCTCGATCGCCTCGGTCTCAAGCAACGCGGCTTCCTCTCGGCGATCGTCACCTGCTGCGGATTGTCGCTCTTGCTGCGCGCCGACTCGCTATGGGTGCATCCGCTCGCCGTGGCGTTGGCGATGTCGTCCAAGTTCGTGCTGCGCATCGACGGCAAGCATCTCTACAACCCGGCAAATCTCGGAGTGATCGCGGCGATAACCCTGCTGCCCGGCACGTGGGTCTCGCCGGGCCAGTGGGGGAGCGATCTGGCGCTCGCGGTGTGGTTCCTGATGCTCGGCTCGCTGGTAACTGAGCGCGCCAGGCGGCTCGACGTGAGCTGGGTGTTTCTTTCCGCATTCCTCGGTCTGGTCGCGCTGCGTGTGCTGCTGCTGGGTCAATCGTGGACGATCTTGTGGCATCAGCTCGGCAACGGCGCATTGCTGCTCTTCGCGTTTTTCATGATCTCGGATCCGATGACTGTTCCGAATCGACGCGCTCCGCGCGTCGCCTATGCGCTCATCGTCGCTTGCGGCGCAGCAGCGTGGCAATATGCCTTGTTCCGTCCTAACGCGCTGATCTGGGCATTGTTCCTGCTGACGCCGCTGGTGCCGCTGCTGGACCAGATGTTTCCCGCGAAGCGGTTCCAATGGCGGGCCGAGATGAAACCTGCAAACTAGTGCGGTTTGAGGGCGAGACTCCCGCCGGTCCCGCGCTTCGAATCTTCTGTAACTAGATCGGGCGCCGCGGCGCTTCCGTCGGCGACCCTCCTTGAACCGTTCCCAAGAAGTGCAAGACCTTTGTGTCGGTCGCCGCGCCCACTCGCGGCCGCTCGCACCCTGCTCGCACTGCTCGGGCCCGCGGGCCTCCTTGCGCCGTCATTGCGTAAGGCACAATTCGAGCGTCGGCCGCAAGCGGCGACTCGCAATTCCCCGTCCCGCTCGTGGGGCCCCTCGCCGGGCTCTCGCGCCGCTACTCCTCTTCGTGCTTGCGGTGCTTGGCGTATTCGGTCGCGAGTTGCTGCTGCAGGTTGGGCGGCGCCGGTTGGTAGTGCGAAAGCGCCATGGTCCACGCAGCATGTCCTGCCGTCATCGCCTTGAGCCGCGCGGCGTAACCGTCGAGCTCCGACAGCGGGGCCAGCCCTGAGATCGTTAGCGTTCCGGGTTGCAGCGACTTGGTCCCCGTGACCTGACCGCGGCGGCCCGAAAGGTCACCGGCAATATCGCCCATGTTCGATTCGGGGCAAAGTACTTCGAGGCTGACGATGGGCTCGAGCACGATCGGCCTCGCTTTCTCTATCGCGTCGAGGAACGCCTTGCGCCCCGCCGTGACAAAGGCAATTTCCTTGGAGTCCACCGGATGATGCTTGCCGTCGTAGACGATGACACGCACGTCCTGCAGCGGGAACCCGGCAACCGGTCCCGCCGTTAGCACCTGCTCAACGCCTTTCTGGACCGCCGGAATGAATTGATTCGGGATCGTGCCGCCCTTGACCTCATCCTTGAATTCGAAGCCGGCTCCGCGTGACAGAGGCTCGATGCGCAAGTAGACCTCGCCAAACTGCCCCGCACCACCCGTCTGCTTCTTGTGCCGATGGTGCCCTTCCGATTTGCCCATCACGGTTTCGCGGTACGGGATCCGCGGCGGCCGCGTTTCGATCTCCAGCTTGAATTGGCTCGCCATGCGCTCGAACACCGAGCGCAGGTGCAATTCGCCCAAGCCTCGCAACACGGTCTCGTTGAGATTCGTATCGTGCTCGAGCGAGAGCGTGGGGTCCTCCGCGATCATCTTGTGCAGGACGTCGGAGATGCGCTGCTCGTCCCCGCGCTTCTTGGGTGCGATCGCAAAGCCGTGCATCGGCGTGGGAAACTCCAGCGGCCGCATGTGAATCTGGTCTTCGTCGTGCGAGTCGTGCAAGACGCAATCGAATTCGATTTCGTCGACCTTGGCTACCGCCGCGATGTCGCCAGGGACAGCTCGGTCGACCTCAACCTGTTTTCCCCCCTGCAACAGCAGCAGATGCGCCACCTTGAACGGCTTGCGCCCGTCGCCGATGAAAAGCTGGGTGTCGCGCGTGACCGTACCCTGGTGCACACGAAAGACGCCCAGCTTGCCCACGAATGGATCGATCACGACCTTGAACACGTGCGCCAGGACGTGTTTCGCCGGATCGGGAACGGAGTGGAATTCCACCGCCTGCTCTCCTTCGCCCTTGACGAACAGGGGCGGATTGCCTTCGGTGGGATTGGGTGCAAGCCTGACCAGGACGTCGAGCAGCTCGGCGACGCCGGCGCCGGTGCGCGCCGAGACGAAGCACACCGGAACCAGATGTCCTTCACGCAGCGCTTTCTCGAACGGCGCGTGAAGCTGCTCCGGCGCGACCTCGCCCTGCTCGAGATAGAGCGACATCAGCTCCTCGTCGACTTCTACTACCTGATCAACCAGGGCGGAATGCGCCTCGGCGACCGAGGAGAAATCGGATTCACCCGTCGGATTGAAAAAACAATCGACGACGCGTTTGCCGCCGTCGGCCGGCAGATTGATCGGCAGGCACTCCTTGCCGAAGGTCGAGCGAATGGCATCGACCAGCGCCGGCAGGTCGACGTTCTCGGCGTCAATCTTGTTGACGATCAGCAGGCGGCAGAGCTTGCGCTTCGCCGCCCACTCCATCATGCGCGAGGTGATCATTTCGATGCCCGCCGACGCGCTGACTACGATCGCGGCGGTCTCGACCGCATCGAGCGCGCCGATGGCCTGGCCGATGAAGTCGGGGAACCCCGGCGTATCGATCATGTGCACGCGCGTGTCCTGGGTCTCCAGGTGCATCACCGAGGCGCGCAGAGAGTGTTTCCAGGTCTTCTCGAGCGGATCGAAATCGCTGACGGTGGCGCCTCGGTCAACGCTGCCCGCGACCTGAATGGCGCCGGCCTTGGCGAGCAACGCCTCGGCGAGCGTCGTCTTACCCGACGCCCCATGCCCGACTAGCGCCAGCGTGCGGATGTTTGCGGTGGCGAATTGCGCCATGCCTTGGGTCTCCTCCGGGGAATGTTGCGAATTCTACCTTGGGATCGGAGGCTCCCAAAATGCGCGACGGCGCGGTGAACCCGCGCCGTCGACGGGGTGATCCGGATGGCTTGAGCTTAAACCTCGTGCACCAGCAGCTCGCGCAGGCTGCGCAGCAGTTCCTCTTCCTGGTAGGGCTTGCCGAGATACACATCGACGCCCAGCTCCCGGGCGCGGGCGCGATGCTTCTCGGCGGTTCGCGATGTGATCATGATGATTGGGATATGCGCGAAGTTCGCATCGGCCTTGATGGTTTTGGCGAACTCGAATCCGTCCATGCGCGGCATTTCGATATCGAGCAGGATCGCGTCAGGGGTGCGCTGGCCCATGAGCTGCAAGGCATCCAGGCCGTCCTTGGCGGTGATGACATCGAAGCCCTCGCGCATCAGCAGACGCCCCGCGATCTTGCGCACCGTCAGCGAGTCATCGACGATCATCACCAGAGGTGCGCCGGCCGCCGCGGCGGCTGCCGCTGCAGCAGCGGAAGCCTTCGCCGTCTTGACCACCATCGGCGCCTCGGCCACTGCATCCGTACGCGCAGCGAGCTGCACCGGGTTGATGATCAGGACGACTTCGCCGGTACCGAGAACTGTCGCCCCGGCGATGCCGGAGACGCGCGCGAGCTGCGGCCCGATGTTCTTCACCACCACTTCCTGGTTGCCGATCATTTCGTCGACGTGAACTGCAGTCACTTGTTGACCACTGCGCAGCAATAGGACCGGGTTGTAGCGCGTTGTTTCCGGATTCTGGGCCGCTTCGCCGAGCAGTCGCGGAAGATAGAAGAACGGGTACTTGCGGTTCTGCCAAACGACCTCGCGACTGAGATAGAGGTTGATCAGCTCCTTGTCCTTGATCTGCTGCACCTGCTCGACCATCGGCGCCGGCAATGCCCACAGTCGGCCACCGGCCTTGACTAGTACGGTCTGCGCCACCGCCAACGTGAGCGGCAGATAAAGCGTGAAAGTCGTCCCTTTGCCGCCGGTGCTCGCGACGTCCACACGACCGCCCAGCGCGGCGATGTCCGAGCGCACGACGTCCATCCCGACGCCGCGGCCGGAGATCGGGGTCACTTTCGTCGCCGTCGAGAAGCCCGGAGTGAAAATGCATTGGATCAGTCTCGCCTGGGTCGGGTCGACGTCGGAAGCGAGCAGTCCGGACGCACGCGCCTTGTCTGCAATCCGTGCGAAATCGAGCCCCGCACCATCGTCGGCGAGCTCGATGGCGATTTCGTTGCCCTGCTGCCGGACATTGAGGGTGATTTCGCCCGTCTCTGCTTTGCCGGCGGCGTGCCGCGCTTCCCGGTTTTCGATCCCATGATCGAGCGCGTTACGCAGCAAGTGCTCCAATGGACCGACCAGCTTCTCCAGCACCGACCGGTCGAGCTCGACCTGTGTTCCGCGTATCTCCAGGTTGGCGCGTTTGTCGAGCTCCTTGGCGGTCTGGCGAAGAATGCGATACAGCCTCTCCGACAAGCTGCCGAAAGGAACCGTACGAATCGAAAACAGCTGTTGCTGCACGTCGCGCGAAAGTCGCGCTTGAGCGAGCAGGGCCGCATCCGCCTCGTCGAGGTTCTTGAGCAATGATTGCTGCACCGTCGCGACGTCATTGACACCTTCGGCGATGCCGCGCGTCAATTCCTGGAAGCGCGTAAAACGATCGAATTCCAGCGGGTCGAATCCCTCTGCCGCTTCGTTGACCATGCGCGACTGAATCTGTGTGTCTGCCTGAATTTCGATTTCGCGCACCTGCGAGCGCAGGCGGATGACGCTGCTGGTGAGCTCGAGCAGGTTCGACTTGAGCGCGCGCAACTCTCCCTCGACGCGCGCCCTCGCGATTGCGACTTCACCGGCCTCGTTGACCAGGCGATCGATCAGGTCCGCTCGCACGCGCAACATGGCTCGCGCGCCCTCGCCCTCGACCGCCTGAGCCGGCGCTGCGGCCGCAGGCGGCGCCACAGCTGGAGGTTGCGGGACGACCGGCAGCGCGGTGACGACCGCGCTGCGTGGCTCTGTTGGAGCCGGCGCCGGCTTGGCCTCTTCGGGCGCTTGCTGTGGTTTTTCGCTTTCGAGCCACGGCAGCGGCGCGTTGAATTCGCCCTTGTGCAGTCGATCCAGCACAAAGGCGATATGGTCGAGGTCGTTGTCAAGCGTGTCGAACATGGCAAGCGCGGGATGATCCAGCGCCTCGCCGTCGGGCAGTCGGCTCTCCATCAGGTGGCAAAGCTCGCCCAGGCGCATCGCGCCCGCCATGCGAGCGCTACCCTTGAAGGTGTGCAGCGTCCGCTTGAGCGCGAGCGCAGTCTCGGAGTCCGAGGGCCTTTTTCGCCACGAGCGCAGCTGCTCGCCGGCTTGCGGGAAAAGCTCTGCCGCCTCCTCGAGAAAGATCGGCAATACTTGCACGTCGACATCGTCGCGCACATCGATAGCAGCATGCTCGATCAAGCCGGCGGCCGGGGCGGCTGCGGCGGAAACAGCCTTCGCCTCCGGTACGCCTGTAGTGGCCCGCTCTTCGGCAACGTCCGGCGCCGGCTCTTGCGGTGCCGCCACGATCTGCAAGTGCCTCGGGGGTTCCGCTTGCGACGACAGCGTCGCAGGTTGCGGCGCTTCATCAGCCTGGGCGACTCGAGCGGCAACCGTTTCGCTGTCTCCCAATGCTGCTTCGGGTGTCGCCTCCTGGCGCAACGCGTCGAGCTCGGCCGTGATCTCTGCTGCTTCTCTTTCATCGCCAGGGGTGAATGCCTCGCGACGCTGAACGCACCCGGCAAGCGAGCGCAACCCAGCGATGGCTCGATCAATCACCGGGAGCGCGGCACTCGGCATCGGAGCACCCCGCTCCTGCAATCCGAGCAGGCACTGCTCCAGTGATTTCGCTGTGGTGGCTACCAGAGGGAAGCCTCCCGTACGATGGATCCCGCACAAGGTATGACTGGCGCGAACCATGCTCTGCGAAGGGCTGGCGGCGCCGTCGCCCTGCAACGTCTGCAATTCGTTTTCCAGCGTCGCCAGATGCTGCTGCGCTTCATCGCACAGAATCCGGAATAAGGCTGCCGACAGTGTCACATCTCCAACGCTCACCTCTTCGGGCTCGGACGGTGCCTCAGCAGCCGTTTCGCTGCTTCGATCCGCCGATTCAACGGCGGCGTCCGTAGGCGTGAACTCGATCACTTCGGCAAGCGCGTACGGCTGATCCTCCCCGGCCTGCGGCTCTTCGGGGGTGGTCTCATCAAGTTCCAGCACTTCGATCTCAGGTGCCGCAAATGCGGCCGCCGGCTGTACATGCTCCGAGACGACGGTGGATACCGAGTGCGCTGCACCTGGCTCCGGCATCTCCGCCTCGACCTTGGCAATCGCCGCGTTGAATGCCGCTGCGTCGGGAGTCACGCGACCGCTTTGCTTCAGTGTCTCGACCCAGCCGCGGAAGCTCGATTGCGCGAGGTCGATCAACTCGAGCATAGCCGGGGTGACGGGGAGATCTTCTTCCAGCAGCCGGTTGTGAATCTTTTCGACTTCGTAGGCGAGCTCTCCTAGATCGGTCAGGCCCACCATGCGGCCGCTGCCCTTGAGGGTGTGGAAACCACGCCGCACTATCACCAGCGCCGCCCGGTCGTCGGGGTTAGTCTTGAGCTGCGCTAAGCTGTCGGCGACGCTGTCGAGAACGTCGGCCGCTTCGGCGAGGTAGATATCGAGAAGCTCCCTGTCGAGCTCGGCCTCAGCGGTCCCCAGCAGGCGCATCGTTTCTTCGGATGGCGCCGGCGCGGGCTCGGCTTCGGCTTCACTGGCGATCGCGCCGATCGCTTCCTGCAGTGCAGCCGTGTCGCCTTCGCGGGCACGAGAGAGCTCGTCGAGCGCGGCGTGTGCATCGGCTTGCAAGCGCGGGTCGGCGATCAGCTCAGCATCGTCTTTGAGCGAAGTGAGCTCGGCTTCAAGCCGTTCGCGTGTCGCTGCGTCGCCTGGAGCTCGCTGAAATGCCGCAAGCGTGTCCGACAGCGCCGCCTTGCGATCCTCCACCGCCGCCTCGACGGTGTCACTTTCGGGTTGCGGTTCCTGCAGGGGGACGCCGAGACGGCGGGCGAGCATCGGCTCGATCAAGCGCTCGCGATCCGGACGCCGTTGCTCGACCGCCTCGACGTAGAAGCCCAGCGCCGAGAGTGATTCCGCGAGCATCTCGAGATCCTGATCTACGACTTCGGTATCCGGCTTGGCGTACTCGTCGATCTGCTGCTGGCACAGCGCAAGAAGCTGTTCCGCGCGCTCCAGCCCGAGCATCTTCAGCGCGCCCGCGATCTGTACGCTGTCGCGGGTCAGATTGGCGAGATCGCCCCGCTTGGAGTGATCGCGGAAGAATGCGTCCAGCGCCTGCTCCATGTGGCGCAGATTGGCCTGAATCTCTCGAGCGACCTGCGAGAGCACCAGCCTTTCCTGGGCCCGCCGCGCCATCTCGTCGAGAAGCGGCGCCGATCCGGCAATGGCTATAGGCTTGTTCTGAGCTGCCGCATCGAGCCTGGCCAGCATGGCATCGACCTGCTTGGGGAACTCGGGCGACAGCGCAGCGAAATTTTCGACTGCCGATTCGGCGAGCAGCAGGCCCGTTGCGTATTCCATGGCCAGCGATTCGGGAACGGTGCCGTTACCCAGCCGATCGAGGCGTCCGGCGAGAGCCGAGATGAGCCTGGCCAGCGAGGTTTCGCCGATCGCAGCAGTCTTGTCGCGCAGTTGCGCCAGGGCTTGTCTCAGCTTGGGTAGATTCTCGTTGCGGCCGCCGGTGAGCTTGAGCCACAGGTCCTTGGCGCTGGTCAGAAGGTCGCGCGTCTCGCGCAACAGCGGTTGCATGCGCACGACGTCCGCGGAGAGCACGTCCGCGGTCGGGATCAGCCCCTGCAGCCTGAACGCTCGCTGCACCGCCTGCACCTGCGGACCCACCGGCGCGCTGATTGCAACGTAATAGAGCACCTCGCGACGCATCCGGTCGGAAACTTTGGTCGAGCCTTCGACAAAGCGCCGGATCTGCAAGTCGATGCGCCCGCACAGTTGCTTGACACCGAGGCTCGCGTCAACGCCTTTTTCGACGATGCTCTCCAGCAGTGCGCCGACGGTCCACCAGAACGAGCGTTGCGCCGAGCGTGTCTGCACGTCCTCAATCCCTTGGATCGCGTCGCGCATTTGGTGGGCGCCCTGCTGGTCGCCGCGCAGCCAGCTGAGCAATCCGCGCTGGAAAAGCCGGCGCTGCTTCACCAGGAAAGAGGGAAGCTTGGTCACCGCCTTCGCGCTCGAAATCTTCGGAGCGAGAGGTGAGAGATCGGGATAGAAGAGATCGGTCGGCGCAGTCGCCTTCACACCCCGAGCCTGCTGCATCGCCTCGTACTCGGGAAACAGCTTGAGCGGAACGGGACTGGTGCCGACGACGAGCTCGTCTAAGAAGATCCTGAGTTTGCGACACGAGCGATCGATCAAATCGCACGCGTCCTGAACTTGAGCCTCGGGCAGCTCCTCCAGACGACTTAAGTGGCGCTCCAACTCATCGGTAAAAGCGGTGACCGCATCGAGGCCGACCATCTGGATCGCTCCTGCAGCCTGATGCGCGTGCGTGCGAGCATGCTTGAGCGCCGTAACATCGGTGGGTGCTGCCTTGAATGCAGCGAGCGCTTCGAGCGCGCGGTTGAGTGCCTGATCGATCTCGCCCTGCACCCAAGTCAGGGGACCGAGATCGAAGTCGGGGGCGGTATCGATGGCCACGGTCGTTGTCACTTACCGGTCAATGCTGTTCGCGTTGAGAATGCAAGAAGCGCGCCCGGGTCGGTTCCAGTGTGACGACGCGAAAGCACGAGGTTACAAGCGTCGTTTCATTCCGCTCGCCGCTGTCACGTTGACCGTGTACGGCGCGAGCTGTGCCTTACACCTTGAAACCCGCGACCGAGCTGCGTAACTCCGCGGCAAGCTTGGTGAGCTGGCCGATCGACACATTGGTCTGCTTGGTTCCTTCGGTCGTCTCCTCGGTGATCTTGAGGATGCCCTGCATCCCGCGCGTCACGTCCGATACGGATGCCGATTGCTTCTGCGTCTGGGCCGAGATGCCCCCGATCAGCTCGGCAAGCTCGCGCGAAACCTTACGAATTTCGTCGAGCGCCTGACCGGCGGCGTCAGACAACTTGGTTCCCTCGACCACGCCGACGGTGCTCTTCTCCATCGCCGCCACGGCGTCCTGAGTGTCGGCCTGAATCGTCTTGACGATCGCCTCGATCTGCTTGGTCGCTTCCGCCGAGCGCTCCGCCAGTCGTTGCACCTCCTCGGCGACCACGGTAAATCCGCGGCCAGCTTCTCCGGCGGACGCAGCCTGAATCGCCGCATTCAAAGCAAGAACGTTGGTTTGCTCGGTGATGTCGGAGATGAGCTCCACGATCTCGCCGATCTCCAGCGACGATTCGCCGAGACGCTTGATGCGCTTCGCGGTGTCCTGGATCTGCGTGCGAATTTCGTTCATACCGGCGATTTGGTTGTGCACCGCCTGGCCGCCCTTTTCCGCAGCGGCCAGCGATTGCTGCGCTACGCGCGCAGACTGCGCCGCAGTCTGCGAAACTTCGTTGATCGAGTGCGCCATCTGCAGCACTGACGCCGACGCCTGCTGAATCTCCTTGTTCTGCCGCTGCGAGGCCTCGTACAGCCGGTTGGAGATCGCCTGTGCATCGGTGGTCGCCTTGGCCACCTGGTCGGTCGCGCTGTTGATGCCTTTGACGAGGGTGCGCAGCTCTTCGATGGTGAAGTTGATCGAGTCAGCGATGGCGCCCGTCACGTCCTCGGTCACCGAGGCCTGAACGGTCAGGTCGCCGTCGGCGAGATTGCCCATTTCGTTGAGGAGTCGGAGAATCGCCTCCTGGTTGCGCTTGTTCTCCTGCTCGCTCTCGAAAGCGCGCACGCGCGCATCGTCGAGGAATACCTTGCCCAGCGCGATCAGACAAAGCAGCGCCAGCGCAGCAAACACGAGCCCCGCTCCTGAAGTGAAGGTTCGCGCGGCGGTTTGGTTTTCATACTCGCCGGTGAGCCGCGTAGTGTCCGCGAGCAGCGGCTCCGAATCCTGGTTGATGCCACGCGCTGCCTGCTTGGCGATCACCAGCCGCTGCATGTTCTGCAGAATCGCGTTCACTCCTGCTTCATAGGCGACGAACCGCTTTTGCAGGTCGGCAAGCGTGGCCCGTGCGTCTTCGGCTCGAACCGGCGCGAGGCGCAACGGTTCGCTCCCCTTCAGAAGGCCGTTCAGGATGTCCCGGAACGTTCCCGTGTCCTTGCCTAGGAGGAATGCAACCTCGGGGTCGATCTCGTCGGAGGACACCAGCGCATTCGCGTTCTTGGCAATACGCTGCGACAACACGGCGAGCTGATTGGTGAAGTCGACTTCGCGCAGGGTCCCACCGCCTTGCGCTACCTGGGCGGCAGCCTGTTGCGCGAGCTCCAGCAGCGCGACATTGCCCTGGTTGATCGCTTCCAGACCCTTGGCGAGCGCCACCAGCGAGGGCTGGTTGTCGGCCACCGCGCTGGCGTTCTTTTCGACGCGGTCCCATCGCGTGGTTACGTCGTTAAGCGCGGCCTGCGCTTGCTCGCTGCTGGCGGCGTCGACGGCCGCCCCTTTGAAGCTGCCGCCCTTCACGAGCGCATCAAGGTCGGCGCGGAAGCGGTCGCGTGAGTCCTTGATGGCTTCGAACGCGGGTGCGCTTCCCTGCACAGCAAGCGCGGTGCCGCGCGCAAGCCGCTGCGAGAGCATTTGCATCTCGGTTGCTGTCGTAGCGCTGGCGACCGCTTGTGAAGAAGCCCGGCTGTTGAAAACCAATGCGAGCAGCGCGAGAACGATGAATGCGACTAGCAGCGCGCCCAGGATCTGAAACTGGCGGACGATTGGAAGATGGCCGATCAGCGGAAGGCGTGTCGGTTGCCTGGCCTCGGTCGGGCCGCTACGCAACTGCTCCATGATGGAAACGCCGGCCAAGGGGTCGTAACCCTTGGGCGCGGCGCTCATCTTCACCTGTGTCGTCGGCTCGTCGAGATCGGCTTCATCGAGGGTCTGCGCAGCCGCAGCCCCTCCGCCAAAAAAGCTTCTCAAGCTAAGCGCCATGTGTCCTCCCGCATTGGGTCGTTACCCGCGCATCGCCCCTACAACCCCACCTGGAGAAAGGCAGGGTCGCGAGCAAGCAAGGCGAGATCGATCTCTTGCCATGTGCCGCATTCCCGATCGCTCCACCGCGATCCGTACCACGATGGCGCCCCGTCCGGCGCACCGGCTTCCTCGAGGTCGGAAAGATTGCGAAGTCCGAGCACGCGCTGGACGACCAGACCCGCCCGCAACTCACCCACGCGAGGCCCGAACAGGACCAGTCGCGCCCCGGCACCTGTAGCTGCAGGTTCACTCGACTCTCTCAAAAATGCGGCAAAGTCGATGACTCCATACAGGTTGCCGCGAATGTTGGCGATGCCCAGGTACCAGGACTGCGTCAGTGGAACGGTCGCTACCGCCGGAACGGCGATCACTTCGCCCGCATCGGCGAGCCGGATCAACCATTGCGCCCCGGCACAGGCGACACCCAGCCGCGACTGCTCGACCTGTGCCGCCGTCTTCGCCGCGAGCCGGGTCGCCAGTTCCTGCTGGAACGCGCGCAGATCTAGCCTGGCGGCACGGGCCATGGGTGGAGTCAGCCGAGTGCGGCGATCTTGGCGATCAGCTCGTCGCGCCGGATGGGTTTGACGATGTAATCGCGGGCGCCCTGCCGCATGCCCCAGATCTTGTCCGTCTCCTGGCTCTTCGAGGTACAGATGATGATCGGAACGGAGCGCGTCTGAGGGTCGCGGCTGATGGCGCGAGTCGCCTGGAACCCGTTCAAGCCGGGCATGACGATGTCCATGAGGATCACGTCCGGTTTCGCCGTTTTTGCCTTGAGGATCGCATCCTCGCCGTTGTCGCTGGCGACGACCTCGTACCCGGCCTTGGTCAGCATGTCGTTGAGCACATGCCGCTCGGTCGGTGAGTCGTCGACGATCAGCACTCGCTTGATTGCCATCTTCCTCCCGCCCTTCCCTTCGCCCCCCGGCGTGCGCGGCGCCCTTTAGTGCGCCGGAACCTTGACGTGCGTACCGACGGCCTTGAGCAGACTCTCCTTGGTAAAAGGCTTGGTCAAGTACTGGTCGGAGCCGACCATACGGCCCCGCGCCCGGTCGAATAGCCCGTCCTTGGACGATAACATCACGACGGGAGTCTGCTGAAACCTGGCATTTTTCTTGATTAGCGCGCAGGTTTGATAGCCGTCGAGTCGCGGCATCATGATATCGACAAAGATCAGGTCCGGCTGATGATCGGTTATCTTCGCCAGCGCGTCGAAGCCGTCCTCCGCTAGGATCACTGTGCACCCCGCCTGGAGTAGAAAAATCTCGGCGCTGCGACGAATGGTATTGCTGTCGTCGATCACCATGACTTTCACGCCAGACAATGTGCTCGAATCCGTCACTTCCTTGCTCCGTGTGTCGGCGACCAGAACGGTGTTTCCCGAGATCAATTCCATACCCACCTCTTCAGAGTTTGCCACGGAAGCAAGCAAATGACTAGAGCATAATCCTTGCCAGAACCCCTAAAGCTGCGATTTTTGAGCCATTTGCAACAGTAGAGTCGCGGAATCGGCCCGCCGGGGGTGCCGCTCAGGGGCGATCTTTGGCCTATCGTCCCAGGAACATCCGGTAAGCCGGGTTGCCGCTTTCTTCGACGCAGTGGTAGCCCAAACGGTCCAGGAAGGCGGCGAACTCACGCTTGTCGGACGGCGGCACCTGCATCCCGACGAGAACCCGTCCGTAATCCGCGCCGTGGTTGCGATAGTGGAAAAGACTGATGTTCCAGCCGCGGCTCATGCTGTCGAGGAACTGCATCAGGGCTCCAGGCCGTTCGGGGAATTCGAAACGGTAGAGGATCTCGTTCTCAGCCGCCGGTGCGTGGCCACCCACCAGATGGCGCACGTGAAGCTTGGCCATTTCGTTGTCTGAGAGGTCGTAGGCTTCGATGCGCCGTTTGTGCATCGCCCGCAGGAGTTCTGCCGTTTCGTGCCTGTTGGTGACTTCGATGCCGACGAAGATGTGGGCAATCTTGGGATCGGCGTACCGGTAGTTGAATTCGGTGATGCTGCGCTTTCCGAGCAACGCGCAGAACTCGCGGAAGCTGCCGGGCCGCTCGGGAATCGTCACGGCAAGAATCGCCTCGCGCTCTTCCCCCAGCTCCGCGCGCTCGGCGACGAAACGCAGTCGATCGAAGTTCATGTTGGCGCCACAGGCGATGGCCACGTAGGTGCGGTCCCGGGTGCGGTGGCGTTCGCACCAAGCCTTGACGCCAGCGATGGAAAGCGCGCCCGCCGGCTCGAGAACCGAGCGCGTGTCCTCGAACACATCCTTGAGCGCCGCGCAGGTTTCGTCGGTGTCCACGAGGACGATTTCGTCGACCAGTTCGCGACATATGCGAAACGTCTCCTTGCCGACCTGCTTGACGGCGACGCCGTCGGCGAACAATCCGACGTGCTCAAGCTTGACGCGGCGTCCCGCGGCCACCGACCGGGCCATGGCATCGGAATCGACGGGCTGGACGCCGATCACCTTGATCTCCGGCCGGACTCGCTTGACATAGGACGCAATACCCGAGATCAGCCCGCCGCCGCCGATGGCCGCGAAAATGGCGTCGATCGGCCCCTGCTGCTGGCGCAGGATCTCCATGGCGATGGTTCCCTGCCCGGCGATGACATCGGGGTCGTCATAGGGATGAACAAAGATCGCCCCGTCGCTGTGCTGCAGCTTGAGCGCGCGCGCATAGGCGTCGCTGTAGGAATCGCCGTGCAGCACGACAGCCGCGCCGAGCGCCTCAACTGCTGCGATCTTGATCGATGGGGTGGTCACCGGCATGACGATGGTCGCCTTGCACGACAGGCGCTGTGCGGCAAGCGCTACCCCCTGCGCGTGGTTGCCTGCCGATGCCGCCACCACGCCTCGCGCTCGCTCGTGAGCGGACAATTGCGCCATCTTGTTGTATGCGCCCCGCAGCTTGAACGAGAACACCGGCTGCTGGTCCTCGCGCTTGAGCAGCACGCGGTTGCCGATCCGGCGCGAAAGCGTGGGCGCGACATCGAGCGATGACTCGACGGCGACGTCGTAGACCTTCGCCGTGAGAATCTTCTGCAGATAGTCGATCGGCATAGCGCTTAAAAAACGCGTCGGCGCAAAGGTTTCGAGCGTAGCAGAAACGCCGTGGAAGCTCTAAAGGATGTCGGAGATGCGTTGCCTCGGGAGTTTTCTGCTAGCCTTGAGCCGGGACCTCATCCTCAAAACGATCACTAGCCGTGGCCCCCACTTCCCTTGCCGTCGTCGACTTGGGGTCCAACAGCTTTCGCCTCGAAATCGGCCGCGTCGAGGGCGATCAGATTTACCGCCAGGACACTTGGCGAGAAACGCTGCGCTTCGGCGCAGGTCTCGATGCCAACGGCTATATCACGCCAGTGGCGATCAAGGCGGCGCTGCAATGTCTTGCGCGGTTTCGGGAGCGGCTCTCGGGCCTGCATCCGTCCGCCGTCAGAGCGGTAGGGACCAACACCTTCCGCGTCGCCAAGAACGCTCGCGAGTTTCTGCGCAAGGCGGAACGCGCGTTAGGCTTTCCGATCGACGTCATCAGCGGCCACGAGGAGGCGCGGCTCATCTACCTGGGTGTCGCCCACTCGCTGCCGCCCTCGTCTGCACCGCGTCTGGTGATCGACATCGGCGGCGGCTCGACGGAATTCATCATCGGCCGCGGGCTCGAGCCCGAGCGCCTCGAATCGCTCAAGATTGGCTGTGTCGGGATCACCCAACGCTTCTTTCGTGATGGGAAGGTCACTGGCGCGATGCTCGATGCCGCCGAGACTGCTGCTCGAGTCGAAATCGAGGCGATTTCGCATCAGTTCGGCCCTGAGCATTGGCGCGATGCGTACGCGTCTTCCGGCACCGCAGCGGCGCTTGCCGAGATCCTGGAGAGCAACGGCTTTTCCGGTAGCGGAATCACGCCGGCAGGGCTCGAGCGGTTGCGTCGGCGCCTGATCCTTGCCGGACATCCACGCCGGCTGAAGCTGAACGCTCTCAAACCAGAGCGCACACCGGTGCTGGCAGGCGGACTCGCCATCATGAGGGCTGCCGTCGCTGAACTTCGCGTCGAGCGCATCGATCCGGTCGGCGGCGCGCTTCGGCTCGGAGTGCTCTACGATCTTCTCGGCCGAACGATCGACGAGGATGTTCGCAAGGTGACGGTCGACCGCTTTGTCGAGCGCTACCGCATTGACCGAGCGCACGCGACGCGCGTCGCGAAGCTGGCGACGGCGCTGTACCGTCGCGCGGTCCCGTTAGCCAATCGAGAACAGCTGCAGCTGCTGGAATGGGCTGCGCTGTTGCACGAAACCGGCATGTCGGTATCGCATATCAGCTTTCACAAGCACGGCGCGTACATCCTGCAGCACGCCGATATGCCGGGGTTCTCGGCAGGCGAGCAGACACGGCTCGCGCTTCTCGTCTACGGCAGCCGCGGCGGTCTCGCCAAAGTGCAGACGGCGCTCAGGGACCCGCAGATCCGCGCCCAACTTCTGTCGCTGCGCCTCGCGGTCCTGCTGCATCACGCTCGAACGACGATTCCCCTTCCGCGGCTGCAGCTCAAAGCGCGCAGCCGCATCCGGTTTGGTGTCTCCAAGCGCTGGCTCAAAGCACACCCTTTGACCGCTCATCTGCTCGCGAAGGAGCGCAGCCAATGGGCCGATCTCGGCCACGCGTGGAAGATTGCGTAGACCGCACGCTTTAGTTTGTCGTTGCCGCCCGGCATCCGCGGCGGCAACGAAATGGCGCGTAGGCGCGACGAGCGTCAGGCGATCGAACGCCGAGCGTTACGGGCCGAAGCTGCAAGCGATGGCTTGGTGAATTTCAGCATTGGCTCGCCATAGAAGCCCCTGCCAGCGTCTACGACGAACTGGGCGACCCAGTCTTCGCCGGGGCCGCCCCAGTAGATGTTGCGCTTGCCAATCGCAACGTTGCTTACACGCACGGCATAGTGCGACGTCCATACCCGATTGCCGCGAGGACCGAGATCCGCGCGCCGAACATCCAGCGCAAAGTCTTCGTGGCGGAACCCGAGCCGGCTGAGCTGGGCTTCGAAGTCCTGCTTCTCGCCTAACTGCTCCATGATCCGGCAATCGCCTTCACACTGGACTGCCATGCCACCCCCGGGCGAATGGTCAGGCGAAAGGTATATCGCTATTACATTGCAGGATCGTGACGCCGGCCGATGGTCACACCAGATCCGACTGCGGACGAAGCGGCGAATGCTTAGACGAAATCGGGGCCGATCACGACTTTTACCACGACCGAAGCGTCGCCATCGCGCACGCGATTGCTGAGCCACCACAGGGCGCCTTTGCGAATGCTCCATGGCGACGCCTCTCCCGATACAAGCAGCGCAGCGACCTCGCCGAGGGTTGGCTGATGACCGACGATAAGCACGGGCTCACCGGCATCGGGCCAGCCTGCGGCGGCGAGGATCGCATCCGCTGCCGCCCCTGGACCTAACTCCGGCACGACCTTGTACTTGCGCTTGAGCGGCACCGCGGTCTGCTGTGCCCGCTCGGCCGGACTCACCAGCACGCGGCAGCTGTCCGGCAGTTGCTTGTCCAGCCATGCGGCCACCCGTTCCGCCTGTTTGATGCCCTTGGCGGTCAGGCGCCGGTCAAGGTCGGGGGCGCCGGCTTCGGCATCGGCGTGCCGCCACAGGATTAGGTCCATACGCGATCCTCCATTCAAGCGGACGGCTTCGCGACTTGCGCGAGCCGGCGCAGAAGCTCGGCTTGCGCCGACTGCCCTTGGCCACGGGCCTTCGACTTGAGCCGCCTGTAGCTACCGTCGGAGCCGAGCTCCCACGCGTCGGAATCGTCCGCCAGATGCGGCATGAGGCCCTCGTCGATCACCCGGCCTTTCAGCTCCCGGTCGAGCACGGGGAAGGCGATCTCGATGCGGCGGAACAGGTTGCGCCCCATCCAATCGGCACTCGCGAGGTAGACGTCCTGGTGGCCCTCATTCTCGAAAAACCAGATGCGATCGTGTTCGAGAAAGCGACCGACGATGGACCTGACGCGGATGTTGTCGGAGATGCCCTCGACTTGCGGGCGCAGGCTGCACGCACCTCTCACGATCAGGTCGATCTTCACGCCTGCCTGCGACGCGGCGTAGAGCGCACGGATAACTGCCTCTTCGATCAACGCGTTCATCTTGGCGATGATGCGCGCGGGCTTCCCTTCCTTCGCATGGCGCGTCTCGCGCCTGATAGCTTCCAGAAGGTGGCGGTGCATGGTGAAGGGGGCGAGCCAGAGGTGCTTGAGGCGATTAGCCTTGGCCAGGCTGGTGATGTGAAGGAAGACTTCGTTGATGTCGCTACAAATGTCCGGGTTGGTCGTCAACAGGCCAAAGTCCGTGTACTGCCGCGCCGTGCGGGGATGGTAGTTGCCGGTTCCCAAATGCGCGTAAGGTTGCAGCTTCGTCACGCCTGCAGCGTCCTTTTCGCGGCGCAACAGCAGTGCCAGTTTCGCGTGGGTCTTGAGCCCGAAGACTCCATAGACTACCTGCGCTCCGGCCTCCTCCAGGCGCTCCGCCCAGTTGATGTTCGCTTCCTCATCGAATCGCGCCAGCAGTTCCACGACCACGGTGACTTCCTTGCCGCGTCGCGCAGCTTCGATGAGCGCTTCCATCAGCACCGAATTGACCCCGGTGCGATAGACGGTCTGCTTGATGGCCACCACATCGGGATCGTCGACCGCCTTGCGTATGAATTCGACGACAGGCTCGAAGGACTCGAACGGATGATGCAGCAGTACGTCATGAGTGCGGGTCGCGGCGAGCACATCCGTCTGCTCGCTCAGGCGCTTAGGCAGCGCAGCGACGAATGGCGGGTACTTGTGCTCGTCGAGATCGGCTTCATCGATCAATACCGACATTCGCGCCAAGTTCACCGGCCCGTCGCAACGGTAGAGATCCGCTTCCTGCAGCTCAAACTGGGAAAGAAGCAGTTGCGCGAGATGCGGCGGACAGTCGGCCGCGACTTCGAGCCGCACCGCGAGACCAAACTGCCGCTGCGGAAGCTCGCCTTCGAGCGCCTGACGCAGGTTCTTGACTTCTTCCTCGTCGAACCAAAGGTCAGCATCGCGGGTGACGCGGAACTGCGAATAAGCTGCGATTTCCCTCCCGGCAAACATCTCGCCCAAGTGGGCGTGCATGATTGACGACAGCAACACAAAGCTGTTGTCCGGAGCGACCTCTTTGGGCATCGGGATCACTCGAGGCAGCAGTCGCGGCGCCTTGACGATCGCCACCGAGGTATCGCGGCCGAAAGCATCCCGGCCGGTAAGCTCGACGATGAAGTTCAGGCTCTTATTTACGACCTGGGGGAAAGGATGCGCCGGGTCGAGCCCGATCGGAGTCAACAGCGGCTTCACCTCGCGCCGGAAATAATCGGCAACCCACGCCCGTTGCTCGGCATTTCGCTCGGAGCGTTTGAGCAGCCGGATTCCCGCCGCCGCAAGTTGCGGCAGTACCTGCTCGTTGAGCGTGCGGTATTTCTCGGCCACGAGGACGTGCGTCTCCTCGCTGATCAGCGTGAAGCTCGCCTTGAAGTCGTGCAGCGTCATGCCTGGAGGCGGCGTCTTGAGCCGCAGCTGTTCATGCAAGCCTGCGATGCGAATCTCGAAGAACTCGTCCAGGTTGCTGCTGACGATGCACAGAAACCGCAGGCGCTCGAGCAATGGGACGGCGGGATCCTGTGCCAGCGCGAGCACTCGCCGATTGAAGGCGAGCTGCGATAGCTCGCGATTAATGAGCGGTGCATCGCGGACCTTCGGTGAATCCTCCGGCATGATCGGCGGCGTCGTTGGCCCGACACGCGCTCGCTCGGGCGCAACGCTTGAAGCATCGCCGACTCTAGTTACCGCGGTGTTACCGGATTCTTCGTTCATGCAGCCCTCAATTCGGGAGCGAGCGCAAGCCACACGCATGCACCCTTTGAGGCGCGGTCGAGGTCGAGCAGATAGGCGCGATGCGCATCGAGCTCTTCTCGGGTCGGCGCCAGGACGCGAATCGTCAGGGTTACGCCCTCTGCTGCGGCGGCGAGCGCGCCTTCGGCAAGCAGCGCCGGCGCAGCGATGTCGATGGTGAGCGACTCCTGGCCGCGAGTCATCGCCAGGTAGACCTCGGACAGAAGTTGCGCGTCGAGGAGCGCGCCGTGAAGCGTGCGGTGCGCATTGGCCACGCCAAAGCGCTCGCATAGCGCGTCGAGACTGTTTTTCTTCCCCGGGAACGAGTCTCGCGCAAGGGCCAGCGTATCGATCACCTCCTCGGCGAGCGCCGACGCGGTCGGCAGGTTGAGTCGCTTCAACTCTTCATCGATGAAAGCGACGTCGAATGGAGCGTTGTGGATGATCCATTGCGCCCCCTTCGCGAAGTCGACGAATTCGCCGACGACATCAGCGAAGCGCGGCTTGTCGCGAAGCATCTCCCAGGTGAGGCCGTGAACATCGGTGGCGCCGGAGTCTATATCGCGCTCCGGGTTGATGTAGAAATGCACGGTGCGCCCGGTAGGGCGTCGATTGACGAGCTCCACCGCAGCGATCTCGATGATGCGGTGGCCGAGGTTCGGCTCCAGTCCTGTGGTTTCGGTGTCGAGGATGAGTTGACGCATACTGCGCCTAGGCTCACTTTCGATAACGCTTGATCGTCGCCTGGATTTCTTCGATCGCGCGCTCGATCTCGTCGTCGGTGAGATCGCGCTGCACGCCTTTGCGATCGGTGAGCGTCAACGTACGGTCGATCTCGGTCTGGAATTCTCCCAAGCCAAGCGTTTCGGTGATGGTTGTCGTAGGCTCGTCGGTCAGGGTCTCCGGACCCCAGCGCACGACGATCAGCGACAGATTGTCCCCGTCGGGGCCGCCGCGCGCTTCGGCTTCGCGCATGAGTGCGGGACCAGCCTTGAGAATCGGAGTGCCCGTCAACGCTCGCGCAATCTCCTCCTGCGGATAAACCGCCCATAGGCCGTCGGTGCACAGCACCAGGATGTCGCCGTTACGCAACGGAGTGCGGCGCGAGAGGTCGATCACCGGGTCGACCAGCCCGCCAAGACAGCTGAAAATCTTGTTGCGGTCGGGATGATCGGGAACTTCGTGCGCACCGATAATGCCCTGGTCCAGCAGATACTGCACCTTGGAATGGTCCTTGGTCTGTCCGATCAGCCCGCCCTGGCGAAACAGATAGAGCCGCGAGTCACCTGCATGGGCCCAGTAGGCGTAGTTCGACTGCACTATGCACGCTACACAAGTCGTTCGTGGTGTTTCAAGCATAGAAAACTGATTCGCGTAGGAGCCGAGCGCCGAGTGCGCTCGCAGCATGGTGTCCTGCAGGAATTTGAGCGGATTTTTAAGCGTTGGTTTCGCTTCCTGCTGAAACCGCTCGATGAACAGCCGCACCGCGATCTGCGCTGCGATCTCGCCGCCGGCGTGCCCGCCCATGCCGTCAGCAACGACCAGCAACAGCGTGTCGCGGCTGTAGGTGTAAGCGAGACGATCCTGGTTAAGCTTGCGCTGGCTCTTGCGGCTCTCCTGGAAGATGGTGAAGCGCACGATTACATTACTTCAGTGAACAAGCGCTTCTTGAGATTCCCCAGGAACGTGAGCTTGCGCTTCTTCGGCGGAATGTCGCGAATAGCTTTTTGGAGTGCGAACACGCTCTGCGGTCGTTCGAGAGGGTCGAGTCTTAAGCACCAATCGATCACCTCGAGCAGGTTTTCCGAATACGCGCCGGCCCAGATCTTCTTGGCCGATACCAGGTGATCCTCGGTGAGGCGTGCATCAGCAGCCTGCGGCGCGAACGCTGCAAGGCACGCGAAAATGCTGGCGCCGATGCCATAGACATCGGTCCACGGTCCGAGCCGATCGGGCTCGCGATATTGCTCAGGCGCGGCAAACCCGGGCGTGTACATCGGTGCGAGCTTGGGGCGTGCCGAGGTCAGCGTCTGCCGCGCGGCGCCGAAGTCGAGCAGCACCGGGGAGCCGTCGGTTCGAAGGTACACATTCGCAGGCTTGATGTCGAGGTGCAGCAACTTGTGCGTGTGCACTTCGCGCAGGCCATTCAGCAAGTGCATGAACACGTGGCGCACCAGCCGCTCCGACATCTGGTCCTGACGCAGCTGGATCTGCTGCTGAAGCGTGCGCCCGCGCTCGTAGCGCATCACCATGTACACGGTTTCGTTGGCACGAAAGAAGTTCAACACCCGCACTACGTTGGGGTGGTTGATCTTGGCCAGCGCACGACCCTCTTCGAAAAAGCACTTCATCCCATAGCGGAACGAGGTGAGATTCTCCGCCGAGCTGGCGCGGACGATATCGCCTTCGGTTCGCAGCACCAAGGACGAGGGCAAGTACTCCTTGATCGCGACTGGGGCGCCGCTGTCGTCGAAAGCGCGATATACGATGGAAAAACCGCCTCGGCTGATCTGGCGATCGATCCTGTAGTTCAGGAGCTGATATCCGGAGGGGAGGGCCTGGTTGGTGACGCCCATGGGGCTCAAAGTTGGCGCGAAAACGTTCTCGCGTGTACTTGCGCGCGGAATTGATAACCTCTACATTCTCGACAACCCTGCGCATAAAGTAAAGATTTCATTGGATTTCCCGCTCAATCTCCCGCGCACGCAACCCTCCGAAGGCGGCGCCCGATGATCCTGAGCATGACCGGTTTCGCGGCAGTCGGGGCTGATCTGCCCGGTTGTTCGCTTGCGGTCGAGTTGCGCTCGGTCAACCACCGTTATCTCGATGTGCAGCTCCGCCTTCCTGACGAGCTGCGCGTGCTCGAATCCGCAGCGCGCGACATGCTCACCGCGGTGCTGAAGCGCGGCAAAGTCGACTGTCGCATCGCACTAAATCGCGCCGTGCCCGGCGCTGCTACGCTAGCAGTCAATGCAGAGCGCGTCGCGCAGTTGCGCGAAGCGGGGGAGGAAGTGTTGCGACACGCACCAGGGAGCACGCCGCTGTCGACCATTGAGATCCTCCGTTGGCCCGGCGTGATCACCGAGCCCTCTCTCGAGCCAGCGGCGCTCGCCGCCAAGACGCTCGACCTGGTGCGGCAGGCGCTATCCGAGCTCGGCGCGTCGCGCGCCAGAGAAGGCGCGAAGCTGCAAACCATGCTCGAGGAACGCTGTCGCTTGATCGAATCGCAAATCGACCGCATCGCTCCGCGCGTGCCCGCCATCCACGATGCCTATGTCGAAAAGCTCGGCGCTCGTTTGCGCGAAGCGGGCCTCGACCCTGACACCGAGCGGCTGCGCCAGGAGCTTGCGCTATTTGCGACCAAGGTCGATGTTGCGGAGGAAGTGTCGAGGCTCACCACGCATGTCGCCGAGGTGCGCCGCGTGCTGTCGGCCGGCGGATCGAGCGGCAAGCGCCTCGACTTTCTGATGCAGGAGCTCAACCGCGAAGCCAACACCCTGGGTTCGAAGTCGGTCGACGCAGAACTTTCTCAGGCAGCGCTCGAGATCAAAGTGCTCATCGAGCAGATGCGCGAGCAGGTGCAGAACATAGAATGAGCGAGCCTAGCGAGGTGACGCAAGGCCGAGGAATGAGCGACCCTACCGCCTCGACTGGCAACCTGTTCGTCATCGCTGCGCCGTCGGGTGGCGGCAAGACCAGCCTTATTCGAGCGCTGCTCGAGCGCGAGCCCAACCTGCACCTGTCGGTGTCTTACACGACCAGGCCGCCAAGGCCGGGGGAGCAGGAGGGACTGGATTATCACTTCGTCACCCCGGAGCGATTCGCGGAACTTAAGGCGGCCGGCGAATTTCTAGAACATGCGTATGTACACGGCAATTGGTACGCCACGTCCGCGAGCTGGCTTCGGGCTGAAGTCGCCGCCGGGCACGAAGTGCTGCTGGAGATCGACTGGCAAGGTGCGGCGCAGGTACGCCGCTTGATTCCCGATTCAGTTCACGTATTTATCCTGCCGCCTTCGATGCAATCGCTCGAGCGCAGACTCCTCGATCGAGGCCAGGACGATCGCGCCACCATCGCGCGCCGTCTCGAAGCTGCGCGCGAAGAGATGCGCCATTGCAGCGACTTCGATTATGTTATTATTAATCAGCACTTTGCTTCGGCGGTCGACGACCTCGCGGCGATTGTGCGTACAGCGCGGCTGCGTGGGGGGCGGCAGTGCGTACGCTACAAGGCGCTGATCGCGCAATTGACTTGAAGGGAAAGCAGCATGGCCCGCATTACCATTGAAGACGCTCTGACCAAGATTCCCAACCGCTTCGAGTTGACACTCGCTGCAACCAACCGCGCACGCCAGATCAGCGGCGGGTCGCCGCCCCTGGTCGACGGTGACCGCGACAAGCCGACGGTGATCGCCCTCCGCGAAGTCGCCGCCGGCAAAGTCGGCATCGAGATGCTGCTCAAGCCGCAGAGTTGAGCCGGCTTGTCCGTGCCCCCAAGTGATCAAGTATGTCGGAAATCGCCGAATTCACCCGACACCTTGGTCACTACCTGCCGCCTCCTGACGTAGCACTGGTTGAGCGCGCCTTCGCGTTTTCGGAGGAGGCGCATCAGGGGCAGTTTCGCAAGTCCGGCGAGCCGTACATAACCCATCCGCTGGCCGTAGCGAGCATCCTGTCGCAGTGGCGACTCGACGCGCAAGGCTTGGCCGCCGCGCTCCTCCATGACGTGATGGAGGACACCAGCGTCACCAAGACCCAGATCGAGAGCTCATTCGGCAAGCCGGTTGCCGACATGGTCGACGGCGTGTCGAAGCTCGATCACATCGAATTCCAGTCGCGCGAGGATCAGCAGGCGGAGAGCTTCCGCAAGATGCTCCTCGCCATGGCGCAGGACGTGCGCGTCATCCTGATCAAGCTCGCCGACCGCCTTCACAACATGCGCACCCTCGACGCCATGGCGGCGACCCACCGCGAACGGATTGCGCGGGAAACGCTCGACATCTACGCGCCCATCGCCAACAGGCTGGGCTTGAATGCGCTTTTCATGGAGCTGCAGGAGCTCTCGTTCAAGCATCTTTACCCCATGCGCTACCGCATCCTCGCCCGCGCGATCAAGGCTGCACGCGGCAACCGGCGCGAGGTGATGAACCGAATCCTGCAGAGCATCCGCGAAGGACTCAAGCGGGCCGATATCGCCGCCCAGGTCACCGGGCGCGAGAAGAGCGTCTACAGCGTGTACAAGAAGATGCGCGAGAAGCATTACACCTTCTCGCAGGTGTTCGATATCTACGGCGTGCGCGTGCTGGTGAAGGACACCACCGCGTGCTATGCGGCGCTAGGCGTGCTGCACAGCCTGTACAAGCCGATTCCCGGCAAGTTCAAGGACTACATCGCGATCCCCAAGGCGAACGGTTATCAGTCGCTACACACCACGCTGTTCGGTCCGTTCGGCACGCCGCTGGAAGCGCAGATCCGCACGCATGACATGCACCGAGTCGCCGAGGCCGGTGTCGCCGCGCACTGGCTGTACAAGACCGGCGGGGAGCTGGATCTAAGCGAAGCGCAGCAGCAGACGCACCGCTGGCTGCAAAGCCTGCTCGAGATCGGCTCTGAATCGCGCGACTCGAAAGAGTTTCTCGAGCACGTCAAGGGCGATCTTTTCCCCGATGCGATCTATGTGTTCACGCCGAAGGGCAAGATCATGGCGCTGCCGCGCGGGGCGACAGCGGTCGATTTCGCGTACGCGGTGCATACCGACATCGGCCACCATTGCACGGCGGCGCGGATCAACTACGAGCTGATGCCGCTGCGGACCGAGCTCAAGAACGGTGATCAGGTCGAGATCATTACCTCACCCACGGCGCGCCCCAATCCGTCGTGGCTTAACTTCGTCGCCACCGGAAAGGCGCGCTCGCGCATCCGGCACTTTTTGAAGACTTTGCAGACACGCGAATCGGCTGCGCTGGGTGAGCGCATGCTCGAGCAGGCGCTGTCCTCGCTCAAGGTACCGCCGGAAGCCATCACCTGGGAACGCTGGGAAGCACTCACGCGCGAGTACGGAGCGAAGAGCCGGCTCGACATCCTCGCCGATATCGGGCTTGGAAAACGCCTTTCCTTCGTCGTTGCACAGGCGCTCACACGCGCGGCGAGCCGACTGGGAGGCGAGGATACGATCAAGCCAGGAGCGTTGCAGTTGCGAGGTGTCGAGGGCGTGGCGATTCAGTACGCCAAGTGCTGTCGTCCGATTCCCGGCGACACCATCATCGGCCAGTTCCGGCGCGGACAGGGGCTGCTGGTGCATACGCGCGACTGCCAGACGCTGCGCAAGAGTCGCGTCGATACCGACCAGGCGGTCGACGTCGAGTGGGCGCCCGACATTGAAGGGGCGTTCGAAGCGGGAGTCAGGCTGCTGGTGGCCGACAAGCGCGGGCTACTGGCCAGACTCGCAACGGCGATTGCCGACACCGGGGCCAACATCGCCTATGTATCGATGGAAAGGCCTGACGAGGGCCCGGTAGTCAACATGTTTTTCAGCGTGCAGGTGCGTGATCGCAAGCATCTGGCTCAAGTCATTCGCGGATTGCACGCCATTCCCGAGGTCAAGCGCGTTCAGCGCGCGCGTACCTAATCTCGCCCGATTTCCGCCGCTCGGCGGATTTGGAACGCATCGCTTCTGGTCGACGCTGCCGTCCAGAAGATCGTCACTCCTCGCTCGGAATCCGTCACTCGAGGCTCGTGCCCGCTGCGCGTCACATCGTTAAGGATTTGATTCCTCAACGGTTAGGTGTATGGCACAGGGGTTGCTTTGAGACAGACGCGGTGGGCACGAAGTGCGGCGCGCGCCATTCGACAGATGCGGCGATGGCGCTCAAGGCGCGCGCGATTCGGTGTCCTCTTTTTTTGTGATTCTGCGCGCTCTCCTTTGTTGCGAGGGCGGTGCAAGCCATCGAACAGACGCACAACGGATGAGGTAAGAGAGATGAAAAGAACGGTTACGAAGTTTGCCTTCGCGGCTGCGCTCTCGGCATTTGCCGGCGCGGTCGTTGCCGGCGGTACGCACGTGATCACGGTCAGCGCCAGCGTGAACGGCGTCTGCAAAGTCATCGATGCTACGTCAACCCTTGCATTCGGTGCGCTGAATCCGGCGACAGGCGGCACGGTGAACGCTGTCTGGAGCGGCGGCAAGTTCAGCTGCACCAAGGGCCAGGCATTCACCGTCACCTCAGATGATGGGCTGTGGGAAAGCTCCTCGGGTGGTGGCAACAACCGGATGAAGCTTTCGACGGCGACTGATTGCACGGTCGCAAGCAACTGCATTCGCTACACCCTGACCAGCGTTACTTCCGGCACTGGCGCCGGTCACGGAGTGGGTAACGAGATCTCGTTCAACGTCACGGGGCAAACATTGATTGCCGATTACCAGAACGCGAACCTAGGGAGCTACGGCGATACGGTTACGTTAACGGTCAGTCCGTAGACGACTTCGTTCACGGACAGCGTCGCGACACCGAACTTGACTACAAACCGGAGAGTTAAGCCAATGAACAGAAACCTCACAAAGTCCCTCGTTGCTGGAGCACTGGCGGCATTTGCCAGCGTCGCTTCTGCAGGAGGCACACACATCATCACAGTCAGCGCCAGCGTCACCGGCGTATGCAAGATCATCGACGCGACCTCGACACTGGCCTTCGGCACTCTTGATCCGGCGTCCGGTGGCACGGTGAACGCGGTCTGGAGCGGCGGCAAGTTCAGCTGCTCCAAGGGCCAGGCCTTCACCGTCTCCTCAGACGATGGGCTGTGGGAGAGCTCGTCAGGCGGCGCGAACAATCGAATGAAGCTTTCGACGGCGACCGATTGCACGGTCGCAAGCAACTGCATTCGCTACACCCTGACCAGCGTTGCCTCCGGCACTGGAGCCGGCCATGGAGTGGGTAACGAGATCTCGTTCAACGTTACCGGGCAAACGCTGATCGCCGATTACCAAAACGCGAACGTAGGGACTTACGGCGACACCGTCACGTTGACTGTCAGCCCTTAGGGGGCGGATTCGGCACGTAATACACCCCGCGGCCAGACAGGGACTGTCCGCGGGGTTTTGTTTTGGGCGAGGAGTATCGGACCATGAAATTGCATCGCCGATTCGCACGCCGGTGGACTAGTGCGCTGCGCGTGGAATTCTTTTTTCTGACGCTGACGGCGTCGATGTCGGCGCTCGGTCAGACGTGCTCCTTCAACCCAAATCAGCCGGGCAGCGCGAGCTTTGGCGCGATCGATCCAACCCTGCTCACGCCCGCGACCTTTAGCGTCACCGTGAACTACAAGTGCACGGGAAGCGCCGCCGCCACCTTCACCATCATGGGTCTGAACGACAGCGGTCCGGGCGCTTATCGGCTCAAGCACGTCACGCAAAACCAGTTCATGCCGTATTCGATAAGCACCGTCAACGTGCCCGGCACCAAGATCACGTTCAATGGCCAGATCGTGGCGACCGATTACCAGAACGCCTATGTCGGAAATTACTCCGACACGCTGACCATCACGATCTTTCCTTGATCTGATGATCGCGCTGCCAACCATGCTCTCCCGCGCTCTCGTGAGGCGACTGTCGTCAGTCGTGACAGGGTTCAGCGCATTGCTTGCCTTCTGCTGCGCGCTCTGCGCGTTTTCGGTCGTAGCGAGCGAGTACACCGTGAGCCCGATGCGCATGGAGCTCGACCGGGACGCCCGAAGCACGGTTCTTACACTGACCAATACCGGAACCGACCGTATCGAGTTCCAGCTTCGCGCGAGCGAATGGACGCAGGACGCGCAGGGCCGCGATCGCTATTCGGATACCGGGGAGCTCGTGTTCTTTCCCAAGATCCTGTCGCTCGAGCCCAATGATTCGCGCGTCGTGCGGATCGGCATCAAAAGCGTGCCCGTAAGCGTCGAGCGTACGTTCCGGCTGTTCATAGAAAAAATACCGTCACCAAACCCGGAGCCGCCACCTCCGGGTGCGCACGTCGCGGTCAACGTGCGTTTTGCGCTGCCGATTTTTGTCAAGCCGCCGGTGCATGAAGCTAAGGGCGAACTCGCGGGCGCCGCGATCGCTCGCAGTGAGCTTGCCTTCGTCCTCAAGAACACTGGCAACGAGCATTTCCGGATGGACGACGGGATCACTATCATCGGCCGCGATGGCCAGGGCGGCGTTGTCTTCTCCCGAAAGCTCGACGACCGCTACGTGCTCGCAGGCGTCGCCAAGCGATACGTCGCCACGATACCGCAGGAGACATGCCGACAAACCGCGGCTTTAGAGGTCACCGCCAAGTCCGAGCTATTCACGCTGAGCCGGCGCCTCGACGTCAACCGCACCGATTGCGAGTAGATGATGGCTCGCCCACGTGGCCGCGCATGTCGGGCGCGTGGGCGCATCGCGGGCATAGCCTGCTCGCTGACGCTGGCTTTCTGCCTTTGCGCGTCGCCGCAGATTGCGGCGGCAGAACTGCCGCTTCTCGCCATGCTCGGCTCGACGGCACCGGAAACGCTTGTCGTGCAAGTGACGCTCAACAACGTCAACAAAGGCCAGTTCTTCGTCAGCGCGTCAGACGGCGATTTCCTCATTCGGGTCGAGGACCTCAAAGCGATGGGACTCGCCGCCATCCATGGCCGTACCCGAAACATCGACGGCGAAGAAATGGTTGCGCTGAAATCGATCGATGACATGACAGTGGCGTTCGACGAAAAGAGAATGACGCTGGAGCTCTCCGTCGACCCCAAGCTCCTTCCGGCGAACACCGTGGATTTCTCGGCAGGTAGAAAGCAGGCGGTGTTCTATCCGACCAACGCCAGCGCCTTTTTTAATTACGACCTGAGCTATGCCAGCGGCAATGCCGGCCAGCGCGACGTGAGCGGAGCCGCGACCGAGTTGGGCGCACGAGTCGGCGACTTCCTGTTCCTGAGCGACTCGACGTACTACGGAGCGCCTTCTGAGCATCGCTTCGTACGACTTATGACCAGCCTCATCCACGACGACCGCGACACGCTGGTGCGCACGGTTCTCGGAGATTTCGTCGTCACTGCGGGAGACCTGTCCTCGTCGGTAGGCCTGGGCGGCGCGAGCTATGCCAAGCTATACAACATGAACCCGTACTTCGTGAGCTATCCCCAACAGAACCTGACTGGGCTTTTGCGAACGCCCTCCGAGGTCGACGTCTATATCGATGGCCAGCGGGTAAGGACTCTGCAGCTGCCCGCAGGCGAATTCGACTTGCGCGACATCACTCAGGCGCCGGGTTTGCGCAACGTGCAGCTCGTCATCCGGGACGCCTTCGGTCGGGAGCAGCAAATCAACGCGCCCTTTTACTCCACCCAGGTCCCTCTCAAGGCTGGACTGCACGAGTTCAGCTACAACCTGGGCTTCCTCCGAGAGATGTACGGAGTCGAGAGCAACGATTATGGACCGCTCGCGTTTGCGGGTTTCCACCGCTACGGTGTGACCGACTCGCTCACGCTCGGAGCGCACGCCGAAGGAAAGAGCGGCGTGTACAACGCCGGAGCAACTGCCGTCGTGGTGCTCGGGGCAGCGGGACTCCTAAATGTTTCGGGAGCTGGCAGCGGCAACGGCGGCCGCAGCGGAGGTGCTCTTCTCGCCAGCTACAGTTATCTCGGCACCCACTTCAATGCCGGTCTGTTTGTGAGCAAGCAAAGCTCAAACTATGTGCAGCTCGTGCAGACGGGCATCGACAACCGCAATTACGCGATCAACGCCACCATCGGCTACACCGATACGGTTGTCGGATCGATCTCTGCAGGGTATTCGACGTTGAAGACCTACGGCAGCCAGGACAGCCGATCGGCAAGCTTGAGCTACGGCCGGCCGCTGTTCGACGGACGAGCCAGCTTTTTTGTCACCGTGATGAACACGCGAGGACAGGACAAGAACACTAACGTCTTCGCGGGCCTGGTCTACAACTTCGATGCAAACTATGCCCTGTCCGCTCGTTACGAGCGATTCCGGGGAAACAACACCGAGGCTTTGCAGTTCCAGAAAGCGCAGCCCGTCGGAGATGGACTGGGCTACACGATCGCTGCCGAACGCGTAGGATCACCGGAGGGAACCGCCACGGTTCTGACTCCATCCTTCCAGTACAACTCGCGGTGGGGAATTTTGAGCGGCAGCGCCTTGCAGCAGAACGATGGCAACGGCTCGCACAACAGTTATACGGTATCCGCAGCGGGTGGCATCACCTGGGTCGGCGGCGCATTCGCGATCGGACGGCCCGTCACCGACGCGTTCGGCGTGGTCAAGGTGGACAACATCGAGGGCGTGCGCGTCTTTGTCAACAGCGAGGAAATCGGCAAGACCGACGCGAATGGAATGCTGGTGCTGCCGACATTGACCTCGTTCGTCGACAATCAGATCTCGATCAACACGGCCAATGTTCCACTCGAGTTCTCCTTCCCCGAGTCGATGAAAGTCGTGTCGCCGCCGTACCGTGGCGGCGCCGTCATCGACTTCCACGCCAAGCGTCTTCAGGCCGTGATGGGCGCGATCAAGATCAAGTCGAGCGAAGGAGTCAGGCCGGCCGAGTTCTTCCAGGTGACGGTTGCGGTCGACGGTCGGCCGTTCAGCTTCCCGACGGGGCGGGGAGGCGAATACTATGTCGAGGATTTGAAGCCCGGGCGCTATTCGGCCCGTATGACGGGGAACGGGCAATCCTGTACGTTCGACCTCGATGTACCCGAGGCCAGCGAGGCGTTTACCCAGCTTCCCGATATTGTCTGCGACAGCACGCGATGACAACGTGCCGGCGGATTCGGCGTTGCTTCCTCAGGCTGCCTGCGTCGACAGCAGCTGTTGCAACTCTCCCGACTCGTACATTTCGCGCATGATATCGGCGCCACCGATAAATTCGCCATTGACGTAGAGCTGCGGGATTGTCGGCCAGTTCGAGAAGTCCTTGATGCCCTGCCGCACCGTGTCGTCGGCGAGCACGTTAACGGAGAAAAAACTGTTCACTCCGCACGCCTTGAGCATCTGCACTGCCGCGTTTGAAAATCCGCACTGGGGAAATTGCGGGGTGCCCTTCATGTAGAGCACGACGGGGTTGCCGGTGACCTGTTCGCGAATGGTGTCCTGAATATTCATTGCCGCCTCAAACGTTTGTCGGATCGATAACCGCAATTGTACCCAACCTTGGCGCCGGACCCTGTACTTTCAACCACTCTGGCGGCAGGGACTATTCCTTCACCGCTCCGGTGAGCCCCGACACGTAATACTCGACAAAGAACGAATACAGAATTGCGACGGGAAGCGAGCCGAACAGGGCGCCGGCCATGAGCGAGCCCCAGTGGTAGATGTCCCCCTCGACCAGCTCGGTCACCACGCCGACCGGCACCGTCTTGACCTCGGACGATGAGACAAAAGTGAGTGCGTAGATGAATTCGTTCCAGGAGAGCGTAAATGCGAAGATGCCGGCAGAAATCAATCCCGGCACAGCAAGGGGCATGACGATCCGCCATAGGATCTGCACACGGCTCGCACCGTCGATGAGCGCGCATTCCTCGAGCTCGTAAGGGATCGACTTGAAGTACCCCATCAACAGCCAGGTGCAGAACGGAATTAGGAACGTGGGGTACGTGAGGATCAGCGCCAGCCGCGTGTCGAACAGGTCGAGCTTGTACACCATCGTCGCCAGCGGAATGAAGAGGATCGATGGGGGCACGAGATACGCGAGGAAGATGCTCATGCCGATGTAGCGCGAGCCGCGGAAGCGCAGGCGCTCGATCGCGTACGCGGCGAGCACGCTGCACAGGATCGACAGGAATGTCGAGACAACCGACACCAGGAGCGTGTTCCAGAGCCAATCAGGATACGCCGTTTCGAACAACAGCTTCTTCACGTGCACGAGTGTAGGATTCCTCAGCCAGAACGGGTT
>Ga0126381_100000608_pt1 | contig 39376 bp, 41 predicted proteins | sample PanSoiMetPlot_28_FD_96465 | JGI IMG/M metagenome (GOLD analysis project Ga0126381, IMG submission 96465) | Tropical forest soil microbial communities from Panama - MetaG Plot_28 | ecosystem: Environmental > Terrestrial > Soil > Tropical forest > Bulk soil | place: Panama | collected 2016-02-17 | reverse complement strand
CTACAGCACCAACCGAAAAAGCACGGCTCCAAGAGCGGGCGGAGGTGCTGCGGGACTGGCTTACGCTGAGATCGACGGTCCCGCTCTCAACTTAGCTGCGTACCGGGCCAGGTTGTCGGACCTATCCTGACCCCACGCCTGACCTCGCGCTGCGACCCATATCCGTATCTGGTGGAACGCGTCGGCGGGTCCTGCGCCAAGTCGCTTGAGGAAGCCTGTCCCCGCGAGGATAAGGCTACTTCAGTCCGCCGTCGCGTGATGCCAATCTCGCTGCGAGCACCGGCGGACGTATTGCGATTTTGTCTATTCCGAAATTGACAATCAACCCTAAATCTGGTATCAAAAGGTTTTCGGCATAGTGGATGGCGACATGGCAATAAGCATTAGCAATGTGTCAGTTTCGACTACTGCGCCAGTAGGAACGACTATTGGCGTCTTGACCGCAAGTGATGCATCGGGCGCGCCGCTGAGCAGTGAATTTGAATTGACCAAAAATTCTGCCGGCTTTTTCGGAGTTTCGGGCAACAATCTTGTTACTGAACGCGCGGCGATCCCGATGGGCAATTATTCAGTACGGGTCCACGCGGTCGCCACAAACGCCAGGTTCAGCGGCAGAGCGAATTTCGTGATTGCGGTAACACCCTAAGACTGGCGGCACGGATTAACACGAGCCAACCGGCTCCACGGCGTCCTGATCGGCTGCGATGCCGGAAGTGCCGGACGGTAGGGGCACCCCGATACCCTCGCTCAGTCGGGGAGGATGCTCGAACTGCCGCCGCCCGCCATGATGTTGCCGCTGCCTGTATCGCCGCGCCGCTGAGGATCGAATTGGGCGTCAGCGGCTCGAGCATGCCGCCGAGCACTCGACAATTTTTTAACCGCACACCGATACGCTCGGCTGGATCTGGAGCATTGCCACCGACCAGAAGCGGAGGGAATTAGGAGGGCCTGGGAGTTCAGTGGGCAGCGGGCCGGCAGCTTGCCCCAAATTTGACACCGCCAAACTGGGCTCCAATGCCACTCGCCGCGAAATCATCCTGGTCGACCCAGTGTTCAACCATCAAGGGAACCGGGGGGCTGGAGCTGAACTGGCCATGCGTGTAGTCCCTACCCTCGTAACCGGCGTCCTATTGCTGGTAAGCGTCAATGTCGCAAAGGCCGCCGATCCAACATTACTGGCGGAGACCGCCGCCTACCTCCTCGGCAATGCGCATCGCTGCGGCGTGGCGGATGACCGCGTCGAGCACGCCGGAAGAGTGATCCGCGACTTGATGGTTGTGGCCGCTCAGGATACTGCTGAGTTAGCCACCGCGCAGGCACGATTTGTCGATATTTTCTCGGCGGTCGCTGTCGCAAGCCAAGATCAGGAGGGGTTCCCATCCTGCGAAGTCGTGATCCCGCAGTTCGAACGGCTCGAACGGCACCACCGGCAAGCCGGGCTGACTGATTGAGGGTCTCGCCGGCGGATCAGTTGTCTGGCTAAGATCTGACACGGTCTGCTCGCCAGTATTCCCTGCCTACCGGCGGTCGTCCTCACGGGTGGGTCAAGGCAGGTTCCGTGCAATCAAACGCGACGCTCAGCGGCTGCCGGCTATCCTGGACGGTCATGGCGATTGGCGACACTGGTGCCGGGCTTGCGAAACCGAGAGTTCCGCTGGCTTTGGGCCTGGACCCTGCGGCTGTGCTCGGCGATCTATGCCTCAGCGTCGGCTTCGGTGGCAAACGGACTGACCTTGGCCGGATAGGTCCCCGGGATACGGACCTCCACGGCGACCCCCCCCCAGCGGAAGTGATCACCCGATAGGTCCCCTCGGCGTGAGGGTGGATTCGAGAGTGGGTTCGGTGTGCCATTGGCTCACCCTTTCTAACGGTCACCTCGGGGCCGCTAAGCTGGCGATCCTCCTGATGGCCGCCCTCGGAATAACTTCTTCGTCTGAAACCGCGCAACACTGCGAGCCTCTTGACGAGTAATTGACGCAGGAGGGCCGACGCTCTTCTTCGTTAACAAGAAAACACTTCCGATAAATCCGAGGGGAGGGACCAAATGCCGTCACTCGCTGATGAGGCCTGGGAGTGGCTCGATCGGGCCGAGCAAGCCCGTGAGGTAGCCGGGCAGTTGGCTGATCCAGGGGCCAAGCAAGCCGTGCTACAGCTCGCTGAAAGCTTCGAGCGGCTGGCGCGGGCTGCGACCAATCCAACCGTGCTCCGCAGACGAGAGTTGGCGAGGCAGCGCCGGGAAGGGAACTCATAAATTCTCTTGCCGGTGCCAGTCGCGATCAAGTAGCCCGCGGCCAACGCCCGTCGCCAGGGCTCCGTGCCGGGCTTGTCGCACCGACTTCCTGTTGGGCTTCCGAAACTATGTCGCCGATGCCTTCGACCGCGCCAGCAAAAAACTCCTCGGCCTGCCGGTAGGCGAATAGTCCGCCTTTGATGAGGCTCTTGGTTAGGGGTCGGGCGATGGGACTGATCAGCGGCCAGGCGATCAGAGCACCGACGCCGATTGCGAGGCCGGTCATGAGATTGCCGCCTTTCAGGACATCGTCGAGCAATGCCATTGCTGCCTCCTTGCTCGCATTCGGTGGCGCAGTTAAGCAATCCTGCGGTTTGTTTCAAAGCGCTTTCCCGAGCGAGGTCGACGCCGTTTCCGCGCTGGCCCTAGACGCGGTTTCGATCTCTTCCACTATTTGGTCGTGCCGAGCGATTGCGGCTGCAAGCTGCTCTTTCAACCAAGGCGTCGTGGCCTCCATAAGGAGCCTTCGGGCGCGTGCCGCCGCTGCACGATGATAGGCCGCCGATAATCTTTGTCCCATTGCCGACACTCCCGATTGTGCTGTTCAAATCGGTGGAGCCGGCGTCAGACCAATGCGCCGATCAGGGCCAGTGCCAGGCGTTCCGCCAGCGCATTGATCACCCAGTCCTTCGCGGCGGTCGCCAAGTTGTCGGTCCACTCAGTTCCGGCTTGGCTGTCCTGATCAGTCGCTCGAAGCCGCATACCCATGCGAAGCCAGCACGTCAGTGATTTTGCTGGGCGGTATCACCTTGGGATCGTACTCCAGCAAAATGCTCCCGGTTGATGGATTGACCGTGACTGACGTTACCCCGGCAATTTGAGCCAGACCACGTCGCGCTTCTTCACTCGCACGGGCGTTGCCTTTGAGGTCGGCTGACCGGAAGCGCAGGCGGCCCGGGAGATGATGTGCGAGGTCGACTTGTAAGGCGGCGGGGCGATCTCCCGCCCCAGCGACAATGGGGGCGAATACAGTCGCTCCCTTGAAGTCGGCGTTGCTGATCATTGTCCGTCTCCATACCGGCAGCCGGTCGGTTGCCGAGGGGGCGGACGAGAGGCTTAGCTGGGTGCTACGCCCTCCGACGGCTCACTCGGAACCACCAGTTGCCTAAGCGGCTGCTAGGTCCTGGTTCCATCGCTATATCCGTTGATATGAGGCCCCCTTGCCCGCAGGCAGAGGAAGCCGGGCAGAGATAGGATCGCCGTGTCCCGGCCGTCAAGCATGAGAATGGCGCGAAAAGTCGCAGTTGTACAGTTACGTGTCTTCCCTCAAAAGGAACGGTTCCGATGCGGGGATGCGGAGCGAAGGGGAGCGGTCGTTTCGATCAAGTGGCGGAGCCGCTCGTCATGCGGGCGAGAAGCGGCGTCCGGCGGGAACGCCACCTCCCCTGAGGCTTAGCCCGATGGCATCGTAATAGCCAAGCCGGGTTTGATCCTACGCGGTGGCGGTTAATAAAGGGTCAGCCGGCAGGCGGGAACCCACTATGGTCGCACAAACACCGGCCGCCAACACGAGCGATCGCGTAACCCTCAGCCCGGACGCTCACCGCGACAGGAACTTCCCGAAATGAATGCCGCGGTTGCCGCTTGGGGAACGAACCATCTTGGTTAATGTTTCCCCATCAGCGTCGCGAAGGGACGCTGGAGAGGACCCTTTCCCGAAGGTTTGGCTGTGCCGGTCAGCTTCGGAAGCAGGGTGTGCGGGACTTTGCGACGCCCCTATCCTGTGCTTTGACGCCCCTCTCTTGGACGCGGGCGCATCGCGGCCTGTTTGATGCCGCGTGGCCAGTGGCGACGAGGGAGGCTCAAACCGATATTGGCGCATCCGGATGTCCGCTGCACGAAGTAGGGCCACCACTCGATACTCTCCTGCGGCGGGGTCTTCGGGGGAGGTGTCCAGTAGGATCTCAACCGGCACATGGATAAGCTGACTGAGGGTGGGAAGCCAGCGCGAGCCGCGACAGCCTTTTATTCCTGCTACATCAATGGCGCTATGGGATAGCCCAAGCCGCTTCGCGAGCATACCCGTGCGGAGCCCAAGAAACGTCATCCAGTCCAACAGCTTTGTGGGCTCTTTCGGTGTCAATTATGGCATCCCCGCTCGCGGAGCCGGGACCCGACTTGAGATGTGGCCTGTGTTAATGCCCAGCTCGGCGCACCGGCGTTCGCCCAGATGATAGATTGCACGTCTCAATTCGCGCTGGGTGTTGGCGATCAGGTCGAAGGTGTGGTGAAGACGGAACAGCATAGCCAATAGCACGGCCAACTGCACCCAGTTCAGTAGCAGACTAGTTGTCTCGAAACTCATCTTCCCCTCCCGGCTCTTGGGCCCGCAAAAGGAACCGCCTTCTAGTCGCTCGGCTTGGGGGAGAGATAGCCGAGATGGGACACCTGCTTGCGCGGGACAACGCAGTAATCCAGGCCGCGCGGATTTTAATCAAATGTCCAGCAAGCAGAGTACCTCGACCAGCGTCAACCGAGCGTCTTTTGCTGGTGTGTCTCTTTGGCCGGAGGCTGGGCAAGGCACTGCTCGGGGGGAAGGGGGTTGACTGGCCCACCCTTGACCTACGATCATTTCGTTCTGAAGGGGGGTTGCAATGAATAGAACGCTTATTCTGATCGGCGGGGCAATCATTCTTCTGTCGGCGAGCCAGGGCGTTTCGGGTTTTTCGACGCGGCAGGTCGATCCGGTGACTACCCGCGACCGCCTCGCGGACCCGGCTGAACTCGCGGACAAGATGTCGAACGGGCAATCCGGAGGAACGGCTTTCAGGCTACCCGGCGGCCAGCTGAGGCTTCAGTTTTCGGCACCACCGTCGGGCGGCACCGCGAACAGCCCATTTCTTGCGAGCCCTGGTACGGCGTTTGTGCCGAGCGAACATCGGTAACTCGCCAGGTTCCGCCGCCGGCCACCTGGAGCAAACCGGCCTTCCCCCGCAGCTAAAAGCGCCGAAGAGCGGCAGAAACCCTGGGGAGTTTCATACCGCGGTATTGGATCTCGTAGGTCGAACTGAAACCCGGATCGGGTCAGACGAGCTGGTCAAAGGCGCTGGTTTGGCATAATGCTGATACGAGGGGGCCCCTGGCGGAGGTCCTGGGGGATGGCCGCCCGGCATATTCGGGCGAGGACCCCGCCGACTGAGAAGCTCGGATAGCTTCCCGCCTGGCGGAGTGCTAAACTTGCCACGCAAACAGCCCGAACGGGCGAAATCAACGCAAGATAACGGGAGGTTCGTCATGCCGCTGTTTATCACACAGGGCCGCTTTACCCAGGAGTACATGAAGGGCGGACTGGCAAAACCGGAGGACCGGCACGCCGTCATTTCGAGGCTCATTGAGCAGGCGGGCGGGAAGCTGGTGTCGCTTTACATCACGCTCGGGCAGTACGATTTCATGGTGGTCTCGGAAATGCCGGATGCCAAAGCCGCGACCATATTGGCATTCGTCGCAACGGGCGGCGGCGGGATTGAAGGTTCAGTAACCACCCAGGCCTTCACGACAGCCGAGGCGAAAGAGATGTTCGAAACGGCAGGCAAACTCGCGGGCAGCTACAAACCAATGGGCGCAGCATAAGCCGCGAAGGGTCGGTCTTTAAACGACAGACTAAGGCGGCCCTGCGCAAGTGTGGAGCAGTCACGGCGTCGAACTCGCCGTCACGATAGCCGAGGTTTTCCATATCGGCTTTACGAAACTCCACGTTGGACAAGCGCTGTCGCCGGGCCTTTTCGCGTCCGCGTTCGAGCAACCGATCGGCTAAATCGACGCCAATAACGAGACCAGTAGGCCCCACAGCCCTCGCTGCTGGGATTGCTGATGCTCCCGTTCCACAACCCACATCGAGCACCTTCGCGCCAGCCGGCAGCCCTAGCCGCTCGACGATACGGCTGCCAGAGCGTGCCCAGAATGCGAGCGGCTCATCGTCGAAGTGATCTGAGGCTGCGTTGTAAGCTGTTTGGGCTTTTAGCTTTGCTGGGTCCACAAGACGTTCCATAGGGACGCATCCTATTGTGCGGTCGTCCTTAAGGCGGGACAGTTTTTCATAATGCCCGCCTAAGATGAAAGGCTACAACGATATCCTCGCCCGGTGCGCGACCGTGACAAAGCTGCCCCTCCATGACCTGATCGCAATCCCAGATGTTTGCTGGAGGGAGACGATCGGCGCGCTCTTCATGGTCTTGGCGCTGACTGGGTGCGCCCGAGGGACCGAGGGCCGGGCCGGAGCCCAATACGCGCCCTGTCGTCGGAGGACAGCGGGATCAGGCCCGAGCACGGCAGAGGGGACGGCGGTGGTGGCAGCGGTATGTAGCGGGCGAGTAGACGGCAATCCGCCCCAGAGCCCGATCCATCTGGACGCTGAGGTCGCCGCCAGTTTCATGGTAAGTTGGTTAAGGCACCTTACCCTCGGGCGAGAAAATGGCCTCTGTCCGCCGCCTCACCGCGATCCTTGCCGCCGACGCGGCCGGCTACTCGCGCCTGATGGGAGCGGATGAGGAGGGGACGCAAAAGCCCATCTCGGGGAATTGGTCAATCCGAAGATCGCGGAGCACCGGGGCCGGATTGTAAAAAACACTGGTGACGGCTTCCTTGCCGAATTCCCGAGCGTGGTCGACGCGGTACGCTGCGCCGTCGAGGTCCAGCGCAGGATGGTTGGCCGAGAGCTTGAGGCGCCCGAAGAGCGCCGGATCAGGTTCCGCATTGGCATCAACCTCGGCGATGTGATCGCTAAGGGGGACGACATATTCGGCGATGGGGTGAACATCGCGGCGCGATTGCAGGCGCTCGCCGAACCTGGCGGGATCTGTGTCAGCGGGGTGGTCCGAGATCAGGTGCGCGACAGGCTGGATTACACCTTCGAGGACATGGGGGAGCAGAGCGTCAAGAATATCGCCCGGCCAGTGCGGGTCTATGCGTTGAGCCGCCAGAGCAGAGCCGATTTACCGATGGCAGGCGTGCCGATCGCACTGCCGCGTCGCAGGCACAGCGTCGTTCCGCCAGTAACAGCAGCTATCGTAGCGGTACTCGCCATCGCCGCAATGGTTTGGTGGGTTTGGCCTCCGACAAGATCCTCGCCCACTACGCCCGCAGCTGTGGCCGCTACAACCTCCGTCGCTCAGCCCCTCATCGCGCCGCGCCTGTCGATCGTCGTACTGCCCTTTACCAATCTCAGCAAGGATCCCGACCAGCAATACTTCGCGGATGGTGTCACAGAGAACCTGACGACGGACCTGTCGCGGATCGCCAACATGTTCGTGATCTCGCGCAATACCGCGTTCACTTATCGGAACAAGCCGGTCGACACAAAGCAGATCGGCCACGATTTGGGCGTCCGCTACGTGCTCGAAGGAAGTGTCCAGCGGTCGGGAAGCCAAGTTCGAGTTAGCGCTCAACTTATAGATGCCGGGACGGACACGCATTTGTGGGCGGATCGCTTCGACGGCGATATGGGGGATCTTTTCCTCGCGCAGAATGAGGTCACAAATCGGCTCGCCAATGCGCTCGGCGTCGAACTGATCGCTGCAGAGGCCGACCGACCGACCGATAATCCTGATGCGCTGGACTACATTCTCCGTGGTCGCGCTGCAGGGCTGAAGGCGCGGACGCGCGAGAGCCTTGCACAGCAGGTTAGCCTGTTCGAGCACGCGTTAGCTCTGGACCCGCAGTCTGCCGAAGCTCAGACCCTTTTGGCGAGCGTGCTTGTAAACCGAGTGCTGACTTGGATGTCAGACTCGGTTGCGCCCGACGTCGCGCGCGCGGAACGGCTGATCAATCAAGCGTTGGCGACGTCGCCGCCTAGTGCATCTGCGCATTACGTCAAAGGTGCCGTGCTGCGTGCGCAGAGTCGATGGCAGGACGCAATTCCCGAACAGGAAACAGCCCTTGCGCTAAATCGCAACTTGTGGCTCGCATTATTCGAGCTTGCCTATTGTAAGCTCCGCGCGGGATTGATCGATGAGGTAATCCCGCTGGTGGAGCAGGCCATCCGCCTCAGCCCTCGCGATCCGGGCATCGGCTATCGGTACTTCCAGATCGGTCAGGTACATCTGCTGCAGTCGCGCACCGACGAGGCGGTCGTCTGGCTTGAAAAAGCACGCAGCGCCATTCCTGGCGTACCGAACTTTCGCGGCTACCTCGCCTCGGCCTACGCCCTCAGAGGCGAGACACAGCGCGCCGCCGCCGAACTTGCCGAAGCCCGGCGGTTGAGCGGCAATGATATTTTTTCGAGCATCGCTCACCTGAAGGCCGCACCAGCCTTTGCCGGAGTGGACGGGGTGCCGAAGATCCACGCCCTTTTCGAAGCCACGTTCCTTGCTGGCCTGCGCAAGGCCGGCATGCCGGAGGAGTGAGAGCTGCCCTTTCTCGGGGTGTTCCTCGCCTATTTCGCTTGGGGTTTGTGGCCGACTGGAGCCGCGCCTTGCGTCAGCACCAATCCGATTGAACGCCGGGCAGCTAAGTCACCGAGCGACTGCGGGCTGATTGCGCCGATGCGACCTTCTTTGTGGTTTCACTGCGCATTGCCCGCGGGGGTCCCTCGCGCTGCAAAAAGAAGACTGCCCGTGGCCTGGGGGAAAGCCGGGCGGGGTGGCTCTCGCAGAAATTCTGATATGGCCCTCCGGATCGTGACCGCGTACTGGCGAGCGGCGGCTGACGGGGCGCGGATGCAATAGCCGCGGAGGCGCTGGCAGCCGCTGGACACCGTGGACTGGGGAGAAGCTCGCTTTTTTTTGGTGCATTGGGTTTGCAGTCTCGCGCGCAATGTCTTACATCCCAGACATACATCTAGGCATTGAGGCTTGCTGCGAAAGGGTCAGCGCTCAAATGTCATCCGCTGAATTGATCCTCGCCATTGGACCCGTCCTGTTCGGCGCGCAGTGGAAGCGGGATCTTGCCCGAGCGCTCGGCGTCAACGACCGGACCGTGAACCGTTGGACTGCGGAGAAGATCGAACCTAGACCCGGGGTGTGGACGGACCTGCTTCGGATCATGCGCGAGCGGCACACCCAGCTCGGCTCGTTGATCGAGGCGGTCGAGAAGCATGCCCGGGCTTCAGGAGAGCGCTGCTGACGTGGCGGCCTGACCGTCAGCAACTGTCCAGAAAACGTCCGCCTCGCGAACAGTGCCTCGCGCGAACCGTCCTGCCGCCTAGCCCTTCACGAAGGATCGAAACCCATGCCAGCCACCGTTTTGCGAACAGTACCGCGCCTCGTCAGCCGTGACGGCCAGCGGGTGCCGCCTGGTCGCCGCCCAAACGTCGAGAGTGGTCGTGCGCGCGAGTATCTGACGCCAGCGGAGGTCGAGCGCCTGGTCAAGACGGCGAGAAAGCGCGGCAGGTACGGCAGCCGCGATACACTGGCGATCCTGATGGGCTTCCGGCACGGGCTGCGGGTCTCCGAGCTTGTCGGGCTGCGCTGGTCGCAGGTCGATTTCATAACCGCGCGGCTCACAGTGCATCGCACCAAAGGCTCAACTGGCTCGACCCACCCCATACTCGGCGACGAGCTGCGAGAGCTGCGCAAGCTCCAGCGCGCACAGCCGCCCGGCTCCCAGTTCGTCTTCAATAACGAACGCGGCGTGCTGATGAGCGTTGCGGGGTTCCAGCGGATGCTGAAACGTGTTGGCGCGGACTGCGGGCTGCCTCTGGTCCACGCTCATATGCTCAGGCACTCGACCGGATTTGCGCTTGCAGACAAGGGGCGAGACCTGCGCGAGATCCAAGACTTCCTGGGGCATCGCTCGATCAACAACACAGTTATCTACACGAAGCTGCGGCCGGGGCGGTTCGATCGGATTTGGGACTGAGTGCGAAGCACAGGCTCCCAGGCAGCCAGAACAGGCGAACCTTCATCATTGCCCTAGCGCTACTCGCCAGGATTACGACGGCACAGGCCCATACGGGCAAGTGGCACGTCGCACGGGGCCGGCGCGGAAACCTGCGTCCCGCTGGACGACCTCGTTGCTGGCAATGATGGACTGCGGCGGGTCCACGACCACTCCGGATCAATGCATACTCCCAAAGACTTCGTGCTTTTGCTCTGGGCAGTCGGAGCCGCCCCCAAGCGAGAGCCGGACATAGCCCCCGGCATTCTGTCCTGGGTTAGCCATCCAGCAGGGCAGCCCATCAGTCACTATGTGCTCTTCAATAACTTGGCCCGCTGCAAGGCTATGATGACGGGTGGCGAGCGCTGGCGGTTTGTGTAGCCTCCACGCCGGTTATTTTAGGCCGCTCAGTCCGCCGAGGGTTAGCTGGAACCGCTCTGCAGGAACACTGCGCGCGGAGCCGACGCGCCGAATAGCGCAATTATCGTCGTTTGCCACCCCCGCAATTCTGCCCCGTCGTTGAGCTGGGCGAGGGCTTGAAAGTCGCGGTCAGCTTAGCTTACTATGCTCATATTGATCGCGCACCGTTGCAGCGGCGTCAACTCTTAAAACCGAGGAAATTCGCAACATGGTCAAAACAGACCGTTACCACACCAAGCTGATCCGGCTCGACCACAATCAAGCCGAGCGCATCATAGCGTTCCGGCACGACAACCGGATCTCGTCAGAAGCCAAGGCTTTCCGCCAGCTGCTCAACCTCGGGCTTGAGGCGGCTGCGCGGCAGACGGAGAGGCAAGCGGCCTAGCACGAACAAAGAGAGCCGATCGCTCCCACAGCAACCGGCTCTCAAAACTCAACCCGTGTGACCAGCACGGGACCTAGAACAGGGAAACTTCGATGAACCCGAACAACCTGGCCGAAGGAGGGCCAAGCTCCAATGACATTCACAAGGGGGACATCCCATGAACGACACTCATCAAGATAGTGATGAAGATCCGATAAATCAAGGGTCTGCTTCGACCTCTGTTGAGCAGGCCTCATCCGATTTCACCTTCACCTGGCTTCGAGATCAGTTCGCACAACGCAAGCGCCTGATCCGGCTATCCTCGACCGAAAAGTTCGCTCGCTGCCTGCTGGCGACCACCGCGCTGAGCAAGACCGCACTGCCCTGGGCGAAGCTCGCCAGACTGGGTCCGACACGAAGCCCAGCCGGCAGTTTTCGTTATGACGCCAATGTGGTCAGGCTCTTCGGGGCCGAGGGCGATTACGACGGCGACGACGTTCCGATCGAGGACGCAGCCTCGCTCATACAGGCAGCTGGCATAGAAGCGATCCTGAACGAGACCACAACACCGGGGCACTGGCGAATTTGGTTGCCGTCGTCGCGAGCCTACCGCGGATCAACCGACGAGCTACGGGCGCTGCGGGCACGGTGGGTCGCGCGGGCAAATGGCGTCCTCGGCGGGATCTTGGCTCCTGAAAGCTTCGTCCTCTCGCAGGCATTCTACGTTGGCGGGATCAAGGACCAGCCGCAAATCAGGGTCATCGTCAGTGAGGGAGCGCGCATAGACCGGTGCGACGATCTCGACGACGGCGCGATCTTCAAGAACGGCACATCGAGCCCGACCGTGCGAAGGCAGCCGGTGGAGGTCTACAAGAACGGCAAGGCCGAGCCGCCGACTCACACCGAAGCAGAGGACGTCCCAGAGGGGCTCGTCGAAAGCGATGACGACCCCTGGCTCATCCGCGAGGGTCGCCGCCGTAAGGCCGGGTTTCTGTGCTGCGAGGCCAAGGCCGATCGCCCCCGCGGCAACCGGCGATCGAGCCTTCCGCTTCGTCAATTGGGTGGCCGACATGCGCGCCTCGGACGGGCTGATCCTGTCGCCCAAGGGGATCGCGACCGTGCTTGGGGACGACTTCCCAAACACCACCCCCGCAGCAATTCGCGCAATGCAAGGTCGAAATCTGGACGTTGAGGTTGTTGTCCCCGACGACCGTCCTCGGCCAGGCGGCGGCCATGATCTCGTGCCTCAAGAGGAGCTCGCCAGGCCTCCGCAGCAGCACCCGCAGCACCTCGAGCGCACGCGAGCCGATTTCGACCCGCGTCAGAGAGGCATCTTCACACCGACGGAACAGGCCGCGCCGGTCCAGCCGGAACCCCTCGAACAGGAAAATGTCGGTCGAGCAAAGCGCTTCCATGCCCCAGCCCTGCCCTGCGTTTCTGAGTTTGATAACGTTTTAGCTCAATTTAGCACTTTTTAGTTCGCTTGGCAGCGCCCCTCCCTGCATCTGGCCATCGTGATGCACGCCACGGTCCCCCAACCTCGGGCGATCGAAACATCGTGATCGTCAGCAGCGGAGGACGTCGATGAAGACCGTTTCTTGCTTCCCGTCGCGCGTGAGGATCGCAGCGTTGGCGTTGCTCGCTGCCTGGTTCGCGGGGCCGGGCGACGGGCGTGCGCAGTCACCGGGTGGGCTGACCTGCCAGAAAGTGCCGCCGGAGGGCCACGTCACCTCAAACCCGATCGCCTGCACTGTCAGCTGCGCCCAAGGTGGGAAGCTGGCCTCGGCCCTCGCATTGGCCCCGCGCACGACAGCGGGGCTGACGATCACGATCAGCGGGACCTGCGTCGAAGCCGTCGATCAAGTCCCCGGCAACGGCACGTTACAGGGCGCCTCGTCGGGCGATGGCCTGCAAGCGCCCGCCGCGGCGAGCAGTCCGGTTCTCGGCATCAGCGGAGCCGGCGTAACGCTCGATAATCTGACGATTTCCGGTGGCGCAAATGCGTTGCTGGTGCGCAATGGCGCTGCCGCCGTCGGCAACAACCTGGAAATCGAGGGTTCGTCGATCCGCAATGTGCTGGTAAACGGCGTTCTCACGTTGAATTCCTCGACGATCGAGAACTCGAGCGGCGATGGGATCACCGCGCTCTCGGGCGGTATCGTGTTCCTTAATGGCGGAACGGTTCAAAACAACTCCCGCGGGGTTTTGATCGGGGGAGGCTCCTACGTCGACGCCCTTGGTGGTGCGGTCATCAGTGGTAATACGGCGGGCCATGGCGCCCAAGTGACCGGGTCGCTGGCCGTAATTGCCGCAACAATCGAGGGCAATTCGCCTGACGGTGTCCATCTTACCCCTGGCGGAAATGCGTTTATCGCCAGCGCCGGAGTTGTGCAGTCGAACGCGCGCGATGGGGTGCAGGTGTTCGGTGGCGCCATTGATGTCGATGGCATCATTTCCAACAATGCGAGACATGGCATCTCGATATTCAATAGCGGGACTGCCATCGTGGACGACGGCGCCGTTGTCGCCTCGAATGCGGCGAACGGCGTCCTCGTAGAGGACGGTACCGTGAATATCGGAAATTCAGGCGGAGGCGCAGCCGGCACGATTCAGTCGAATGGGGCAAACGGGATTTACCTCAAGACGAATAGCGTTGGATATTTCAACAATGACGGAAACCAAATCGTCAGCAACAGCGGGTGGGGGATTTTGTGCGACGGACCTCTGGCGAACCCGCTGATCGCGATCGGACTCACCGCCACCAAGATAGGGACCGTCTCCGGCAACGGGGCGGGCCAGATTTCCTGCAACACCGCCCCTTAGGGAGAGCGATGTCGGCCCCAGGTCTTAAAAGGAGTTGCGCCCCATGCCGATCGGCGATGAGAAGGGCGTCACATCGAGCGCCAGCGACTGCTCCATCTCGTCCGACAGGTCGAACGGGTCGCGGGCTTCGCGGTCGAGCTTGTTGACGAAAATGATGATCGGCACGTGGCGCTACCGGCGCGAGATCGTTCGCCGCCATGCTCGGACCGCGGGTCCCAGGCAAAGGTCGTTTACCCCTTCTGCGCGTTCGCGATCACGTCGGAGAATTGCTGACCGAGCGCCAAAACAGCTGCAGTTTTGACCAGCACATTCGTAGCGGCAGCGAGCTCTTGAGCGGTGGTTTGCATTTGCGCTGAAAGGGTCGTCAGTGTAGCGGCGGCCGCAATTACCCCGGGCTGCGCGAGAACGGCGAAGGTCGCCGTTATAGATATGTGGGCGTATTCGTTTCTCAGATCCTGATAACGCTTCGTCAGCTGCGCCAGATACGGGCCGGTTTTGGTCGTCTGCGCTATTTCGTTGTCAATCTCGTCTATTACATCGTCCAGCGCATCAAGCGCTGCATCACGGCTCCGGCGAATATCGTCGATCGTGGCCGTCTGGTTCATGTCTGGTCTCCTCGTATGACTTCGTTAGGGACGGATTGGCGCTCGATGCGGTCGCCGCGGCGGCAGCGGCGAGATCATTGGCCCGCCGCGAGAAGGTCTGCAAATTGGCCACTAGTGCAGCGAACTCTCCGTCATTGTTGCGCACCGCGATCACAAGCGCGTCGTGCGCGTCGCCGAGCGCCTGAGCCGCGGCTTCTGGATCCGTGGCACGAACCGTCTGGAAGGCGTCAGCCACAGCCTCGGCATCGTCAATGGCGGCCCCATAGGCCTGGTCAGTGACCTGCGGTTTGCTGCGGGCAATGTTCACCGCTTCGATTTTCAGCGCCAGGAGATGGTGCAACCCGCGCAGCCGCGTTCGGCGCTCGGCTGTCAGCACGACACCGAGCGCCGCGGCCAGCTCATGAATGGGTTCACAGGCGATCTGGGTCGCGTTTTGCAGCTCGTGCAAGCGCCGGTAATCGAGGTCCTCTCCCACCAGCCATAGAACTATGTTGGTGGAGGCCTTGGCGACCGGGGCAGCCGTCGAGTAAGGGGGCGGGGCCGTCTGCACGAGCCTGCCCACCGCCGCGCTGACCCTGGCGGCAGCATTGTCGAATTCTGCGCGGTCCTGCGCCTTTGTGACGGCGGCGAGAGCGGCGGTATAGTTTTCCAGCGTTCCCAGCAACTGCGCCGGCTGAAGCGGAGCCGGCGCCTCGGCCGCGCCGGTCCTTACCGGCGGGGCGGCGCCCGCGCCGGAGCCGCACACATCCTCGGCCGGCGGCGCAACCGGCTGTGCCGGGTTAGGGCCGATGTCAGCTTTATTAGCAGCGGCTACGGCTGTTGAGTTCGGTGCCGCCGATATGATTTCGCAGCGCGTAGCATTCGTTGCATTACTGGCGCAGCCGGGTCCGATCGCCAGCAGCGGCCTGTCGCGCATCCATTCGATGCGGTTGCTCAAGCGCTGCTCGGCGGCGATTTGCTGTTCGCTGTCCCGATACGAGCTGTCGATTGCGCCCATCTCGGCGCTGAATGCTTGTATGTTTTCAGAGAACACGTAAGGCGAGCACGCCGACTGCCCACCACACGCGAATACAGCGGCGGCGACAGCTGCTCTCCACATGGCTCGATCCTCCCCGTCATTTTGGCTTTCTTATGGACCTTCAAAATGGACCCCGGACAGCACGCACGAACGGAAAGCGGATGAGGAAGGAAAGACAGCCGCCTCAGTTCGCTGGAACCGTTTGCCAGCCGGTATTGCATTGCGCCACGTAGGGATAGTAACCCGGCGGATCGGAGCAGTAATACCAGTATCCTGCACCGGGTCCGTAGCCGGAATAACCTTCATCCGGATAATAATAATCGGGCCAGCCCCATCCGCCGCCCCACCACAGACCGCCCAAGGCGGGAACTACGACAATGCCGCGGCGGAAGCCGTGGTGGTGAAATCGCTCTCCGTGGAATTCGCCAAAATGGCCGCCGTGAAACCCGCCGCCGTGAAATTCGTGAAAGCCGGGGTGAAACCCGCCGCCGCGGAGTGCGGGAGGCGCGGCGTGGATGGCGCCGCTGTGAAATGCCGGAGCCCCGGCGCGAGGCCCGCCGCCCTGGAACCCCCCGCCATGGGAGCTGTCGCTGTGAGCGGGATCCGGCCCCAGGAAAACAGCACCGAAAAACAGAAGAGCGATCGCCCGCCCCAAGGTTTTGCGCGCTCGGCTCCGGGCTATACTTTTGGTTTCTCTGCCCATCGTCTCCTCCCACATTGCACTTTTCTTTTAGATGTTGCCGGTGCGGGGAGACGCCAAGCGGCCCGACGGGAATAACCGAGACGCAAGGCAGGCGCAGCGCGGGAATCAGGCGAGCAACTTCTTCAGCCGCTCGGCGATCTGTTCGGGGCTGCTCTCATGCGTGAAGCTGGCGGTGAAGCGGCCCTCCGGGTCCATCACGTAGATCACCGAGCTGTGGTCCATCGAATAGTCGCCGCCGGGTTCGGGGTGCTTCGCATAATAGACGCGATAAGCCTTCGCCGTCTGCGCCACCTCTTCCGGCGTCCCGGTCAGCGCCAGGATCGGCGCGTCAAAGCTCGCGACATAGGATTTGAGCGCCGGCGGCGTGTCACGCTCGGGGTCGACGGTGATGAAAACCGGGCGCACCGCCTCGCGCTTGGTGCCGAGTTCGTCGAGCGCGACCGCGATGTCGTTGAGTGCCGTCGGGCAGGCGTCGGGGCAATGGGTGTAGCCGAAATATATCAGCGACCATTTGCCCTTGAGATCGGCGTCGGTGACCGTTTTGCCGTTCTGGTCGGTGAGACGGAAAGGACCGCCGATCGCGCTGGCGAGCGCCGTTCCGCCGGCGCCGCGCGGGCCTTCGCGCATCAGGAGCGCGAAGAAAACGCCGGCTGCGAGGATCACGAGCCCGGCCAGCACCGCCGCGGCCAGAACGAAGCGAGGCGAGCCACCCGGCGCGCTGGCGCGAGAATTGCGGGCCATGAGCGCCTCCCTCAGCGCCGCGCGGCTGGGGCGGGGCCGGCGGCGCCTAGCTTTTCGACCGTGACCGTCACGGGTTGCGGTCCCGCCTTCTCGAAATTAAGCGTCATCGGGAAAGATTGGCCCTCGCGCAACGGCTGGTTGAGTCTGAGGAGCATGATGTGCGCGCCGCCGGGCTTCAGGGTTACCGGCCGGCCGGGCGGAATATCGACCCCTTCAACCGGCCGCATCTCCATGACCATGCCCTTCATTGTCATCGTGTGCAGTTCGGCCTTCTTGGCGACCGGCGTCGCGACCGAGACGAGCCGGTCGGCGGTCGGTGATACGATCGTGAGATAAGCGGCGCCGTTTTCGGCGTTCCCCGGCGTCGCCCGCGCCCAGGCATCTTTGACCTCCAGCTGCGCTGCCTGCGCGAGCGCGGCGCTCGCGACCACCAGACCCGCCGCGAAGGCGAGAAATTTCATCGGCATCGGAAATCCTTTCGGCAATTTGGACGGCCGCTTCCATCCGGAAGCAACAAGGAGAGGTTCAGGCCGCGACGGGCGGTGCCCGCGCCTGAAGCGGGCCGTGCCGATATGGGGAGAAAGCCAGTCCCGGCCGGACGGCCGGATAGGCGGACTCGGCGATGCCGCCGGCAAAGGAAGCGCCGCCAGCGCGCAGTGACGGCGCGCCTGGTAGCGTGCACAGGGCGCAGTGGTGGATCGCAACGCCGGGATTGGCCTTGCCGGCGTGGTCGCGCTCCGCCGCCGCGCCGCAACGGCTTGCAACGACGCTGTCGCGCTCTCCTGCGAGCCCGATCGAGGCCACAACCGGCAGCAGCAGATCGGCCAAGAGTGCGGTAACCGCGATCCAGCATACCGTTGCCCACCGAGCAGATCGCGTCACTGCGCGGCACCTCGGACGGGCAGGGCTCGTCCTTCCGGCCCTGTCACCAACCCGGCGCAGGCGGGCGGCAGATCCGCCAGCCGTAGCGGTTTGGGCGGCGGCGCCGGCGGCGGATGCAGCGCCTCTTCGGTAAACCACCAATCGAGTTCCTTGCCGCAACCATCGCCGGCCGGCGGCGCCGCCTGCGGACGGCACTGCGGGTCGTCCGCCGGACAATAGAGCCTCACATGGAAATGGTAATTATGGCCCCACCAGGGCCGGATCTTCATCAGCCAGCCGCGGTCTGTCCCGGCTTCGCGGCACAGCGCGCGCTTGATTGCGGGGTTGACGAAGATGCGCTCAACGCCGGGCTCACGCGCGACGGTCTCCAGCAGCCGGCGGTGCTGCGGCGTCCATGCCGTCGGATCGATGTCCATGCCGTCGGCGCGAACCACGTCCGTTGCCGAAATCTCGTCGCGCTCGGCGGGCCTCAGCCGCCGGTTCGGCATCGGCGTCAGCCAGACGTCGGCGTCGAGGCCGATCTGGTGCGAACCGTGCCCGGTCAGCATCGGCCCGCCCCTAGGCTGCGCGATATCGCCGACGAGCAGCCCGGGCCAACCGGCTTCGGCCGGCAGTCTCTGCGCCAGCCGCTCGACCATCGCGATCAGCACCGGGTGGCCCCAGCTGCGGTTGCGCGACGGGCGCATGACCTGCCAGTTCGGTCCGTCGGCGGGCAGCGGCACGGCGCCGCTCAAACAGCCGCGTTCATATGCGCCGATCGCCTGTGCCGGCCCGCCTGCCGGGGTGACCTCGCGCCCAAACTTGAGTTTCGCAGCATCGGGCGGCAAATGCGCGATGACCTCGGCGCGGTGCGCCGCCTCCTCGGATGCGGTATCCTGCGCCGCCGCGGAGCCATTGCCGATCCTCGCCACGGCCAGCAAAACAAGGACGGCAGCTTGGCGCATCTTCATCGGCAAATCTCGAACAGCTCGTCCAGCGTTCGGCCGAGCCGGCCGAGATCGGCTTCGCTCGACAGCCGATGGTCGCCCTCCTTCACCAAAGTTACCTCCACATCCCCGCTGACCAGGCGCTCGGCGAGCGAAAGGCTCCTCCGCCACGGCACCGAGTCGTCGCGCATCCCGTGCAGCAGGCGGACCAGGCAGTCGAGCAGGATGGGTCCCCGCATGACGAGATGACGCCTGCCGTCTTCGAAGAGCGGCAGCCGATAGGTGTATCCGGCTGGATCATATTCGGAGGGCAGGGTGACCGCGCCGGTTTCGCACAGCTCGCGCCGCTGTCCCGCGTCGAGCCGGGGCCACAGGAGATCCTCGGTGAAATCGGGCGCGGCGGCTATACCGACCACCGCGTGAACGCGCTCGGGCCGGGCGCGGGCGGCCAGCAGCATGATCCAGCCGCCCATGCTGGACCCGACGAGGATCTGCCGGCCCTCGGTCAGGGAATCGAGGACCGAAATCGCATCCTCGGCCCAGCGGCCGACCGTTCCGAGCGCAGAGTCTCCGCTGGATGCGCCATGGCCGAAATAATCGAACCGAATATAGGCGTGGCCTCGGCGCCGGCAGAAATCCTGCAGAAACGTCGCCTTGGTGCCGATCATCTCGGAGCGGAACCCGCCGAGAAAAACGACGCCGGGGGTGGCGCCGGAGAGCCGGTGGTGCGCGATTGTTGCGCCATCGGGCCGTGTTAGTATGCGCGGCGGTTTCATCGGAGGTATGGGCGGCAGGCGAATGCGCATCGACGATAACACCCTGCTCGCGCCGCCGAAAGGACGCCCGCCCGCGGTGTTGCAGATTGTTCCGAGCCTCGCCTCGGGCGGCGCCGAGCGCGGCGCGGTCGACCTGGCCGGCGCGCTCGCCGCTGCAGGATGGACGTCCTATGTCGCATCTGCCGGCGGCCCTTTGGAGCGCGAGCTGCGCCGCGCCGGCGCCACCCATCTCACAGTCCCGCTCGCCTCGAAGAACCCTCTGGTGATGCGCCGCAATGCGACGGCGCTGATGCAGCTGATCAAACGTCACACGATTGACATTGTCCATGCGCGCAGCCGCGCCCCGGCCTGGGGTGCTTGGTCGGCCGCTCGCGCTACCCGCGCTCGTTTCGTCACGACCTTCCATAATGCCTACGGCGCGCGCTCGATCCTCAAGCGTCGCTACAATTCGGTGATGGCGCGCGGTGAGCGGGTCATCGCGATCTCGCGTTTCGTCGCGGACTACGCGGCGAGCGTCTATGGGGTTGGGGCCGACCGGCTACGCACGATACCACGCGGGGTCGACCTCCAAGTCTTCGATGCGGCGCGGGTCGCAGCGCCCCGGATTATCAGCCTCGCCCGCCAGTGGCGTCTGCCTGACGGCGCGCCGGTCGTCATGCTGCCCGGCCGGCTGACGCGCTGGAAGGGCGGGCTCGACTTTATCGCCGCAATCGCGCTGCTCGGCCGTCGCGACATATGCTGCCTGCTGGTCGGCAGGGAACAGCGCCGCGGATTTCGCCGCGAGCTCGAAGCCGCGATCGCGCGGCACGGGCTCGGCGGGTTGTTCCGGATCGTCGAGGACTGTGCTGACATGCCGGCGGCATACATGCTGGCCGATGTCGTGGTATCGGCTTCCCGCGAGCCTGAGGGCTTCGGCCGGGTCATCATCGAGGCGCAGGCGATGGGCCGGCCGGTCGTCGCGACCGATCACGGCGGTGCGCGCGAGTCGATTGTCCCCGGGGTGACCGGCTGGTTGGCGCCGCCGCAAAACCCCGTCGCGCTCGCTGCCACAATCAATGAGGCGGTGTCGCTGGGCGCCAACGAGCGAGTGCATTTTGCGCAGCGCGCGACTGCGCACGTCGCCGCGCACTTCAGCCGCGAGGCAATGTGCTCGCGCACGATCGAAGTCTACGAGGAATTGCTGTTTCCGCAGCCGGCTGATATCGACGTCGCGGCCTGACCGCTATTCCGGCATGCGGCGGATCGCGGACGCGCCCTTGCCGGTGTCCATTTCAACATGGATCCCGGTCTTCGTCAGCACCGCCCCAATCATTATGTATCGGCGATGAGTGAAGAACCGGTCATTTACACTGCGCAAAGCGGCGCCCGGGCGCCGATCGTCATCACGCTGCCCGACGGTAAACGCCTCGAATTTCCGGGTCCGCCCACCGGCGCCGATGTGGCCGCGGCGATCGGACTGCGCTTGGCGAAAGCGGCAATCGCCGTTCGCATCGACGGCCAGGCCCGCGACCTCGCCACAGCAATCGACCAAGATGCCGCGGTCGCACTCATAACCCGCGACACTGCGGAAGGGGTGGAGATACTCCGGCACGACGCGGCTCATGTGATGGCGGAGGCCGTGAAGGAGCTCTATCCTGACACGCAGGTGACTTTCGGTCCGCCGACCGAGACTGGCTTCTACTATGATTTTGCGCGAGCCGAGCCGTTTACGCCCGAAGACCTCGAGCGGATCGAGGCGCGCATGCGCGAAATCGTGCGCCGCGATGAGAAGATCACGCGCGAGGTTTGGGATCGTGACGCGGCGATCGCCTATTTCCGTGGCATCGGCGAGAACTACAAGGCCGAATATATCGGCGAAATCCCGGACAAGGAGGAGATCAGCGTCTACCGCCAGGGAAACTTCGTCGACCTTTGCGTTGGTCCTCACCTGCCTTCCACCGGTTATCTCGGCCAGGCCTTCAAGCTGATGAGCGTCGCAGGCGCTTATTGGCGCGGCGACCCGCATAATGCACAGCTGCAGCGGGTTTACGGCACGGCCTGGGCGAACCAGCAGGATCTCGATCACTACCTGTTCCAGCTAGAGGAAGCGGAACGCCGTGACCATCGCCGGCTGGGCCGTGAGCTCGATCTCTTTCACCTCGGTGAGGAGGCGGTCGGCAGCGTTTTCTGGCACCCGAAAGGCTGGACCCTCTATCGCACAATCGAAGCTTACATGCGGGGCCGGCTCGATGCGGCCGGCTATCAGGAAGTGCGCGGACCGCTGCTCCTCGATCGCAGTCTGTGGGAAGCCTCGGGCCATTGGGAGAACTTCCGCGAGAACATGTTCATCGCCGAAAGCCGCGACGAGCGGGTGCTCGCGGTCAAGCCGATGAACTGCCCCGGCCATGTATTGATCTTCAGCAACCGGCTCAGAAGCTACCGCGAGTTGCCGCTGCGTCTGGCCGAATTCGGGAGCTGCCACCGGAACGAGCCGTCCGGCGCGCTGCATGGGCTAATGCGGGTGCGCGGCTTCATCCAGGACGACGCGCACATCTTCTGCACCGAAGACCAGGTTGCTGGCGAAGCGATCGCGTGCTGCAAGCTGCTGTTGTCGATCTACCGCGACTTTGGTTTCGAGGATGTCGAGATCAAATTCGCCGACCGGCCGCCGGTGCGGGTCGGCAGCGATGCGGTTTGGGACCGTGCCGAGCACGATCTGAAAGCGGCGGTCGAAGCGGCCGGCCTCGCCTACACGCTCAACCCCGGCGAGGGCGCATTCTACGGGCCGAAGCTCGAATTCCACCTGCGCGACGCGCTCGGCCGGCAATGGCAATGCGGCACGGTGCAGCTCGATTTCAACATGCCGGCGCGGCTGGGAGCCATATACGTCGGCGAGGATGGCAGACGCCACGTCCCAGTCATGCTGCACCGGGCGATCCTTGGCTCGATGGAGCGCTTTATCGCCATCCTGATCGAGCATTACGCCGGCCGGTTCCCACTTTGGCTCGCGCCGGTGCAGATCGCCGTGGCGACGATCACCTCCGAGGCGGCGGATTACGCCGCCGAGGTAGCGCGGACCTGCGCCGTTGCTGGGCTGAGGGTTGCAATCGATGCAGGAAGCGAAAAAATCAACTATAAGGTTCGCGAACACAGCCTTGCCAAGGTGCCGGTCATGCTCGTCGTCGGCCGGCGCGAGGCCGCTAACCGGTCGGTTGCGTTGCGGCGGCTTGGCGGAAACGATCAGGAAGCCCTTGCGCTTGGCGAAGCCGTCGCTAGATTGAAGGAAGAGGCGGCGATTCGGCCTCTTAAGCCGTTCAACCCAGTCGTGGACGGAGCCTATCAACCTTTAAGAGGAGATTGTACATAGCCAGACTACCCTTAAACTTTATTCCCACCCGCGAGGGACCCCGGATCAATGACGAGATCGGCGTAATGCGCGTGCGTCTCGTCGATGAGCGGGGGCAGATGGTGGGAATTGTCGGGCGCAATGAGGCGCTCACAATGGCGGCCGACGCCGGTCTTGATCTCGTTGAAATAGCGCCCAATGCCGATCCGCCGGTCTGTAAAATCCTAGATTTCGGCAAGTATAAATATGAAGAACAAAAGAAAAAGAACGAAGCTCGCAAAAAGCAGAAAATTATCGAGGTAAAAGAGATCAAACTTCGCCCGAGTATCGACGACCACGACTACGCGGTCAAACGGCGCAGCATGACGAAATTCATCGAAGAAGGCGACAAGGTAAAGGTGACAATGCGGTTTCGCGGGCGCGAGCTGGCGCATCAGGAATTAGGAATGGATGTCCTAATGCGGGTTCGCGACGATCTCGATGAAATCGCTAAAATAGAACAAATGCCGCGCATGGAGGGCCGCCAGATGACAATGGTGATATCGCCGAAATAACATCCCCGGTACCTCCTCTCAATCGCTCGGACTTTTCGCCGGTTTGCCGGCGGATGATGGGCTGGTCGCACGGCCGTCTTTGCCTCCCGCGAGGCTCGGATTGCCACGGGCGTCGCGACAGGTTTGGGTCCATCGTACGCCGCCGGCTCGTACAGTCGCCCACGCAGCACGAGCTGAAATCGCCCGTGGACCATTAGCGGCGGCCAAACCCACCGCCATGTACGAACCCGCGCCCAAAGCTATTGGTCAGGTGGTGATCAACCCGAGGCGGGAAGCCTCGTTTTATGTCCCGGGCGAAACGGCGGCTGAGCCTGTGGCGCCGGTCGTTCGAGAAAAACGCGTCGAACCCCCAATAGGGCCAATACCCGTAACCGTAATCTTCAGGGGCGTACACATAACTAGGGGCCAAACAGTCATAACCCGCGGCGTAGCCGTAGCCCGGAGGGCAGGCAAATTGGCCGCTAGGAGGCTGTGCAGCAGCGGGTGGCGAGCCGCGAAGCACTAGCGGCGGTGTGTCTTGATCGGATGGGGGCTGAGTGGTGGCGGGATCCGAGCCGCGGATCACAACGGTTGCCGACATGGCGGGACTGGAAGAAGGCGGCGCAGCAGCCCAGGCGGTTTCAGCCGATGCCGCCGCCGCGATGCCGAGGCCGGCTATCAGCAGCAATCCTCTGGCCAACAGTCTAGAGCCGCTCATTCTCGCCGCCCTCAAAGATCGCCTCGCGCGCCGGCTGTCATCTCCCCCTAATTGTGGCACGACCGCGCGATGTGCAACGTCCCGAATGGGTACGGGTGCCGCGGGCCGGTATGCTACGGTGGCCCGCCTGCCAGTTAGTGATGCTGCGACAATGGTGCTGGAGGAGGCGGGCACCGCTAGAGCGTGCCCCACTAGACCTTGCGCCGCGACCTTCTCTTCGTGCATGGCGGGCGGCGAGGGTTCTCTTGTCGTCACTCGGGTTGCTTTCGGCAGGTGGCATCGCTATATAGCGCGGCTCGAAATGGGCGGCGGGCGGCGTAGATGCGGGTCCGGGCGCCGAGCCTGGTACGGATAGAGAAATGCCCAAGCTCAAGACGAAGAGCGGTGCGAAAAAGCGCTTTGGCCGAACCGCAAGTGGCAAGGTTAAGCGCAACTGGGGCCACAAGCGGCACCTTTTGATAAACAAGTCGAAGCAGGGAAAGCGGCTGCGTCGAGGCACGACGACGTTGGAAAAAGGCGACGCCAAGCTCGTGCTGACCTACATGCCTTATCTGCGGGGGTGAGCGATGGCGCGTGTCAAGCGCGGGGTGACGGCTCACGCCCGCCATAGGAAAGTCCTGAAACTTGCCAAAGGTTATCGGGGCCGGGGCAGCACCGCCTATCGCGTCGCGATCGAGAAGGTGGAGAAGGCGCTGCGCTATGCCTATCGCGACCGCCGTAACCGCAAGCGTGATTTTCGCGCCTTATGGATCCAGCGGATCAATGCGGGGGCGCGCGAGCATGGTTTGACCTATTCGCAATTCATGCACGGCATCAAACTCGCCGGGCTCGAACTCGACCGGAAGGTGTTGTCCGACATAGCGGTTCGCGAGCCCGAGGCGTTTCACGCGATCATCGCGACGGCGCGCGCCGCGTTGGCGGCGGCGCCCGCGGCGAGAGCGGCCGAATAATGGCGCTCTCGCGCGCGCTGGAGCGATTTAGCGGCGGCTGACGTTTTTGAGGGCCCCGCTTCGGGTTGTTCGCGCGTTCATTAGCCGAAGGGGCCGTCCGCCGGCCCCTTTTTCATTAGGATAGATCGAATGGCAGATTTCGACTTCGCGAGTGACGACATCCTGCGCGAGATCGCTACAGCGCCGTCGTCCGATGCGCTTGAAGAGATCCGGGTCAAGGTCCTGGGTCGGCGCGGGTCGCTGACCCTGGCGATGAGGGAATTGGGCGCACTCGAGCCGGAAGAACGGCGGCGCGTTGGAGCGGCGCTTAATGCCGCGAAGGAACGGATCACGGCCGCGCTGGCTGAGGCTTCGGCCCGGCTTGGCCGCGCGGCGCTGGAAGAGCGGCTCGCCGCCGAGCGCGCCGACGTTACCCTTCCGGTGCCATTCGCGAGCGCCGGACGGATCCATCCGATTAGCCAGACGGTCGATGAGATTGTCGCGATCTTCGGTGAGATGGGTTTCGCGGTGGCCGAGGGACCGCATATTGAGGAGGATTTCTACAACTTTACGGCGCTGAACATTCCGCCTGAGCACCCTGCGCGTCAGGAGCACGACACCTTTTACCTGCCAGAGCGGCCCGATGGGACCCGGCTGGTGTTGCGCACGCATACCTCGCCCGTACAGATCCGCACGATGCTTGCACAAAAGCCGCCGATCCGGATCATCGTGCCGGGCCGGACCTTCCGCTGCGACCACGACGCCACGCACTCACCAATGTTTCACCAGGTCGAGGGTTTGGTGATCGACCGCACCACCCATATGGGCCACTTGAAGGGTTGTCTGATCGAGTTCGTTCGGGCCTATTTTGGGCTTGATGACCTGCCCGTTCGCTTCCGGCCGAGCTATTTCCCGTTTACTGAGCCGTCTGCAGAAGTGGACATCGGCTGCTCGCGGCAAGGTGGCGAGCTGAGGGTCGGGGCCGGCGGCGACTGGCTCGAAATCCTCGGCAGCGGCATGGTTCACCCGCAGGTACTCAGAAATTGTGACGTCGATCCCGGTGAGTTTCAGGGGTTTGCGTTTGGTATGGGGATCGAGCGTGTGGCGATGCTGAAATACGGCATCCCCGATGTCCGCGCATTTTATGATTCAGATTTGCGCTGGCTGCGGTATTACGGCTTCGTCCCCCTCGACATTCCATCGCTCGTGCGCGGGCCCCTTCCGGCAGGGGCGGTCGCATGAAAACAACCATCGGTTGGCTGAAGGAGCACCTGGAAACCGATGCGCCGCCGGAACTAATAGCCGACCGTCTCACGATGCTGGGCCACGAGGTCGAAGGGGTCGAGAACCGCGCGGCGGGTCTCGATTCGTTCACGGTGGCTTCCGTCGTTTCGGCGGAACGGCACCCGAATGCTGACCGGCTGAAGGTCTGCGTCGTCGAAACCGGGAATGGGCAGGTCCAGGTGGTTTGCGGCGCGCCCAACGCGCATACGGGAATGAAGGGTGTGTTCGCGCCGGCCGGAACGGTCATTCCGCGCACCGGCGCGGTCTTGAAGGAGACGGTGATCCGTGGCGTCGCTTCACGCGGCATGCTGTGCTCGGCTTATGAGGTTGGCCTCGGGGACGATCACGAAGGGATCATCGAGTTGCCGGAGGACGCGCCGGTCGGAATGCCCTATGCAAGTTTCGCGGGTCTTGGCGACACCGTGTTCGACGTCAAAGTGACGCCGAACCGGGCCGATTGTCTGGGTGTGCGCGGCATTGCCCGCGACCTCGCGGCCGCAGGGGTGGGAACCCTGAAGCCGCTCAATGCGACGCTCGTCCCCGGGCGCTTCCGCTCACCGATCGGCATCCATATCGAAGATCGCACTGCTTGCCCTCTGTTCCTCGGGCGGCACATTCGCGGCGTGTACAACGGGCTGAGCCCGGCTTGGTTGCGACAGAGACTCGAAGCGATCGGCCTGCGTCCAATTTCGACGCTGGTCGACATCACCAATTTCCTTACCTACGATCTCAACCGCCCGCTGCACGTCTTCGACGCGGGCCGGATCACGGGCAATCTCACGGTCCGCTTTGCGCGACCCGGCGAAACACTGCTCGCACTCAACGGACAAGAATACGCGCTCGATCCGGAGATTACCACGATCGCCGATGCCGCCGGCGTGCAGAGCCTTGGCGGCGTGATCGGAGGTGAGGCGACCGGCTGCACGGAAACAACCACCGAGGTGTTTATCGAAGCGGCGCTATTCGACCCGATCCGTACCGCTGCGACTGGGCGAAGGCTCAACATTACGAGCGACGCTCGATATCGCTTTGAACGTGGTCTCGACCCGGCGTTTGTCAGGGATGGGCTGGAAATCGCTACCGGGTTGGTACTCGAGCTGTGCGGCGGTGAGGCGTCTGACATCGTTACTGCAGGAGGGGTACCGGACTGGCGGCGACGCTATGTGCTCCGCGCCGAGCGTGTGGCGACGCTGGGAGGCCTTCATGTGCCGCGTGAAAAGAGCGCTGCGATACTCAGGAGTCTCGGTTGCACAGTCGAGGCCCTAGCCAGCGGCGACCTTTCGGTCGAGCCGCCCTCATGGCGCGGGGATATTATCGGCGAGGCCGACCTCGTCGAAGAAGTGTTACGGATCCAGGGGTACGACCAGATCCCCGCGTCGCCGCTTCCGCGTGAGGAGCCGCTGTCGCGTCCGGCACTGACGCTGTCACAGCGGCAGGCAGAGCTGGTCCGCCGCACCCTGGCGACCCGGGGGCTGACCGAGGCTGTGACATTCTCTTTCATCGGCCCGAACGAGGCCCAACTGTTTGGCGGCGCGGAACCCGAATTGAAGCTGGTTAATCCGATCAGCGCGGATCTCGAGATGATGCGCCCCTCACTGTTACCCGGCCTAATTGGTACCGTGCGCCGCAATGCCGATCGCGGGTTCCGCGATGCGGCGTTGTTCGAACTCGGCCCCCTTTACCGTGACGACACGCCCGAGGGTCAGGCGCTGGTCGCCGCCGGCGTACGGGGTGGGCATAGCGGTCCAAGGCACTGGCGAGCGCCGGCGCGCTCGGTCGATCTGTACGATGTGAAATCCGACGCGCTTGCCGCCCTCGCGGTGATGGGCGCGCCGGTGGAAAACGTGCAGGTCACCGCTGATCCGGCACCTTGGTACCACCCCGGGCGAGCCGGGACTTTGCGGCTCGGCCCGAATGTTCTCGGCGCTTTCGGCGAGCTCCATCCTGCGGTGCTCGAAGCACTCGATGTCCGTGGGCCCCTGGCCGGTTTCGAGGTTTTTCTCGATACGGTTCCGGAACCGCGAGCCGGGCGCGCCAAACCACCGCTGCACCTGTCGGTATTTCAACCGATCGAACGCGATTTCGCCTTTGTCGTGGATCGTGATCTTCCGGCCGACGCTCTGCTGCGCGCCGCCCGCAGCGTCGACCGTAAGCTCGTCGCCGAGATCAGGCTGTTCGACGTCTACGAAGGCGCCGGTCTGCCGGAGAGCAAAAAATCGCTCGCCATTACGGTGGTGCTGCAGCCCCAGGAGCGGACGCTCACCGACGCGGAAATCGAAGACTTCTCAAAGCGCCTGATCGCGCAGGTCGAAAAAACGACGCGCGGCAGACTGCGCGGATGACCTTGCCGTCGCGCGGGCTGATCGTCCAATCCGCCGGCTTCCCGGTTCTGGCCGCACTCATCCTATTTGGCGCGGCCGGACGGGTCGGTCTGCCGCTCTACTGGATCTACGTGGCGATCATTGCGGCCCTCTCGGTCGGCGGGCTCTATCTCATAGGCGAGGATCTTGCGCGCGAGCGCCTGCGCCCCGGCGGCAAGCCGCCGCCACGGAGCCTCCGCCTCGCCTTTCTTCTATGCCCACTGCATTGGGCGATTGCCGGCCTCGATCGCGGCCGCTTTCATTGGTCGGATGGTGTGCCGCTCTGGCTGCAGGTCGCGGCGCTCGTAGTTTTGGCTCTCGGATTGGCGCTGACGCTGTGGGCGATGCATGTGAACCGCTTCTTCTCTTCGGCCGTTCGCATTCAAGCGGATCGCGGACAGCGCGTCGTCGAGGACGGGCCCTATCGCTGGGTTCGGCATCCGGGGTACCTCGGCGCGATCCCAGTTCTGACGGCGAGTGGGCTTATTCTGTGCTCATGGCTCGCGACCGCTTTGGGCGCGTTCGGGTCTTTGTGGCTTTTGTGGCGCACGCGGGCTGAAGACCGACTGCTGCGCGCCGAATTGCCGGGCTATGAGGCTTATGCGGAGAGGGTCCGCTGGCGGTTGCTACCCGGAGTGTGGTGAGGCGCCCATCATGAAGCTGTTGAGCTCGGGCGTGGCCATTGTCGTATCGACATACCCAAACGTGCCCTGCTCTTTGACCTCGCGCGCGGCATTGACGAGGCCGCTCATCGCTGCGCGATAGAGCGATGTCGCGAGACTGATCCGTTTTACCCCCGCCGCCGCAAGTTCCGCCGTCGTAAACGACCGGCCTTTGATGCCGGCCATAAAATTGAATGGCCGGGACAAGGCCGCACATACGGTCCGAACCGCGGCGATATCGGGCAAGCCCGGCGCCATCAGCACATTGGCGCCCCCGCCTTGGAAAGCTTGCAGCCGCTTGATCACGTCATCGAGGTCCGGGTTGCCGCGCAGGAAACCCTCAGCGCGTGCGGTCAACGTGAACGGGAATGGCAACTCGCGCGCCGCCTCGACTGCGGCGCCGATCCTCTCCCTCGCCAGCTCGAGATCATAGAGCGGCTTCTGCGAATTGCCGCTGAAGTCTTCGATGGTGCAGCCGACTAGGCCCGTGGCTGCGGCGCGTCGTATCGTCACCGCGACCCCCTCCGGCGCGTCATCGAAGCCCTTTTCCAAGTCGGCGGAAACCGGCAAATCGGTCGCCTCGACAATTGCGCGGGTTTGAGCGAGCGCCTCTTCCCGCGTGACCATGCCGTCGCGGCGGCCGAGCACGCCGGCCGAGGCGCCGCTAGACGTCGCAAGCGCCTGAAAGCCGAGGCCAGCCAGGATCCGCGCGGAACCCGCATCCCAGACATTCGCGATCACGAAAAACCCCGGCTCGTCGTGCAGCGCGCGGAAGCGGTTTGCCTTATCAATCTGGTTGGAGGTCATATTGCAACTCCGGTATGGAGGCGCTCTGGAGGGTCGTCAAAGCTCGCAAACGGCCTCGGCTACGGCCTCGGGCGCCTCGCGTGGCAGGAAGTGACCGGCAGTGGGAATAACATGGGCCTGGTAGGGGCCGGTGAAATGCTGGGCGTGGCGCTCGAAGCCTTCGGGCGGCGAGACGCCGTCACATTCGCCATATAGCGAGATCGTCGGCACTGTGATCGGCGGTTGCAGTGCGAGCTGCGCTTCGGTGGCTTCGAGCCGCAGATCGCCGCGCGCTGCGCCGTAGCGGTGCCGATAGGACTGGATTACGACCTCGACGAAATCGGGGTTGTCGAAGGAAGCGGCGGTTCGCCCATACGCCGCGTCATCAAAGCGATAGTTTGGCGACCAGAGTTCCCATAACAGTCGGCAGAGCGCGCGGCGATTGGCGGTGAGCCCTGCGCGGCCGCGCTCGGTCTGGAAGTACCATTGGTACCAGTAGCGATATTCCGCTGCTGGCGTGGTTGGCTTCCCTGAGGCCGCAATGTTCTGAATGTTGTAACCGCCCATCGTCACCAAGCCAGCAACGCGCTCCGGCCAGAGCGCCGCAACAATACAAGCGGCGCGTCCGCCCCAGTCATAGCCGGCGACCACCGCGCGCTCTAACCCAAGCGCATCAATCAAATCGACGAGATCACGACCAAGCGCCGCCTGCTGACCCGAGCGCGGAGTTTCGGCAGAGAGAAACCGTGTCGGGCCATAGCCGCGTAGATATGGGACGAGAACGCGCCAGCCCGCCGTGGCAAGGAGCGGTGCAACGCCATCATACGCGTGTACGTCGTCCGGAAAGCCGTGCAGCAGGAGAACCGGCCGGCCGGCTGATGGGCCGCTCTGCTGATAGGCAATCTCGAGGGTTGCGGTGCGGATTGTGTTCATGACGCGGCGATTGTTTTGCGTTCGATAAGCCGGCTCATCCGGCCCTAATATCCCAGAGCATGCGAGGCAGGATCGCAATCCGCCACGGGTAAGGCAAGAGGTGGTGTCGGCCATGCCGCCTCGCGCTGTGCGATGGGTGCTCCGGTCGGCAGCTCTGCCTCAATCTTGGGCTCGGAATGAGGGCGAAGATCTCGCGAGATTTGAACAAATCGCCGGTCTGGACTGCCGCCTAGCAGCTGTGAGATGGTTATCGCCATGATGCGCGTTAGGCTTGCCGCTCTTGCCGTGACGACCGCGATGGTTGTTCTGCCAGGCGCGATCAGGCTGCCCGCGGCGGAGGCCGATCGTGTCGAAGCGCGATTTGAGATTTACGGCTTTGCCGGCTTTCATGTGTTGACCAACCGCACTACGGTCCAAGAAGTCGGGCGTCGATATGCAGTCGCGATGGATCTCGACACGAGGGGGCTCGCCAGCATCTTTGTCGACCTTACGAGCCACTCGGAGGTCCATGGAGAGTTTGCCGGGGGTAGCCCGCACCCAGATGCGTACCGCGCCGATGTCCGCCGAAATAGCGTCGATCGTCACTACGCGGTTGACTACCGTCGCGACGGGACAGTGATCAATGCGTCCGCTTCCAGCTCGGCGGCGCGGCCGTTTTTCGTTTCGGCCGACCAAATCCACGGTACTGTCGATCAGTTAACGGCATATTTCATGCTCGAACACCAACTTGTGCAGCGCGGCACGTGTTCGCTGGTCGTTCCGGTCTTCGATGGGAGCGGTTACTACAATCTGCGCTTCAGCGACATCGGGCGGGATGTGCTGTCGCCCGACCGGTTTCAGAATTTTGCCGGCTCGTCCGAAGCCTGCAAGGTCACGCGTGAGGACATCGTGGTCAATCCGGACCGCAATGAGGATACCTATAAACAGGGGCGGATCTGGTACGCCCAAGTCATCCCCGGCGATCGAATGCTGCCGGTGCGGATGGAGTTCGACACCGCATTCGGCAGTGTGAAGGGCTATCTCGCTGAGCTCCGCGGGCGGGGCGTCGACCTCAAAATGTTGAAAGAGTAACGTTCCGCCCTCAGGGCGCTGCGCCCATCCGAGTCTCCTCGACGAAACGCTCGGTCGCCCCATCGATCGCCCGCCCCCTGCGGCCCCTCGGTGCGTGGATGTAGAGCGGGGCTCTGCCGGGCCGACGCTGATCTGTGTTCTGCGGCGGCAACGGGATTTCGTACGTTACTGGTGCATAGTGATCGGCAAGCAGCAACTCCGGCCGATAGACCTTGTTCAGGCTGAACAAGCTCTTGAGGAAATTGGTCTGCCCCCGCAGCAACAGGCGCGCAACGATACCCGATACATCCCGTATCTGGCTCCAGCCGAGATGTCTTTTGTAAATCGCCCGTTGCGTCGTTACCAGCTCACGATAGAAATCGGCGAGCGGCAGGCGGGTCGGCAATACCGCATGCTGTATGTCGAAAAGCCGATAATCGCGGGTCGCCAGCCGGCGCTGCTCAGTGATCCATGTCTCAGTGCCGGGATATGGAGTATTGACGCTGATATTGATCACGTCCGGCAGTTCGAGACACCAATCTCGAACGATCTTGAAGCGCTCGTGATCCCAATCGGGGTCGGCGATTATGTTGATCGCGACGTTGATGCCGAGCGAGCGGGCGAATTCGACCGCTTCGAGATTGCGATCGACGGAGATCCGCTTGCGGAATTTGCGCAGCCCCTCTTCGTCGATGGCCTCCAAACCGAGGAACATCGTCTTGAGCCCAAGGCGTTTCCACAATCGGAAAACCTCCTTATGGCGCAGCAGAACATCGCCACGGGTCTCGAGGTAGTACCGCTTACGGATGCCGGCGCGAGCGATCGCCTCCCCCATCTCCATCCCGTGCCGTTCGTGGACGAAGGCGACATCGTCCAAGACGAAAATACCTGGCTCGGTGATCGATTTGAGGTCCTCGATGACGCGCTCCGGGCTCACCAGCCGGTAGCTGCGGCCGTAAAAGGTCCAGGCGCTGCAGAATGAGCAATCCCAAGGGCAGCCGCGCGAGAACTCGATCGATGCGCAAGGATCGAGCGTTCCCATAAAGTATTTTCGGCGATGCGGCAGCAGATCGCGCGCCGGCATTAGTTCGTCAAGCGAGTGTACAAAGCCAGGCGGCGGGCCCTCCGCATCCGCGGTGACGACACCGGGAACACTGCCGAGTCCCCTCCCAGCTTCGATCGCCGCCAGCAATAGCGGCATTCCTGCCTCGCCTTCGCCCTTGAGGACACAGTCGATCGCCCCGGCCCCATGTTCGATGATCGCGTTTGCCGTAAACGATGCGCTGTGGCCGCCAATGCAGATAAAAGTCTCGGGCCAGCGCGCTTTTGTCGCTGTCGCGAGATCGACGATTTCCGGCACGTTGGCTAGGTAATTGCAGGAAAACGCCACGACATCGGGCCGCCAGCGGCGCAGCAGGCGGAAATAGGCTCGATGGTTCTCGACCTGCAAGTCGATGAGCCGAACATCGTGGCCGGCGCGGCGCGCCGATTGCGCGACGAGCTCGAGCCCCAAAGGCTCGAGCCGCAGAAAGACCTTCGTATAGAGCAACGGTCCGGGATGGACACCGAGAAAGCGCACGGGACACCCCCCTCTAGGAGCTCAGGCCGCTACAGGCTAATGTGTCCGGTAAACCGCTGTCGAGGCACCGCTTATGACGCAGGACTGGACAAGACTGACGGCCGATCTCGAGCGCCTGCTAAAGCTGCGGGCAATCCCGTTCGGGATGAAACTCTTCGAACGCCGCGAAGATATGGAGGCAATCCCGCGGATCCGCCGGCCGAAAGCCGTGCACACGCTCGATCAGATCGTCGCGCAGGCGGCGCGGCTGGGGTGGACGGTCGGCATCACCAGCGAGGATCTCGTCGGAGCGCAATGCCGGGCCGTTGTGGGGCTCGGCCGCGCCAAAGACGACGAATGGCGTTCCGGCAAGCACATGGTCGGCGTGTGGTACAGCAGTCCCGACGACGCGCGGGCGCATCAGGCGGCTATGGAGTGCGTGCCCGACGGCCGCTATGAAGCGCTGGTCGTGGCGCCGCTCGCGAGCGGCCGTCTCGACCCGCCTGACATCTCGCTGTTCTACGCGACGCCGGGCGCGATGATCTACTTCATCAACGGCCTGCAGTGGTCCGGCTACAAGCGCTTCGACTGGAGTGTTGTCGGCGAGTCGGCCTGTGCCGATTCATGGGGCCGCGCGCTAAAGACCCGCCAACCCAGCCTTTCGATACCGTGCTTCGCGGAGCGCCGCTACGGCGGGGTGCTCGACGACGAGATGCTAATGGCATTGCCGCCCGATTATCTCAATCAAGCGATCGCCGGGATGGAGGCGCTCGCCAAGAACGGCTTGCGCTATCCCTTCCCGCAGTACGGCATCCAACAGGATGTTCGCGCCGGTATGGCGGTCAGCTATCCCGGCCGGGCGGGCTGACCCATCCAAGGCGGGCTTCAGGAAACGTACTATTCGCTGAGCGCCGAGATCGGGCGCGCCACACTCTCTAGCGGCTGCCGTTCGGCCTTGATGCCGATCGCAAGCTCGGTCAACGCAGCGGCGACCATCAGTCCCGCCCCGAAGAGATATCCGCCAAATACGGCACTGCGCTCCCCCGAGCCGACCAGTGCGCCGAACAGCCACGGAGCAACGGCGCCGCCAAGCGCGGTGCCCACCGAATAGAAGAAGGCAATCGCAAGTGCGCGAGCTTCGAGCGGAAAGCTCTCGCTCACGGTCAGATACGCCGCACTCGCCGCGGCCGAGGCGAAAAAGAAGATGCCGCTCCAGCACAGGGTCAGCTCGCGGGCATCGACGAGGTTTTCGCGGAACAGGTACCCGACGATGGCGAGCAGCACACCCGAGATCGCATAGGTCGAGGCGATCATCGGTTTGCGTCCGATCCGATCGAAAAGCGGACCAAGGAGCAGCGGCCCGAAAAAGTTGCCGATCGCAAAGGGCAGCACGTACCAGCCGATCGAGGACGAGGGAACCGCATAGAATTGCGTCAGAACGAGCGCGTAAGTGAAAAAGATGGCGTTGTAAAAGAATGCCTGTGCGCCCATCAGCACGAGGCCAAGCACGGCGCGCTGCGGATAGTCGCGGACGATTGCCAGCACCATCCGGACCATTGGCGTGCGTGAGCTCACGGCGAGCCGAATTCGTCCACCTTCCGGCACCAGCAGTGGCGCCTCGGCGGCACGCGCTACGCGGCGCTCGATTTGTTCGGCGACCGCCTCTGCTTCGCCGAGGCGGGCATGCAGCATCAGCCAGCGCGGGCTTTCCGGAAGCAGGCGACGCAGCGTCAGGATACCGAGGCCTAGCACAGCTCCGATCCCGAAGGCTGCCCGCCAGCCCCAATCCGGCGGCAGCGTGCCCGGCTGTAGGAACAGGACGGCGCCGGCCGCTCCGAGCGCGGCTCCGATCCAGAAGCTGCCGTTGATCGCCAGATCCGTGCGGCCGCGAAAGCGCGGCGGCACGAATTCCTGGATCGCCGAGTTGATCGCCGTGTACTCGCCGCCGATGCCGGCGCCCGTTAGGGCACGAAACAGGGCGAAACTCCAGAAATCCCAGGAAAGGGCGGTTGCCGCCGTCGCCGTCAGATAGAGCCCAAGGGTGACAAAGAACAGTTTTCTGCGGCCAAACCGATCGGTCAAATACCCGAACAGCACCGCGCCGCTAACCGCTCCGGCAAGGTAGGCGCTGCCGACAAGCCCGACCTCGGCCGGGGTGAACCGCAATACCGGGCTTTCCTGCAGGGCCCCCGCGATCGACCCCGCCAGCGTCACCTCGAGCCCGTCAAGGATCCAAGTGATGCCGAGCGCCACGACCACGAGGGTGTGGAACCGTGTCCACGGAAGCCGGTCGAGGCGCGCCGGGATGTCGGTCTCGATTACAGCTGCGTGGTCAGCCATGCACGGCGAACGCTACCCGCAGTCATTGATTGCGCACAAGGCTCATCGGGGTGAAAACGATGGCCGGCCGTTATGGCAGAACTTATCCTCGCTCCCGATATCCGGGTCGGAGGTCAACGCACATGAAGCAATTCGGCATCGGGCAGCCCGTCCGCCGCATCGAGGACCGGCGCTTCATCACCGGCCATGGCAATTACGTCGACGACATTCATCTTTCCCGCCAGGCGCATGCCTTTATGCTGCGTGCGCCGCACGCGCATGCGCGGATTGGCGCGGTCGACACGGCGGCCGCTCGTTCGGTCCCGGGCGTGCTCGCCGTACTGACCGGCGACGACTTGGCGCGCGACGCGCTCGGTCCGATTCCCTGCCTCAGCGCCGTCACGAACCGCGACGGGTCGCCTGCGGTGTTACCGCTGCGTCCGGCGCTCGCGCGCGATCGTGTGCGGCATGTCGGCGATACGGTTGCAATGGTTGTGGCGGACAGCGCCGCCGCGGCGCGTGAAGCGGCCGAGCTGATCTCGGTCGATTACGAACCGTTGCCCGCCGTTGTCGACACCGCGCGCGCCCTCGAGGCGGGCCAACCTCTCGTGTGGGACGAGGGCCCCGGCAATCTCTGCTTTGACTGGGAGGTCGGCGACCGTACTGCAGTGGAGCGGGCGATGGCTGGCGCGCGCCACCGCATTGTTCTTGAGCTCGTCAACAACCGCGTCGTTGTCAATTCGATGGAGCCGCGCGGCGCGATCGGCGAATACGACGCCGGCGAGGATGCCTACACGTTGTGGAGCTCGACGCAGGGTTCGCACTTCGTGCGCAACCTGCTCGCCGACAGCGTCTTCAGGGTCCCAGAGAACCGCATTCGCGTCATTACGCGCGACGTCGGCGGCGGCTTCGGGATGAAACTCTTTCTCTATCCCGAGCACGTCCTCGTGCTGTGGGCCGCGAAAAAGATCGGCCGCCCGGTTAAATGGGTCCCTGATCGCGCTGACGCCTTCGTGACCGACACGCAGGGCCGCGACAACGTGACCCGCCTCGAATTGGCGCTTGATGACGAATTGCGCTTTGTCGCGCTGGAGGTCGGGCTCGTCGCGAATATGGGCGCATATCTCTCCAACTTCGCTCCCGAGATCCCGACGATCTCGGGGGCCGTCATGTATAGCGGGGTGTACGCGATCCCGGCGATCCATGTCGGCGTCAAGGGCGTCTTCACGAACACCGTGCCGGTCGACGCGTACCGCGGCGCCGGCCGCCCGGAGGCGGCCCATGCCGTCGAGCGCCTCGTGGATTACACGGCGCGCCGGCTCGGTGCGCCGCCCCAGGAGTTGCGTCGGCGCAATTTCATCAAGCCCGAGGCGATGCCGTACCGGACGCCGCTCGGCCTCAATTATGACAGCGGTGAATTCGCGCGCAATATGGACCAGGCGCTCGCGCAAGCCGATCTCGCCGGCTCCCCGGCGCGGCGGGCCGCGACGCGGGCGCGCGGCCGCTACCGCGGGCTGGGGCATGCCGTCTATATCGAGCAATCGGGATTTCCGCCCGACGAATTCGCCGAATTGCGGTTCGACCCGAGCGGCACATTGACGATCCTGATGGGCACACAGTCCTCGGGACAGGGGCACCAAACGGCCTACACGCAATTAGCCGCCGAGCGGCTCGGGATCGCGCCCGAGAAGGTACGGGTATTGCAGGGCGACACTGCGGCGATCTCTTTCGGCCGCGGCACCGGCGGCTCGCGCTCACTGCCGGTCGGCGGCGCGGCGCTCGCACGGGCCGCCGACAAATTGATCGCGAAGGGTCGCCGCATCGCCGCGCACCTCTTCGAGGCGGCCGAAGCCGACGTCGAATTCGCTGACGGAGTCTTCACCGTGACCGGCACGGACCGTCGCATTGGCATCGAAGAAGTGGCGCGCGCCGCTTTCGACCCGGCGCGGCAGGCGCCGGGGGTCGAGCCCGGCTTTGCCGAGAGTGGCCATTTCGCGCCGCCGCAGCCGACTTTCCCCAATGGCTGCCACGTCTGCGAGGTCGAAATCGACCCCGCGACCGGGCATATCGATATTCTGCGTTATCTCGTCGTTGACGATTTCGGCACCGTCATCAACCCGCTGCTGCTCGCCGGGCAAGTGCAGGGCGGGGTCGCGCAAGGAGTGGGCCAGGCGATGCTGGAGCGCACCGTTTTCGACCCCGAGACCGGCCAGCTGCTGACCGGCTCGCTGACCGATTATTGCCTCGCGCGCGCCGACGATCTCTCCCCAATCGAATTCGCCTACAATGTCGTGCCGTGCCGCACCAACCCGCTCGGCATTAAGGGCGCCGGCGAAGCCGGCGCGATCGGCGCGCCGCCGGCTCTGGTCAATGCCGTCATCGACGCGCTCGCCGAGCTCGGGATCGAGCATCTCGACATGCCGCTCACTCCCGAGCGGCTGTGGCGCGCAGTCCACGAAGCCGAGCAGCGGAAGGCGGCATGACCGCGAGCCGCGAGCGGATGCTCGAGGTCGCCCGGCGCGCGGCGCTTGCCGCCGGTGAGGCTATCCTCGACGTCTATGCGACAGCTTTTGACGTTCGACTAAAGACTGATAATACGCCCGTCTGCGAAGCCGATATCGCCTCCGAGCGGATCATCGTCGCCAAGTTGAGCGAAGCCTTCCCCGATATTCCGATCGCGTCCGAAGAGCTGGTCGAGGCCGAGGGCCTGCCGCCCTGGGCCGCCCGGTTCTGGGCCGTCGACCCGCTCGACGGCACCAGGGAATTCATCGCCCGCAACGGCGAGTTCGCGGTCAATATCGCCCTCATCGAAGATGGCATTCCAGTGCTCGGCATCGTCCACGGCCCGGCGCTCGCCGTCACCTATGCCGGCTGCGGCCCGGGCACCGCGGTCCGCCAACGCAATGGCGGCGAACCCGAGCCGATCCGCGCGCGCCCGCCGTCGCCGGACGGTCTTGTCGTCATCCACAGCCGCTCCCACGAAAACAGCCGCCGGCTCGCCGAATTCCTCGTGAATTATCGCGTGCGCGAGCGCAAAAAATGCGGCAGCGCCCTTAAATTCGGCATCATCGCCGCCGGCGAAGCCGACCTTTACCCACGCTTCGGCACGACAATGGAGTGGGACACCGCGGCTGGCCAAGCAATCTTGGAAGCTGCAGGCGGCCGCGTCGAAACCCTCGCCGGCGCGCCGCTCACCTACGGCAAACCCGGCCTCAGAAACGATGGCTTCCTCGCCTGGAGCCGCCGCACCTGATTGCTCAGCCTGCAGCTGCTACTGAGCGGCGACCTCCTCGGGGAAACCGATGTTCCGCAAGCCCTGGATGATGGTGCGGTCGTGCAAGGCCGTAAATTGCGGATTTTTGTACAAGACCCAGCCGCGAATTTTCGCCACGGAGCTGAACTCCGGCTTCAGCCGGACCATCTCCGCGGCTGCAGTCCTCGCCTCATCGAGCCGACCCATAAGACCCAGGGTCCCCGCGAGCTTTAAGTAAATGTACCAAACCCCGGGGTTGCTGGCCTGCGCTTTTCTAAAATAGCCGAGCGCCTCCTCCGGGTCGTG
>Ga0126381_100000607_pt1 | contig 39380 bp, 34 predicted proteins | sample PanSoiMetPlot_28_FD_96465 | JGI IMG/M metagenome (GOLD analysis project Ga0126381, IMG submission 96465) | Tropical forest soil microbial communities from Panama - MetaG Plot_28 | ecosystem: Environmental > Terrestrial > Soil > Tropical forest > Bulk soil | place: Panama | collected 2016-02-17 | reverse complement strand
CACAACCACACATTCGAGTTTCAGCCATCCGAGGCGTTGGGCGGGAGGCTTCCGTACGATTTTCTGCTGGCGACGACAGATCCGAAGTACGTCAAGATGGAACTGGACTTGTGCTGGATCAGCGTCGCGGGGAAGGATCCGGTGGACTATTTCAATAGATATCCCGACCGGTTTCCGCTGGTGCACGTAAAGGATATGAGGCAGCTGCCCAAGGGCGCGGAAGGTCCGACGACCAATCCAGACAAGGAAATGCCGAACATGACGGAAGTCGGCAGTGGAGTCATCGACTGGAAACGTATCTTCGCGCATTCGGAGAAAGCCGGTGTTCAGCACTATTTCGTGGAGCACGATTATCCGGCCGATGCGTTCGCCAGCATTACGAAGAGTTACGCGTACCTGAGCAAGTTAGCTTTCTAGTTGCTCGCGCGCCGAGGGATGCGCAGAGAGCGCTGGCCATTTTTCACGGAGGCTATAAATGAAAACCACTCGCCGTCAATTTCTGCAAAAAAGTGCAGGTACCGCCGGTGCGCTTGCTGTTTCCCGCAATATGCTGATTGAAAAAGAGCACATTCCAATGGCGTGGGAAAGAGCAGTGCCCGCGAGCGACCGCCTGCGGTTCGGCATGATCGGCGTGGGAATGCAGGGCTCGGGCTTGCTTACGAGCGCCATTACTCTTGCGGGCGTAGAATGCGTAGCCGCCGCGGACCTCTATGACGGCCGGCACACGCTGGCGAAGGAGATTGCCGGCGCGAAAGTTAGCACCACGCGCAAGTATCAGGAGCTCCTCGACGACAAAGAAATTGATTGCATCATCGCAGCGGTGCCCGATCACTGGCATAAGCAAGTGGTGGTGGACGCGGTAAACGCCGGCAAGGACATCTATTGCGAAAAGCCGATGTCGCACTCCCCTGCCGACGGCATTGCCATGGTCGAGGCGTACAAAAAGACCGGACGTATCGTGCAGATCGGCTCGCAGCGAGTCAGTTCGGTGCTGTGCGGCAAAGCAAAAGAGTTACTGGCGAGTGGAATGATCGGCGACCTGAATCTGGTGGAAGGTACCTATGGGCGCAACGATCCCTGCGGGGCCTGGGAATATCCGCCGCCTACAGACGCCAGCCCGCAGACCGTTGATTGGAATACCTGGCAGGGCACAGTCCCCAAGCGCCCGTTTGACGCCAAAATCTTTGCGCGCTGGCGCTGCTGGAAGGAGTACGGCACGGGTCTGGCGGGGGACCTGCTGGTTCACCTGGTCAGCGGCATGAATTTCATGCTCGGCTGGAACGAGCCGCCCTCGCGCGTAATGTCTGTCGGCGGCATTTTGCGCTGGCCCGATGGCCGCAACATGCCGGACGTCCATGCGGCGCTGTTCGAATATGGCAAATACCCGGTGTACTTGCGGCTGAACGGCGGCTGCGAATCGCCGGAAACCTACCGTTTCCAAGGCTCCAAAGGGGCGCTGGAAGTCACAGAATTCGGCATGACGTTTACACCTCAGTCCGGCAAGGACGAGTCACCCTGCTATTATGTCGGCAGCTATCCGGGAGCCATGCGCGCACAGTACATAAAGCAATGGCACGAGGAGCACGATCCACAGGTCGGTAAAGAACCTCTTACGGAGAGTTATACCTACAAAGGCAACGACTGGGACGACCTGCGCCCGCATCTGTGGGCATTCTTCCAGGGCGTCCGGTCGCGCAAGCCGGTGGTGGAAGATGCGGTGTTTGGCCACAATGCCGCGCTGGCCTGCCACATGGCCAATGAATCCTATTTCCGCCACGCGGCAGTGACCTGGGATGCCGCGTCCGGCGCAATCAAGTCATGAGCGACCTCCCGGCTCGAGCCGTTAGTCTCCTAGGCGGCTTGCTGGTGAGCGGCGTCTTGCTCTTTCCGCAAGGCGCCGTCAAGCCGCTGAGAAAATCCGTGCCGCATGTCGCGATCGCCAAGGCTGCGCCGCGCCCTGACGACGTTTCCACGATCGATGGCATGATCAAGGCTTACTACGAGGTCGTCTCTGGTCCGGCGGGCCAACCGCGGCAGTGGGATCGTGACGCGACACTGTACATTCCCAATATGCGCTTCGTGATTCTCAGCGAAGACGCCAGCGGAAGAACCACGGCCGAATCCATGAGCCACCAGCAATTTGTGGATACCAGCGAAGCTTCGTTGGCCGGAAAAGCCTTCTACGAACATGAAATGCACCGTATTACGCAACGCGCCGGGAATATCGCACACGTGTTCAGTACCGCCGAACGCAGCTCGTCGCCCAAGGGCAAAGTCGAGGGCCGCGACATCGACAGCATCGAACTGTTTTGGGATGGTAAACGCTGGTGGATCACCGGCGCCAATCTCTGGGACTTGAATACCTCCAAACACCCGATTCCCCCGGAATTTCTGCCATAGCTTCAGTAAACCTGCATATTGTCTCTTGCCGCGACCGCCGCGGAACGCTAGCATAATGGGACTGCCAGCTTTCCGCCCTCATTGGTAACCCAGCCGCTCTCCAGCCCACTGGAGGCAACATGTCCGAAAAACCTAAAGTTCTGTTTCTGTGCACGGGTCACCCTGAAAGAAGTGAAATGGCGGAAGGGCTCTTGCGTTCAATCGCTGGAGAGAGAATGAATCCAGTCAGCGCGGCAGTTGAGCCAGCGCCCGTCGATCCGCTCGCTGTGAATGCGATGAAGGAAGTGGGGATCGACATCTCGCAACAGCAGGTTAAGGACGTTAAGGCCGCCTTTCAGGAGCGGTTCGCCTACGCCATCGGGCTGGGCGATCTGGCGAAGGAACGTTGCCCGGTTTTCCCGTTCGCTTTCCGGCTTTTTCGCTGGAGCCTCGAAGATCCGACCGCCATTGAAGGTCCTCTGGAAGAACGCCTAAGTGCATTTCGCAGGGTGAGAAACCAACTCGACCACCACGTGCGGGAATTCCTTAACCAAATTGCACGTGACCACAGGCAAGCCATGCCTGCTCGGTAGCCTGGTTAGCCGAAGGACCAGAGGTGCCAGGCAAGATTCCTGAACCACCCTATAGAAACTTCACAAGCGCGTCCATTGTCTGCGTGGGTTGCTCTTCCATGGTCCAGTGGCCGGAGTTTTGCACGACGATCGCGGTAACGTCGCTTGCCACCAGCTTGACCTGTTCACGGAGCGGAACTCCCAAAGACTTGTCTCCACCGATGGAAAGTACCGGCATGGTCAGCTTGGTCTCTGACATTTGGGCGAAGTCCTCTGACGCCTGGATGAACGATACGAAATATGCCCACGCGGCGCGCATGCGGCCCGGACGCGAATACGCCGCAACGTACGCTTTGCGGTCGGCTTCCGAAAGCGAATGGTTCTTGTCCGCCGCCAGATCATTCCAGAAGTACGCGAAGTAAATGTCTTCCCTGCCTTTTACCAGGGCTTCTGGAGTCGGGCCGTGAAAGCGAAAATGCCAATAGTTGGAGGCGTTGTAAATTGCTTCCCATCCGGGCACGCCGGGAAGAAAGGCGTCCATGAGAACAAGTTTTTCGGTTTCCGAAGGAAACTGAGTGGCGTAGGCGTAGGCGACCATCAGGCCGATGTCGTGTCCAACCACGCGCGCTTTTTCGACACCGAGCGATTTTGCCAGCGCATGAATTCGAATTGCCGCGGTCTTCATATCCAAGCCATCCGACGGGATAGAGGAGTCTCCGATTCCCGGCAGGTCCGGCGCGATCAACGTGAACTTGTCGCCGAGCAGCGGAAAAAGAGGAGTCCACATGCGCGAGGTTTCCGCATAGCCGTGAAGAAGAATCAAGGCCGGGCCGTTTCCGCCGGTGGTGTAGTGAATCTTTACACCCGCAACATCCGCATCGCGCGAAACGAGTCACGCGTCCGCTGCCGAGTCGCACGGCGCTCCAAAAGCCGCCAGGTATGGCAGGCAACTGCAAACCGCGATCCAGCGAAGGCTTCGAAAGCTCGGCATATTTGAATCCCCTTTCTTCTTCACTGGGAGACGCCTAACGAGCCTCAATCTTTGCTCCCAGATTTCTGCCAGTTTGGAAAAATCGTGATTTCGAATTTGGTTCTGGCGGCGTGATCAAATTTGGCTCAACAAGATTTTTATCTGGAGTCGGACACGAACCGAGAGCGAATCGCCGCTTTCCGCGGCCCACCAGTTCGCAAAGCTCGCTGGCTTGCGCTCTCCCCACACGAAGAATTCATTCCGTCATTGCCTCTTATAGTCGCCGCGGCTGAAATATTTTTCCAGCCAGATATACAGGCAGATGAAGAGGTAGCGGCTGCCCATCTCTTTTATGGAAAGCTTGGAAGTGCCGACGCGGCGATTTCGCCATGTAATGGGCACGACGGTCCAACTATATCCGCGGATGATGGTCTTTAAGGGCAGTTCCACGGTCAAATTGAAGTGGGGTGAGAGAAGCGGCTGACAACCTTCGATCACCGTTCTGCGATAAGCCTTGAAAGCGTTGGTCGTATCGTTCAACTTGAAGCCGAACATCATTCTGATAAAAGTATTCGCGGCGCGATTCATTCGAAGCTTCAGCCACGGGTAATCGATCACACCGCCGCCCTTGAGGAATCGCGAGCCGAAGACCGCGTCCCAGCCCTGGTTCAGTAGTTCCCAATACCGAACGACGTCGCGACAATCGTCGGATTCATCGGCCATCATCACGACGGCGGCATCTCCGGTCATGCACGCGAAACCTTTGGCCACGGCACGGCCGTACCCGTGCTGTCCGTGATTTTGAACAGGTTTCAGTTCAGGGATGTGATCGCACAAAGCGAGAAGTTTCGGCCAGGTGGAATCGCTGCTGCCATCATCGACGACCACAATCTCGTGAGGTATCTTTTGCAGCCGCAGCTCGAGATGGAGGTGTTCCACGGTGGAGCTGATGCAGCCTTCCTCGTTGTGGGCGGGAATCACGACGCTGAGCAAGGTCAGCGCAGCCGGGTTTGCACCGGCAATCATATCCGTAGTGGCAGCCAAAACACCCATGATTTAACCTATCGGCTGGCAAGTCTTCCGTCAACGAAAGCCAGTGAAAATGGTGACAATCGGATACTGCCTGATGCTTTCGACGGCGTCCCAAGACAAGGAGTAGAACGTGAGCAGCCGGTGGAAATTGAATTTGCTTCGATCGTTGATTGTATTCAGCGTTGGGCTGACTTTCGAATGTCTGAGTGCAACGAAGATGGAAGCGCAGGAAGTGGCTATCACGTTTGATGACCTGCCTGCGCACGGGTCGCTGCCGAGCGGAACGACTCGTGTCGATGTGGCGCGCAGCATTCTTGCGACGCTGAAGGCCGCCAAAATTCCAGAAGTCTATGGGTTCATCAATGCGGGCAAGTTGGAAAAATTTCCAGAGGACATCGAAGTGCTGAAGGTCTGGCGGGAGGCCGGTCAGCCACTGGGAAATCACACCTATTCCCATTTGAGCTTTACTGACAACCCTGTTCCTGAGTTTGAGGAAAACATCGAGAGGAATGAGCCCGCACTGCGGCTGCTGATGGGCAACCAGAACTGGCACTGGTTCCGCTATCCCTATTTATGGGAAGGCGATACGCTCGAAAAGAGGCACGCGGTTCGCGCCTATCTGAAAGAGCACGAATACCGAATCGCGCAGGTAACCATGGATTTTGAAGATTATGCGTGGAACGGCCCGTACGCGCGTTGCGTGGAGAAGAAAGACGAAAAGGCCATTCAGTGGTTGAAAGAAAGCTATCTGAACACGGCGGCCGAATACTTGGCATTGGATGAGAAAATGGCACAGCAGATTTTTCACCGCGAGATCAAGCACGTTTTGTTGATGCACGTGGGCGCATTCGATGCCCTGATGCTGCCCAAGCTGCTTGAGCAGATGAAGAAGCAGGGATTCAGGTTTGTGACGCTCGAAGAGGCACAGGCGGACCCTGCCTACCAGCTGGATCCGGATGCCGCGCTGAAAGACGGCGGAACTCTGCTGGATCAGGTTTTTGATTCGCAGCATCTGCAATATCCGCCGCACGCCGACAAACCCATGAAAGAATTGCAGGACCTTTGTAAGTAAGTGCCTCAGCCAGTCCTGGTCGCGGTTTTTGTCGTGCCGCGGGCCGGAAAGAAGACGTCCAGCAAAATTAGGATTGCCCCGATGGTAATCGCGGAATCGGCGATGTTGAACGCCGGGTAACGGTAGGCACCGAACAGAACTTCGAAGAAGTCGGTAACCGCGCCGTGCAGGATGCGGTCGGTAAGATTGCCGGTGGCGCCGCCGAGAAGCAGCGCTATCCCGGCCGCGGCGCGCGAGGAGACCCCTTTCGCTGCCACTAGATACCGGGCAAGAAGCCCGATCACCACTAACGAGCCGACGATCAGCAGATAGCGAACCCAATGCGAGCGGCTGTCTGCAAAAATGCTGAAGGCGATGCCGGGATTCTTGCTATGCACCAAATAGATAAAATTGTGCACAAGTTCGTAACGCCACCCGTCTGTCGTTTTGACTTCAATGATGGCTTTGGAAAGCCGATCGAGGAAGACGACGACCATCGTCAGGATCAGCCAGCGCAGGCGCGATGCATGGATCATGCGGTTGAAGAGAGCGCTTCTCCCTCGATTTCCGTTAGTGCGGCGGAGCAGCGCTCGCAGATGGTCGGATAGCGGGCATTTTCGCCGACGTGCGTCGAATAGTTCCAGCAACGTTCGCACTTTGCGCCTTCGGCTTTGTGAATGCAGACTTCGAGCGACGGAACAACTTCCGATTTGTAGTCGGGCGCGCCCGCACTGAAAAAATCGACCTGCGAAACAATAAATAGTCCCGGCAGCTGCGCCAAATGGTTTTTCAGCTTGGCCTTCAACTCGGGATTTCCGTTCAGCAGGACTCTGGCTTCCAGGCCCGAATTGATTTTCTTATCATTGCGCGCGGCTTCGAGCGCTTTCAAGACTTCGCCGCGGACTTTGGCCAGAAGGTCCCAGGAAGCGATCTGGGCAGCGTGCATGCCGGTACGTAGTTCGCTCTCTTCGGGAAACAACGCGATGTGAACACTGGTTGGCTCGCCGGCGTTTTTTGGCAGGTACTTCCAGATTTCTTCACTTGTAAAAACGAGGATTGGCGCGGCGACGCGCATCAGTGCCTTGGTGATTTTGTAGATGGCCGTTTGCGCTGAGCGGCGCGAGGGATGGTTAGCCGCCTTGGTGTACAGGCGGTCTTTCAGGAGGTCATAGTAGAAGGCGCTGAGGTCAACTACACAGTAGTCGTGGATGGCGTGATAGACCCGGTGGAATTCGTACGCGGCGTACCATTCACGGCATTTCTTCACCAGGTCAGCAGTGCGTTCGAGCATCCAACGATCCATCTCTTCCATCTGCTGGTTTGCAAGAATGTGTTGAGACGGATCGAAATCGTTCAGATTGCCGAGTGCGAAGCGGAAGGTGTTGCGAATCTTGCGATAGGCTTCGCTGAGCTGGGTCATGACCCGCTCGCTCATTTTTACGTCGGCTTGATATTCAACCGATGTAACCCACAGGCGAAGCAGGTCAGCTCCCCACTTTTCGCAAATTTCCGCCGGTGTAATTATGTTGCCAAGGTGTTTGGACATTGGGCGGCCCTGCTCATCGAGCGTCCAGCCGTGCGTCACAACTCCCCGATACGGCGCGGCGTGGCGCACCCCGGTAGCCACCAGCAGCGAACTGTGGAACCAGCCGCGATACTGGTCGGGGCCCTCGAGATAAACGTCTGCTGGCCATTCTTTGCCGTGCAAAACCGCAAGATTGGACGAGCCGGAATCGAACCACACGTCCAGGATGTTGTTTTCTTTGCGCCACTTTGACGCACCACAGGAACATTTCGTTCCGGCTGGCAAGAGTTCTTCCGGAGAATGCTGATACCAGGCGTCGGCGCCTTCTTTCTTGAACCATTCAATAACATTGCGCAGCGCGGCGAAGTCTCCGAGCTGTTTTCCGCAGCCCTCGCAGAAGAAAACGATGATCGGGACGCCCCAAAAACGTTGGCGGGAGACGCACCAGTCCGGGCGCTTTTCGATCATTTCGTAAATGCGCTCTTCGCCCCAGGCCGGGATCCATTTGACGTGATGAATCTCGTCGAGCGCTTCCGCGCGCAAAGACCTCCGGCTGTCGGTGGGAATCGCGTCCATGCGAATGAACCACTGTTCGGTGGCACGAAAAATCACTGGATTGTGGCAGCGCCAGCAATGCGGGTAACTGTGCTTATACGCATGATTCGCCAGCAGAGCGCCGCGCTCCGCGAGCAGGTTCACGATGATCGGGTTCGCGCTGAAAACGTCCCGGCCTTTGTACTCCGGCAGGCCTTCCGTGTATTGGCCTTTGTCGTCGAGTGGCGCGTAAATTTCGAGGCCGTATCTTTGGCCGGTGTTGAAGTCGTCGGTGCCGTGACCGGGCGCAGTGTGCACGATGCCGCTACCTTGATCGAGGGTGACGTAGTCGGCCAGTACGCCGGGAACCTGGATCGGCAGGAACGGATGCTGAAATTCCATTCCTTCAAAGTCGCGGCCTTTGTACGTGGCGAGAATCGCGGCTTCTTTGATTTCACCATCCGATTGGAGCCCGGCGACACGATCAGCGGCCAACAGCAGCTTGCCCTTTTCGGTTTGCACCACGACGTATTCATAGTCAGGATGAAATGCCAACGCGCGGTTGTGCGGAATGGTCCAGGGCGTGGTGGTCCAGATGACGGCCGAGACCTCATTTCCAATTTTCGAGGCTTCGTTTTTTCCGCCGCCAGACAAAGCGAATTTCACCCAAATCGACGGGCTGACGTGATCTTCGTATTCCACTTCTGCTTCAGCGAGCGCGGTGGAATCGACAAGGCACCAGTACACGGGCTTCCGCCCGCGATAGACATAGCCCTTCTCCATGAAATCCAGAAAAGCGTTGGCGATGGTGGCCTCGTAATCGAAGCTCATGGTCAGGTAGGGATCATTCCAGCGGCCGAAAACGCCCAGTCGCTTAAAATCTCTCTTGTGCTGTTCCACGTAGCGGGCGGCGAATTGACGGCATAGCTTGCGAAATTCCGCGGGCGCTACCTTGCCTTTGCCGCCAAGCTCTTTTTCAACTTGCGTCTCAATGGGCAAGCCGTGGCAATCCCATCCGGGCACGTAGGGAGCGTAGTGCCCGGCCATGCTCTTGGTCTTGACGATCAAGTCCTTCAGAATTTTGTTCAGGCCGGTGCCCAAGTGAATGGTGCCCGTGGGGTACGGCGGCCCGTCGTGCAGCACAAATAGTGGTTTGCCTTCGCGCGCATCGAGAATCTGCTGATACAAATTGGCTTCCTGCCAGGCTTCCAACTGTTTTGGCTCGTTCAGCGGGAGGCTCGCCTTCATCGGAAAATCGGTCTTGGGTAGGTTGAGGGTATCTTTCAACTTGAGAGGTTCGGGCATGGGGGAAGCGAGCAATTCCCTTCTAAGCCGCAGTTTTCGCCTGTAGCACGGCGGGAAACATTGGAAAGTGGTGTAACTACGTATGTTACAATGAATGGAGTATGGTGTCAGCCTGAGCGGACGTGCAACCTATCCTCACTGGCGGGAATCGTAATGATAGCGGCGCCAGAAGCTGTTGAAGTGCGTCTAATTGGCAAGGCGAGGGAACGTGCCAGGAACAATGCTTAACTTGGGGCCACCACGGCGTCCGCCGGTTGACGATCGGGCCAGCTCCGCGCAGCCAGCCTATGGCGTGCCTCGATTCGGCCGTCCGGCGATGCTGATGCCGGACAATTTCTGGTCCAACCTGAAGCAATTTCTTTTTGAAAGACCGGTAAAAATTCGCGGGGATGTGAAGTCCGCCCTGATGCCGTCGGAGTATGGTGGCGGTTTTTGGGGCAACGTTAGTGAATTTTTTAGCGGGCGCAAGGCACCGAAAGGGCAATTCAAGAGCAGGCTTTCTACCGGATGGGTAGAAGGCTTTGGTGGCTTTGGCACCCGCCTGAAAGAATTATTCTCTCCAACCAAGCAGGTTCCTCTGCCGTTTGAAGTCAAACCGATTCGAGTCAAAGAAATCTGGACGAAAGACGAGAATTTCGGTTGGTCGCAAGGCATTGCTATCGGTTTGCACGTGGTGCTGATTGGGTTGATTGTGGTGCCGTTGTTTACCAAGGTGCTGCCTGCCTCGACGCAAGCCAAGAACAAAACAGACCTGACCCCGCTGGATATCTCTCCCTACATGGCGAAGCTGCCTGCCGGTGTGAAACCCGCTGGCGGAGGCGGTGGCGCAAACGACCACACCACTGCTCCTGTGAACCGCGGCAAGCTCCCCAAGTTCCAGTGGACACAGTTTACGCCGCCGCAAGTGAAGATTCAGAATCCAAATCCCAAGCTGCCCATGGATCCGTCGCTTCTGGGACCGCCGGATTTGAAGGTGGCGAATATCAACGCTCCGACGTTTGGTGATCCGCTGGCCAATGGTGTGAGCGAATCGCTGGGACACGGCAATGGCACGGGAATTGGAAGCGGATCGGGCGGCGGACTTGGCCCTGGCGAAGGCGGGGGTACCGGTGGCGGAGCATTCCGCGCGGGCGTGAATGGCGTCGGCATGCCGAGCTGCATATACTGCCCAGACCCGCAATATTCCGACGAAGCGCGCAAGGCGAAGTATCAGGGCGTTGTCGTGCTGATGGTGGTGATCACGCTGGACGGTCGCGCCACCAACATTCAGGTGGTCAAGAGCCCGGGATTGGGATTGGACGAGAAGGCCATCGAAGCTGTACGGCAGTGGAAATTCCGCCCGGCGGTCGGACCGAGCGGGAAAAGCGTTCCGACTCAGGTGCCCATCGAGGTTACCTTCCGGCTGTTCTGAGAAGCGACCAGAAAACCGCGAGCAACCCTTTAGTTCTTCCGCGGCTCCCACATTGCGTCGAGGAGCCGCTTTTCTTTTGTCTGCCTATAAAGAAGCGGCGCCGGAGGTCTTTCCATGCCCACGACCGGCTCGGGCTTGCATTCTACTCTTTCGCAGCAGTCTTCCTTACTAAAACGCGTTCTCGAGAACCTGGAAAGTGTTTGGACCGTGCCTCGCATTGTAACGTGCTCGAGCTTGACGCACGACGAGCCTCTGCTCGAGCGCAGTTCGGCTCCATGAGTATTCACGCGGCGTTTGTGGTGGCGTTGATTTTCGTGGTGGTACACCCACCGCCAGAAAAGAGGAAGGCACACACAGGCGTAGCGTCCATCCCTGCGCTGGAATTTACGCCAGAGTGGATGCGGGCCCATGATGCGGATGTAGCGGGCAAGCTGGGCAGCAGCGGCGATCACAATCCATTGCTTCCGACCGCCGGTGAGCTCGCTCCGCCGTCGAGGTTGAATCTTGCGCCTCCCCGCCCGATTGCCGGATGGACGCCAGCATCCGCTGCCAGCATCGGTCACCGTGTTTGCGGCCGACGCTCCGGAATTGACAAGGCCGACAAGCGAAGTCGGCTTGCCGTGGATGCCGGAGAAAAATGCGTCAGCAGGAACGGGCAAGAACGGAATCGGCAGCGGTGACCATACTGGCATGAGGCCAGGGAGCGATGACGGGTCCGGCGCGGGAGCCGACGAAATTTACACTGGCGCGCTAGCGTCGAAAGTGATTTGTCGGATTTGTCCTGACCCGCTGTATTCTGACGAGGCACGGAAGCAGAAACTGCAGGGACAAATTACTATGCAGGTTCTGGTTGGTGCGGATGGCCGGGCCAAACAGATACAGGTAACGCGCGGGCTGGGCCTGGGCTTGGATGAAAACGCAGTGAACGCCGTACGGACTTGGCAATTTATTCCTGCCAAGGATCGAGCGCGGCGGCCGGTGGCTAGCTGGATCACGATTGAAACTCTGTTCCGGTTGTATTGATCAAGCGCGTGAGGCACCCTGACGGCGATGGACTACTCTTTTGAGGAACGGTCTGAGGAACTAGAACCGCAAGTTTCCGGGAAAAAAGGAGGCGAACCTCCGCGAGGCCGGACAGCGGTCGATTTGCTCGATCAGCCCGGCGGCCCAGCTGGTTGTAGGTCCTCACTGATCTAGATGAGAGCCTCTTTCGCAACACTCCAGAAGAAGGCGGCACTCGCTCACCAGACGTCTGGTACGATGGCGAACATGAGAAAACTTTGCGTATTGATGGGGCTTTTGTGCTTCGCGGCGACACCTGGCGCATTCGCTCAAGCGGGCACGGGAACTCTGGAATTCACGGCAAAGGTGACGCCGACTGCCGCTAAACCTGAGCCGGTGCGGGATTTCACGTTCTATCTGCTGACGAAAAGTTACGAAGAAATTGTTAAGGAGCTGGATGAGCGCGACGGACCGCCGTCACGCGAGAGGTTTATCGACGAGCTGAAGATCTCTCCTGAATTGCGCGAATGGCTGCACAAACACGATGTGATGGACATTACTCTGCCGGGCTTCGACAAGCTGGTTACTCCCGACGACGTGATGCACGTGCCGGAATTTTTGCTGGCGTATCAACGTTCCAACAGCGGCGGCGTAACTAACGGCATCCCCAAACCGAAATATCGAGAAGCCGACAAAAAAGAAAATCCCGACCGTTATGCGAAGCAGTATCAGGAGTACATGACCGCGCTGAAGAAATTTGTGGAGGCCCATCCGGAAACTGTGGCTGGAATGGAGCTGGAACTGGACGGAGTCAATCCCGCGCGAAAATGGGCGGAGTTGCAGGGTGGGCACCGGCGCCGTGTACAACAGCTTGCGCCCGCCGAAGCGCAAACGAAATACCTCGCGGCAAAGACAGATAGCGATTTGGATGGCCGGGCGCGCCTGAGCGGATTGCCGGCTGGCAACTACTGGATCAGCACACTGGGGCTAACTGCATTTGCCGGCGACGCCCGATTGCAATGGGATGTGCCGGTAAAGATTGCAGCTGGGCAAACCCTGCGAATCGAGTTGACGAACCTGAACGCAACGGACAATCTATCTTCCAGGGCAAAGTAGCGAGAGGGCACGAATAAACCGCAGCTGCCGCCGGACCCGGCCCGGCTTTTCGCGACGAACCTGGAAGAACTGACGGAGAGATGGACACACCGCTTCGCTGGATTGCCTTCAACGCGTCGGTATTGATCGCCGTAGCCCTGGACCTGGGCGTATTCCACCGCAAAGCACACAAAATCAGCCTGCGGGAGTCGGCATGGTGGACAGTTTCTTGGATTGCCCTGGCTTGCCTGTTCGGCGCGGGCGTACTGCACTACTATGGGCCACAGACGGCGCTGGAATTTTTCACCGGCTATGTCATCGAAAAAGCGCTGAGCGTGGACAACCTGTTTGTCTTTCTGGTGGTGTTCCGGATATTCGGGGTGAAAGACGAATACCAGCAGCGCGTGCTGGGATACGGAATTCTGGGCGCATTGCTGTTGCGTGGAGCAATGATCGCCGCCGGGGCGGCGCTGATCAACCGCTTCACCTGGATCATTTACGTCTTCGGCGCGTTCATTATCTACGCCGGCCTACATATGCTGACTGCGCGTGAGGCGGAGAGCCATCCGGAAAAGAATTTTCTGGTGCGTTTCTTCAGTAAGCATTTACGCTTGACGAAGGAATACCGCGGCGGACAGTTTTTCACTCGTGAGAACGGCATGATCTTTGCGACGCCGCTGTTCCTGGTGTTGCTGATTGTCGAAATCACCGACGTAACTTTCGCGCTCGATTCCATTCCGGCGATTTTCGGAATCACGCGCAATGCGTTCATTGTCTATACTTCGAACGTGTTTGCGATTCTGGGATTGCGAGCACTCTATTTTCTGCTGGCCGGTGTTTTAGAAAAACTGGAGTATCTGAAGATTGGCCTGGCTTTGGTGCTCATTTTTGTGGGTGCGAAGATGATCGTCGAGCCGTGGCTGCACATTTCCGTTGGAATTTCGCTGGCGGTAGTGCTGGGCGTGCTGATCGTCTTTTCCCTGGTTTCCCTGGTGGTGAAAAAAGAAATCCGGAGTTGATCCTGAATGCAGGGTGGCATGCATGAATGGCATCAAAGAAGAATGGATCGCGGCACTGTGGTCGCCGGATGAAAGACTGCGCGCGCACGGAGGCGGCGAGATTTTTGCTACAGGGCGGTCTCTGGCGGAGCCGATTGTTCGGCGTTGGATGGCGGATGAGGAGCTGGCGCGGCTGCTAGGCGATGGGCCGGAGGTGACCGTGGGGCTTGCGGTCAGGCCAGAGATATTCGCCAGAATTCGCGGAGCAAACGGCTGGCCCCGTTTAGCGGACGTGCCACTGGAACAGGATGCTTCCGAGTTCGAACTGCTGTTTCCGGGACCCGTCGCGCTCGATGTGTTGACCTCGCGAGAACCGGACGGCGCCGGCGCTATTGCGAAATTTCTGTTGAAGTTCGGCCAGGGGCTACAACAAATAGAACTTCGTTGCGCCGACGTGGACCGCGCAACGGCGATTTTGCAGCAACGGTTTGGAATTTCGCCGGTATATCCGGAAACGCGACCCGGTGCGGATGGAACACGAGTTAATTTTTTTCTGGTCCCAGGAACGGATGGAAAGAAAGTCCTGATTGAGTTCTACCAAGCGGCTGACATTCGCTTCTGATTGCCCTAGGCGAAGTTTTCCGCCTTGCGGCAGAGTCCGAATAACCGCTGTCTGCCAGGGTTTTTGTTCTGCGTTCCGGCGATCTGGAAAGGCTACCGTGACGGCGCGTTGAGTTCCTTCCAGGCGCGTAGAACTTCGCCAACCGACCAGGCCTGAGCGATACACCCGCGAGGGCGATGCGGCGGATCGCCGTCGAAGATTTCCGCGAGAGTACCAAGACCGTAGATCGCGATTGACTTCGCAAGGGGCTCAAGATGCGCCAGAGCCATGGCGCGATCTTTGTACACACGATAGTGCGCCAGCGCGAACGGACCGAGCAGCCATGCCCAAACCGTCCCCTGATGGTAGGCGCCGTCGCGTTCCCGCGGGCCTCCAGAATAGGTCCCAGTGTAACCCCGCTCAGCTGGCGCGAGGCTGCGCAAGCCGAACGGAGTCAGCAATTGGGCAGCGCAAGCATCCACCACGGCCTTCTGCTCGTCCGCGGAGAGCGGGCTGAAGTTGAGCGACACAGCGAAAATCTGATTGGGTCGCAATGCGGGATCGCTACTCGCACCGGGCGCGTCAATTACATCAAAGCAACAGTTGCGTTGCGGATTCCAGAATTTGGCGAAGCTGGTTTTCGCCTTGGCTGACATCTGCTCGTAGCTTTTGCTAGGCGAGCCGAGAGCTTGCGCAAAATGCGCCATAGTCTCCAGAGCATTGATCCACAGCGCATTTATTTCGACCGGCTTGCCAGTGCGAGGAGTGACGACCCAATCGCCGATCTTGGCGTCCATCCAGGTGAGTTGCACGCCGGGGCCGCCCCCGTAGAGAAGTCCGTCCGCAGGATCCACGTGAATGTTGTAACGCGTACCCTCTACGTGTGCCGCAATGATTCTAGCGAGAACTGGAAACAATTTTTTCAGGGTGGACGAGTCGGTGGTTGACGCGAAGTACTGGCGGATAGCTTCGAAATACCAGAGCGTCGCATCGATTGTGTTGTATTCGGGAGCGGCACCAGTGTCCGGGAAATTGTTCGGGAGCATGCCTCCATCTACAAATTTTGCAAACGCCAGAAGGATTTGTTTCGCCCTTTCAGGCCGTCCTGTCGCGAGCGCTAGTCCCGGCAGTGCGATCATCGTGTCGCGTCCCCAATCGCAGAACCAGTGATAACCGGCGATGACCGTTTGCCCCGCAGATTGGTCTAGGAGCGATCTCTGTACCAGGAACTGATCGGCAGCCAGAACCAGTTGTGAAAGCCACGCCGGCGTTTCTGCGCCGGACGCGGGCTCAAGCAAACCCTGCGCGGCGGATAGTACTTTGCCTTGTCGCTTCTCCTCTTTCTTGCGGCTCGCTTCGCCATCGAGATCAGCATCTTTCGCCGTGGAGAGCACCATCGTCACGGACTGGCCGATCTCAAGCTGTGCGCGAAAATCCGCGGCAAATAATTGGTCTTCGCGGTCGTCGAGGCCGCGTTCACTTTCGCGGGGAAGAAAGAAATCGCGATACCAAACGTGCTGAGGCTCACAGCTTGCACCATCGCAGCGCAGATAAAACGGAATTGCACCCTCAAAAGCGGTAACGCCGACGCCATTTTCGACTCGACTTACGCGCATCTGCCAGTCACCGGCGTGGGTGGCGGAATGAAAATCCCGATAGTTCACAAGCGCCTTTAATTCGAGAGCGACGGGCGAAGGCGAATCCAGCAGTGTGTACCGAACCAACGAGGTGTTTTCCCCATGGCGCATCCAAACACGTTTTTCGATGCGAGTGTTCCCTGCATGATACGTCCAGACCGGAGTCGATCCTTCCAGCCGAAAGTTTTGTAACGTAAGATGACCCTGGGGAGCGACTGCTCCACTCGCCCAGCGGTGAGTGGCCAAAGGGTAAGAATTGCCATCGACGCTAACGATTTCGTCCAAGCCGGCGACGAGAAGCGTCCGTCCTGCAGGAGGTTGCAACGCTGCAATCAGCAGTCCGTGATAGCGACGCGTGGCGGACCCGGCTACGGCGCCGGAAGCAAAGGCTCCAATGCCATTGGTGACCAGCCATTCCCTCTGTTCGGCTGCCGCCAGGTCGCCGCAAATTTCCCCCGCAAAGGAAATCGCGGCGTTGGTGGTCGATTGTTGTTTCTTCGCCGCCGTCTTGGGGGCACGTGGTTTTCGCGGCGCAGCCATTGCCGATGTTACTCTCCGCTCTGCTCCAGCAGCTTCGCGACCAGGCCGGTCCAGCCGGTCTGGTGATTGGCGCCGATGCCGGCGCCGTTGTCTCCGTGGAAATATTCGTGGAAGAGAATCAGGTCACGCCAATAGGGGTCATGTTGAAAATGCTCCAGAGTTCCTGCGACCGGGCGGCGGCCATCCTTGCCTCGTACAAAAATGTGACCGAGGCGGCGGGAGATTTCACTGGCCACCTGCCATAGGTCTGAGCTGGTATTCGAACGCGACGGACAGGGCACCTGAAAATCCTCGCCGTAGTAGTGATGGAACTTCTGCAACGACTCGATCAGCAGATAGTTCACCGGCATCCAGATCGGTCCGCGCCAATTGGAGTTGCCGCCGAACACACCGGTGGACGACTCCGCCGGTTCGTAGTCCACGCGGCTGGCGTTTCCGTTGACGAAAACCTCGTACGGATGGTCGAGGTGATAACGCGAAAGCGCTCGAACACCGTAGGGCGACAGAAATTCCGTTTCATCCAACATGCGCGAGAGCACGCGCTTCAGCTGTTTGCGGTTTACCAATGACAACAGCCGTCGCACTCCGCGCGACGATCGCTGCGTCATTTCGATATGCTCGGGCACGTCGGGATGATTGTCGATGAACCATTGCATGCGGCGCTTGAAGCCGGGGAGCCGGTCGACGATTTCCGGCTCTAGCGTTTCCACCGCAAAGAGCGGAATTAAGCCCACCATGGAACGAATCTTCAGGAAATGCTCCTCGCCGTTTGGCAAATGCAGCAGATCGTAGTAAAAGCCGTCTTCTTCGTCCCACAGCGAAACGCCGTCGGATCCGAAATCGTTCATGGCGCGCGCGATGTACACAAAGTGCTCGAAAAACTTGCTGGCCACGTCCTCGTAAGCGGGATCATCTTTGGCAAGTTCCAGCGCGATGGCCATCATGTTCAGACAAAACATACCCATCCAGCTGGTGCCGTCGGATTGCTCGAGGTGTCCGCCAGTCGGCAACGGCGCGGAACGGTCAAAGACTCCGATGTTATCGAGACCCAAAAAACCGCCTTGGAAAATGTTGGCCCCGTCCGGATCTTTGCGATTCACCCACCACGTGAAATTCAGCAGCAGTTTGTGAAATACCTTTTCCAGAAATCCACGATCGGCAACCCCGCGAATACGCCGTTCGATTTTGTAAACCCGCCACGCAGCCCACGCATGCACGGGCGGATTCACGTCGCCAAACGCCCATTCATACGCCGGAAGCTGTCCGTTCGGATGCATGTACCATTCGCGTAAGAGCAAAATGAGCTGTTCCTTGGCGAAATCAGGATCGACAATGGCCAGCGGGATACAGTGAAACGCCAGATCCCACGCGGCGTACCACGGATATTCCCATTTATCCGGCATCGAAATGATGTCGTCGTTGTAAAGATGCGTCCAATCCTTGTTTCTTCCATGCAGCCGGCGTTTGGGAGGAGCTGGCCCCGCGGGATCGCCTTCCAGCCAGGTTTTCACGTCATAGTGATAGAACTGTTTTGACCACAACATTCCGCCATAAGCCTGGCGCATGACATTTTTCGCATCGTCGGAGAGTTGCTGAGGTATGCGGGATGCGTAGAATTCGTCGGCTTCGGTCTTACGAACCTCGAACAGGTTGTCGAAGCCTGCGCCAAAATCATTGGTGCCGGGCACAGATGCCAAGCGATCTTGATGCGCAGGCGAGGTGATCGTACCCACGGCGGTGGCGCTGCTGTCCATTCCGCCGAGCGGTTCCAGGTCCGTAAGGCGCATCTTGATTGTCGCGGACTGCCCAGGCTGCAAGTCAAAAACATAATGCGCGGCCATTTTTGTGCCAGTTTGGTCGGGATTGACGGCAGATTTGTTTTGGCGAATTACGTACTCGTGAAACGCATCTTTCACATACGGGCTTCGATTGCGGCCGTTGAACAGCCGTGCGTTGTTGCTTTCGTTTTCGGTGAAAAGCAATTGCGGTTGACCCGCCGCTAGAAGCCAGCGTTTGCCGTATTGCCAATGTTGCAGCTCGGCAACGAGGATTCCGTCGACCGGAGTGCCGCGGCGAATCGTAGGCCGCCGCAGATCCTCCCCCCAAGACCAGGTATTACGAAACCACAATGTCGGCAGCAGGTGCAGCGTGGCGTGCTCCGGCCCGCGATTCCATGCCGTAATGCGGATGAAAATATCCTCGTCGCTACCTTTCGCATACTCGGCAAAAATATCGAAGTAGCGGTTTTCGCGAAATATCCCGGTATCATACAGTTCAAATTCCGGCTCGCTGCGACTGCGCCGCCGATTTTCCGCTACTAAAGCCTGATATGGGAATTCCGCCTGCGGATACTTGTAAAGCATCTGCATGTAGCTGTGCGTGGGCGTCGAATCGAGATAAAAATAGCATTCCTTCACGTCCTCGCCGTGATTGCCCTCGTTGCCGGTAAGACCGAAGAGCCGTTCTTTCAGAATCGCATCGCGGCCGTTCCACATGGCCAGCGCGAAGCACATCATTTGATGGCGGTCGCTAATGCCGGCAATACCGTCTTCTCCCCAGCGGTAGGCACGCGACCGCGCGTGATCGTGCGGGAAAAATTCCCAGGCGGTGCCACCGGGGCTGTAGTCTTCGCGGACGGTTCCCCACTGACGCTCGGAAAGATACGGTCCCCAGCGCTTCCAATATTCCTTGCGGGTACGATTGTCTTCCAGGCGGATATCTTCGATGGTCTGAAGTCTGGGCATAAGCGCTAGCCTCTATTAGAATTCCCGTTCTATTACTGGCGTCCACCGTAACAGCTTAGCAGGGGTCGAGTGGAGTAATGTACCTTAACGCGTATTACTGCTCGTTCCCTGTAGAAATGTGCGGCAGCCAGTCCGCTGATTCCTCCACCGACGATGATGAGATCGTATTTTTCGCTGAGTTTCTCAACTGCTGGCGCGGTCTTCCAGAACGTACCGTCGCGCAGGCTGTGGGCAATTTCAAAGGAACCGGGATGGCTCCCACACAGACCGGTGGATATTGGCGGGTCGTATCCGGCGTGATTCTGGGACTGGTCGGCCTGTGCTGGTCTTGTCTCCAACGAATGCGGCACGAGCGCCGCGCCGATGGTCATTGCAGCTCCATTCAAGAAATCCCGGCGTGGAATGGCGCGATCCATTCCCAGTCGTCGGTCGCTCAGTTCGTTGCGGGTCTTCTTGGTCATTTGTGCCGACGCATTTTGACAGCCGTTGATTCAACTTTCAGATGGAATGCAGCTCTTCGACTGCCCGCCAGGCTTGATCCATGGCCTGGTCGGTATATGCGGCGGCACCGGCGTCAGAGTTGGCAATCGCGATGCGACCAAATCGTTTGCGCGCGATTTCGCAGGGGCTTTCCCCTTTTGGCCATTCCGGATCGAAAAGATAATTGTATTCGTAGGCGTAGCCATGCGGCCAACGGTTCACCGTGATTGCCGTGATGTCGCCTGCTGGATCGAATCCGCCGGCACCAAGCACTCGCGCGAGCTGGTCGCGGATATTTCGTTCAAACGTTGCGAATGGAGTGGATAGCAGATCACCGCGCCCCGCGCGATGCTGGTCGCGCTCCGGCAGTCCCGGCAGGCACGGAGTGCGCTCCAGGCGAACCAGGATTGGCTCGTCTGACTTCCGTGGCGACTCGTAACCGCCGACGTCCACTGCAAGATCGAGGTTCATTTGATAGTGATACATGCCCGGGCACGCGACGCCGTGCACGCCAAGTTTCTCAAAAGCCTTCCAATTGCGGATCGCTACCGACGTATATACCAGCGGCACTTTTACGCCGTAATGCAGGGCTTCCTTCTGCTTTTCAGGCAGTTCTGGGCAAAGATACGGAATCATCATGTTCCAGCAAGCCATGATCACATTTTCTCCATGTACGATGGACAGCTTCCCCTCTCGCACATAGGTGACCGCAACGCGTTTCGCCTTCTCAGGATCGCCGCCGTGCTGCGCCGCTACCACAATGCTGTTTAACCGCACGCGGACCCGAGAATCTGCTTTGTCGATTTGCGCGTAGTCGAATTTCGCGGTCACCACGTCTGGCGCGTCATGTCCCGGCGCAGCCGCAGGAATCATCCGGCGAACCAGCATTCGCGCGATGGTGGCGTTCCCGTCGGGAAAATGAAACTCGTATGGTTCCTTGGGTAACGCAAATCCCATGGGCGTGTAACCCATACGCGGGTGCGGACCCGGCTCCAGCCGCAAACCCTTGAATCCCGGTTGCTGCAGCACCCAGCAATCGAGCGCCCCAACTGCATCGATACCAACTCCGAACAGCCCATGTGTTCGGGTCTGGTAAAACGGAATTGCCCCCGGATGCAGTTTCACAACATTCAGCAAGTAGTTCTTATAGCTGATGCGCGAAAGCTTGTCTTTTTTCTGGTCTGAAGTCAGTCCAGGGAAATAATCCACCAACTCGGTCGAAACCCGCTGGATATCGCGCTGCAATTCGGGCGTGAGCGGAGTTTTCTCCAAAAAGGTCTTCCATTTCTCTGGGTCGTCATCGCTTAGGTATTCGCCCAACGAATGGGCAACCAGTCGATCTGCGCCAAATGTCTCCTTGTCAAAGAACACGCCGTGGTCAAGCCCTTTGTAAACCCCGGTGCGATAGCATTTTCTTGCCAGACCCGCTGGATCGATTCCCAACTCATCCATCAAGCCGCGCGCCACCTTGCTGTAAGGAAACGGCGATTCGATGGCAAAGGTGCCGCCGTTCGCCAGCAACATGCGGCCGTTCGCTTGCAATTCATTTCGCTTGGCGTGGCCACCAAAATCATCGTGATTGTCGAGAATCAGAATTCGCGCATTGGGATTTTTTGCCCGCCAGAAGTACGCCGCCGCCAAGCCGCTGATGCCACCGCCCACAATCACCAGGTGGTATGTTTCTTTGGTGTCCGCGGGCACGGCTCCCGATCTCGGGAATTTTCCGTCGCGAACGCCGTGCGCTGCCTCGAACGAGCCTTCATGGCTTCCGCGCAATCCAGTTAGCGCCGGAGGATAGTACTCCGGTTGATCTTGGGCTGCAGCCGAACCGCCGAATGCTTCCCACGCCCAGGCAGGAACCAGGCAACCCGCGACGGCGCCGCCTGTCCCCACCGCGACGCCGTTCAGAAAATCACGGCGTGCAATCTCGCGATCCATTCCCAGCTTGCGGTCGTCGTGTTCGCTCATTCGGGCCCTTTGTCTGTATCCCTTTCCCCCAAGTTGCTCTGTCCGTCATTTTTTCGGAGCGGCAGAATAATGCAGGAAGACCACTCTCCATGCGCCATTTCGTTTGAACAACACATCCGATTCCTGGTTGTCTTCCTCGGTGATTTTCCCGTCCTTCAACTTGGTACGCACGTGCAAAATGTAGCTGGCCACCGCGCTGTCCTTGCTAGGCCCGACCTGGACGTGCATGTCTGAAATATCGACCTTCTGTACGCGATTCCCTTCTCCTATGTATGCACCCCAGCCCTTCTGAGACTGCGCCAGATCCGTCCTTCCTTCCGGCAGAAACTGCGAAAAGTCCGCCGCGTAAAATGAAAAATATTCCTTCAGATCGTTGGCTTCATACGCGGCATTGACCCGTTGTTCCACGTTCTTGATCTCATCTTCGACCGACGCGGGCCGCGGCTTGGCGTGCACCACAAGATAGACGAAGGGGGTCGACAGCAGCAGCGCGACGGTAAACTTCGTAGCCTTCATAGCTTTCCTCGTGCCGCTACCTTACTATAAATCAGCAATCTTGTGAAAGTGGGACCTGGACCTCTACTTGCCTGGCGGCCCGATGCGATTGCAATTGCCGCACTTGTGGTGGTTGCGAATTCGTGAAGGCGCCTTCGTGTTTGACTTGTTGCAGGCGGCAAAACTAAAATACGCTGCGCATGGCAGCCCCCAACACTTTTCTCGGCTCCACGGTCTCTCACTACCGCATCCTCGAAAAGCTCGGCGGGGGCGGAATGGGCGTAGTTTACAAGGCCGAAGACACCCGACTCGGCCGCTCCGTCGCCCTTAAATTCCTTCCTGAAGAACTTTCCCAGAATCTGCAGGCCCTCAGCCGATTTCGTCGCGAAGCGCAAGCCGCCTCCACGTTGAATCATCCGAATATCTGCACCATTTATGACATCGGCGAACACCAGGGCCGTGCCTTCATCGCCATGGAATGCCTGGAAGGCGCGACCCTTAAACACCGGATCTCCGAGCGCTTGATGGATACCGAAACACTGTTGACTCTGGCCATCGAGATTGCCGACGCCCTGGACGCCGCGCACGCCAAAAGCATCGTCCACCGTGACATCAAGCCCGCCAACATTTTCATCACCTCGCGCGGGCACGCGAAGATCCTCGATTTCGGCCTCGCCAAAGTGCTTTCGCTCACCGCGTCGGAAGGCTCAACCCACGCCTTTGACGCCCCAACCAAGGCCACCGTGGACTCTCCCCGGGGCGAACTGACGAGCCCTGGCAGTTCCCTCGGCACTATCTCTTACATGTCGCCGGAGCAAGCTCGCGGCGAAGACCTCGATGCTCGCACCGATCTGTTTTCTTTCGGCGTCGTCCTATACGAAGCGGCTGCAGGCATGCAGCCTTTTGCGGGAAATACTTCGGCGATAATTTTCCATCGCATCCTCAACGAAAATCCCGTCCCGATTTCGCAACACAGTGCAAAAGTACCCGCTGAACTCGAGCGTATTATAAGTAAAGCGCTGGAAAAAGATCGCGACTTGCGCAGCCAGAGCGCTGCCGAACTTCGCGCTGACCTCAAACGCTTGAAGCGCGATCTCGATTCTTCGGGCCGCGTCGATTCCGCTGTGCGCGGCGCGGATTCCGCGCAAGCTGCGGGCTCAGCCGTTTTCCGAGCACAACTTCGCCAGGCTCCCAAAAAGAAGACCGTTGCCGTTCTCTATTTTGAAAATTTAAGCGGCGCAAAAGAAGACGAGTACTTTCGTGACGGCATGACCGAGGATATCGTCACCGAGCTATCGAAAATCGCGCGCCTGGAAATCTACCCACGTTCCGAGATGCTGCAGTTCCGCGATAAACCGGTGACCGCGCCCGAAGTAGGCGAAAAGCTCGGCGCCACCTACGTTCTCGAAGGCTCCATCCGCCGCGCCGGAAACCGTTTGCGTATCACCACGCAGCTGGTTGAAAGCTCCACACGCCACTCCGTCTGGGCTGAACGTTATGACCGCCATATGGAAGATGTCTTCGCCATCCAGGAAGAAATCTCCCTCAGCATCGCCAAGGCGCTCGAGATCACGCTTTCGCCCCAAGAGGAAAAAGTCATCGCGCGCAAGTCCACAGTAAATCCGCAAGCTTACGATTTCTTTCTGCGCGGCAGAAACTATCTTCGCCAACGCCAGTTCGAATACGCGCTGGCCATGTATGAAGAAGCCATCAAGCAGGATCCCAATTTTGCGCTGGCCTTTGCCGGGATTGCGCATGTCTGGGGCGGCATGCACGAATTTCGCAGCCCGGACCCGGAATTTGTGAAAAAGGGTCTGGCGGCCTGCGCCAGGGCGGAATGGCTGGCGCCGGATTTGCCTGACGTTCTTTCCGCGCGGGCGCGTATCGAGTATGCTCAGCAGCATTTTGAAAACGCTATTACGCTGGCCCGCCGCGCCCTCGAGCAGCAGCCTGAGTGCGAAGGCGCTCACGACGTTCTGGGGCGTGCATTCTTTTCCGCCGGCCGTTACGAAGAGGGCGCCGCGCTCGCGGACAGCGCGCTCGAAATTGTCAGCAATGATTACAACGCGCTGGTCCCGTTGATCAATTCTCTGGAAAAAGTTGGCCGGGTGGCCGACGCCGAACGCCTGCGCCGCCGCGAACGCGAAGTCCTTGAAGCTCAGCTGCAGCGCTTTCCCGACGACGTCCGCGCGCGCATTCTACTGGCTGCCGATCAAGCCAGCGCTGGTCAGACCGAGGATGCCCTGATGCACGTAAAAATAGCCGTGGCCATGCGCCCCACCGACGCCAACGTCCTGTACAACGCAGCCTGCTGTTACGGATTACTAGGCATGAAAATCGATGCTCTGGAAACTTTTCGTCGCTGCGTGGACGCTGGTTATTCTAATTTAAATTGGTGCCTGAAGGATCCCGACCTCAAAATTCTTTACGATGAGCCAGAATTCCGAAACCTCATCTCTAGCCGCGACGAACGCAAATAAAACTTCGGTCCTCCGGCCAGAAATCCCCCCGGCGCTCTAAGCAGCACAATCTGTCTAGGCCATTCTCAGGAGAAAAATTTTGGCTGAGAGGCCTGGAAACTAGAGGACCAGCCAAAACACCCCTTAACCCTAGGTTCTGCTCAAATCCGTTCGCTTCGGTTCGCCTCTGAGGCACCTGTCGGTGCGTCGGCTAAGCGTATATTTAGCGGCGTTCGCCTCAGAGTAAACGCCTTTCCCTTATTCGCGCCGCGCTAACGCTGTTTGCGTGAGCGGTCCTTCACCTGTTGCCTCGCAGCGTACACTCGGTACCGCCAAAATAGCACCTTAGGCTGATTTGCTTCTGAGGACGGATGAGGCCTTACCGTGAGACTAACGCTATTTCCATATTGCCATCAGAACGCCGGCACGATTCTACGGCAGCACGATGACCTCGCCCTTCATCCCCAGTGTGTCATGAAGCGTGCAGATGTAAGGATAGGTCCCTGGATGAGCAAACCTAATCCTGAACCGCGTTACGCTCGGCGGCGACTGCGCGAGTCCGGTGCGTTCCTGAGGCGCGGCAAAAATGAATCCAGAGTGCACGCTATCGGAAGTCGAATTGATGACCGCATGGCGCGCTCCATCCGCATCCATCGTGACGTTGTTCGAAGGAGGAAACGGGTCGCCGGCCGGTTCTGCACCGAATGTGATGGTGTGCGGGTCCTCGGGATCATCACTGGCCCATTCAACCGTCTCCCCGGCGTGAATGATCATGGTGTGTCCAATGAAACGCACCACCGACAGTGTCGATGCTCCCCCAGGGCTTGTCGAAATCTCCCCGGCCCCGGCAATCACATGGTGCTCCCCGGAGCGGTCCTGCGTTACGCCCGCTTTTTCATCGCCCTCCGCATCGGAAAGCAGGGCACGCGCTTGCGTTTCCGCCTGGTTGTCGTAGAAGTCTTGAAAATGGGGCAACGGCTTCGACAACTCCAGAACGTGAACCGCACCAGTCATAGCCGGATGAACCAAGCACACCAGCTGGAAATTCCCAGCACTTGGAAAAGTGACTGTGAAGTTCGCGCCCTTCACCAAAGGCGGCGTGCTTACGCATGCAGATCCATCGAAGGAGACAGGCTCGGAGGAAAAGCCTGGACAGCCGACGGGGAACGCCGGCCGCACCTGGGCGGTCGGGCTGATCGCTAAGAAGGTTACTGTGTGAATTTCACCGGGCGCGCCGCCTGGGGCAGGATCGCAATGGCCAGTATGATGATCCACCGAACAAGAGCTGCACTGTGATAGGAATCCCATGATCGCATGCCTGTTCTCCTTTGCTTCTGTCGCGGGGAAACGCCGCAACTTTTATTGAAATTGGCGGTAAAGTCTTTAGAATGACCTGAAAATTTCTGAAGGGTTTTGAAAGCGGTGGGCGAGTTTTGACCGACATCTACGAATTCGGCGATTTCCGCGTTGATGCCGGGAGGCGTCAGCTCCTGGGGCTGGATGGCCGTCCTTTGCCGTTGACGCCGAAGGCTTTCGACACGCTCTTGTATCTGGTCCAGCATGCCGATGCAGTTTTGGAGAAAGAGAGATTGATGAGCGCAATCTGGCCGGATACTACAGTCGAAGAGAACAATCTAAATCAAAGCATATCTGCGCTGCGCCGCGCATTCGGCGGCAACCGCACCGATCACCGGTACATCGTTACCGTGCCGGGGCGGGGATACAGGTTTGTTGCGCCAATCAAAAAGTACAACGCGGCGCCAACCGCCGTTTCCACCGACGCGATCAGGAGCATCGCGGTCCTTCCGTTTCTGCCGCTGGTACCAGAAGACAGCGATGTTTCCCTAGAGATGGGCATGGCGGATACGCTCATCACCAGACTCAGCAACATTCGGGACATCATCGTGCGTCCCATGAGCTCCGTTAGGAAATATGCCGATGTCCATCGAGACGCCTTGCTAGCGGGCCGCGACTTGGACGTCGAGTCGGTACTGGAAGGAAGTCTGCAGCGTCATAGGGACAAGATTAGAGTGACGGTCCGCCTGCTCAACGTGTCGAACGGCGCGTCTCTGTGGGCGGGAACCTTTGACGAAAAGATGACCGACATCTTTGCTCTTCAAGACGTGATCTCCGCGCGCGTAGTGCGGGCATTAGCGATCGAGCTGAGCAGCGAAGACAAGATGCTTTTAACCAAACGCGATACGGAAAGCACGACGGCGTACCGGCTCTACTTGAAGGGCCGATACTACTGGTGGAAGACCTCTCCGGAAGAATACAGCAAGAGCCGCAACTACTTTCACCGCGCCGTGGAAGAAGATCCGTCATACGCTCTCGGCTACTGCGGGCTGAATAGCTTTTACGGCTACGGAGCAGCGTGGGCCTTCTTGCCGCCGGAAGAAGGTTGGCCCAAGGCTGAATGGGCGATAACCAAAGCGCTGGAGTTGGATGGCAGTCTGGCAGAAGCGCATCTGGGAAAGGCTGCACTCACGATGGTCTATTACCTTGACTGGGAGGGGGCGGAGAAAGAGGCTAAACGGGCCATTGAGTTGAATCCTGGTTTTGACGAAATACACTACATGTACTCCTTCTATCTGCTTGTGATGCGGCGGTTCGATGAGGCCATCGCAGAGGGCAGGCGAGCCTTGGCGTGCAATCCATTTTCGGTTCGCATCAGTCACCATCTGGGCCAGTGCTTCTACTGCGCCCGAATCTATGATGAAGCGATCCGGCAATACCAGAAAACGCTGGAACTCGATTCCAACAATGCCTCTGCCCACGAGGCACTCGGTGACACCTACGAGCAAAAGGCTCTATATCGCCAAGCTGCCGCACATTGGAGTAAAGCCATGAAGCTGGCTGCGGATGAAGAACTCGTCGCAATACTCTCCTCAGCGGACACCGAAGGTGGCTTTCGCAAGGCGGTGAGAGCCGTTGCCACTAAAAGGCTCGAACGCCTCCAGCAGCGCAAAGACCACGGCCACTACATACCGGCGATGAATTTCGCGCGGGCGCACTTGCGAGCTGGCGACCGAGAGCAAACATTCCAGTACCTCGAACTGGCCTGCGAAGAGCGCAACGTGTACTCGCTCATGATTGGCAGCGATCCTTTTTACGATCCACTGCGCGGTCAGCAGCGCTTCATCAAGCTGTTGCGGCGCCTGAAGCTGGCCTGCTAAATGCTCAGTTTTACAGGGAAAGGAGATTTGGCTGGGAGGCCTGGACTCGAACCAGGATAGTCAGATTCAGAATCTGAAGTCCTGCCAATTGGACGACCTCCCAGCAGTTGAAAACTATGCAGTTAGTCTTTTTAAGGGTCTACGCCGACGGATCACTTTCACCGAACTCTCACCGTTCCGGGACGTCCGACTCTTCGGGCCCACGGTTCCCTGCACTCTCCGCATAGCATTCACCACGTCTTCCGTATCAACGATGTGGTAGCGATCGAACACGGCTCTAGTCTTGTGGCCGGATATCGCCATTGCCACTCGTTCATTCGTCCCAGCTTTCATCAGGTTCCTGATTGCCGAACGACGGAGGTCGTGGATGATTAGTCCATTATACCGTGGGTCTGACTTGCCCTCAACCTTCTGCAGCGTTCCTAGTCCAGCAGTGACACACGCTTTGTGCCACGCCTTTCGGAGATTCGTTCCATCGAATACTCGGCCGCTTCGGCGACCGTTCAGCCACGTCTGTTGTGAAACAGATTGCCGCATACCTCAACATCACGGTGTGGTGTGCGCGAAGTCTGGTGTGGGACAAGAGAGTGCCGTCATTGAAGTTGGGGAACCGGCTCTTGTTTGATCGGGTCGACCTCGACACCTTCATTGACCGTGAAAAGAGACCGGCAGCGTAAAAGTTATTGCGCTTGACGAACAGTGGAACGGGAGTGTGATCCTAATTCGTTTTGCCGGCATGCGAATATCACAAGGAGGCGGTGAGAAGTGACAGAACAAGAGCTGATGAAGAAGCTCGAGGCCATCGCCGACGAGTTCCAGCGATCTCGGTCCTGGGGTTCGCTCGAAGTGGAGTTCAAGGACGGAGCGCCAAACTACGTCCGCAAGACGTTTTACGAATCCGGGAGAGAGGAAGCGCATGCGCAAACTCGTGCTCAACGAGCCTGCCGCTAAACTGTTGCCGTTAACACTTTCATCCTGTACGGCCAAAAGCAGCTCGTCTCGCCGGACAGCGACACGGTCATTCTCGTCGAAGGTGAGAGCGACACCCAAACGCTCCACTACGCAAGATACAACGTGCTAAGCATTCCTGGAACGTCGATGTGCATCGCCAAAGACCCGGCTATGGTTTGGTTCCTGACAGGGAAAACGGTAATCGTCATCAAAGACTCCTGCAATTGGAGTTCGAGCTGGTGTTGCGTCGACCCATTGAAACCACCCCGGTTACCGGGACCGCAATCATCTCGCCGCTCGCGGTCAACCGGAATTCCGCTCCGCCCCATATGATTCGATTCGAAAAAAAACTTCCTATCCACACCGCGAAGTGCATTGCGTCCCGCGCCGGCGCCAGCCACAATTTCATCCGTGAGGTGTCATCACGCAATCCCCACACACCTGCTGTCCAGGCCAGAGCCAGTCGCAAAACAAGGTAAGAACCGAAAAAAAAGGCGGCACCTGCTGCAGAGAAACTGGCCAGTGCTCCAATTGCCGCCCCAAATAATCCGTGTGTAAACAGCAGTCCCACGTAAGACGCCGGCCGGCACAACCGAACCGTACGCGCCCAACGCGACTGATGTTCCCAGAATTCTCTGAACGTCAACTCCGGGTACATCGTCGCTACCACTTCACGCGACACCATCACGCGCCCGCCGCACTTTGCCACGCGATTCCCGATTTCGTAGTCGTCCGCCAGCACATTCGCGAGCGCTTCGTAGCCGCCAATCTTTGCCAGCCACGTCTTGGTCGTCGCCACCGACGCACCCAGCGCGAACGTCACCCCTTCCAGCCACTCCGCTACCAGCACGCTCGGCGCAAAATCGGTAGCTGCGCCCAGCGCCTCGATTTCCGCCCAAACATTTTTCCGTGCAACACCCCGGTAGAAGCAACTTACTACTCCGGTTTCAGCGCCTTCGAATGGCGCAGCCATCTCACGCAAATAATTAGCGGTCACGCGCACGTCGCCATCACTTTGCATCAGCAGTTCGTACTTCGCTTCGCGCGCCGCCAGCGCCAAATTGTTTACCTTGCGGTTCGAACCAGGTTGCGGCGCATTCGAAAGCAGCCGAATGCTGCGTCCCGGAAACTCCGCCATCAGTTTCTGGATTAACGGAACTGCCGTGTCCTGTAAATCATTGACGCAAAACAGAATTTCGTATTCCGGGTAATCCTGCAGGCAAAAACTCCGGAAGTTCTCATAAGAGGCAAAATCCACGCCACGCACCGGCTTCAGAACGCTCACCGGCGGACAATACGACCCGAGCTCTTTCTTACGTTCTCGCGAAAAGAATCGGACCGTGGCCAGCGTTGCAATCGCGTAGTAAACGAGCGGCACGCACGCGATCACCAGGGTCAGATCACGCGCAGTCTGGCGGACGGATGTCCCGCCCGAGACAATGAGCGCCGCCATGAATCCGGTTTGCAGTGTGCAAGCCATCGAAAGTATTGTCTCGCGCTCTGCTCGCTGCGCGAAAACGCATCGGCCTAGCTTCTCTCACCCTGTTCGCGCAGCACGATCCTCCCCCCACGCACTAACTGGTAACGATGATCGCGCCACACTGCGCTCTTGCTCAAATAACTGGCGCACCACACCGCGAAACCAAGCAGGTCTCGCAGCGGATAGAGCCACACTTCGTTGTGCGCACGCGGATCGCGCACCACTCCCCACCCGATCACCCACGACTCCAGCAATCGATTGACTAGCGCGGCGAGAAACAAGACTGTTCCCAACAACCAGTGGCCTGTCGCTGCACCCGCCAGCAAACCCAGAATTCCGTACGGCATCGCGAAAATCAGTCCCGTTCCGAGATGTCCCTTCGGGCGCGACCAGCGTGTCCCCTTCGCCCACCTCACTTGGCGCTCCCACATGCGTCGAAAGGTCATTGCGGGGACCACATGATTGATTACATGCCCCGAGAGCACCACGCGATATCCCGCTTTGTCAATGAAATTACCGGTCACAAAATCATTTGAAAAGTATTCCGCGGTCGCCAGGTAACCGCCGATCTTGGCGATGGAATCCTTCCTGGTCACAATCGTCGGGCCCAAGCCAAATTTCATTCCTTCCAGCAGATTCGCCGTCAGCACCCCGGCCGTCATCTCCACCGACATTCCGATTGCGTCCATCCCGGACCAGAAGCCGCCGGCATTCTTTCCGCGGTACACGCACGTCACCATCCCCACCGCGGGATCGAGCATCGGCGCCACCACTTCGCGCAGATAGTTCGGCGCTACCTCGACGTCACTGTCACTGGTCACCAGAATGTCGTGCGACGCCACCTCACTCATCCGCGAAAATGAACACGCAGGCGGATTTGGCAGCTGCGGTTTTCCGGTCACTAAAATCCTGCACTTGGTCTGCGGGTGGCGCGCTGCAATTTCCCTGATAATCTCCAGCGCGGCGTCACTTTCCTCATCTGCCGCGAACAGGATCTCGTAATCCGGATAGTCCTGCCGGAAGAAACTCTCGATGTTCTCTTTGAGCCGCGTTTCCGCACCGTGTACTGGCTTCAATAGCGACACAGCCGGCCAATTTGGGTTCTTCTCGGCGAATTGCCGCTGCCTATGACTGTCGCGGTGAAACTTTACAGTCCCCGCCAACGCCAGGATCAGAAAGCTAAGCGAGGAAAGCACGCCTACACTTGCAATCGCCAGCGCAACAATACCGATGACAGTGAACCAGCTCTCCATTTAGCCCTTGGGATGGGACGCACCGAAGTGCGAGACCGCTCTTTCCTGGTCGCGCGCAGTGACCAACGTTCTGAAATAGCAAGGCGCATCATCGGGCAGCTCGGAAATGAGATCGTCCGCTCCCGCTGCTCCCAGTTCTCTCAATCGTTCCGGAGGAGCGAACCCCGCGCACTTCATACCCGCTGCGCGCGCGGCGTGTATGCCCGCCACCGAATCCTCCACCACCGCGCAGTGCTTGGCATTGACGCCTAGTCTTGCCGCGGCCAGCAAAAAGATGTCCGGCGCCGGTTTGGCAGCCAGAACTTCTTCGCCTGTGACAATCAACGAAAAATCTTTGGTGACACCGAATTTCTCCAGTGTTTTCAGCGTCCGCGCCCGACCCGCCGACGTCGCCAGCGCGCACATAATCCCTTCGCCATTTAGCTGGGTTAGCGCTCGCGGAATTCCCGGCTTGGGTGTCAATTTGTCGGTGGCCATCGCATAAAGCTCATCCTTGCGGCGCCCAAGCCGTTCCATCTCCTGTAGATTGATTGGCCCGAGATAGTGGCGCAGAATTTCGCGCCGCGGATGTCCGGCATAAAGAAAATCTAGATTGAGCGCCGCTGAATTCAGCCCTTGTTCCACCAACAACGTGGCCCAGGCTGCTTCGTGAATGGGGTGACTATCGGCGACCACACCGTCCAGATCAAAAATGACCGCTTTCAGCATGGCGTTGCAGTTCGTATCCAAGTGGGATTTCGCGGCACGCAGCGGCTAGTCGGCATTGGTCAGCTTCATCCGCTCGCGGATGGCCAGGAAGATAGCGTGTGTAGCGCACAGGTGCGCGTCTTCGATCTGCTGCATGGAGTCCGACGGCACTACCAGGCATAAATCGCCCAACGCCTTGGCTCGTCCCCCAGCAAATCCGGTCAATACCAGAGTCTGCGCCCCGATCCGCCGCGCGGTTTCCAGCCCACGAATCACATTGGGCGAATTCCCGCTGCCGGAAATCGCCATCGCGATATCGCCTTTTTCCGCCAGGCCTTCCAGTTGTTCGGCAAAAATCTCTTGGTACGCTTTGTCATTCGCCCAAGCCGTAAGCAGCGCAACATTATCCGTGAGGGCTATTGTCTTCAGTCGTCGTTCACGCCCGGCAATGGTTCCCTTCCCGATATCGCAGGCAAAATGCGACGCCAGCGCAGCGCTCCCGCCGTTGCCAAAGACAAACAGCGTTCGTCTTTGCTCATATCCGCGCCATATCGCTTCAACCATCCGGTCCACGATTTCGTGATCGAGACGAGCCAGAACCTCTTGCGCAGCAAGGAGATAGTCCTTGGCCGCGACCGAAGACGCAGTTGTGGGTGGCGTGAGTTTCATTTTGGCTCTGCGAGACCCGCGCTCGCGCCGACTGCATTAATTATATACCGGCGTTTCAGGGCCTACAACGCACCTAGATCGCCTTTTCCGCGTGGTCATCACAACGCCAAGCAAAGTTCAGGCCGTCGCCTTTTCGTTGCGGCCATCGTTATGTATCACCTGCGACCCCTCCTGCGTCAGCGTAAACGGCATTTCCCGCAGCGCTGCGAGCGCCTCCCGCACCTGCTGCTGTTTTTCCTGCCGGCAACTCAGCAGCAAGAATCCGCCAGCTCCAGCTCCCAACAGCTTGCCTCCAGCCGCCCCGGCTTCTCGCGCCAGCCGATAGTTCGACTCCACCATTTCATTCGTAATTCCATTCGCCAGTCCGCGCTTCAACCGCCATCCCTGATGCAGAATGTCGCCGAAGGAATCCAGATTTTCGCTCTCTAACGCCGCGCGAAGTCCTTTCGCCAGCTCCACCATCTGCTCCACGCTGCGAAGCTTTTCCTTGTCCGCCATGTTCTGCGCCTGTTCTGTCAGAATGGAGGCCGCCGGCCTGTCATGCCCGACATAAAAAAGCATCAGCCGCTCCGCAAGCTCTTCTCTCGTCTTGCCCGAACATGCCACCGGATGCACGTCCACGCTTCCATCCGCGTGAAACTGGATGAAGTTCATCCCGCCATACGCCGCCGCGAACTGATCCTGCTTGCCAATCGGTGCGGCCACTCGCTCCAGCTCGATCTCGCAGGCCGCAGCCGCTAGCTCGTGTGCGCTCGGATTCCTGCCGACCCGCACATACAGCGCGTGCAGCAATCCGACTGTAAAAGCGCTGCTCGACCCCATCCCGGTGCCCGCTGGGACATCCGCGAAGCTGGCGATCTCCATGCCCCGTTCGATTCCCACCAGGCTTAAGCACTCCCGCACCAGCGGATGCTCAATTTCCGAAGCATTCGAAACGTCCTCCGTTCGCGAATACTTGATTCGAATCTTGTCGTGAAAATACGGATGCAGCGCGATATACATGGCCTTGTCGATAGTCGAGCTCAGCACCGCCCCTGGACTTCGCCGGTAAAATTCCGGCAAATCGCTGCCGCCCCCGGCAAAACTCACCCGAAATGGAGTCCTGGTCAGAATCATCCCAGCTTCGCTTCCAGTGCGGTCAGCCCTGCCGGGCTGCCCATATCGTAAAACGGCTCACGCGTCACCCACGCCCGCATCTCACCGTGCGCGATCAGCCGCGGATAAATCTCCTCTTCCAACGAACACTTCTGTCCAGCCACCAAGCTCGCCAAAATGCCTCTCTTCAACACAATCACGCCCGCATCTATATGGTTCAGTCCCTCTGGATCGCGCTTACGATAAGCCGTAACAACTCCCTCCGAGCCAACTCCCAGATTTCCTGGCAATCCGCTCGCCGGCACTTCCCGCGCGACCAGCGATGGCTTCTCGTACGCAACAATCATCGCCCTGCAATCGGCTTCAGCGAAATCGCGCAGCAGCTTCTCATAATCAATCGCCAAATACGTGTCCCCGTTCACCAGCACAAACCAATCCTGCAGCTTGGCCTCCGCATTCTTCAGCGCGCCGCCCGTCCCCAGCGGCGTTGGTTCGTACGAATATTCAATATGGCGCCCAAAGCTTTTGCCGTCGCCGAAATACTCTTCAATCTGCTCACCCAGGTAGGCAACCAGCAGTAGCACGCCGGCAATCCCACCGTTCGACAGCAGTTCCAGCTGCCACTGTAGAAATGGCTTACCAGCTACCGCGATCATCGGCTTCGGAATGGTCTCGGTGATCGGGCGCATCCGCGTCCCCAGCCCCCCTGCCAAGACCACTGCCTGCTTTTTGCTTCCCACACCCTTCATCTCCGGCATCCGGTGCTCATTGTTCTTATGAACTGGATACGCCATGGTGCTCGGTGCACATCCGGCGCGCGAACGTGACCGCCAGAATATCATGGCGGTTTACGCTTCCCTGCGTCCTTGACGACGCGCTGCACCATGATTTCTATAACGCCGTTGCCTGCGTGTTAAGCTATGTGCTTACTTTCTGAGGCGTTCGCGCCACCAGCACGCCTTGCGGGGCACTCCGACTCAATGACAGCATCCGCACGACCACGCTCCTGGCCGTCACTGGCAATCCTCGTTCTGCTTTGGCTCGCCATCTACGGCCCGGGCCTCTTTACGCCCCCTCTGCAGGATGATGTGGACGCCTCGCACGCAGACGCCGGGCACGAAATCCTAACCCGCCACGACTGGGTCACCCTCCACGAGAACGGCATTCGTTACTTGGAAAAAGCTCCCCTGCCCTATTGGGGCATGGCCGTCGGGATGAATCTGTTCGGAGCAGACGCCTGGAGCGCACGCCTTTTTCTGCATCTCAGTGTTCTCGCTCTGGCCGTCTTTCTATATCTTTTTGGAAGACGTTTTCTTTCTGAGCGAGCGGGCTTCTGGGCCGCCGTGGTCTTTCTGGCTTCGTGTGGCCCCTATCTATTCACTCGCATTCTGATCCCTGACGTTACGGTCGGACTCTGGATCGGCCTGGCCCTTTATCTTTTTTTCGACGGCTGGCAATCCGAGAAGCCGACCCTTCTCTCCTGCTGGGGCATCGCCGCGCTGGTGGCCCTTAACGTCCTTACCAAGGGGCTGATCGGCATCCTCTTCCCCTGTGCCATCATGTTCCTGTTCCTTCTTCTCGCCCGCGACCTGCGCCATCTCCTCAAGATGCATCTGTTCTCCAGCTCGCTGGTATTCCTGCTGGTGGCTGCGCCCTGGCACATCCTAGCGGCCTTGCGAAATCCTCCGGCCGGCCAATCCAAGGGCTTTCTCTGGTTCTACTTCGTCAACGAGCAATTCCTTCGCTACTTGAACAAGCGTTACCCTCACGACTACAACACGGTTCCGATTGTTCTTTTTTACGGACTCTTACTGCTGTGGTTTCTTCCGTGGAGTTCCTTTCTTCCTCAGGCCCTCGCCCAAGTCCGTCTGCGTTTGCTTCGCGTTCTGGGAGCTCGACGTTCCCCTGAAGCCATCCTCCTGCTGCTCTTCTGCTGGCCCGCCGTCATCCTTCTGTTCTTCAGTTTCTCCACTCGACAGGAGTATTACGTCGCACCGGGCCTTCCCGGCCTCGCGCTTCTCATTGGCTACTGGCTCGCGCGCGAGTCCGAAGCTCCCGCCTCATCCCCGATTGTCCGCGCCGGCCGCCGCTCCGCTATAGCCGTGCTCGTCGGCGGCCTCCTGATCGCTGCGATCACCGGTTTCCTTGCTCTCACCACTCACACCCCCGCACCCGGCTCGGACATCTTCGATGCGCTCAACCAAAACCCTGACGTCTATACTCTTTCCCTCGGCCACTTCCTCGATCTCACCGACAACGCCATGGCTTTCTTCCGCGGGCCGCTCATCGGCACCGCGCTCGCTTTCTCCATTGGTCCTGTTCTAAATTGGTTCTTGCGACGGCGCGGTCAACCTGTCGCTGCAAACTGGGCTCTGGTCGCCATGATGATCGTTTTCATCGAATGCGCCCACGTTGCCCTTTGCGTTTTCTACCCGATTCTTGGTTCCAAGCAGTTCGCCGTCGCCATCCAACAGCGCTGGGAGCCCGGTGAACTCATCGTTTGCGATGGCGAGTTCGCCAACGCCTCTTCTGTCCGCTTCTACACCGGACAGCAACTCCTCATTCTCAACGGCAGAATTACCGGTCTATGGTACGGCTCGCTCTTTCCGGACGCTCCTGACATTTTTCTCGATGATGCACGCTTCGCCAAGATCTGGGCCGGGTCCGATCGCGTCTATCTTGTGACCGGTGACAAACGGAAGCAGGAATCTGTTTCGTCCATCGCGCCGGTCTATGCGCTGACCAAAGCAGGCGGTCGCTATGTCTTTTCCAACCGGCCATAGGCATCCGAGCGCCCAACCAGCCATCCCTCCTCAAATATCTGCTGTTATGCCTGCTCTTTGATGACTCGTAGGTCGGAATCTACTGTATTGAATTTTGCCGCTCAGCCCATCGCCACCAGCACCACTCCCAGGCAAACCAGAATCACTCCCGTCCATCGCGCCGCGTTCACATCTTCCTTCAAAATATATTTCGCGCCCAACGTGCCCACGACGTAACTCAGCGCCGACGCCGGAATCACAAAGCTGATCGGCTGCCACGACAGCAGCACCAGCAGGGCGTAAAACGACAGCGCCATCAACGGAACCGCCACCCAGAACCACCCGTTGCACACCGCGCGGCCAAGAAAAATCAGCAGCGCCTTCGGCCGCAAACGCGCCGGCTCGCCGATCGCTTTCATTCCGTAGGTCATCGCGATTTCGCCGAACGTGCTTCCGCAAATCAGCACCGCCAGCAATAAAATCGTTCCGATCATGCCGACACCTTTTGCATTTCGTTCGCCGACGTCGTATTCGGCTTGGTTTGTCCAACCAGCAGCACTCCTATACAGATCAGCAGCACCCCGACCCACCGCCTGGGCGAAACACTCTCATGCAAAAACACCACTGCTAGCAGGGTCAGGATCGCGTATCCAAACGCCCCCGCCGGCATCACGTAGCTGTAGTCCGCCCAGCTCAGCACCGTCATGTAGCTGGCCATGAATCCAATCAAAAACAATATTCCGACCCAGATCGTCGCGTTGGTAATGGTCATCACAAACGTATGCGCCAACGCATTGGGCGCAATCTTTACCGCGCCGATCTGCGTCATCCCGCGCTTCAGCATCAGATCACCCACGTTGGCGCACACCACCATCGCAAGGACCATGACCAGCGTCTTGATCCGCAGCCTTCTCTCGCTTGCCATAAGCAAAGATTCGGGAGCTTAGTTGTTGCCCGAAACAGTGGAGGCGCCCGGCACGGACACCATTGTCTTATCGATGTCCCCACCCTGCCGCACCCATTTCAGTCGCTCCGCGCGCAGCTTCAGGAAGCTTGTCGCTTCGTGGTACAAACGCTTCCTCTCGTGGCTGTCCCACAACGCTTCCCGCACGATCCGCCATGCAACCTTCGGCCGAAAATAATATTCGTCGTAGAAACGATTCACGCCGTCCATCATTTCCGCTTTCGACAAATGCGGATACTCAATGTGCGGCAGCTGATGACCGCTGTTGTCGGCCAGCGCTTCCACCCGCAGGAAACCATCCTTGGACATCTGCTCATGCAGTTCGGTGCCCGGCATCGCATGTGCCAGCGAAACCTGAATCGTTTCGCAATCCAGCTCTTTGGCAAAATCGATGGTCTTGTTGATGGTCTCTTTGGTCTCGCCGGGCAACCCAATAATGAAATCGCCGTGGACCTTGATCCCCACCTTCTTGCAGTTCTTCATGAACTCGCGCGCCATCTCGATCGTCGCGCCCTTTTTGATGTTCTTCAGGATCTGCGCATCGCCCGACTCGAAGCCCACGATAAACAGCCGCGCCCCGCCGTCGGCCATGGCCTTCAATTCCTCGTACTTGCTGTGGCAGCGCGCCGTGCACGACCACTGAAACTTTAGCGGCTTGAATTTCTGGCTTAGCTCAATTGCCCGGTCCCGCCGGATATTAAACGTATCGTCATCGAAGAAAATCTCTTTCATCTGGGGGAAGTATTCCAGCGTGTTCTTTACTTCCTGCACCACGTTATCCACCGACCGCGTCCGCCAAGCGTGTCCCGAAATGGTCTGCGGCCACATGCAAAACGTGCACATTGCCGGACAGCCCCGGGTGGTATAGAACGACACGAACGGGTGCAGCAAGAAGGGCACGTTGTACCGCTCAATCTGCAAATCCCGTTTGTAGATGTCCGTCGCGTACGGCAACGCATCCAGCTCCGCCGTGTGCAGCTGCGGACGGGACGTGTTCATCACAATCTTGCCATCCTTGCGGAAACATGCTCCGGCAATCGTTTCCAGCGACTTGCCGCGCGCAAACTCCGCCACCGAATGGTCGAACTCCCCGCGCACCACAAAATCAATATCTTCACTCGCGTTCAGTGTTTCTTCGGGCTTGATGTGTCCGTGCGGACCGACAAATGCAATCTTCAGTCCCGGATTCGCTTCCTTGATCTTCCGGATCAGTTTGACGTCGCTGTAGAATCCAACCGTGGAGGTGTACAGAACGAGAAATTCGTAGTGCTTGCAAATCTCAATCGTCTGTTTCCAGTCAATCTTGTGTGGCGAAGCGTCCACCAGCCGGCTGCCGGGAATCAGTCCTGCCGGATACGACAGCCACACCGGATACCAGTACGACTCAATCTCGCGCGTCGCCGGCCACCGCGAACTCGCTCCGCCGTCAAAATTCTCAAAACTCGGCGGATTCAATAAAACAGTCTTCATAACATCAGGCATTCATCACCCTCAGCTTCAGCGTCTGCAGCGCAATTTCTAGCTTGGAAAATTGGCCTTGATCCT
>Ga0126381_100000606_pt1 | contig 39411 bp, 25 predicted proteins | sample PanSoiMetPlot_28_FD_96465 | JGI IMG/M metagenome (GOLD analysis project Ga0126381, IMG submission 96465) | Tropical forest soil microbial communities from Panama - MetaG Plot_28 | ecosystem: Environmental > Terrestrial > Soil > Tropical forest > Bulk soil | place: Panama | collected 2016-02-17 | reverse complement strand
CCGATGATCGACTTCTCGAATATCGACGAGATCCGCCGCACGGCCGAGTACTGCAACCAGCTGCCGGTTCACCCCCGCCACCCGTACGCGGGCGAGCTTGTCTACACCGCGTTCTCCGGCTCGCACCAGGACGCGATCAAGAAGGGCTTCGAGGCGCTCGAGGCGCAGGCAGAAGCGGCGGGTGTCCCGTTCGACGACTACCCGTGGGACGTTCCGTACCTGGCGGTGGACCCGCACGACGTGGGCCGCACCTACGAGGCTGTGATCAGGGTCAACTCGCAGTCCGGCAAGGGTGGCGTGGCCTACGTGATGAAGACCGGGCACTCCCTCGACCTGCCGCGCCGGCTGCAGATCGAGTTCTCCAAGGTCATCCAGGCCCGCACCGACGCCGAAGGCGGCGAGGTCACCCCGAGCGAGATCTGGAACATCTTCAGCGCCGAGTACCTGGCCGAGGGGCCTGTGGGCCTGCTCGACCACCAGACGTCTTCCGTCGCCGAAGGCAAGCACGCGCTTTCCGCGGAGATCTCGGTCGATGAGACGGCCCAGGAGGTCGAGGGCGTCGGCAACGGCCCGATCTCGGCATTCTGCGCCGCGCTCGCCTCGATCGGCATCGACGTCCGGGTGCTCGACTACGCAGAGCACGCGCTGACCGAGGGCACCGACGCGCAGGCCGCCGCCTACGTGGAGATTTCCACGGCCGGCCGAGTCTTCTGGGGTGTCGGCATCGACACGAACACAGCGACCGCTTCAATGCGCGCGGTTGTGTCCGCCGTCAACCGTTCCCGCCGTAACTAGTTCTGTTCCTTTTATCCGGAACGGGCGGTGGTCTTCTGACCCACCGCCCGTTCGGCGTTTACCGCCCCCCGTCCGCCGTCGCCCACCGCCCAGCCTCCGCCGCCGAATCTCCCCGCCTCCGCCGCCCCGCGCCTCCGGCGCCCCACCGCCCAGCCTCCGCCGCCGAATCTCCCCGCCTCCGGCGCCCCGCGCCTCCGGCGCCCCGCCGCCCCGCCGCCCCGCCGCCCCGCGCCTCCGGCGTTCCCGCCGCCCCGCGCCTCCGGCGCCGCGCCGTCCCGCGCCTCCGGCGCCGCGCCGTCCCCGGCGCCTCCGCCGTCCCCGGCGCCTCCGCTGCCTCCGGCACCCCGCCGTCCCCGCTGTCCCGCCGCCTCCGGCGCTCCTGCCGCCTCCGGCGCGTCGGCCGCCGAATCTCCCCCGCCGTCCCCGCGGTCCCCGTCGCCTCCGGCGCGCGGGCCGCCGAATCTCCCCGTCGCGCGCAGCTGGGCTGTGGCCCCCTGCCCCAGCAAGAGGGGGGCTGTGGCTCCCTGCCCCAGTCGTTGCGCGGCCCCGACTCCCGTCGCCTCATCTGCGAGTCACACCAGCCCCTGGCGTTGACTTTGTATATGAGACGACCATTTTCGCGTCCGATATGCACCTTTTGGTGTGCGGCTCGCAATGCAAAGTTCGTCTAGGTATGGTTCGCGCGTAGCGTGCAGGAGAATGAAAGCGTGCTTGGGTATCGGGATGACGGGGTCGTGCTGCGGACGCAGAAGCTTGGCGAGGCGGACCGCATCATTACTCTTCTCACCCGGCAGAACGGCCGGGTGCGTGCCGTCGCCAAAGGCGTGCGGCGCACCAAGTCGAGGTTCGGCGCCCGGCTTGAGCCGTTCACCCACGTAGATCTGCTGATCCACCCGGGCAGGTCGCTTGACGTGATCACGCAGGCCGAAGTGATCAGGCCATACGGCGCGCAACTGGCCGGCGACTATCCCAGGTACACCACGGGCATCGCGATGCTCGAAACCGCGGAGCGGTTCACGCCGATGGAGAAGGAACCAGCGCTGCGCCAGTTCCTGCTGCTCATCGGTGGCCTTCGCGCGCTCAGTGAGACGGATGAGGACGCCCGCGAGCCACGGCTGGTGCTTGACGCGTACCTGCTCAGGTCGCTCGCCGTCGCCGGGTACGCGCCCGCGCTCGAGGAGTGCGCCAAATGCGGCGCCCGCCCCTCACGTCAGCCCCAGTCGGGCGTCCCTGCCGCCCCCACCGCCCCAAACGTCCCCAGCGACGCCGAACCTCGTGCGGGCAAGGGGCCATTCACCTCACAAGATGAGGGCAAGGGGCCATTCACCTCACAAGATGAGGGCAAGGGGCCATTCACCTCACCCGACGCGGACGGCGGGGGAGGAGCGGTGCACGACGGCGGTTCACGGAGCGAGCGCGGTGGGCCACAGGGCTCGCGAGATGAGAGCGGTGGGCCACAGGGCTCGCGAGATGAGCGCGGTGGGCCACAGGGCTCGCGAGATGAGCGCGGTGGGCCACAGGGCTCGCGAGATAAGCGCGGTGGGCCACGGCGCTCGAACGATGAGCGCGGTGGGGCACCGGCCGCCTCGATCGGGGCACGGCTGACGGGGTTCGCTGTTGCGGCCGGAGGCATGGTGTGCGCGTCCTGCCGCCCGCTAGGCGCCGCGTCGCCTAGCTCGCAGACCGTTGCCCTGATGCTGGCGCTGTTGCGGGGCGACTGGGACGCCGCGACGCGGAGCGAACGCAGGCACCGGGTAGAGTGCAGTGGCCTGGTAGCCGCGTATCTGCAGTGGCACCTGGAACACTCGATACGGTCGTTGCGTCATGTGGAGCGTGCTTGAGCAAGACCCCGAGGGCTACACGGCCGGTCCGGCCGCCCGACCCGCATCCGAGCGGCGTCCGGGCGCCCGCGATCCCGCCTGATCTGGTCCCCAGGCATGTCGCCCTGGTGATGGACGGCGACGGCCGGTGGGCGAAACAGCGCGGACTGCCCCGTACGGAGGGGCACAAGGAGGGCGAGTCCTCGCTGCTCGACGTCATCATGGGCGCCATCGAACTCGGCATCCCGTACCTGTCGGCGTACGCGTTCTCCACGGAGAACTGGCGCCGGCACCCGGACGAGGTCCGTTTCCTCATGGGGTTCAACCGCGACGTTATCCACCGTCGCCGCGACTTGCTCAACGAGATGGGCGTGCGCATCAGGTGGGCGGGCCGTCGGCCGCGGCTTTGGCGAAGCGTGATCAGCGAACTTGAATACGCCGAGCAGTTGTCGGCCGGGAACACCGTGCTGACGCTGCAGTTCTGCGTCAACTACGGCGGCCGCGCTGAAATCGTCGACGCCGCGGCCGCGATCGCCGCCGAAGTCGCGGCGGGAAAGATCCGTCCCGAGAAGATCGATGAGCGCCTTTTTTCCCGGTACCTGGACGAGCCAGATATTCCGGATGTCGACCTGTTCGTGCGGTCATCGGGGGAGCAGCGGCTGTCTAACTTCCTGCTCTGGCAGTCGGCCTACGCTGAGCTTGTGTTCCTCGACACGCTCTGGCCGGACTTCGATCGCAGGCACTTGTGGCACGCGTGCGAGATATACGCGGCGCGGGACCGGCGCTATGGCGGTGCCGTGCCAAATGTCGTTCCTAATACGCCAACCGCCAGCGGAATGTCCGGTAATGGCTCGGATGTCATACCTAATCCGCAGGGCTCGCCCGGCGTGGAGTAACAACCTGACTGCTGAATAGCAATATGCTTTCCTGGGAATATCGTTCTGTGGTATGCGCTGGGAGAGCAGGTAAATTCGGTCGTTAACGGGACCCGGCGCGCATATTAGCAGCACTGCATTTAAAAGAATCAGACGACGCCATCGCGATTTCTTTGGGGGTGCAGATGCGTCGCGCGATCGCAGTCGCAATCGTGAGCGGGCTGGGAATCTGGACATTTGCCGCGTGGCCGGCCTGGGCGGCCGGCGGTGAGCACACGGCCGCGGTGCGTGTTGCCGCGGCCGGGACCGCCGCGCTCCGGGTGCCTGGTTTCGATTCGGCCGCCGGGCTCCGCGTGCCTGGCGTGCGGCCGGCCGCCCGGGCCGCCCAGACCACGAGAACACAAGCGGAACTGAAGACGGTCGTCTTCCAGGGGCTCGAGCTACGCGTGCCGGCGAACTGGCCGGTGTACCGGCTGGACCTGCACCCTTCCACCTGCGTGCGGTACGACGTCCACGCGGTCTACCTGGGCATCCCGGGGACGGACCAGAACTGCCCGGCCCATCTGGTCGGGCGCACCCAGACGGTGAGCGTGATTCCCGCCGCCGGCGGGCCCGGCGGACAGACCAGTAACCCGCGGGCCCAGCCGGGAATGACTGGCGGCACGCTGGTCGGGAGCCTGCCGGCGGTGCACGCCGCCCTCATGCAGGACGCGTCGATGCACGTGTTCCGGGTGACGGTGCGCGGGCCGGCGCGCGGAGCGACGGTCGTCGCGACGTACGGCGAGACGCCGGCGACGATCGACCAGGTGCTCGCCAGCCTGCGCCCCGCCCCCGCCCCCGCCAGCGCCCCGGGCGCCCGCCCGGCGCCCGTCAGCGCGGCAAGTGCCGCCGCCCCGCGCGCTGCCGCCGCCCCGCGCGCTGCGGCCGCCCCGCAGGCCACGCCGCAGCCCACCACGTCGTCCTGGCAGGGCGTCCCGTCCAGCTGGCCCACCCAGATCGTCGTGACGCCCTCGCCGACTCCGAAGCCCCACAAGCCCGTGCCCGGTTTCGACACCTGCGCCGCCCCGTCGCTGAAGACGATGAAGGCCTGGCGGCGCGTCTACACCGGCGTCGGCATCTACATCGGCGGCGTCATGGCGGCCTGCCCGCCGGGCAACCTGTCCCCAACCTGGATCCGCTCCGCGGCGGCGATGGGCTGGGAGATGCTGCCGCTCTACGTGGGGCCGCAGTCGGGCTGCTGGGGTGGCGGCGGCGTGGTGATCAACCCCAAGCACGCCACGGCGCAGGGAGTCGCCGCGGCCGTCGACGCGGCCAGCGACGCCAAATTCTTCGGCCTGCCCAAGGGGTCACCCGTCTACTACGACATGGAGGCCTACAACGAGAACAACAAAACGTGCGTTAACGCAGTGCTGAGCTTCGTCGGCGGGTGGTCGCGGCGGCTCGCCGCGCTCGGTTACCTGCCCGCGGTGTACTCGAGCCAGGATTCGGGCATCGTCGACCTGAACGCCGCCGCCGTCGCGAAGACCCGCGGTTTCACCCGGCCGAAGGCGATCTGGATCGCGCTGTGGGATCACCGGGTGACGCTCCTCGACGGCAATCTGGTCTGGCCGCTGAACCGCCGGGTCAAGCAGTACGCGGGACCGCACGACAGGACGATCGGCGGCGTGACCATGAACATCGACAGCGACGTTGTCGGCGGGCCGGTGGCGCGATGACGGTGAATCTGGTTCGCGTAAGACTCCGGCGGCTCATAAGCTAAAGCTCTCCGGCGGCCACGCACACGGGCGCGGCGAGCGCTCTTCGAAGCCTGGCTCCGTGGCCCCGGATCAGAAACCGGGACCGCGCACCGCCGCGCCCGCCCGCCGACCGCCAGCCGGATGGAGATGCCCGATGGCCCTACGCAGCGACCGCCTTGACGCCATTGTCAACCTGAGCAAGCGCCGCGGTTTCGTCTACCCGTCCAGCGAGATCTACGGCGGGCTGCGCGCGGCCTGGGACTACGGCCCGCTCGGCGTCGAACTGAAGAACAACATCAAGCGCCAGTGGTGGCGGTCGATGGTGCAGGAGCGCGACGACATCGTGGGCATCGACTCCTCTGTGATCCTGGCCACCGAGGTCTGGGAGGCGAGCGGCCACGTCAAGAACTTCGTCGACCCGCTGACCGAATGCCAGTCCTGCCACAAGCGGTTCCGCGCCGACCACCTCATCGAGGCCTACGAGGAAAAGCATGGCCACGTGCCGGCCGGCGGGCTTGACGACATCGCCTGCCCGAATTGCGGCACCCGCGGCGCCTTCACCGAGCCGCGCATGTTCAACGGGCTGCTGCGCACGTACCTGGGTGCCACCGAGGACGAGTCAGGACTCGCCTACCTGCGCCCGGAGACCGCGCAGGGAATCTTCGTCAACTACAAGAACGTGCTGCAGACCTCGCGGCGCAAGCTGCCGTTCGGCATCGGCCAGATAGGCAAGTCGTTCAGGAACGAGATCACGCCGGGCAACTTCATCTTCCGCACCCGCGAGTTCGAGCAGATGGAGATGGAGTTCTTCGTCCGCCCGGGCGAGGACGAGAACTGGCACCAGTACTGGATCGACGAGCGGCTCGCCTGGTACACGGGCCTGGGCATCAAGGCCGAGAACCTGCGCCTGTACGAGCACCCCAAGGAGAAGCTGAGCCACTACTCCAAGCGGACGGTGGACATCGAGTACCGCTTCAACTTTGCCGGCTCCGAGTGGGGTGAGCTTGAGGGCATCGCCAACCGGACGGACTACGACCTGACCACCCACCAGGAGGCGTCCAAGCAGGACATGACCTATCTGGACCAGGAGTCCGGCGAGCGGTTCATCCCGTATGTCGTCGAGCCCGCGGCCGGCGCCGACCGCGGCGCGCTGGTGTTCCTGCTCGACGCCTACGCGGAAGACGAGGCCCCGGACGCCAAGGGCAACCTGGAGAAGCGGACGGTGCTGCGGCTCGACCCGCGGCTCGCCCCGTGGAAGGTCGCCGTGCTGCCGCTGTCCCGCAACGCCGACCTGTCGCCGAAGGCGCGCGACATCGCCGCGGTGCTGCGCAAGCGGTGGAACACCGACTTCGACGACGCGAGCGCGATCGGCCGTCGCTACCGCCGCCAGGACGAGGTCGGCACGCCGTTCTGCGTCACCGTCGACTTCGAGTCCCTGCAGGACCAGGCCGTGACGGTGCGCGAGCGCGACACGATGGCCCAGGTGCGCATCGGCATCGACGCCCTGCCGTCCTACCTCGCGGACCGCCTCCCGGTCTGGTAACCCGAGCCGCGGCCGCGGATCGGGCGAGCTACATGAGCGCGGACATGACCGTGTCGAACGGGTTCGAAGACAATTCATTTTTCCCCGAACGGTCCCGGCCTTCTCCGTTCCCCAACCCCGCTCTGGGGACGTCGTTGTCGGCGTGGGCGGTGCGGTCGTAGATCTCGGCGGCGGCCTCGTGGAAGCCGGCCGGCAGGCCGGCCGCGGCCATCGACGCGGCGATCTCCTCCATCTCGGCGACCCAGCGCCAGCCCTTGGCGGCCGCGGCCGCGGCGGACCGCTCAGACTGCTTGGGCAGGGCTGGCTGGGACAGCCCCCACTCGGCGAGCAGGGTCCGTTCCACGCCTTCCGCGCGCGCCAGCGCGCGGACCGCGAGCAGCAGCGCCCCGGTTCCCTTGGTCCACGCCGCGTAGGCCATCTTGACCGCCGACGCCGCGAACGGCTGCCCGTCGGCGACCCGCGCGTCAAGCGCCGACCTGCCGAACAGGGCGCTCACCTCCGCGGCCTGCGGCCCGGACAGGTACAGCCGTGTATGCCCGGCGACCTCGGGCGGCATCCCGATGATCCCGCCGTCGACGTAGGTGGCGCCGACTGCTTCGACGACCGCTGCCACCTGTGCGGCGGTGGCCACCGAGATCGCGTTCGCGTCCACGTAGACGCCCTTGTACCCGGTGCCCGCGACCAGCCCCGCCACGTCGAGCGCCGCATGCGGCGGGCACACCGACAAGATCACCGAACTGCGCGATACCAGCGTCGCGAGGTCAACCCCGGTCAGCTCGGCGGCCAGCGCCCGGCCGGTGGTGGCCCGGCTCCGCCCGGCCGGATCCCATAGCACGGTGTGGCCGACCGAGACCAGGCAGCCGCCGACGGCGGCGCCCATCTCACCCGGATGCAACAGACCGACGGTAGCCACTCTTATCCCTCCATCCCACCCAACTAACTTCCAGCCCGATACCTACCCACTAGCCCGGCGGGTGGTCTTTATGCCCACCATTGTGCCGGTTCCGTCGGTGCGTTTCCGCTACCAGGCGATCTGATTCAGGGGCACGTAATCGCCTCCCGTCAGCGGGGCGGGCAGCGGCGTGAACTTGCCCTGGCGGAAGACGCCGTACTTGCGGGGGACCTGGCGCTGGCCCGGCGCGCTGGCGGGCGAGGGACCGATATACCCGATGACCGCGTCACCGGACTGGCTGACCCAGAGCACGTAGACCGCCGTCTGGCCGGCGGTGCAGTTCGTCGGGTCCTTGCCCAGGACGGTGAGCCGCCTGCCAGTGCTGGCCGAGTACTCAAGGAACTCCAGGTCACGCCACGGCTTGCTGGTGACGCAGCCAATCTTGCGGGTGCCGGGATCGCGGAACTGGTCGGTCGCGCCGCAGACGATGACCTTCCCGTCGGGCGAGACGAGCAGATCGGTTGATCCCGACACGCACACCGGCGACGCGCCGGGCCGCACATACGGCGCTGTCACCTGCGACCAGGTGAGCCGGCTGTCCGCGATCATGTCGGTCCCGGCGCCGGCGACCTCGAGCACCCGCAGCGTGGTGTGCACGCGGACCTTGCTGTCCTGCACGGAGTTCGGCTGCACGGGGCTGCCGTCCGGATTCCGCGCCCCCACCGTCCAGCTTGAGATGAACGACAACGCGCCGCCGTCGTCCCGCCAGGACAGCACGTCGTTGCGGTCCGGGACCCCGAACGTCGGGCCGCCGAACGCGGCGTTCCCGTCGCTCGCGGACCAGGAACGGAGCATCGCGCCGGTCGCCACCGAGTACACCCGCAGGTAAGCCGGGGAGTTGAATGTGTCCGTTGGATAGCCCAGCTGGACGGCCACGGCGAGCTTGCTTCCGTCCGGCGAGAGCGCGATCGCCTCCACGTCAGTCCCCAGCGTGGTCACCGGGATCGGCAGCCTGGTGAGCCGCGCGGGGTGCGCCGAGCCTGGCGCTATCCGGAGCAGGTACCAGGTCCGCGGCTCGATTGGCGCGCTTTCGTCGCCCGGGCTGCCTGGCTCGGTGTCGACGACGAAGGTCCGGTCGTCGGCGGCCCCGGTGACCCCGGCGAAGGTGCCTCCCGCCGGCGGCGGCACCGTGGCGACCTTCGCGCCGGTGAGCGTGTCGCCCACCACGAGCGACGCGGGGAGGTTGGGCTGTTCCTCGTTCAGCGCGACGTAGTACCGCGGCGGGACCGCGGTGGACGGGGTCGGAGTCACCGCCGGGGCCGGCCGCCCGCTCGGCGTGCCGCGCACGACTACCAGGGTGAGCGCGATGCCGATCACGGCGACCGCGGCGGCGAGCGGAGCGATCCACAGCCGCCAGCGGAGCCGGCGCGTCCGGGGCGCGGGCGCGGCCGAGTGCCGCCTCGGCAGCCGCAGCGGCGGCGCGTCGTTGACGGTCCACGCGATCGCCCGCATGGCCGCGCGGGCCCGGTCTTCTGTGGTGTTCATGAGCCCTCCCCCAGCATCCGGCCGAGCGCGGCCACCGCGCGGGACGTCGCGGACTTGACGGTGCCGCGGCTGATCCCCATGGCCCGGGCGGTCTGCTCCTCGGACATGTCGAGGTAGAACCGCAGCACCAGCGCCTCGCGCTGCCGGTCCGGCAGCCTGCGGATCGCCTCAAGCGTCCGCCGGTGCTCCTCGCTGACCAGGGCCATGGTCTCGGCGGACGCCGCGACCGGCTCACGCCAGGCGGCCGCCTGGTCCGGGCCCCCGAACCGCTGCTCGCGCCGCGTGCGCTGCCGCAGCGCGTTGCGGCAGCCGTTGAGCACGCTGGAGCGCACGTAGGTGAGCGCGTTGGCGCGGTCGGATAGCCCGCCCCAGTGCCGGTACAGCCCGAGGAAGGCGTCCTGGACCACGTCTTCCGCGGCGGCCCGGTCGCCGAGCATGATGACGGCGAGCCGGATCAGGCCAATGGCGTGTGCCCGGTACAGCGCCGTCACGCTGTGCGCGGCGTCGGGCATCCCGGGCGGATAGCCGAGGGCGTCCCGCGAGGTGTCCACTATGTCCACGAAGCAGAGACACCGCCTGCCACACTAGGTTGCCTGACCGAGCCGGAAATTCTGCCAGACCCGGCGCACGCGCCGCTACCAGGTGACGCTCGGCCCGAGGGGGCCCGCGTCTGGCGGCGTCGGCAACTGCTTGAACGTGCCGTGGCGAATAACGCCGACGTGCGGGTTCAGGTCGTTCCCATTGTTGTCTGTCAGGCCCCATTCGCCGATGATCGTGTTGCCGGAGGTGCTTGCCCACAGCCCGTATATGTACGGCATGCCCGCGGTGCGGACCTTGACCTGAGCCAGGGTTCGGACGGCGCCTGTGCGGACGGAGAACGCCAGCCACGCCACCCGCCAGACGACGGGCTGGTTCATGGGGTGATTATCCGAGCCCTGCACGATGTTGGCGGAAGCGCACACCACTGTCTCGCCGTCCCCGCTGATCAGTTCAGTCGCTTCCCCGAAGTCGAAGTGACAGCCTGGCGAGTATACGTGCGCCACCGCCGGGGGGCTCACCGACCAGATGACCTTGCTGTCGGCCACCAGGTCGCCGCCGCCGGTGGCGACGTCCAGCCGCCGCCACGTAATTTCCAAGGGCCACTGCCCATTCGACTGCTTGGCAAAAAACGACGCCGTGAACGCGAGGGCGTGGTCGCCGTCTATCCAGGCGAGCGCCCTGCTCTCGTCTTGGGCGTAGGTGGGGCCGAAGGGCTCGTCCTTGGCGTTGTGAGCCGCCGTTTCCGTTGTGGACCAGCGGTGCAGCAGCTTGCCGCTGGACACCGAGTAGACCAGCAGTTCTTCGAGTTTGATCTGCTCGACGGCGACCGCCAGTTCGCGCCCGGACCCGGACAGCGCTATCGCGTAGATGTCGTTCAGCGGCGGGATGGCCAGGTGAGTCAGCTGGACGTGAGACGAGGTGCCGGGGGCTATCCGGAGCAGGTACCAGGTCCGGTGCTGTGCGAATTCGGCGTCAGTGGAGGCGGCCGCGGGGGGCGCGGCGGCGACGACAAACGTCCTGTCATCCGCGGCCGCCGCGATGCCGGCGAACCTCATGCCGCGGGGTGGCGGCACGACGGCCACCCTCGCTCCGGTGAGCGTGTCACCCACCAGCAGCCCCGCCCCAGATTTCCGCACCGGACTGTACAGCGTCACGTAGTACCGCGGGACACCCTCCTGAGCATGCGCTGGGGGCGGCGTCGGAGGAACCACGCGCCCGTTCGGTATGTCCTTGACGACCACCAGGGAGACGGCCACGGCGAGCACCGCCGCCGCGGCGGCGGCCGGCGCTAGCCACGCGGCCCAGCGGCGTCGGCGCGCCGGCGCGAGCCCGCGGGACGCCGCGCCTGGCGGCGGGGGCAGCGGGAGCGGCGGCACGCCCCCGACCAGCCCGGTGATCGCGTCCATGGCCGCGCGGGTCCTGTCTTCGACGGTGGTCACGATTCCTCCGCGAGCATCCGGCCGAGCGCGGCGAGCGCCCGGGACAGCGAGGACTTGACGGTGCCGCGGCTGATCCGCATGGCGCTGGCGGTCTCCTCCTCGGAAAGGCCGAAGTAGAACCGCAGCACCAGGGCCTCGCGCTGCCGCTCGGGCAGCCTGCGGACCGCGAGCAGCACCCCGCGGTGCTCCTCGCTGAGCAGCACCAGGGACTCGGCCGACTCGGTGCCCGACCGCGTGTCCGTCGCCGCCGCGCGGTCGCGACGGTCCCGCCTGCTCTGCTGCCGCAGCGTCGCCCGGCAGCCGTTGAGCACGCTGGCGCGCACGTAGGTCAGCGCGTTGGCGGGGTCGGAGAGCTTGTCCCAGTTCCGGTACAGGCCGAAGAACGCGTCCTGCACCACGTCCTCGGCGGCCGCCCGGTCGCCGAGCATGATGATGGCCAGCCGGACCAGGCCGAACGCGTGCGCCTCATACAGCGCGGTCACGCCGGCCTGGGCCGGCGGCCGCGCGGCCCTGGCGGTGTCTGTGTCCACGGAGTCCACGAAGCAGAGATGCCGCCCGCCGCGCCTGGTTGCCTGCGCGCGCCGGGAATCTGCGCCGATTATCGCGGCTGCCCCACCGCGGCCGCCGCTACCAGGCCGCCTTCGGCTGCGCCTCAATGAAGCCGGGCAGCGGCGGCAGCGGGCGGAACCGCCCGTGGCTGACCGCGCCGTAATGCGTGGTCGACGGCGAGATCGTGCGGGCCACCGCCCATTCGACGATCGACGTGCTGCCTGAGGCATCGGACCACAGGAAGGCGACCACGACCGCGTACGCCCTGGGCGGAGCGACGGTGACCTTGTACAGGACCCGGGGCACATGCGGGGCGGAGGCTGAGAACGCCAGCCACGCGAGCGTCACGCGACCGTGCGCCAGCGTACGACTGGTGCACAAAACCGTCTTCCCGTCCGCGGTGACCGACGCGCCAAAGGGATCGCAGCGATCTGCGGCGGCCGCGCCCGGCGACAGCGGCAGCGACCAGATGACCCTGCTGTTCGCGATCAGGTCGCCGCTGGCAGCCGTCACGTCTATCCGCCGCTCAGTCGGACGCTCGATGATCTCTCCATGCCTGGACACCCTCACCAAGGTCGGGAACACCAGGGCACGGTCACCGTCTACCCAGGTCAGTCCCTGGTCTTGCGGACCGGGTACGGTGATGCCCGGGCCCAGCACGCTCTCATCGTTCGTGGACCATTCGCGCACCAGCTTGTCGGTGGCCACCGAGTAGATCCGCAGTTCGAAGTCCGGTGAGCCCGCTTCCCGCTTGGCCCGCGCCAGAGTCATCGCGAGTTCGCGCCCTGACCCGGACAGCGCGATCGCCTGCACACCCCAGGACCGCATGTCAGGGATGTCGAGTCTCTGCAGTATGTATCCGCCGCCGGGCGCGATCTGCAGCAGGTACCAGGTCACGGCAAGCGCCGGGCTTGCGGTCAAAGACGTGCGCATGGTGCTGACGACGAACGTCCGGTCGTCCGCGGCCCCGGTAACCCCCACGAACCTGCTGCCGCTCGGCGGCGTAACGGTGGCGAGCCGCTTGCCGGTGAGCGTCTCGCCGATCACGAGGACATTCGGCGGCGACGGCGACGGCGACAGCGGCGCGTACGCGTACCAGCCGATCGGCCCGGTGACCGCCACGTAGTACGGCGGCACCCCGGTACCAGTAACGGCAGGACGGGGAGGAGCCACGCGCCCGTTCGGGATATCGCGGACGATCACCAGCGCGATGGCGAGCGCTATCACGGCCGCCGCGGCGGTCGCCGGGGCGATCCATGTCTTGAATATGCGCGTCCGGCGCGCCCGGGCGCCGGGCCTGCGCCACGCGGCGGTCTGCGGAGCTTGCGTCAGCCGCAGCGGCCGCACCTCGCGCAACGTCTGCGCCTGCGCGCGCGTGGCCGCGCGTACCTGGTCTTCTACCGGGTTCATGAGCCCTCCCTCAGCATCCGGCCGACCGCCGCGATGGCCCTGGACGTGGCGGACTTCACGGCGCCGCGGCTGACACCCATGGCCCGCGCCGTCTGCTCCTCGGTCATGTCGGCGTAGTAGCGGAGCACCAGCGCCTCTCGCTGCCGGGCGGGCAGCCGCCTGATGGCGGCGAGGACCGCGCGGTGCTCCTCGCCGAGCAGTACCGACGCCTCGGCGGATTCCAGCGGCGCGCCGCTGGCCGTGATGGCGGGCCGGGACCTGCGCTTGATCGCGGTGCGGCAGCCGTTGAGCACGCTGGTCCGCAGGTACCCAAGCGCGGCCGACGTGTCGTCCAGGCTGTCCCAGCGCCGGTACAGGCCGAGGAACGCGTCTTGCACCACGTCTTCGGCGGCCGCGTGGTCGCCGAGTATGACAAGCGCCAGCCGGGCGAGCGCGAGCGCGTGCGCCTGGTACAGCGCCGTCACATGTCGCTGCGCGGTGTCGGCGACGGGATCGGCTGTGTCCGCGTAATCCACGTAGTAAAGACTCGCCGGCCGCCCGAAGGTTGCTCGCCGGTTACCAGGCGACGGTTTCCGCCACGCCGTTGCCGGGGATGGACGGCAAAAGCCGGCGCCCGCCGGACGTGAACACGCCGAGCCGCGGGGGTTTGCCGGGCGTAAGTGCCTCCATGTAGCCGGCCACCGTGTCGCCGGACGGGCTAACCCACAGGGCGAAGACGGAGACCTCGTGGAAGGTCATGCAGCTGGTGTCGAGCTTGAACACGGTGCGCGGCGCCGCCGCGCTGGCGGTCGGGAACTCGAGGAAGCCCAGCACGCTCCAGGGCGGGATGGCGGGGCACCCGTTGCCCCAGTTGACGATGTTGGGATCGCGCGTCTGGCCGGTCGCGGCGCAGTCGATCGTGGTCCCGTCCGCGACGACCAGCGGGCCTGTTCGCGGGTCGCAGTCGAATGGAAAGACCGTGGCGGTTCCGTTGCTGTACACGCGATGCGACCAGGCGAGCCGGCTGTCGGCGAGCAGGTCGTGCCCGGGCCGAGCCGGGTCGAGCACCCGGACGCCGATGTAGGAGCCGTTTCCCGTGGCCCAGCCGTAGTCGAACGCGAGCTGCCGCCCGCCGTCGATCCAGAACAGCGACGTGTGGTTGTCCGTGGCCTGGCCCGAGAACCAGGTAGCGCTGCTTTGCGTCAGCCTCGCTCCCCACGTGTGCAGCAGCGCGCCCGTCGCGACCGAGTAGATCCGCAGGATCTCGGCTTGGCCGCCGTCGGCCGCGTTGTGCCAGTCGAGACTGGACACGGCAAGCTCGGTGCCGTCAGGGGAGACGGCGATGCCGCCGGCCAGGAATGCCTCCGGCACGCCGGGGATAGGCAGTCTGACAAGCCGCGCGGCGGGCGTGCCTCCCGGAGTCAGCCGGAGCAGGTACCAGGTCCCGTGTCCTGACCCGAAATTGGAACCCAGCGGCCTTGCGTCGACGATGAACGTCCGGTCGTCGGCCGCCGCGGTCACGCCGATGAACGTGGCGCCGCGCGGCGGCTTGACGGTGGCCACCAGCTTGCCGGTGAACGTCTCGCCGACCACGAGGTCGGCCGCTTGCGGGGTGCTGTCCCGCAGACCGAGCACCGGGTAGGCGTACCACTCCGGCGCGACGGTGAGTGCCACGTAATAGGGCGGGACCCCGGAAGCAGTGGCGGGAGGCGGCGGAGGAACCACGCGCCCGTTCGGGATATCGCGGACGATCACCAGTGCGATGGCGAGCGCTATCACGGCCGCCGCGGCGGTCGCGGGGATCAGCCAAGACCTCAGCCGGTGACCCCGCGCGCCACTGCCCGGTTCGCCCGAGACGCCGGCCGGCGCCTGGCCCGGCGGCAAGTCGAGCGGGCGGATCTCCCTGACGATCTCCCCGTATGCCCGCGTGGCGGCGACCACCGCGCGTTCGGCCGAATTCATGATTCCTCCGTGAGGATCCGCTCGATCGCGGCGAGCGCCCGGGACGTGGCGGATTTGACGGTGCCGCGGCTGACCCCCATGGTCCGGGCTACCTCGTCTTCGGACATGTCGAGGTAGTAGCGGAGCAGCAGCGCCTCGCGCTGCCGGCTGGGCAGTCGCCTGATCGCGGCCACCACCGCGCGGTGTTCCTCGCTCACCAGGGCGCGCGCCTCCGCGGACTCGGCGGGCGGCTGGCCGAAGGCGGCGATCAGCCCGCGCCTGGACTGGCGGCGCAGCGCCGAGCGGCAGCCGTTCACCACGCTGGCGCGGACGTAGGCAAGCGGATGCGAGCCTTCGGCCAGGCTGTCCCAGCGCCGGTACAGGCCGAGGAAGGCGTCCTGCACCACGTCCTCGGCCGCGGCCTGGTCGCCGAGCATGATGACGGCGAGCCGGACCAGCCCGAACGCGTGCCCGGCGTACAGTGCCGTGACCGCGTCCGCCGCGCGCGGCGAAACCTCCGGGTCCGCTGTGTCCACATACCAATAACGCCGGGAAGCCGCCAAGGTTGCTCGCCGGCCGCCACTGACCATGATCATGAAATGGGCGACGCCCGATGGTTGCTCGCCGGGCTCCCGCGGCGAAAATTTCTTACCAGGCGATGCTGAGGATGTAATTCATGTCCGGCACGGTCGTCAGCTGCCGGAACTCGCCATTGCTGATCACGACCCACCGGGACCGGTCGGCCGGCGGAGGGTTCGGGGCGGGATAGCTGCCACCGCTCCACTCGCCGATCAGCGTGCCGCCCGACGAGTCGGTCCACAGCAGGCGGATTCCGGGAGAATTCGACTGGGGCGCGTCGACGCCGAGTTGAGCCACGGTGCGGGCCACGGCCGGCGCCGACGTCGAGTACGCCAGCCACGCCAGCGTCCAGCGTACGCGGACGGTGCCTGGCGGCCGGTTCGCGGACCTGGGCGGGCTCGCGTGCTTGGCGGCGACGGCACACACGATCGTCTTGCCGTTGGCGGTGAGCATCGGATTGCCGAAGTTGCAGCCCAGCTGGTCGGGGGTGGTGCCCAGGCTAATGACGGACTGCGCCGACCAGATGACCCGGCTAGCCGCGATGAGGTCGCCGTCGGCAGCCGACTTGTCTATCAGTCGCAGCGTGTCGTGCGTGACCTCCCGGTGTTTAGCCAGCTGAATGACCAGCGACTGCGCGGAAAACGCTACGGCGCGGTCGTCGTCGACCCAGGTCAACGCGGTATTCGTCGCCGCGAAGCCGTCGTGAGCCGCGGCGAAGACGGTCTTGTCCCGCGTGGACCAGGCGCGCTCCAGCTTCCCGGTGGTCACCGAGTAGATTCTCAGCCACACGGGGGGGCGTGCCGACGGCGCGAAGCCCGGAAGCCGCGAACTGCTGCCCACCGCGAGCTCCTGGCCCGAACCGGACAACGCGAGCGCGTCGAGGGATTCCTCAGGCAATTCCGGGATGGCGAGCCGGGTCAGTCGCGCGGGAGACGAGGTGCCCGGCGCGATCCGCAGCAGGTACCACGAGGAAGACGGGACGTTCACCCCGCTGGCGCCGAACACGGGCGAGGCGGCGACGACGAAGGTGCGGTCGTCCGCGGCCGCAGTCACGACCCCGAACCCGCTGCCAGGCGGCGGTGTCACGGTGGCTAGCCGCGCACCGGTGAACGTGTTCTTCACGATCAGCTCATTAGAGGTGCCTTGCGCGATCACGGCCGCGTAGTACCGGGGCACACCGCTTACGGCAGGAGCCGGACGAGGCGGGGAAACCACGCGTCCGTTCGGGATATCCCTGATGAGGACCAGGGAGATGGCGAGCGCGATGACCGCCGCCGCGGCGGTCGCCGGCGCGAGCCATGTCTTCCAATGGCGCGCCCGGCGCGCCCGCGAACCAGACCCCGGCCCCGGCTCCGGCTCTGCGATGGCGTCCGCGCTCGACGGCAGGCGCAGCGGTCGGCGCACCTCGCGCACGGTGGCCCCGGCGGCCCGCGTCGCGGCGCTGATCCGCTCTTCAACCGGGTTCATGATCCCTCCTTCAGCGTCCGGCCGACCGCGGCCACCGCGCGGGAGATGGCGGACTTCACCGTGCCGCGGCTGATCCGCATGGTGTCGGCGATCTGCGCCTCGGTCATGTCGAGGTAGTAGCGGAGCACCAGGGCCTCGCGCTGCCTGTCCGGCAGTCGCCTGATGGCGGCGAGCACCGCGCGGTGTTCCTCGCCGAGCAAGACGAGCGCCTCCGCGGACTCCAGCGGCGTGTCGGCGAACGCGGCGATCGCGCCGTCCGCTGCCACGCCGCCGTGCCGTGCCTGGTGCCGCAGCACTGTCCGGCAGCCGTTCAGCACGCTCGCACGGACATACGCGAGCGCGGACGCGCTATCGGCCAGGCTGTCCCAGCGGCGGTACAGGCCGAGGAACGCGTCGTGCACCACGTCCTCGGCGGCCGCCTGGTCACCGAGCATGACGACGCCCAGCCTGACCAGGCCGAGGACGTGCGCCTGGTACAGCGCGGTCACCGCCTGCGCAGCATGCGGCGAAACCCGTGTGTCCACTGTGTCCACGTATCAGAGACGCTGGCGCGAGGCCAAGGTTGCTCGCCGGCATCACGTTGCCCGCTAGGCGCAGGCACTCCGTTTGCCGGGGTTCCCTGCGGCGGCCCGCGAGCGGGCGGAGTAGATTACCCATCGGGTGACCTATGTCCGTAGCCGCGGTCTAAACCAGCGGTCTAAACCAATTGCGATTGGGTCCATTGCCCGGATCTGCCCCTTCGGTTCCGCCGCTTCTCGGTGGCCGGACCGGGGCGAGGCAGAGTCCGAACAACGGAGCTCAGCGGCGCGAGGAGCGTTCAGTGCCGAAGTTCGTCTACGACTTCACAGAAGGTAACAGGGACCTCAAGGACCTGCTCGGCGGTAAGGGAGCGAACCTTGCCGAGATGACCAACATTGGTCTTCCCGTCCCGCCAGGGTTCACGATCACCACCGACGCGTGCCGTTACTACCTGCACAACGGCACCACACCGGACGGTCTCGACGACGAGGTGAGCAGCCACCTCGAGGCCCTCGAACAGTCGATGGGCAGGCGCCTTGGCGACCCGGGCGACCCGCTCCTTGTCAGCGTCAGGTCCGGCGCGAAGTTCTCCATGCCCGGCATGATGGAGACGGTGCTCAACATCGGCCTGTCCGACGAGTCCGTGCAGGGCCTTGCCAAGCAGGCGGGCAACGAGCGCTTCGCCTGGGACTCTTACCGGCGGCTCATTCAGATGTTCGGCAAGACCGTGCTCGACATCGACGGCGAGCACTTCGAGCACGCCATCGACAGCGCGAAGAAGGCCAAGGGCGTCAGCAGCGACACCGACCTGACCGCCGAAGACCTGGTCGACCTGGTCAGCACCTACAAGGAGATCGTCCGCAAGTACGCGAACAGGGAGTTCCCGCAGGAGCCGCGCGAGCAGATGGACCTGGCCATCAAGGCCGTGTTCGACTCGTGGAACGCCGACCGCGCGATCCTCTACCGGCGCCAGGAGCGCATCCCCGCCGACCTCGGCACGGCCGTGAACGTGGTGGCGATGGTGTTCGGCAACCTGGGCGCCGACTCGGGGACCGGCGTCGCGTTCACCCGCGACCCCGGCACCGGCGCGCAGGGCGTCTACGGCGACTACCTGTCGAACGCGCAGGGCGAAGACGTGGTGGCTGGCATTCGCAACACTGTGCCGCTGCAGGACCTGGAGCAGCTCGACAAGGCGTCCTACGACCAGCTCATGCAGATCATGCAGACGCTGGAGAACCACTACAAGGACCTGTGTGACATCGAGTTCACGATCGAGCGCGGCAAGCTGTGGATGCTGCAGACCCGGGTCGGCAAGCGCACCGCCGCGGCCGCGTTCCGCATCGCGACGCAGCTTGTCAGCCAGGGCATGATCGACCTGGACGAGGCGCTCACCCGCGTGTCAGGCGACGAGCTGGCGCGGCTGATGTTCCCGCGGTTCGACGCCGGCGGCGACGTCGTCAAGATCACCAAGGGGATCAGCGCCTCGCCTGGCGCCGCGGTCGGCAAGGCGGTCTTCGACTCGGCTACCGCGGTCGAGTGGGCGGAACGGGGTGAGAAGGTCATCCTGGTGCGCCGCGAGACCAACCCCGACGACCTGCACGGGATGATCGCCGCGCAGGGCATCCTGACCAGCAGGGGCGGCAAGACCAGCCACGCGGCCGTAGTGGCCCGCGGCATGGGCAAGACCTGCGTGTGCGGCGCCGAAGAGCTCCAGGTCGACACCAAGGCCAAGCGCTTCACCTCGGCGGGCAGCGTGACGGTGACCGAGGGCGACGTGATCTCCATCGACGGCACATCGGGAACGGTCTACCAGGGCGAGGTCCCGGTGGTCGCGTCCAACGTCGTGCAGTACTTCGAAGGCGAACTCCCGCCCGACACGGACGAGCTTGTCGGCGCCGTGGACACGATCATGACGCATGCGGACGCGGCGCGCCGGCTGGGCGTGCACGCCAACGCGGACAACGGCCCCGACTGCGCGCGGGCCCGCCGGTTCGGCGCCACCGGCGTCGGCCTGGTCCGCACCGAGCACATGTTCCTCGGCGAGCGCCGTCAGCTTGTCGAGAACCTGATCCTGGCGGAGAACGACGAGCAGCGCCAGGCGGCCCTCGACGCGCTCGAGCCCCTGCAGCGCGGCGACTTCGAGGAGATCCTCGAGGCGATGGACGGCTACCCGGTGACGATCAGGCTCATCGACCCGCCGCTGCACGAGTTCCTGCCCGACCTGACCGACCTGACCGTCAAGATCGCCCTCGCCGGGGACAACGCGACCGACAAGGACAAGAAGCTCCTCGACGCGGTCCGCCGCCTGCACGAGCAGAACCCCATGCTGGGCCTGCGCGGGGTCCGGCTCGTGCTGGTCATCCCCGGCCTGCTCGACATGCAGGTCCGCGCGATCGCCCGCGCGGCCGCGCAACTCGCTCAGGCCGGCCGGGATCCGCGCCCGGAGATCATGATCCCGCTCACCGGCTCGGTGCAGGAGATGGAGATCAGCAAGGAGCGGGCCGAGAAGGTGCTGCGCGACGTCGAGGCGGAGACTGGGACCCACGTCGAGACGCCGATCGGCACGATGATCGAGGTGCCACGGGCCGCGCTGACCGCGGGCGAGATCGCCAGGGCGGCCGAGTTCTTCTCCTTCGGCACCAACGACCTGACGCAGATGACCTGGGGATTCTCCCGGGACGACGTCGAGGGCGCGTTCTTCAGCAGGTACATCGAGCTGGGCATCTTCGGCGTTTCGCCGTTCGAGACGCTCGACCGCGACGGCGTCGGCAGGCTCGTCCGGATCGCCTCGGACGAGGGCCGGGCTACCCGTCCCGAGCTGCACCTGGGCGTCTGCGGCGAGCACGGCGGTGACCCGCAGTCCGTCTGGTTCTTCCACGAGGTCGGCCTCGACTACGTGTCCTGCTCGCCGTTCCGCGTCCCGGTCGCCCGCCTTGAGGCGGGTCGCGCCGCGGTCGCGAGCGCGGGCAGCGACACTAGGTGAGTGTCCTACAGCTCGCATGACACCGAGCGCTGGGCGGCCGAGCCGCCCAAGCGCACGGGCCGCACGCAGTTCCAGCGTGATCGCGCGCGAGTCCTGCACAGCTCAGCGCTGCGCAGGCTCGCCGCGAAAACGCAGGTCGTCCAGGTCGGCGTCAGCGACTTCCCGCGCACCCGGCTGACCCACTCGCTCGAGTGCGCGCAGATCGGCCGCGAGCTTGGCGCGGCGCTCGGCTGCGACCCCGACCTGGTCGACGCGGCGTGCCTGGCGCACGATCTCGGCCACCCCCCGTTCGGCCACAACGGGGAGGCCGCGCTCGCGGCGCTCGCCGCCGACGGCGGCGCGCTCGCCTGCGGCGGCTTCGAGGGCAACGCGCAGTCGCTGCGCCTGCTCACCCGGCTCGAGCCCAAGGTCCCCGGCGCCGGCCTGAACCTAACCCGCGCCACGCTTGACGCCGCGCTGAAGTACCCGTTCATCGGGTCGGGGACAGGCAAGTACGGCGCCTACGCGTCCGACGCCGTCGTCTTCGACTGGATCCGCCTGGGCGCGCCGGCCGGCCGTCCTTGTCTTGAGGCCCAGGTCATGGACTGGGCGGACGACGTGGCCTACTCGGTGCACGACATCGAAGACGGTCTGCACGCCGGGCTGGTAACCCTGAAAAACCTGCGAGATCACTCCGAACGAGCCGTGGTGGCTCAAATCGCCCTCACGTCCTACTGCGCGTCGTCGTGGGACGTGTCGGCCGCGGAGCTCGAGACGGTGTTCGCCTCGTTCATGGAGCTGCCCTGCTGGCAGTTCGGCTTCGACGGCGGCCCGGCGTCGCTCGCCGCGGTGAAAAACCTGACCAGCGAGCTAGTCGGCCGTTTTTGCCAGGCCGCGGAGGAGGCCACCCTCGCCGATCCAGCGGGGTCGCCGCCGGACCTGCGCCGGTACGCCGCTGACCTCATCGTCCCGCGCCGTCAGCTGCTCGAATGCGCGCTGCTCAAGGCGGTCGCCGCGCACTACGTGATGACCAGGGAGGGCGCCGCGGCGCAGCAGGCGGGCGAGCGGGAGCTTATCGCGGAGCTAGGGGTCGCGATCGAGCACGGGGCGCCGTCCACGCTCGACCCGGTGTTCCGCCCGTCGTGGGACGCCGCGGCCAGTGATGAGGAGCGCCGGCGTGTCGTCGTCGACCAGGTTGCGTCGTTCACCGACACGTCCGCTATGGTCTGGCACCGGCGGCTGTGTTAACCCGTTAGGAGGCACACGTGGCAATGTTCGTGATCGTGGGTGGCGGCCTGGCCGGCGCGAAGGCGGCGGAGACGCTGCGCGCCGAAGGCTTCGACGGTGACGTGGTGCTCTTCTGCGAGGAGCAGGACCGCCCGTACGAGCGCCCGCCGCTGTCGAAGGGCTACCTGCTCGGCAAGGCCGAGCGCGACTCTGCCTTCGTCCACCCGGCGCAGTGGTACGAGATGGAGCGCGTTGACCTGCGCACCGGCGTCGAGGTCACGGAGATCGACCCAGCGGCGCACACGCTGCGCTTCCAGGGGAGCGGGGAATCCCCTGGCGGGTACAGCGGCGGAATCGCCTCCTACGACAAGCTGCTGCTCACCACGGGCGCGTCGCCGCGGCGCCTCGACATCCCGGGCGGCGGCCTCGGCGGCGTGCTGTACCTGCGCCGGCTCGAAGACTCTGACCGGCTGCGCGAGCAGTTCCGCGGCGGCGCGCGGATCGTGGTCGTCGGCGCCGGCTGGATAGGCCTTGAGACGGCCGCCGCGGCGCGGATGGCCGGCTGTCACGTCACTGTCGTCGAGCCGCAGCCGGGGGCGCTGTACGGCGCGCTCGGCCCCGAGCTCGGCGGCGTCTTCGCCGCGCTGCACCAGGCGCAGGGCGTCGAGTTCCGCTTCGGCGAGAGCGCGGCGGAGTTCCACGGCGACGCGGCCGGCCACGTGGGATCCGTGCTCACCTCGGCCGGCGACATCCTGCCAGCCGACGCGGTCGTCGTCGGCATCGGCGCGATACCCAACACCGGCCTGGCGTCGGCGGCCGGCCTCGAAGTGGACAACGGGATAGTCACCGACGCCGCGCTGCGCACCTCCGCGCCCGACGTCTACGCCGCCGGTGACGTCGCGAACTCCTACCACCCGCTGCTTGGCGAGCATGTCCGGGTCGAGCACTGGTCGAACGCGCTGAACGGCGGTCCGGCCGCGGCCAGGTCCATGTTCGGCCAGGACGTCACCTACGACCGGGTGCCCTACTTCTACAGTGACCAGTACCAGCTCGGCATGGAGTGCTCGGGCCTGCCCTCGCCTGGAACCTACGACCAGGTTGTCTACCGCGGCGACCCGTCCACCCTGGAGTTCATCGCGTTCTGGCTGTCCGGGGGCCGCGTGGTCGCGGGCATGAACGTGAACGTCTGGGACGTCACCGACGACATCCAGTCCCTAATCCGCAACGCCCGCCCCGTAGACCCGGGGCGTCTCGGCGACCCCAACGTCCCCCTGGCCGACGTCTAGCCCCACCCAACCACACCAAGCCACTCCAATCCCGATCCCAGAGCCACCCAACGGCCCCAGAGCCTTCCCGCTGGGCCTTCGCCACGCCCGACCATGGTGAACCCAACCTCACAGCCCCCATCCACCCCTCAAACGTCTCGCCGCCACCGCGTCCGTGCCGCAACCCGAAGACTTATTTCCCGGCGTAAATTACTCACGCTATACGCTCGAAAAATCTTCGCGATCATGTCGTCTTGCGCCATAAACGGGGCAAGACGGGCGAATTGTCAGTACCGCTCGGCATACTCTCGCCATGGGCAATGGAATTCCTTGGGCGCTAAGTGAGCTAGCGCGTTTCCAGGCAGGCGTGATCGCGCGCGGCCAGGCGCTCGGCTCGGGGATGTCCACGAGTGCGATCACCTCCAGGATCAAGCACGGCAGGTGGCGGCAGATTCATCGGGGTGTTTATGCGACGTTCACTGGTCCTGTGAGCCGTGAGGCGCAATTGTGGGCAGCGGTGCTTTACGCGGGGAAAGGCGCCATGCTGAGCCACGAGACCGCCGCCGAAGTCCACGGTCTCGCCGACCGGCGCTCCCCCCTGATTCACGTGTCGGTCCCGGCCAGCCGGCGCGTACGGCCATCACTGAACCTTGTGATCCATATCTCGGCCCGCGCCGACGACCCGCCATTTCCGCGCGGAGTGCTGCCGAGTACGACGGTCGAGGAGACCATCCTCGACCTCGTGCACGCCGCCCGCGAACTCGACCGCGCCTGCGGGTGGGTTACCGCCGCCTTCGCCAGACGGCTCACGGCCGAAGGGCCGCTGCGGGCGACGATGGACAGCCGCAAGCGCCTGCGCTGGCGACGGTCGCTCGATGAGATCATCGCCGCGGCGGCAGGGGGAGCCCACTCGGTGCTTGAGTACCGCTACGACCGCGACGTGGAAACCGCGCACGGACTGCCCGCCGCGCAGCGCCAGGTCGAGTTCACGAAGCCGGACGGCCATCGCGGCTACCGGGATCGCTACTACGCGGAACACGGCCTCGTCGTGGAGCTAGACGGGAAGCTGGCGCACCCTGCCCACACCAAGTGGCAGGACACAGCCCGCGACAATGTCGCGGCCGCGCGCGGCGGGGCCACGCTGCGGTACGGGTGGGATGACGTCACGCTAAAGGCCTGCGGCACCGCCGTCCAGGTGGCGGACTCGCTGCGTGCCCGCGGCTGGACCGGCACGCTGAAGCCGTGCTCGCCAGCCTGCCGCGCCGGCACCCGGCCCGCACCGCCCGCACAGCCCGTTCCGCCCGCACAGCCCGTACAGCATGCACCGTCCGCACCGCCCATACAGCCAGCACTGCCCGCACAGCCCGTACCGCGTGCACAGCCCGTACCGCGCGTACGGCTGCCGGCATTACTAGCAGGCCGCGACCGGCGCCAGGGCGGGTCAGCGCAGCAGCGCCCGCAGGACCTGGCGGGTGTCCGTCAGGTCGGGCAGCACGGCGTGTGCCCCGGCGGCCAGCAGGTCGGCCGCCTGGCTGGGGCCTGTCGCGACGCCCACGGCGCGCGCGCCGGCGGCCAGCGCCGCCTCGATGTCCAGCGGCGTGTCGCCGACCAGGATCGTCGACGTGCCGGCGAAGTCCTCCCCCGCCTTGCCGTACACCGCGGCCGCGCGGCGGCGCGCCACCTGGACGAGTTCGGTGCGCACCTCGTGGTCATCGCCGTACGCGCCGATGCACAGGTCAAGCGGGTCGCGCAACCCCACCGCGGACAGCTTGACCTCGGCTACCGGCCGAATATTGTCGGTGAGCACGGACTGGTGGACCCGGGCTGTCTTGTCAGAGCCAGCGTCCGCGCCTAGCGTGCCTAGCGCGCTAGCGCCCGGCGGGCCCGGGGGTGTCGCGGCGGCGAGGGCCGCGAGCGCCGCCGCCGCACCCGGCAGCGCGTGCCCTCGGATCGCCACGGCCTCCCGGACCGACGGCGCCTGCGCGGTCAGGCCCGCGATGAACGGGTCCACGTACCGGCGCGGCTCGGGGACGCCGGCTAGCTCCAGCGTCTCCAGGATGATCGCGCGGTCGGTGCGCCCCGCCATCGGCGCGTACGCCTCCAGCGACCTGCCGAAGAGCTGCAGGAACACAAAGTTGTATAGATCGGTGCCCACCCCGCCGGCATTGAGCAGCGTGCCGTCCACGTCCCAGAGCACAAGGAGATCGCCCACGTCTGAAGAACACTCCCCACCCCCCGAAACAACCCCCCACACACCAAATCGTAACGAGCCCGTCCGCCTGCCGTGAACTTGCCCTTCGCCACTGATGCGCCGCCATTAGACTCGCTTCATGCCGGGTCGGATTCGCCAAGAGGACATCGCGGCGGTCCGCGAGCGCTCGCCGATCGCCGACGTGGTGGGGGAGTACCTGCAGCTACGCAGCGCGGGCGGTGGTTCGCTGAAGGGGCTGTGCCCGTTCCACGATGAGAAGACGCCGTCGTTTAACGTCACCCCGGGCAAGGAGCTGTACTACTGCTTCTCCTGCACGGCTGGCGGCGACGTGATCAAGTTCGTGCAGTCGATCGAGAACCTCACCTTCACCGAGGCGGTCGAGCGACTGGCCGCCCGGGCCGGCGTGGAGCTCCGCTACGAGCAGGGCGGCTACGTGCCGGGCCAGGAGAGTTCTGTCCGCCGCCGGCTGATCGAGGCGCATAAGCAAGCCAAAGATTTTTACTCCGAACGAATCCGTGCCGACTCCGGCCGGGTCGCCCGCGAGTTCCTCGCCGAGCGGGGGTTCGAGCTCGCCGACGCGGAGAAGTTCGGCGTCGGGTACTCGCCGGCCGCATGGGACGAGCTGACCAGGCACCTGCGCGGGCGCGGGTTCACCGACGACGAGCTGACCCGCGCCGGGCTGGCCAGGCAAGGCAGGCGCGGCCTGATCGATATGTTCCGCGGCCGGCTGATGTGGCCGATCCGCGACCTGACCGGCGAGACGGTCGCGTTCGGCGCCCGCAAACTAGACGCGGACGACGACGGCCCAAAGTACCTGAACACGCCCGAGACCCCTCTGTTCAAGAAGGGGCACGTGCTGTACGCCGCGGACCTGGCGAAGCGGGAGATCGCGCACCGGCGACAGGCGGTGATCGTCGAGGGGTACACCGACGTGATGGCCTGCCACCTGTCCGGGGTGCCGACCGCGGTGGCGACGTGCGGGACGTCTTTCGGCGAGGATCACGTGAAGATCCTGCGGCGGCTGATCATGGACACCGACGGGTCGGACGGCGAGGTGATCTTCACCTTCGACGGGGACGCGGCCGGGCAGAAGGCCGCGCTGCGCGCCTTCGGGCTGGAGGAAAAGTTCGTCACGCAGACGTTCGTCAGCGTGCAGCCCGATGGCCTCGACCCGTGCGACCTGCGGCTGAAGCAGGGCGAGGGCGCGGTCAGGGACCTGATCGCGCGGCGGGTGCCGCTGTTCGAGTTCGCGATCAAGTCCGTGCTCGACAAGCACAACCTGGACACGACGGAAGGTCAGCTAGCCGCGCTTGATGAGGCCGCGCCGATCGTCGCACGGATCAAGGACCAGGGCATGCGCGGGCGGTACGCGGTCAACCTCGACCGCTGGCTCGGGCTGATGGATGAGCGGTTCGTGCTCGCCAGGGTCCGCCAGCACGCGGGCAGCACGCGGCCGGGGAGAGCCGGCCAGCCTCGTTCGGACAATAGGACCGCGGTTGCGGGCAACGACGGCCAGCGGCACGCGGACGGACAGGGGGCGCCGGCGGGGCAGCCTTACGACCGGTCCGATCCGGTGCTGCGGGTGGAGCGTGAGGCGCTCAAGCTGGCCGTGCAGTGGCCGGCGCTGTGCGGCCCCGAGTTCGACTCGCTGGGCGCCGCGGCGTTCACCGTCCCGGCGCACGCGGCGGTCGCGGAACTCATCGCCTCCTGCGGCGGCGTGGCGGGCGCGGGCCGGGCCAGGGACTGGGTGGCCGCGCTGCTCGAGGCGGCTGCCGACGACCGCGCGCGCTCGTTCGTCACCGAGCTCGCCGTCGAAGCGCTGCAAGTCGCGGGTGAGCCGGACGAGAAGTACGCGGACGTAGTGCTCGCCCGGGTGGGGGAGCTGGCCGTGGGACGGCAGATCGCCGGCGTGAAGGCTCGGCTGCAGCGGACCAACCCGGTGGACGACCAGGCGGCCTACAACCGAATGTTCGGCGACCTGGTGGCGCTCGAACAGCGCAGGAAGGCCCTGCTAGACCGGGCAACCGGTGGCTGAGCAGGAAGTCCGCGTATTTCTACACAGATTTCCGGCAGGTTAAACCTGCTGGTGCGGTGACAAAATTAGGTCCCCCGAAATGGGGGTTGCGTGGCGCACACTGGTCTTCGTGAGCCTCACCGTAGTAACGAGCGGACCATCGCTCGCACAGCACATGACTGACCTCGTGGCGCTCGGGCGCTCGCGGGGCTTCGTGACGATGGGGGACGTCCACACGGCTTTCGACCGGGCCGAGCTGACCGCAGACGCGCTTGACGGGCTGATGCGCACGCTCGCGGAAGAAGGCATCGAGGTGCTTGAGGCACCTGCCGAGGATGACTCGGACACCAGGCTGACCGATCTCGAGGCCGACGGGGCTCGGCGCGCGGGAACAAGCGACCTGGTGCGCATATATCTTCGAGAGATCGGCCGCGTGCCGCTGCTCACCGCGGAAGACGAGGTGGAGCTGGCGAAGGCGATCGAGGCAGGTCTGTACTCCGAGGAAAAGCTGAACGGCGGGGTCCCGCTGCTCGGCGCGGAACGGGCCGATCTCGAGTGGCTGGCCGCCGACGGCGTGCGCGGCAAGCAGCGGCTGATCGAAGCCAACCTGCGGCTTGTCGTGTCGATCGCCAAGCGATATATCGGCCGCGGCCTTGTCTTCCTGGACCTGATCCAGGAGGGCAACCTCGGGCTGATCCGCGCGGTGGAGAAGTTCGACTACACCCGCGGCTACAAGTTCTCCACCTACGCGACCTGGTGGATCAGGCAGGCCATCACCAGGGCGATCGCCGACCAGGCGCGGACCATCCGGGTACCGGTGCACATGGTGGAGACGATCAACAAGCTGGCCCGGGTGCAACGCCAGATGCACCAGGAGCTCGGCAGGGAGGCGACGGTCGACGAGATCGCCGCCGAGCTAGGAGTCGAGCCCGAGCGGGTCGCCGAGATCCAGCGGATCGCGCAGGAACCGGTGTCGCTGCAGTCGCCGATCGGCGAGGAGGAGTCCGACCTCGGTGACTTCATCGAGGACGCGGACGCGGTGGTGCCGATCGAGGCGGCGGCGTTCATAATGCTGCAGGACCAGCTCGACCGGGTGCTCTGCGAACTGTCCGACCGGGAGCAGCGAATCATCCAGCTCCGGTTCGGGCTGTGCGACGGGCATCCGCGGACGCTGGAAGAGGTCGGCCGGGAGTTCGGCGTGACCCGGGAGCGGATCCGCCAGATCGAGTCCAAGACGCTGGCTAAGCTCCGCCACCCGAGCCGCGCCCTGCTACTGCGCGAGTATCTCGACTAGTTCGTGTACTTGACGCCGTTGACGGGGGAGGTGCCGTCTTCGGCCGGGTAGACGAGGTGGCCGTCGGCGGATACGTCGTCGGTGCCGTTCGGCGCGTCACCGCCCTTGCCGCCGAGCTTTGACGGCATGTGGTCGGCCGCCATCTGCTTCGCGGAGTGAACGATCTTCGGCACCTGGTCGCCCGCGGACTTGGCGATGCCGGGCGCCTTGGCCACCGCCGTCTTCGTGACCTCCGTGGTCTTCGTCTTGACGGTGACGGTGGCCTTCTGGACCGCGGGGGATCCCGCGACCTGCTTGGTGTACTTCACGATCTCGTCGTATCGCTCGCGGCCGGCTCGCGTGCCGAAGACATAGCCGACGGCGAGGCCAAGAGCGAACATGGCGCGGTTCCCCATCTGGGACCCCTTCCGGTCCGTAGCGCGTCGTGCGCGTGTTTCACCTTCCCCGGAAGGGGGTCCCCTATACATTGCGTGGACCGCGGTTACACCGCGTAGGCCCCTCCCGCGGGTGCCACGGGCACCCCTTCGCGTGCGCTAGGCTTAACCGCAGCACCAAACGGGCTCACCGGGCCCGCCGTGCTGACGGTCCCGCGTAGCTCAATCGGCAGAGCGTCCGGCTGTTAACCGGCAGGTTATAGGTTCGAGTCCTATCGCGGGAGCTCTTGTGATGTCGCGGGCAGGTCTGGAATCCCGTCGTGGGCGTGCACGTCGTGGGCGGGGACGATCTGCATCAGGTCGGCCAGTGCGATCACGCGCAGCAGGGCCTGTCGCACTTGTGCTGGATCGCTGTCGGCGAGCTTGCGCATCAGCAACGGGCGTTCCACGCGTCGGCGAATGCCGTCGAGCTGCCAGGTCAGGTCGCCGATGAAGGCGTACCGCTTGCCGGACGGCACGGTGACGAAGACAACTACGGAGCCGGGCGTATGACCTCCGGCGGGCACGACGACCACGGAGCCGTCGCCGTGCACGTCGAAGCTCGAAGGAAACCCGAGATACGGCGGGCCGCTGAACTCATATTCGTGGATCTCGCGTCCCGCGGACACCATGCGGAAGACCTTCCCGCCCGGATCTTCGGCCGCGTAGCGTCGTTCACCCGGATTTATCCAGACGGGTACGCGCAGATCGCCGAGGCCGCTCACGTGATCCCAGTGCGCGTGGGTCACCAGCCCGCCGAGTAGCCGGCCGCGGTCGTAGCCGCTGGCGTCCAGTTGCTGGCTCACGGTCTTCGCAACCTGATAGGGAGCGCGCTGGAATCGCGGGAGAGCCGCGACGTGTGCCGCGACATCGGACCCGAAGCCCGCGTCGATCAGCAGGTCGCCCTTCGGATGCCGCACCAGGATCGCCGTCGCCGCGAACTGGCGCTTGTCGCGGAACGACCCGCCGCTCACCGCGAAGGCCGCCCGGGTTTCGTACGTGCCAGTGGGTAGCTGGTAGATGGCCACGTCGGTCGGCGGGGCGGCCTCGGGAAGAGGCCCGGCCCAGGCAGAGGGCGCAGCGAGAACTCTCATAACCCGACGATATGAACCCAGATAATCCCGGGTAAAGACGAAACTCTCAACGGGCGCTGGCTGGACCGTGACCATGGCGCGCCCTCCGTGGCTGGGAGGGCGCGCCGTTGCGGGGACAATAGACCCTGCCGCAGTCCTAATCGCGGTCAGGTGGCGAAGACTGCCGTCGAGCCGGGCGCTTGTAGTTGTCCGACGTAGACGGTGTGGTTGGCGGGATTGACGGCGATGCCCCATGGTTGGGACTCGACAGCCTGGTGGCGGAGCGGCGCGCCGCAGCCGGCCGTCACCCGTGCGTTGCAGCGCGCCGTGTTCAGGACCGTCACCTCGGCGCTGGAGAAGTCGGTGACGTACAGCAGGCCGTTGGCGGGGTCAAGGACGGCGAGCAGCGGCGAGTTGCCGGTGGCCATGGTGGGGAACCGCGCGTGGCAGCCGCCGGTGTGGGTGCCGTCGCAGGTCGCGATGTTGAGCACCGAGACCGAGCCGGGTGCGTCGCCTCTGGCGTTGTTGACCACGTACAGGGTGTGCGTGGCGTCGTCGGCGACGATGCCGAACGGCCCGCCGCCGACTTTCGCCGTCGCGGCGAGGTGCCCGCACCCTGACATGTCGCCGGCGCGGCATGTGGCGCCGTTGAGCACGGACACGGTGTCGCCGTCGAAGCCCCTGCCGGTGTTGGCGCCGTAGATGGTGTCGGTCGCGACGCTGACGGCCAGGCTGTGGGTGCCGGCCCCGACACCCACCACGGCCGGGGTCTGCCCGCAGCCGGCGGTGTCGGTGGCGTTGCAGGCGGCGGCGTTAACCACGGCAATCTTGTTCGCGGTGTCGCCGTAGGACACGTAGACGGTGTGCGTGGCGGGGTCGAGGACCGGCGGGTTGGGGAAGGCGCCGATCTGCACGCTCGCCGGCGGGGCGGCGCAGCCGGCGGTGTGCGTGGCGTTGCAGGTGGCTGTGTCGATCGCCAGGAGCGTTCCTGACGGGGACTCATCCGACGCGTAAAGCGTATGCGTGGCCTCGTCGATCGCCCCGACGTTGGCTCCGGGATCGGGAGTGGGGATCGTGGCGACGGGGGAGCAGCCGGACAGGTGCCCGACGTGGCATGTCGCGCTGTTGATCACGTCGATCCGCGGCAGGTTGTTGTTGCCGGCGTAGATCGTGTGCGTCGCCGGGTCAGCGGTCATCAGGTTCTCGCTGTCCGGCGCGCTGGGCGCCTCGGCCCGGCAGCCGGCTGTATCGGTGGCGTTGCAGCGGCTGATCCCGGTCACCGACAAGATCGTGCCCCCTCCGACGTTCGCCAGGTAGACGGTGCCGTTCTGGGCGTCGAGCGCGAAACCGATCGGGAAGGGCGCGAACCCGGGGCCTTGCAGCAGCGTTGCCCGCTCGTCCGGCGGGCGGCGCGCGCAGCCGGAGGTGACCGTCCCGCTGCAGGTCCTGGTGTTGATGGCGGACAGTGTGTCATCGCCGTTGTTGACCGTGAAGGCGGTGTGCAGTGCCGGGTCGACCGCGACGAAGCTCGCCTGCGCTCCGGTGGGCACGGTGGCAGGAGCGCGGTGGCAGCCGCTGGTGATCTTTCCGTTGCAGCGCGCGCCGTTGATGACAGACACGGAGCCATCGGCGAAGTTGGCCGTGTAGACGGTGTTGGTGGCCTGGTCGACGGCGACATTGAACGGGGCGAGTCCCACGGTGATGGTCGCGGGTGCCCTGGCGCAGCCGGTCCCTGTGCGTGCGTTGCACGCGGCGCCGTTGATGACCGACACGGTGTCCTCGTTGTTGTTGGGGCCGGCGTTGGACACGTAGACCGTGTCGGTCGCTGTGTCGACGTCAATCCAGGACGGGCCCATCGTGTCGGTCACGCTCCGTGCCCGTTCACCGCAGCCGCGGGTGTTCGCCGCGTTGCACGCCGCGATGTTGACGACCGAGATGGTGCCGCCGAGGTTCATTACGTACAGGGTGTGCGTCTTCGGATCGATGGCCCCGGAGGCCGGCCCGAGCCCCACCCTGACATTCGCCACGGGGTGCCCGCAGCCGCTGGTCACCCGGGCGTTGCAGCGGGCGCCGTTCAGTACCGAGACGGTGCCGCTCAGCCCGTTCAGCACGTAGATGGTGTCGGTCCGCTGGTCGATCGTCACGGCGAGCGGGCTGATCCCCACGTTGGCCGTCGCGACCACCCGGCAGCCCGTCGTGGCCTTGGCGTTGCACTTCGCGGTGCTGATGATGTCCACGACGTGGCCGGGTGCGCCCGAGCAGAAGGCCGTGGCGCACTGCACCGGGACGTAGAGCGTTCCGGTCGTGGGGTTGGCCGCGGGGAAGCCGGGGCTGCCGCCCAGCCGGACGAAGCCGGCCGCCGCTGGCGCTGCGGCGGTTCGGACGGTTACGGTCCGCGCCGAGGCCGCCGCCCGCACCTGGACGGCGCCGCCGGCGACTGCGATGGAGATGGCCAGGCAGCTGGCTAGGGCGAGCAACCAGGCGAGCCGCCAGCGTGGCCGGCTCGAAGACGCTTCTGAGGATGGTTCCGCGGTTAGGTTCATGATCTCTCCTGGAGGCAGACGCGCGAACCCAAAGGGGTGCGACCAAAGGGACTGGGAACAGACTGCGGCGGCCTGATCGACAAACGGTCGCAGTTTGCTCGAAGGGCAGGCGGGAGGCCGGATTACTGCCTTTTGACCGCCTCTAGCCACTGGTGAGGAGCCGGTGCTAGCGTGCAGGGATGGTGGGGGGCGGTCACCTCGAGTTCCGCATACTGGGGCCGGTCGAGGTCTCTGATGGCAACAGGAGCCTCCCGCTGGGCGGGCCGAAGCAGCGGGCGTTGCTTGCCGATCTGATCCTGAACGCGGGATCTGTCGTTTCCACTGCCCGGCTTACCGGCGATCTGTGGGGGGACGTTCCGCCGCCGAGCGCCGGCCACACCGTGGAGACCTATGTCGCCCGGCTCCGCAAGGTCCTGCGAGACAGCTTCGCGCCGGACATCCTGCTGACCAGGCCGCCGGGATACATGCTGGACGTCGAACCCGGCCGCGTGGACGCCGTCCGGTTCGGCGAGCTTGTCAGGGACGGCACCGCGGCAGCCGGACGGGGGGACGACGACCAGGCGTCAGCCCTGCTGCGGGAGGCGCTTGAGTTGTGGCGCGGTGAGGCCCTGGCCGACATCGCCGACATGCCGTTCGCCCAGACGGCCGCAAGACGGCTCAACGACCAGTACCTGCTTGCCGTGGAACGCTGTATCACGGCGGACCTCGGGCTCGGCCGGGCGCAGGATCTGGTCCCGGAACTGGAAGCGCTGGTCGCCAGCCATCCGTACCACGAGCCCTTCCACCGGCAGCTCATGCTGGCCCTTTACCGGTCGGGACGGCAAGGCGACGCCCTGGGCGCGTACCATCGGGCGCGCGGCCTGCTTGTCGATGAGCTCGGGATCGAACCGGGGCCGGAACTGCGCAGGATGGAGCAGGCCATCCTGCGCCAGGACCCGGAACTGGAGCAGCCTCCGGTAGCGCCCCTGCGCCGCCCCGAGTTTCACGAGCCTGTTCCGCCCTGGAACCCTCCGGGCCCCGTGCCGTCTGGGCAACGGCGGCGCCACCAGCGGGCGGTCATCTTCGCCGTCGCACTCGCGGTTGTGGCCGTCGCGGGCCTGCCCCTAGCGATGAAGGCGCCGCCGGCGGACGTGAGCGTCCCCCCGAATGGCATAGGGGTGCTGTCGGCGTCAGGGACCTCGGTCATCGCCGGGCTGGCTCTGGTGTCGCCGCCGGCCAGCCTGGCTGTCGGCGGGGGCTCGGTGTGGGCCACCAGCCCGGAAAGTCACGCCGTCTACCGCGTCGATCCGGCCACGCGCGCTGTCACGCAGACCATAACGGTGGGGGCAGGCGCCGACGGCGTCGCCTACAGCGGGGGTGACGTCTGGGTCGCGAACGCGCTCGATGGCACGGTGTCCCGGATCGACGGTGCGGTCGGCCAGGTCGTGCAGACCATCGGCGCAGGCTCCGAACCCACCGGGATCGTTGCTGGTCTCGGAGCGGTGTGGGTCACCGATCCGGTTGGCAGCACGGTCACCCGGATCGCCCCGTCCTCTGGCCTGCCGACCCGAACCATCGGCCTCACCTCGCCACCGTACGGCATAGCGCTGGGGGCAGGGTCAATCTGGGTGACCAGCCCTGCCGCCGACAGCGTGACGCAGATCGATCCGGCAACCGGCCAGCCGATCCGGTCCATCTCGGTCGGCGCTGACCCGCGCGCCATCGCCTACGGTTTTGGCTCGGTCTGGGTCGCGAACAGCCTGGACAGCACGGTGTCCAGGATCGCCCCGGCCACCGGGACGGTCACCGAGACGATCCCCGTCGGCAACGGCCCCGCGGCCCTGGCGGTCGCCGCCTCCGGGGTGTGGGCGGCAGACGGCACGGCGCAGATGGTGGTGCGCATCGATCCTGCGGCCGGCCGGGTCGAGTCGAGCCTGCCTGTCGGTGCCCCCACGGTGGCCGCGACGGTGGTCAACGGCGCCCCGTGGATTGCGACCGGCGTCGGCTACCCTCGCCGGCACCAGGGCGGTACCCTTCGCGTGCTCTCATCCGCGTGGCCCGGGACGTTCGACCCCGCGACGACAAGCTCCTTCAGTTACCCGCAACAGCTCGCCGGGAGCGCGTACGACACGCTCGTGACATTCCAGCACGGGGGCGGAAGCGAAGGGCTCCAGGTCGTCCCCGACCTCGCCCTCGCACTGCCCGCGCCGTCGGCGGGCGGCACCGTGTACGCGTTCGTGTTGCGTCCTGGGCTGCGGTACTCCGACGGCGCACCGGTACGGCCGGAGGACTTCCGCTACGCCCTTGAACGCGTCTTCGAGCTCAACCCCTACCTGGGCTCGTTCTTCTCAGGGCTGGTTGGCGCGGACGCGTGCCATGTCGGCGCGCCTTGTGACCTGTCCCGAGCCATCACGGTGGACGACCAGGCCCGGACGGTGACGTTCCACATCGCCGCACCCGACGGCGACTTCCTGTACAAGCTGACATCCGCGGGGGCCGTGCCGGTCCCAGCCAGCGTGCCCGCGCACGATGTCGGCGCCAGGCCGGTCCCGGGGACTGGCCCGTACATGATCACGCGATACGTACCCGGCCGGGAAATCGACCTGGCCAGGAACCCGTACTTCCGCCAGTGGTCGGCCGCCACCCAGCCGGCTGGTTTCCCGGACCGGATCGTGTGGAGGTTCGGGCTCACCCTCGGGCAGGAAGTCGCCGCGATCGAGGCGGGCCGCGCGGACTGGATGGCTGACCCGCCGCCCGACGTCCCGGGCCTCCTCGCCCGGTTCGCCCCCCAGGTGCACCTCAACCCGGTACCCGGCATCGCCTACGCCGCGTTCAACGTGACCGTGCCACCCTTCAACGACGTCAGGGTCCGGCAAGCGGTCAGCCTGGCCGCCGACCGGAACCAGGCGGTCTCGGCTCAGGGCGGCGCCGGCACCGCGCAGCCCACCTGCCAGATCATCCCGCCAGGTCTGCCCGGGTACCGGCCGTACTGCCCGTTCACCGCGGATCCCAGCGCTAGCGGGACCTGGCTGGGCCCGGACCCGGCCCGGGCCCGGCTGCTGGTCGCCGCCTCGCATACCGAAGGGATGCGGGTGGTTGTCTGGGCGCATCGGTGGGATGGCTGGCTCGGGCCTTACCTCGTCCAAGTGCTCCGCGACCTGGGGTACCGCGCGTCACTGCGAGTTGCCTCCGAGGCCGAATTCAACCGCAACGTGAACGACACCCGCCGCCGGGTCCAGGCCTCGGTCGGAACCTGGGTCGCTGACTACCCCTCCGCCTCCGACTTCTTCGACCTGTTCTTCACGTGCTCCTCCTTCCGCCTGGCCGACCCCGCGGACACCCGCAGCGGCTCCTTCTTCTGCCAGCCTGGCCTCGACAGCCAGATCAGCCAGGCCGACCAGCTCCAGACAAGCGATCCGCAAGCCGCCGCCCGGGTATGGGCGGCAGTCGACCGCGAGGTCACCAACCTCGCGCTGTGGGTCCCCTTCGTCAGCCTGCGCTGGGCGGACTTCACCTCCGCCCGGGTAGGCGACTACCAGTACAGCCCGGCCTCGGGCATCATGCTCGACCAGCTGTGGGTCCGGTGATCCATTTCCGCGCGACGGCCGTGAGAGTGTTCGGCCTGCCCGTGTGCCTGCAATCGCGCGCGGTCTGAGAACGGCCGGGGGAGAGGCTAGGGCCTGCCTGCGGCGTTGAGGACAACGCCGTCGTTGGCCCAATCTGGTCGGGCCAACGACGGCAACGGCCCCCTCGCGTCCGGTTGGACGGGCGGCCAGTGGGCTTTGCAGGCAGCGGTCAGGTGGAAGGCGCGTTCCGGAAAGCCAATTGGACGCTAAATCTGCACGCTAAACCGGTCAAGCGGCCGCGTGGCTACATACCAAAACCGGAGGTAGGAGCGCTATCGCGCAATGCAATTTTCATGTGTTTCCTGGGCCAACGGCTAGGTTACAAGCCGGTTTCTTCTTCCCGCAGGACACCGAGCTTATGCTGCGCGCAGGTGTGAAGGCTCTTTCCGGTCTGCTGATGGCGAGCACTCTCGGCCATCCAGACTGTGCCCCTCGAGGAGATCAAAGATGACCCAACTTCGACCCCGTCCGTGGACGCTCGCCAGCGCCGTGGCCGCATCCGGCCTGCTGGCGGGCGCGTTGCTTGCCTCAGGCAGCGCGGCGGCAGCCCCTGTGCACCTTACAGGGGCCGCACGGACGTCATCCAGTCAGGTAAACAACGGGCCGCCTGCCGGCGCGCCGGTCACCAGCCCGGCCCCGGGCCAGGTGTTCACGCCGGGTGCGAACATCAAGCTGACGGCCGCTCCGTTCTCGGCTAGCGTCGCCGCCAAGGACACGCTGAGCAGCGCTCCTGTGACCGCCATCAAGTTCTACGCGAGCACCAACCTCACCAACAACGTCCTGGTGGGCGTGGCCAAGAAGGCGCCCTGGACGGCGACGTGGAAACACGTGGCGGCGGGCGACTACTCGGTGACCGCGGTGACGTTCAACAAGCACGGGAGCACCACCTCGGACCCGGTGGCCATCCAGGTCGAGAAGCCCAGCGTGATGGTAAGCCAGTCCACGGTCACGCTCGCGAAGGGCAAGAGCTCGTCGTTCGCGGTCAGGCTGTCCACGGCGCCCAAGAGCGTGGTCAGGGTTCGCCTGAGCGACGCCGGCAAGGGGAGCAAGGTGGCCAGGGGCCAGACGCTCACCTTCACGCCGTCGAACTGGAACCAGCCGCAGGCGGTCACCGTGGCTTCCACGGCGGCCAAGGCTGGCAGCCATTCGACCATCACGGCGTCAGCGGCCGGGCTGGGCAATGCCTCGGTCGGGGTGACCGCGGCGGTGACCGCTACCGGATATGACCAGTGGTTCCTCAACCTCTACAACCAGATGACGAACACGGCCAACGGTTACTTCAGCCCGAAGGGCATTCCGTATCACTCGGTCGAGCAGCTCATCGTGGAGGCCCCGGACTACGGCCACGAGACCACCTCGGAGACCTTCAGCTACTGGCTGTGGCTGACGGCCGACTTCGGCCGGGTCAGCGGTGACTGGACGGCGTTCAGCAACGCCTGGGCCGTCACGCTGCAGTACGACGTCCCGAACGCGGCCAACCAGCCTGGGTGCAGCGCGTACAACGCGTCCTCCCCGGCGACGTACGGGCCGGAGGCGGGGTCCCCGGCCAGCTACCCGGTGGCACTCAACTCCTCGGTCCCGGTCGGATCGGACCCGCTGTCGGCCGAGCTGAACAGCACCTACGGCGGCTGCACCCTCGACACGCCCATGTGGATCATGGACACCGACAACCGGTACGGCTTCGGCCAGCAGGAAGACGGCACCTCTACGCCAAGCTACGTCAACACGTTCCAGCGCGGCTCAGAGGAGTCGGTGTGGGACACGGTCGACCAGCCTGACTGGGACAACCTGTCGAAGGGCCAGAGCAACGCGGGCTACCTCGGCCTGTTCAACAACGGCGGCGGCAGCTTCGCCTCCCAGTACAAGTACACCGACGCGCCGGACGCCGACGCGCGCATGGTCCAGGCCGCGTTCTGGGCCCTCCAGTACGCGACCGCGCAGGGCAACCAGGGGCAGCTCACCACGGTGCTAGCCGACGCGGCCAAGATGGGCGACTACGTGCGGTACTCGATGTACGACAAGTACTTCAAGCAGATCAGCGCCAACTGCAGCCAGGTCGGCTCGGTGGCCTGCCCGGCGGGCACGTCCAAGGCCAACGAGGCAACCTACCTGCTGTCCTGGTACTACGCCTTCGGCGGCTCCACCACTGGCGCCTGGTCCTGGCGAATCAGCGGCACCGAGATCCACGAGGGGTACCAGAACCCGCTCGCGGCCTTCGCGCTGTCCAACACCACGGGCCTGATCCCCTCGTCCCCGTCGGCCAAGGGCGACTGGGCGACCAGCCTCACCACGCAGCTCAACCTGATCCAGTGGCTGCAGTCCAACGAGGGCGCCATCGCCGGTGGCGTCACCAACAACTGGGGCGGCAACTACGGCGACGCGGGCAAGCCGCCGTCCGGTGACCCGACTTTCGACGGCATGTACTACGACTTCGAGCCCGTGTACCACAACCCGCCGTCCAACCAGTGGTTCGGCTACCAGGCCTGGCCGATGGAGCGGGTCGCGGAGTACTACTTCGTGACCGGCAACGCTCAGGCCAAGGCGATCCTGCAGAAGTGGGTGACGTGGGCCGAGTCGGTTGTCACTGTCAACACCACCGCCGGGACGATCTGCGAGCCCGGGCAGCTCAACTGGAGCGGCCAGCCGGCCGAGAGCATCACGACCGGCACCACCAGCACGACGATCCCGGCCAACACGGGCCTGCACGTCACGGTGTCGAACGGCTGCTCAGGTGACATTGGCGTAGCCGCCTCGCTGGCCAAGGCGTACATGTACTACGCGGCCAAGGCCAACGACGCCACCGCGGAGACCGCCGCGCAGAACATCATCGACGTCATCCACCAGTGGGACGGCGACTCGCTCGGCTTCTCGGCGCCTGAGGCCCGCAAGGACTACAACAACTTCACCTCCGCCTTCAACACGACCAACTTCGAGGGCCTGTTCATCCCGTCCGGCTGGACCGGGAGCTACCCCAGCCTCGGCAGCACCCAGATGACCTCCGCCGACAACACCTTCCTGTCCATCCGCCCGTGGTACACCAGCGTCGCGAACTACCCCGAGGTTCAGAACTACCTGAACACCGGCACCGTTCCGTCGTTCAACTACCACAGGTTCTGGGCAGAGGCGGACATCGCGACGGCGTTCGACTCGTTCGCCTTCCTGTTCCCGAACGTG